>Ga0181594_10000086_pt1 | contig 69993 bp, 44 predicted proteins | sample 071ome_18_FD_145603 | JGI IMG/M metagenome (GOLD analysis project Ga0181594, IMG submission 145603) | Coastal salt marsh microbial communities from the Groves Creek Marsh, Skidaway Island, Georgia - 071413BT metaG (spades assembly) | ecosystem: Environmental > Aquatic > Marine > Intertidal zone...
AGCGCGTCCTCCATGTGAAGCTCAAGAGGTTGACCCGCGCGAGGACCAAAGGCGTGACGGAGCTTCGCGCTCGCCGCGTAACACTTTAGGAGCTGAGACTCCTCCTCGGAGGGAGTCTCATGACCCCAATGAAGCGTAAAGCTCTGCTCTGAGGCAGGGAGCCCGGGCGTGATCGGGCGGAGGTAACCACGGCGAATGAAACGACGCGTGAGGCGGTGCTCATACAGGATCAAAATGTCGATCAAATCCTCTAAGTCTAAGTAAGACGCAGGGAGAAAGTGAGCGTCCGAGACAGGCACTCTTGGCTTGAGAGGCCCATCAGAGGCGACGAATAAGCCGTCGGTCGTGATCACATGAAAATGAGGATAGAGGGTGAGCGCGTCCGTGTGGCGCTGAACCGAGGTGATCGCCCCTAAATCGTGAGGGTAGCGTGGCGAGTAATACGCGTTTAGAGGTGGCCTCTTTGGCAGTATCTCTCGGGAGGATGAGGTGCGAGAGGTAAACAGCGCCTCTGATAGTGGTAGCGGAGCGTGTCGATAAAGACATCAAGCGCGTCATTGAGCGCTTCGGGGAAATAAGCAAGATAGGTGTGAAGCGGGTTTGGGAAGGTCAAGACCCACTGCCTTGTACGGCAATTCGGGATGACCTCCTCACGCTGACGCTGAGCGCGCTGGATCATTTGGCGAGCCGCGCAACTTGAGCAGACCCCACGGCGCTTAAAAGAGGAGGGGACCAAGCGGCTGTGCTTACATTGGTGGCAGTAGAGCCTCGCAAAGTGTGGTGTAGGGACGCTTTACGATGTGTATTAGCGGAATCGCTTGGCTCGCAATTCTCGCTGTGGCGTCTGAGCCACCTCTTTTTTAGGTCGTAAGCCCCCCTAGCCTTAAGCTAGAGAGCGTCTTACGCCTTGAGCGCCTGCTCCACCGCCTCAGCCTGCGCGGCGCGCGCCTCAAAGTAGTTGTCCATCGCGAGGACGATTGGGCTCGCGATGTAGATCGAGGAGTAGGTCCCGACCACGACGCCGACCAACATCGCCATCGCGAAGTTCTCGATGATCCCGCCACCAAAGACGTAGATCGCGAGGACCGCGAGGAAGGTGGTGACCGAGGTCAAGATCGTACGTGAGAGGCACTCGTTGAGGCTGAGGTTGATGAGTGAGCTGAGTTTCTGGCCCGCCTTGCTCTCCTCGATGTTCTCACGGATTCGGTCATACACGACGATGGTGTCGTTGAGCGAGTACCCGACGATCGCGAGCAGGGCCGCGATGATCGGCAGGTTGAACTCACGCCCGGTGAGGCAGAACACCCCAAGGGTGATGCTCACGTCGTGGAAGAGCGCGAAGATCGCGCCCGGGCTGTAGCGTGGGTCAAAGCGCAGGGCGATGTAGAGCAGGATGAAGACCAGCGCGTAGACGACCGCCAGGATACCCTTGTTACGGAGCTGCTGGCCCGCTGTGGCGCCGACTTTCTCAAAGCGGACGACCTTAGCGCGAGCCAAGAGCGGGCCGGTGTAGCCCGCGGTCTTGATCTCCGCTTGGAGGAGGCTCTGGAGGCGAACGCTGTCGTCCGCTGAGAGCGCGAAGACAGGGTTGTTCTGCTCGTTCTCTGCGCTCACCATGCCACCGACGATCCCCGCGCTCTTGAGCGCGCGACTGAAGATGGCGCGATCCGCGCGCTCCGCGAGCTGGACGCGGATGCGCTCCCCGCTCTCGTCGTTGGTGTCCCAGAGCTTGATGGTGGTCTTGCCCGCGAGCTCTTTCTCGATCGCCGCCTTGATCTGGTCAGCGCTCTCGAGGATCGCCCCACCTTGGGTCGTGCTACGGATAAAGAAGCCCTTACGCTCGACCGCCGTGCTCCCCTTCCCCTCATCCTTGGTGTTGAAGCTATAGGCGACGACCTCCGCGTCCTTCAACGCCGCCTTTTCAGCGACGCGCTTGAGGAGCTCATCCCCAACGCTTGGGATCTCGCTAGGGATACTGACGAGGGCCTCGACGCCACCAGCGAAGTCGATGCCGAGCTTGAGGTTTCCGCCCGCGACGAGGACCCAAGAGCCCACCACCAGGACGAGGCTCAAGAGGCCAAAGAGGCCTGAGGTTCCGAGGAAGTTAATGTTACGTGTAGCGCTCATAAGTTAGATCCTCTCCCTTACGCGTTCGCTGGAGCGCCCTCAGGGAGCTCCTTGTTGTGCAGGTACTCAAAGATGAGGCGGGTCACGACGATGGCGGTGTACATCGAGGAGATGATCCCAAGGCCAAGGGTGACCGCGAAGCCCTTGATGGGCCCTGTACCAAACTGGTAGAGGACCACGGCCGCGATGCCAGTGGTGATGTTCGCGTCGAGGATCGCGCTCCAGGCTTTCTCATAGCCAGCTGTGAAAGCCTCACGCGCCGATCGCTTACGCTCCTCTTCCTTCATGCGCTCAAAGATGAGCACGTTCGCGTCGACCGCCATACCCACGGTCAACACGATCCCCGCGATCCCTGGGAGGGTGAGGGTCGCGCCAAACAGCGCGAGCCCCGCGAGGATGAAGAGGAGGTTGAGGATGAGCGCGACGTTGGCGACCAGCCCACGGCGCTGGTAGTAGAGCCACATAAAGATCACCACGAGGGCGAAGCCGATGGCGATCGAGGTCTTGCCTGACTCAATCGACTCGCTCCCGAGGGTCGGCCCGACCTGTGTGCTGTAGAGTAAGCGGAGCGGAGCTTGCAGGGCGCCACTCTTGAGGACCGCCGCGAGGGCCTGTGCCTCTTTCATGACCGAGTTGCCACCGCCACCCATTGAGATCTGGACACGGCCTCCACCGATGCGCTCGTTGATGTTCGGCGCTGAGTAGACCATGTCGTCGATGAGGATCGCCATGTTACGGTTGACGTTCTTCTCGGTGAGGTTCGCAAACTCAACCGCGTCCCCCGCGCTGAAGCGCATGTTGGTGACAGGTCGCTGGAAGGTGTCGTATCCGACCTGCGCGTCCTCGACGTTCTCACCGCTCATGCCCTCTACGCGGAGGTAGTAGAGCTGATAAGCGACCACGACAGAGGCGCTCGGGTTGTACTCCGCTTGGCGCTCGATCTGCTTCTCTTGGGCCGCAGAGAGGCGGTTGATCGGGCTGAGCGTCGCGTCTTGTGGGTCGACGAAGATGCGCTCAAAGCCAACGAGGTGGTCGGTGTCGGTGGTGAGGGTGCCCTCGGTCATGTAGTCGAGGACGTCACGGCTCGTTGAGCGGATCGTGCTCCCTGAGGCGTAGACCTTGTGAGACTCATAGCCCTTGATCGCCTCAGGCCACGCGCCCTGCTGTGGCGCGCGCGCCCGGACCTTCGTAAAGAAGGGCTGAGAGACGCCTGTCTCGTACTCAACGATCTTGAAGTGGAGGAGGCCGGTCTGAGAGAGCTTCTCTTTCGCCTTGCCGAACTCCTCTTCATTGAGACCTGGGAGCTCAACGACGATCTTGTCGTTGTCACGGCGAGAGACGCTGCTCTCCGCGACACCAAAGCTGTTGATACGACGCTCAATGGTCTCGATCGCCTGGTTCAGCGCGTCCTCTTGGAAGCTGCTGATGCTGAGCGTCGTCATGCCGATGACGACCTCACGCTTGTCGAGGTTGTCGGCGATCCACTCATACTCAGGGTAGAAGCGCTTGAGGAAGGTCGTGACGTTCTCAGAGAAGTACTTCGCCTTGGCGTCATCCTTAAAGGTGACCTTGAGCTGGGTGACCTCATCGATGCTCCCCTCGGTGGTAGGGAAGACGGTGATGTCTGCGCCCGCGAGCTCTTTGAGCGCGTCGTTGCTCTTGAGGTCATCACGGAGGCGGACCGCCATGTTACGGCTCTTGTTCTTGAGCGCCTCACGGGTGTCGACCTTGTACTCAAGGTGGATCCCACCCTGGAGGTCAAGCCCGAGGATCATGCGGTTCTTAAAGAACTTGGTGTACCAAGAGGGGAGCGACCCCCCTGAGAACCCAGTGATCGTCGGCACCAAGGTCGCGAACGCCATGGTGATAAGGAATGCGAGCGCGACGACGCGCCCTTTCCACTGCTGGTTCATTTGAGACTCCTGAAGGTTAGGGTCTTGTTGTTAAGATAAGTGTTCAGTTAGCTTTTGGCTCAGGGGCCGTGTACGGGTCAACGTCCTCACGCGCGACGCGGATGCGCACCTTCTCGTCGAACTCGACGACAAACTCGCTGTCCTTCACCGCGTGGATCACGCCGATGAGCCCACCGCTTGTGATCACGGTGTCTCCCTTAGCGATCCGCTGGAGCGCCTCTTGGCGCTGCTGCTCTTGCTTCTGCTGAGGGCGGACGAGCAAGAAATAGAACACGAGCAACATTAAGAGGATAGGGAGCATCGCCTCAGCGCAGCTTGGGGCGGGCGCCGCTTGCGAGATCAGGAGGGGGAGGAGCTCTTGCACGGTATCTCCACGTTAAATGGGGGTGAGAGGGGACCCTCTCGGCGCGACCTAAAGGCCCTCAGGGGCTCCTGAGGGGCGAGCGAGATCGAGTCTTTTGACCAATTCTCTGTAAAACTTAGGTAAATTGGGCGCACGAGGGCCGATACGAGTTAGCAGATAATCTCGCCTGAATCAACCTCAGTCCCGCCCTTGTCCTCGGTTTCGCGCTCCCTCTCCAAGCTGAGGAGCGCTCATGTGTGCTCTACCCCGTGTTAGGGCGCCTCACCTGGGTGCCCTAACACCGCGTACTCTGCGCCACAATCTCTTAAGAACGAGGCCTGGAAGGCTCCAAAGCGACCCTGTCTGATCGCTCGCCTTACCTCTTTCATAAGAGAGAGGTACACATGCAGGTTGTGGGTTGAGAGGAGCTGGTAGACGAGGAGCTCGTTACACTTCAGCAGATGCCTTAGGTAGCCCGCGCTGTATTGAGCACACGTCGTACATCCACACTCTGGGTCGATCGGGCCTGTCTCAGATTGGAAGCGCGCGTTACGGAGGTTGATCTTCGCTCTCCCCCCTCGCACGAACAGGCTCCCTTTGCGCGCGTTTCGTGTCGGTAGCACGCAGTCGAACATGTCTACCCCACGCGCGACCGCCGCGACGAGGTCTTGAGGTGTCCCTACCCCCATCAAGTAGCGCGGTCGATCCGTAGGGATGCTTGGGGTTGAGCCCTCGATGACCTCGTACATTTGCGGGATCGACTCCCCGACGCTCAGCCCTCCGATCGCGAAGCCATCAAAGGGGTGTCCACACATCTCCTCAATGTGGCGCGCGCGTAGCTCATGATCTATCCCCCCCTGTAAGATCCCAAACAGGGCTTGCCTGTTTGGGTTTCGTCGGGCCTCGAGCGCGCGGAGCGACCAACGGGTGGTGCGCGCGAGGGCCGCCTCATGTGCCTTTCTAGGGGCGCTCGAGGGCTCGAGGTGGTCGAGGCACATCATGATGTCCGAGCCGATCGCCTCTTGGATGCGCATCGACTCCTCAGGCGTGAGGTTGAGCAGGGCTCCATCGATGTGACTTCGGAAGCGGACCCCCTCCTCTGTCACCTTTCGGAGCTGGGACAGTGACATCACCTGGAAGCCCCCGCTGTCGGTGAGGATCGAGCGACGCCAGCGCGCCATGCTGTGCATCCCTCCGAGCGCTGTGAGCACCTCTACGCCCGGTCGAAGCGCGAGGTGGTAGGTGTTCCCCAAGATGATCTGCGCGCCCATATCCTCAAGGGTCTCTGGCGGGACGCCCTTCACTGAGGCGAGGGTGCCTACGGGCATAAAGATCGGGGTCTCGACCTCACCGTGGGTGGTAAGGAAGCGCCCTAGGCGCGCGCTTGTGTCTTGGCACTCAGCCTCAACGCGAAAGTGGACGTTCATCTCTCTCCTCTCCTCAACGCAGGTTTCAGCGGACCCAGCGCCCTTGTGGGCGACGGTAGAGTGAGGCGTCGCCATAGCTGTAGAAATACATCCGCTCCTCGACCGCGCGACGATAGCTCTCCATCGTGAGCTCGTAGCCGGCGAAGGCCGAGACGAGCATTAAGAGCGTGCTCTGCGGGAGGTGGAAGTTCGTGAGTAGCCCATCTACGATCTGAAACTCGTAGCCAGGGGTGATAAAGATGTCGGTGCGGTCATCTTCTGGGCGCTGAGCATAGCTCTCGAGCGCCCGGACGACGGTGGTCCCAACCGCGACCACCGGCCGACCACTCTTAAGCGCTCGCTTCGTCTCTTCAGGGATATGGTAGCGCTCTGTGTGCATGTGATGCTCTTCGATCCGGTCAACCTTAACCGGCGCGAAGGTACCAGGTCCGACCAACAGCGACAGAGACAGCAAGGTCACCCCCTTCGCCTGAAGTGACGCTAAGAGCTCAGGGGTGAAGTGGAGCCCCGCGGTGGGCGCCGCGACCGCCCCTGGCGCCTGCGCGTACACCGTCTGGTAGCGGTCTAGGTCCTCTGCGTCAGGGGTCCGCTTAATGTAAGGTGGGAGGGGCATCTGCCCCGCATCCTCCAGCCATGACCACAGCTCCTCAACGCCATCAAGCCTCAGGGTCGCGACCCCCTGCGCGTCTCGTGAGAGGAGGGTGGCGGTGGCCTTACCCTCAAGATGGACGGCTTGACCTACCTTAAGCCTACCCTTTGTGAAGGCGCGTATGGTGAGGCCTGAGCCGTCTGGGGCCTCGGGCTCTAAGAAAAACACCTCCACCTGACCGCCCGTCTCTTTATGACCTAGTAGCCGTGCAGGCACGACGCGCGCGTCGTTGACGATCAGGAGCTCATCCCCTTGGAAGGCCTCAAGGATCTCTGAAAACCTCCCAAAGTGAGCGCCACCGTTCGGGCTGACCTGCATGAGCCTGCTCTCGCCTCTGCGCGCGCTCGGGCGCTGAGCGATGAGCTCCTCAGGGAGGTCGAAGTGATAGTCTGATACGAGCCCAGTCCTCATGTGCGCGCCCAGCTTCCTTCACCTAAGCGCCGGATGATCGCTTGGCCTCGGTGTCCCCAAATGGGGTGAGGGGCCCGCGAGAGCTCCTCCGCGAGCGTGACCGCCGCCTCATGTGGGTGTACCCCCGACTCATCTGCGCGCTCGAGCACCCTTAGGGCGGTTTGATAAACGGACTGAGGCCACTCATAGCCAAGGTGACGGGCGAAGTGCTCGTCTTGTAGAGGCTCATCGCCCACATAGCCATACTGCTCATCCGCGCAGTTGACGATCCCCATGCGGTTGACCAAGAAATCAGGCAGGTAGAGGACCCCACGCTGAGCGAGGTCAGCGCCGTCACGCGCTGGCGCTTGGAGCTGGTTGTTCGCCGCGCCACAGACGATAGAGGTCTGTAGCGCCGAGATCGTCTCGGGGGTGAGGATCGCCCCCATCGCGGCGGGGCAGAGCGCGTCACATGGCCACGAGAGCGGGCTCAGGTCTCCTGGCTGGGTGCAGATCACGCGCACGCTCTCCTCGCCAAAGCTCGCCTGGAGCCTCCCCTCAAGCGCGCTCGTTCGCTCAGAGTTGATGTCGGTCGCGGTGACGCGCGCGCCCGCCTCCAATAAGAGGGTGATGATCACCTCCCCCACGTGCCCTGCGCCTTGTACGACGACGTGCTTGCCCTTGAGGAGCCCCTCAGGGGGAGTCTCTTGCCCTCCTCGCTCACCTGCCTGGTACGCGAAGGCGGCCTCAAGGCCACGCACGACGCCCATCGCCGTCGCGCTAGATGGGTTCCCGCTCCCCCCTCGCGTCTTGGGGATACAGGTGATGAAGCGCGTCTCATCTGCGATGTTCGCCATGTCGGTCGTGTTGGTGCCGACGTCCTCCGCCGTGATGTAGCACCCCTTTAGTGAGGAGATGAACCGCCCATACTCATTGAAGAGAGCCTCGCGACGCGCGGGGTCTTTTATGTCCCCCTCTTTAGGCCTTGAGATGACCCCTTTCCCTCCCCCCCACCAGATGCCCGCGAGGGCGTTCTTGTGTGTCATGCCCTTGCTGAGGCGCACGCCATCATTCAGCATGTCACCAAAGCGCTCATAGCTCCAAAAGCGAGTCCCGCCTTGCCCTTGTCCACGGCAAGTGCGGTGGATGAAGGCGCCGTGAATTACGTCCTCAAGCGCGCTGACCTCGAAGAACAGACCCTCGTGTCCATCAAAGTCAACCTGGTCCGCGTTGAGCCGCTCGGCGATGGGGGTCAGGAGCGGATGGGAGGCGCGGGTGACACCCTCCACGCTCGTAAAACAGAAGCGCTTAACCCCCTCAGCGCGGAGCACCTTGGCGAGCTCATAAGGGGGTAAGTCGAGGAGTTGATTTAGAGTGGAGTTCACGCTCATGTGGCACACATACGCTTGGTGAAGATCAAGGCGAGACGAGGCGAGGAGACCACGTCAAAGAGGGCGAGCCTCATGACCGCCCAAAGGTGGAGGGGAGCACGCCTGATCAGGCGTGATCTGGCTACTCTTGTGTAGCGCGACGGATCAGCCTAAAGCCCCTCGCCTCGCTAGGAGCGCGAGCCTCTGCGTTAGGGGCCTCTTCAAGCACGCGTGAGGTGACCCGGAGCTCTGTCGAGGCGCTCAGCGCGCCCCCACCAAGGCTCATCATCCCAAGCGGAGAGCTGACCCACTCAGAGGCGTTCCCGCTCAGGTCACAGAGCGCTTGCGCTGTCTGGCCGAGCGGGTAGGAGCAAGGCGCGACCACGCCCTCCTCACAGCCGAGCAGGTTCGCGCGGTCACAGCTCACGCCCTCATCCCAAGGGTGACCCTCGGTCCAAGGGTAGAGGGCTACGTTCTCAAGGCGACCCGCCTGAGTGAGGAGCGCCCACTCCTCATGGTCAGGGAGCGAGAGGCCCCAGCTGAGGCCTTGGGCGTCGGTTTGAATCGGTAAAGACTCTACCTCACTAAAGAGCGCGAGCCCGTCTGGCGCGTGCGCGGGGAGCTCACCCGCGCTTGGGATCGCCCCCCCCGAGAGGGTCGCCCATTGAAGCGCTGTCAGCTCACTACGGGAGACCTCGAAGGGCTCTACCCAGCGGGCCTCGCTTGGGGGTGTGCTTGGGGTCGACTGGACATACCCCCCCTCCATCGCGATCCAAGTGATCCCGTTTCCGTCGGTGGTGAAGGGAGGATATGGGTCCTCCACAACCGAGGAGCGCTCAACCTGAGCGGCGCTCGGGATCGGCGCGATGAAGCGCGCTAGCCCTGAAGCGGTCGACACCCAAATTAAGCCCTCCTCAGTGAAGGGCACCGTGTAGACCCCCACCACCTCGGTCGCGGGGAGCCCGTCACGAGCGGTGTATTGAGCGGTTACACCATCGACCGCCCGAACGAAGAGGCCTCGTGGCGAGCCCATCACGAGCCTCCCGTCTCCCGTCTGTGTGAGCGAGGTGAGCATCGGCTCAAGCTCGGGGATCAGCTCAATGTGCTCGAAGGCGAAGGGGGAGCCTCCCTCTACGATGTCCTCAGGGCTGAGCGCGACCCGACGATAGAGGCCTGCGCTGGTCGCGGCCCAGAGCACGCCCGCTCGGTCGGTGTACAGGTCGAGCGTCGTGGGTAGAGGCTCATCAGTGGTCGTGTAGGCTTCACGGAAGCGCACGCCATCAAACTGCCAGACCCCACCTTGAGCGCCCACCCACGCTCTCCCTTCACGGTCGAGCTCGATCGCAAAGCAGTTGTTTGCCGAGGCGCTCGCGCTTTGGGTCGCGCGCTCTCGGAGCTGATAGTTAAAGAAGCGACCCTGTCGGCGATGCGCTACACCGTTCGCGGTGGCGACCCAGGCCTGATCGAGCGGGTCAAGGTCGACGTCACGGACTACGTTTGAGGGTAGCCCATCGAGCGTAGTGAACCGGGCCTCGTTTAGGCTTAGCCCCTCGCTGTGCGTCGCCCAGATGTCTTGCGATCGAGTGACCGCGCTCCGATGCCCATCTCCACCGCTCCCTAAATAGGGCGTGAAGCTCAGGCTGTCGCGAGAGGGCACGCCCTCCTCTTCACTGAGGTCAGCGGAGAGGGTCAGCGCGTAGCCTTGATAGAGGAGCATCCCGCTTGGGCCGGCGATCAGAGGCGCGCTCGCGCTCACAAGTGGGAGCGTATGGAAGCTGGGCTCAAGGCTCAGGTCATGGCTCGTCGGATCACCGATTGAGTCAACCGCGCTCGCTCGTAGCCCAGGGAGGTCCTCATCAAAGCTCCAGAGCGCCCCGCTTGGGGCCCTCACGCCGTGCTCTGTCTCAAGCAGGGTCGCCATCTCATGGGCGGCAGGCCACCCTGCACGCACCACGCGCTCCTCTGTGACTGGGTCGAAGATCACGGTCCGCTTCAGGTCGGCCTCCAAAGACAGCACCCAGAGCTGTCCATCAAGGCCGAAGCCAACACGACGGACCTTGTCGCTCACAAGCAAGGGGCGCGTAAAGCCCTCCCAGCCGAGCGAGGCGCTGTAACGGTACGCTCCACCGTCCGTACCCGCCCACAGCTCTCCTTGACGCTCGCCGAGCTGAGCGTGTGGGTTCACGCTCACGGAGCGGATCGCGTGGTTGGGGAGCTCAGCGCCTCGTCGCCAGCAACGGAGGGCCCCTGAGGAGCTCAGGCGCACGACCGCGTCTTCAAAGGCGACATACAGCGTGCCTGTTGAGCGGTCGATGTCGAGGTCTACCGCGGCCGCCCATGGGATCAGCTCACCACCGTTGAGACAGGCAGGGGTTGAGCTCAAGTCGAGTCGCCTCACCGCCTCGTGGCTCCACGCGCCACCGTTGGCGAAGCGGGTCGAGAGCCCCTTGTCCGAGATCACTGACAGGTCGCCCTCAGCGTTGAGCGCGATGTGCCGGATGAGGTTAGATGGGGCGCCCTCAGAGGTCGTCATCCTAAGCCTCTGATATGCGCCTGTCGCCTCCTCTCCACCCAGTGGGTCCCAGGTCCAGCGGGTGAGGCCTCCGCCTTCAGAAGCGACCCAGACGGTGTCATCTAAGCGCGCGACGTCTCGGACGTCCCGATCGCTGATAAAGCTCTCAAAGGTCGCCTCACAGCGGTCACCTACCCCATCTCCATCGATGTCGAGCTGCTCGGGGTTGACTCGAGTAGGGCAGTTGTCGAGGAGGTTCACGACGTCATCGCCGTCTATATCCTCGTCACAGACGTCACCGAACTCATCTCCATCAAGGTTGCGCTGGGCAGGGTTAAAGACGAGCGGACACAGGTCGCAGGCGTCGTCGATCTGATCTCCGTCTGGGTCTTGACCTACATTCGCGACCTCAGGGCACCCGTCGAGCGCGTCAGGGACCCCGTCTCCGTCGTCATCATCGTCACAGAGGTCACCGAGCCCATCACCATCTGTGTCCACTTGAATGGGATCATAGATCAGCGGACACAGGTCCTCCTCAAGCGTCAGGTCATCTCCATCGGCGTCCTCATCACAGAGGTCACCGAGCCCATCAAGATCTAGGTCTGACTGGTCGCTGTTCGCGACCTCGACGCAGTTGTCCGCTTCATCCACGACCCCATCTCCATCTACGTCAAGTGAGCAGGCGTCCCCTGTTGGGCCCCCGCTTGAGTTTCGTTGGTCAGGGTTGAAGGTAGAGGGGCAGTTGTCGTCACCATCTAGGACCCCATCATTGTCGTCATCCTCATCACAGAGGTCACCTGCGCCGTCGAGGTCTACGTCAGACTGATCTGCGTTGATGATCAGCGGGCAGTTGTCATCTTCGTCGAGCGCGCCATCATTGTCATCATCAAGGTCGCAGGCGTCCCCGAAGACGTCCCCGTCTGTGTTCAGCTGGCTCGGGTCAGCGGCGAACGGGCAGATGTCGACCTCGTCAAGGACGGCGTCGTCATCATCGTCGGGATCGCAGGCGTCCCCTAGGCCGTCTTGATCGTTGTCTCGTTGCGCTGGGTTGATCACGCTTAGGCAGTTATCGGCCCGAATGGGCGCGCCTGAATCGTTCAGCCCGAGGCCGTCAGGGATGCCATCTCGATCGGTGTCCGCGAGGGTTGGGGAGGACCCAAGCTCGGCCTCAAGCGCGTCACTCAGCCCGTCATTGTCGTCATCAATGTCACAGGCGTCCCCGAGCCCATCAAGATCCGAGTCTCGCTGGTCCGTGTTCGCGACGAGCCGGCAGTTATCGACATCATCAGGCTCAGCGTCATTGTCATCATCCTCATCACAAGCGTCCCCACGTCCATCTGCGTCCGTGTCGAGCGCGAGGGGCCTCTCAGGCGTAGAGCGGACAGGGTCGAGCTGGTCACGGACGCTTGGGCAGGGGTCGCAGTAGACGGGGTCAACACACGTGCCATCGGACTCACGGACGCCGTTAAGCAGGGCGTCTCCGTCGAGGTCACCGAGTGGCCCAGGTCCGTCGAGCTGATCAGGGGCGCCGTCTCCATCCACGTCAATGTCCGCCCGCTCGAGGGCGTCGATCACCCCATCTCCATCTAGGTCCGCGGGGGTGAGCCCCTCGGTGAGGGCTTCGGTGAGGCTGATGACGCCATCTCCATCCGTGTCATACAAAGAGACGTCTAGGGTCACAGGGGAGTCGAGGGGGGCAGGCGCGAGCTCATCGATGTCAGGGCGACCATCTCGATCGGAGTCTACGAGCGCGCCAGAGGTGCCAATGAGCCTCGCCTCTAAGCCGTCAGACAAGAGATCTCCATCCGTGTCCTGTGAGCGTGGATCAAGGCGGGCCGCGAGCTCCTCAATGTCGCTCAAGCCGTCCCCATCTTGGTCGCCATCACAGGCGTCCCCGAGCCCATCCCCATCTAGGTCCTCTTGGGGTTGGCCATATTCACGAGGGGGGTTGAACAGGTTGGGGCAGGTGTCGACGTTGTTTGGGACCCCATCGAGGTCAACGTCACCCTCTGGTCCGAGGTCTTGGGTGAGGGTCACGATGTAGCTTGAGACAGGGGTTCGCTGGTCCCCCTCCTGCACCTCAAAGCGGAGCTCTTCTTCGTTCCATAAGATTCGGATCGCGCGGGGCACGTAGCCGACGCTTGTGAAGCTGAGCTGGTGTGTTTGGCGCTCGAGCCCTAGGGTGTAGCCTCCGCTCGGGTCACTGATCGTAGAGCTCGCGAGCGCGCTGCTGATCAAGCCCTCAGGCGAGACCTCACGAGCGACGATCAAGACGCCACTGTGGTCGGTGACAGAGCCCTCGGAGGTCAGGCGGACGACCCCAAGCAGGGTCGCAGGAGGTGAGGGGGGGATCGGGGTGAGCTGTAGGTAAAAGGGGCCCTGTACCGCTCGCTCACCGCTCAGGTCATAGAGCTTGGTAAGCGAGAGGTGCCCGCGGGCGACCACCTCAAGGGCGTATGGGCCAGGGGGGAGCTCGGTGAACGTAAAGCACCCCTCATCATCTGCGGGTTGGGTCTGTGAGCCGAGGTGCCCTGACAGGGTTAAGCTCGCCATATCTGGCCATGGGCCACGCTCGGTTGAGGACATGGGGCTCGCGAGGCAACCAGAGAGAGACGCCGAGAGGTCACGGTCTAAGGTGGTCGGCTGGGCGCCCTCAAGCGGGACCCCCTCAACCTCGAAGCGCTGGTTCTCGGCTCGCCACGTGACGCTGAGCTCCTGTGTGGTGTAGCCAAGCGCGGAGAACGACAGCTGGTAATCACCAGGGAGGACAGACAGCGCGTAGTCGCCACTCTGAGAGGTCTGTGTAGTCGCGAGCACCCGTCCAGCATCGCTCAGCTCGACTAATATCCCCGCGTGAGAGTCGATGGCGGGGCCCCCTGTCGCGCGGAGCCGAGCGGCGCCACGGAGGCTGACATAGGCCTCAGGTAAGGTTGGGCTAGGCGCGCGCAGGTCAAAGTGACCGACGGACACCTCACGACCTCTGACCGCTCGAATGGGACGGGCCTGTGGCTCATATCCTTCCAGGGAGATGTGCACCCAGCGCTCCCCCTCTAGCCCCTCATTGAGGACCTGCGCTCCACTAAACACGAAGCGCCCTGTCGCGTCGGGGGTCGTCGTGACGAGGGTCTGGCTTGGGTCACTTGGGTCAGAGTCCGCCCGGTCACTCAGTCGAGCGACGACGTTAGACACCTCGCTCGGTAGGCCCCCATTGACGCTCACGCTCCCAGACACGGCGCTCGGGAGCGGGGTGAGCGTGACCGGCTCACCGAGCTGGGAGACTCCATCTGCTCCGACCTCAACATCGAAGCGCTGAGCAGGCTCATAGCCCGTCGCGCTAAACTGAAGGACGTGCACTCGAGGGGGTAAGGGCAGATAGAAGCGACCCTGAGCGCTCGTGATCGTCGTGTAAGGTGTACCGAGCGCCTCGACGAGGATCCCACCATGCTGGTCATCACCAGAGACAAGCCCGCGCTGAACGACCCCCTCTATACCCACAGAGAGGTCACCAGTCTCTGGGTTCACCCGAGGCTCAAGCGGAATGTCCCCTAAGCCGACCTGCTGTCCAACCTCAAGGTTAACCGCGTAGCGGATTGGGGTGAAGCCAGGGACGTCTGCGCGTAGCTGATAGCGGTCGCTTGGGAGCTCAGGGAGCTCAAAGCGTCCCGCCTCATCGACGGGGACGCTTGAAAATCGGCTGTTGAGGTCACTCATCAAGCGAAGCTCGACCTCCACCCCTGCGATCGTGGAGGAGGGGTAGGCGCTCGGAAGAGAGAGGCGACCCGAGATAGAGCCGAGGCGTTGCTCACCTCGGGCGGTCTCTGGGTCATACGGGTTAGACGGGGCGACAGGGTCACACGCTCCAAACAGCGCGGAGATCATAAGCGCGTAGGAGGCCCACAAGACGGAGGCTAAACCGAGGCGTTTGTTGGAGGCTAGACTCATAATTAAAACTCCCCTGCGATCCCAACCCCACCGTTGGGGTCAAACTGTAAGCGCAGTGAGCGCCTCTCTTTACCCATAATGAAGCTATCGACCAGCGAGGTCACCCAGACCGCGCCAAGCCCCGCCCAAAGATAGTTCGCTCGCGCAAACGCTTGGTTCGCCTCAGCGCGATACGGGACCCCATCAGCGCTCCCCTCAAGGTAGGTCGCGCGGGCCGTGAGCCCCTCGATCGTGGAGACGACCGCCCCTAACGCGAGGATCGACGCGGCCGCGCTGTACGCGATCGCCGCGGCCCTACGCCCTTGGTAGAGCTGACCCCAGCCAGGGAGCGCAGCAGAGCGCCAGACCCCATCGAGCCTAGACTCTCCGCCAAGCGCCTCACCTTTAAAGGTCTCAAGGGCGAGCTTTGTGATGGGCTGATCGCCCTCATGGATCACGCGGAGCTGTTTGACGCTGATTGTCTTTGTCTCGAGTCGGTAGGCGCCCTCTTGTTGACTGAGCCGGCTCAGGATGAGATAGCGAGCGCCCATCGCTCGACCTAGCGAGATCGCGCGCGTCAGGGTTAAGGGGAGCTGATGACGTTGAGATTGAGCGCGCCAAGCGCGCCACAGCTGTGAGACGTCACCCTGTGGGAGCGCGATCGCGTGAGGTTGAGCCCCCACGACCGCGCGGAGCGCCTCGGTGAGCGCTTGGGCTAAGAGCGCATCTCCACCCTCCACCAACACAGGCGCGACCCCCACACGGACGAGCGCGTTGTCGGCGTCGGGCGCAGTCACGCTGAGCGCCTCATACGCCAGCGCGTCGAGCGCCCCTGAGAGGGCGTGGGTTGGGAGCGTGACGTCGAGCGGGTCACCCTGAGTCCCTTGCCAGAGTGGGTCTGCTGCGAGTGACAAAGTGGGCGCGGAACACAAGAGCGTGAGGGTCGCGCACAGGAGGAGGCCGAGGTCTATGAACGTAAAGAGCCTCAAGGTGGAGTGGTCATAGTTCAGGGTCACGGCGCTCTCGCGTTGGTGGTCTTGGGGCACAGCGCAGGCCTTTCGTCGCTAAGGTCGCTAAGCGATATCTATGGTGTCGATCGATGTGGGGGTTGACGCTCGTCACACGTTCCCTCAATAGTGAGCACGGCGCTCATAGCTCTTAGACACGCTCTGAGGCGGATGATCGCCCCTTTATCCAATAAATCAAAACCTCGAAATGGACAAGAGGAGAGTCATGTGAATGCGCACGCTCCTTACCTGATTCAAGACGGTCACGACGCGCACAGCCCCGCTCGCCCCTCAGGGGGGAGGGTCATGAGGCTGTCTGTGCTACGCTGTCTCTGCGCGCTTGTCTGTCTCTTGACCACGGTCGCCCACCCGACCGTGAGCGTCGCGAAGCCTAAGGCTAAACGTGTTAAGGCGCCCCCTGTGGAGTTCACATTAATCAGCCTAGAGCGACCGCTCTTAAGGAGAGGTAAACGGCTCACGACCCCGCGACGTGTCGTGCTCTTTGCGTCACGAGAGCCCCTGCCTTATGAGCTTGAGGAGGAGCTAGGGAGTCGCCAGTGGGTGGGTCGTGAGCTTCATATCTTTAGAGCGAGCCCGATCAAGGTCAACCCACAAGAGGTCGCCGAGCAAGAGGCGCGCTTAATCGAGCGGTATCAGCTGCTCACAAGGGGGCACGTCAAGAGCCACCACCAATCGATTCGCGACGAAGCGTCACGCTTCGTTCAACAGCGAGTGAAGCCTGTCGCTCGTGGAGAGGCGACCCAGAGGCTACAGCCGAGTGACCCGATGCTCAACTTGAGCGCTCCTAAATCAGAGGGAGGCGAGCGAGAGGATGATGATGATGAGCTCAGCGCGCCCTCACCTGTAGACCCCTCACCCACTCAAGGTCAGGAGGTGAGCGCAGACAGCCTATCAACAGCTGAGGGCCAGCTCTGTGGAGGGGAGGGTCAGCCCTGCTGTGAGCAAGGCTTTGATGACCCGTGCGACGGAGCGCTCACCTGTCTTGTCGATCAAGAGACAGCAGGGGAGAGCGAGGAGCGCTGGCGCTGTCAACCCGCGCCCGACCCATGTGGTGGATACGCTGAACCCTGCTGTATGGAGACAGAGCTCCCATGCTTGTTTGAGGGGCTCGTCTGTAGTGGGGGTGAGGGCGCCACCGGGATGTGCGTCATGCCCCCGCTACCCGCCCCTGAGCGTAGGGTCCTTGTCGGCTCGCTGAAGGTGTTGAACGTGAGGGGGCGCTTTGTTGAGGCGGAGGTGACCGCGGACCGCCTCGTTGGGGTAGGGATCCACGCCGTGATGAAGGGTGACAAGGCGCTCTTCAAAGGCGGGCGGTAACTTTCCCTTTAAAGCGAGTGGCTTGTGGACTATAAAGCCATACTCTGTTGACGTGATCCGCTCACGCCCAACAGCGCGACCTCCTCAGTGACGCTCTTCAATAGCGCGTTAAAGAGACGACATTATGCGTGCTTACGCGATGTCTATTACGCTAGATCGGACCTAAATATTATGACAAGCGCTCACCCTAGTTCTCCTCTCCACATGATCAGACGCGTCCTTCGGTTAAGCCTGTGTGCGTTGGCTTTAACCCTCGCGCTCCCGAGCGCGGGGTCAGCGAAGCCTGATAAAGAGCGCTTCCCTGTGATTGGCTCAGTGAGCACGAGCGTGGCCTTCAACCATAGCAACTTTGTGGAAGCCGAGCAGGGGGGGGTCGCAGAGACCTATGGCTTAGGGGAGGCTAGTGGCTTTGGCTGGGCGAGCATGGCGCTCAACTTCGGTCTGAGCTATAATTGGCAGTTCAGTAAGAAAGTCTCGCCGATCTTCTTCTCAGGTGGGCTGTCCTTCAACCAGGCGCTCGTCGAGAGCTTCTCTCGAGCGGGCACACCCACGACTCAGCCTCAGGAGGTCACCATTGGTGACGTGAGCCTCAGCGCGGGCTGGGGGGTGCCTGGCGTCGGTAAGCTCTTGAAGGGCCTCATGGGCAACCTCAGCCTGAACGGGACGCTTCCTACAAGCCGCGCGAGCCGCTCAGCGGGGGTGATCTCGGCGACGAACGCGACGGCTGTGCTGATCTACGCCTCACCGATTAGGCTCATCGTGCAACTCTTTGGCTCTACGGGCATGAACATCCTTGAGAGGTCAACGATTCAGGTAGACTGCGCGCTCATGCCACAGTACTGCTCGGTCAGTGGCGCTGACCTCGGGGCCGCGAACTCTCGCTTTAACTGGGCGGCGGGCGGTGGGTTTCAGTACCCTCTCTCCTTCATCCCAGGCCTGCGCATCGGCGCAGGCTATAGCATCTTTGGGGGCTTTGGCGCGGTCTCTTATGGAGACACGACCTCCGATCAGTTCGCCTCTCCCTACGCGCAGTCAGGTACTCAGTGGTCGGTCCCCTTCCATCGGATTGGGTTCTCGATCGCGTTCGGCTTTAACGCTACGGGCTCCGCGGCGACACAGGCCTTGAACGAGAGCTTACAGGGCCAGTCTAAGGGCAAGAAGAAGACCAAGGAAAATGAGCTCCTCAAGCGCTTGAGCCTCAGGCTAGGGATGGGGACAGGGCAGAGGCTCTACTCTATGGACAACACGCGAGTGACCTTCCCGCTCTTCGACTTCGAGACGAAGAACCTCTCTCGCACCTCCTATAACTTTAGTGCTCAGCTCGCCTTCTGAGCGAGTAGAGCGGTTGGGTCGCGAGCGCGCGACGCAGAAGGGTCAGGATGAAGCTTCAAGACAAGATGAAGAGGGACTGGGATCGGCGGGCGAGCGTGGACGCGCACTACTGGGTCGCTGCGACTCAAGAGGCTGACCTCGACAGCTATGAGCGCTCCGCGCGCCATGACACGACGGCCCTCATCGAGGGGCTGACACCTCACCTCACAGCGCTTCAGTCAGGAGAGAAGGGGAGGTCGATCCTTGATCTAGGCTGTGGGATCGGTCGGATGACCTCCTTGCTCACGCCTCACTTTGAGCGGGTCGTGGGCGTTGACGTCTCGGAGGTGATGATCGAGCGGGCGCGCGAGCTTCATGAGGCACCCTCAAGCGCAGACGAGAGCCCGCTCTCGTTCTATGTCAACTCAGGCACCGAGCTGGGGGCGTTTGAGGAGGGGAGCTTTGAGGTTGTCTGCTCGTACTCAGTGCTCGCTCACCTGCCCTCAGACGTCGTCGAGGCGTACTTCTCCGAGGTGAGTCGTGTCCTCGAGCAGGGGGGCCTCTTTCGGTATCAGTTCTGGGTCACACCTGACGCCGATGGCGCGATTCACCCGAGCGACGACAACTCACTGAACATCCATGTCTATGACGAGGCGCACTTCCTGCGCTTGCACAGCGGAGCGGGCCTTGAGGTCATCGACCGTGAGGAGATCGACTACCTTGACCCGATCCTCAACCTGAGGCCAGTGTGGGTCACGGCGAGGAAGGTAGGCGCCCCAAGCGAGGCGCTCGAGCTCCTCAGCCGTGAGGTGTCTGAGGAGCTCTCTGAGGATGAGCTCCGCATGGAGTATGAGCTCATGCTCTACCTCAGCATCAAGCAACTTGAGCGTGAAGAGCTTCCACAGGCAGAGGTGATCCTCCAGCGCGCGACCCACCTCGCCCCCGCGTGGCCAGAGGCCTACTTGCAGTGGGTGGAGCTAAGGCTTCAACAAGATGACCTCTCAGGGGTAACGGTCTTACTTGAGGAGCTCTTGAAGCACATCCCCGAGCACATCCAGGCGAGGCTGTTCCTCGCCCAGATCGCGGTCGCCTCAGAGGAGCTGAAAGATACCCGCGCTCAGCTCAACGCCTTGACCCCGCTCCTGCTCGAGACCCCTGAGTCGCTCACAGAGGGTGAGGTTGAGGCCTTTGAGGAGGCTCGACAGCTGTACCTCGGTCTGCTTCGAGAAGCGGAGGCGCTCGAGGCCAAGCAACGACAGCTCGAGGCTCGTAAAAAGAAGTTGGGGGCAAAAAAGAGCGCAAAAGCTAAAGCGAAACCTAAACCTAAGCCTAAGCGGAGGAAGTCATGAGCGACTCAGGCCAGCCGACAGTAAGCTCAGCGACGGGGCGCGCCCAGATGCCCTCCCGTCTCACTCAACGGCTCGTGATCCTCGTGAGCACGCTCGCGCTCGTCGCGCTCGCTCACGCGCACAGGCCAACAGTGGGCGAGAGCCCAGAGGCGCGGGTCGCGAGGCGCTATAACGCTCAGGTCTCCACAGGGGAGGCGATCGACCTCACCTTGGAGGCGCGCGATGGCGCTCGTAAGACCCTCGCCGACTTTAGAGGTCAGGTCGTCTTACTTAACTTTTGGGCGAGCTGGTGTCCACCCTGCCTCAAGGAGATGCCAGACCTTGAGGCGCTCTCAGCAGGGTTAAAGGGCAGGCCCTTTAGCCTCATCGCGTTGAGCGGAGATGACTCTTGGCAACCGATTGATCAGCTCTTCGCGGGGAGCAACGTGACCATGAAGGTGTTCCGTGACCCCAACCTCAAAGAGAAGCAACACCTCCGCTACGGGACTGAGAAACTCCCAGAGACGTATGTGATTGATAAGCAAGGCCGGTTAAGGCTCCGCTTCATTAACGTTCAGCCGTGGCAAGATGATGAGCTTGTCAGCTACCTAGAGTGGCTCGCGGACGAGTGAGCCAGCGACGCCTGAGTATATTATGGCGCGCTGAGCACGCTGTGGCGTGTTAAGCGGAGGCGATGATGACGATCTACCTCCTCTTACTCGCGGGGCTCACCGGCGTCTATCACCTCTATTTCGAGCGCCCGCTCGCGCAGCTCTATTACCTTGAGACCCCTGGGCTCGTGAACCTGACGGTTGAGCTTGAGCTCCTCATTGGGGCGACGCTAGGGCTAGGGGTTGTGTGGCTCAGCCGTGTGCTGTCTCGTCACTTCACGTGGGCTAAGAGGATTGATGAGGACTTTGGGGCCTTGTTTGCACAGCATAGCTCACTCCAGCTCACGGGGCTCGCGGCGATGAGCGCGCTCTCAGAGGAGGTGCTGTTCCGTGGCGTCCTGCTCGACGAGCTCGGGCTCATCTACAGCGCGCTCCTCTTTGGTGGTCTACATATCCCAGTCGAGCGTCATCATTGGCCGTGGAGCGTCGCGGCGCTGATCATGGGCTTCGCCTTTGGCGGGGTGACGCTGCTCACTGGGAGCGTCACGGTCGCCTTGATCGCTCACTTTACGATTAACCACTTTAATCTGCACGCCCTCAAGGCCCTCAACTTCAATGGAGGACAGCGCGAATGGCCGCCACGAAATTGATCATGGTCGCTGGGTTGATCGACCCGCTCGTGTGCTTTGAGCTGTGCTCGATTCACCTGCTGGTTTTCTTCGTCACGAAGTCCTTCATTCAGGCCCGATATGAGGCGCCAAACGCGCTGATCTTCTTGAGCTCTATTGGTGTGACCGCGCTCTTTTTTCTGCTAAACATCCTCTGGTTAGATTGGATGGGGTGGAGGCTGATCCAAGACCCTGTCGTGATGTGGTATGTACGGTGAGCTTAAAAGGAGGCCTAGTGATGAGAACGCGATCTATACTCTTGACTTGTCTGTCCCTGTCCCTAGTCGGGCTCTGCGCGTGTCAACCATCAGAGAAGCCGAGCGCCAAGGTAAAGGCGAGCGCCCCTGAGCGCGCTCAGCGTCCAACCTTGAGCGAGGTGACAGACGCGCGAACGGACCTGCTCTTTATCTATCAAGGAGAGAAGGGTGAGGAGCTCCGCGCCGTGAGCATCCCCGAGATCCCCGAAGATAAGCGCGCTCAAGTGCAGGTCATCGACCTCTCACGCTCGCCCGCAGAGCGCTCTGCGGGGGGCTATCTTCAGTTCTTTGACCTCAGGCAGGCAGATTCAGAGGGTAGGTATATGGGGCGCCTGATCTCGCGTGCGAAGAGAGATCAGGAGCTGGCGAGTGAGCAAGCCTTGCCCGCTCAGCCTCCCATCGTCCTCTACACGACCTCTTGGTGTGGGGTTTGTAAGAAGGCTCGACGCTTCATGGAGAGCCAAGGTTGGGCCTTTGTTGAGAAAGATATTGAGAAAGACACAGCCGCCAAGCGCGAGCTCGAGCAGAAGGCGCGACGCGCCCAGCTCTCGCTTGGTGGAGTCCCTGTGATCGACGTTGGTGGCCGACTGATGAGCGGCTTTGATCAGGCGTCCCTCGTGAAGCTTGTCACGGGGAGCTAACATAAAGGAGCGATCCCATGACAGATGACATGATTGAACAGTACCGTAAGATGGCGAAGGCTAACCCAGACGATGACCTCGCGCACTTCGCGCTTGGGCAGGCGCTCCTTGACGCGGGTCGCTCTGCGGAGGCGGCCCCTGTCCTTCGCCACGTCACTCGGCTCAACCCGAACTACACGCGAGCCTTCCTGTTACTCGGTCGGGCTCTTGATGAGAATGGAGATGAGGAGGGCGCGATCGAGGCGTGGCAGATCTGCTACCAGGCCGCCTCGCGTCGTGGAGAGCTGATGAGCGCAAATGAGGCGCGGGGTCACCTTAATCAGCGTGGCGCCCCGTTGACCTCAGAGCTCTCAGAGCTCCTTGGCATTGAGGAGCCAGAGCCTGAAGATGACCGTGAGCCTGGTGAGGGAGAGCTCCGCTGTGTCCGTACGGGTCGGGTGGGTAAGGTGATGCGCTTTAAGCCCTTTGAGGACGCGATAGGAGACTATATGATGGCGCACGTCTCACAGGAGAGCTGGGAGGACTGGATGGAGATGAGCATCAAGGTGATCAATGAGCTACGGCTTGACCTTGGTGACCCAGAGGGGCAACGCGTGTATGACGAGCACATGAGAGATTACCTCAACCTACCACATGAGCTGTTTGAGCGCCCAGAGGAAGCCAGCGAGGGGTGAGCGACCCAAGGCTCCCAAGCCCCTTGCAACGACTCGAGTGGTCAAGGCTGAGCGGGGTTCAGCTGTGGGTGAAGCGAGATGACCTGATCCACCCGATCATCTCAGGGAACAAGTGGCGTAAGCTGAAGGGGATCTTTGAGGCTACGCCGGGGAGCCCAACATCGCCTCAAGGTGAGCCCACGATGGTAGTGAGCTTTGGTGGAGCCTACTCACATCACCTCTCGGCACTCGCGCTCTGCCTTGAGCGTCAGCGGTGGCGTGGCCTGTTTATTGTACGGGGTGAAGAGCTCAACGAGCGCTCGAACCTAACCTTGAGGTACTGCGCTGAGCGAGGGGTGAAGATGAGGTTTGTGAGCAGGGCGCGCTACCAAGCGCTACGGGAGAGGGGGTGGAGCTTAACCCCAGAGGAGCGAGCGGAGTGGAGGATCCCTGAGGGAGCCTTTACGGTCCCTGAGGGGGGAGACTCCCCGCTCGCCTCATCAGGCTGTGAGGCGCTGTGGCCTGAGCTGAGCGCGCAGTGGGTCGAGCGCCAAGCTCAGGCCGAGCACACCCCGTCGATCGATGAGCTGTGGTTGTGTGCAGGGACAGGCGCGACCGCGCGCGGGCTTTTACGTGGGATGCCGATCAGCTCGACGACGAGGGTGGTGGTCGTGAGCGCCGTGAGAGGAGCAAGGCGGGAGGAGGCTCAGACCTTGAGGGTCGCGCATGAGATGGGCATAGGCTGTGAGTGGGTCGACGAGCGTCGCTTTGGGGGGTTCGGTCGTCAATCCGAGGCCCTGATCAGGTTACGCGCTGAGGGGATGGAAGAGACGGGGATCTGGATTGACCCTGTCTACCAATCTAAGCTGTGGTGGGAGCTGATTGAGCGTCGTGATCAGCTACAAGGTAAGCGGGTCGTGTGGCTTCACACAGGGGGCGCTCAAGCGCTCAGTGACCCTTGAGGAGCGCGAGAGCTTAGCGTGGATCTGTGGCTATAAGGCTGGGTGACTAAGGCGGGGGAGGCGCGTAGCGTCGCTCTGCAGGGAAGGCGCTCTGACGTTTACGTGTGCGGAGCACCCCTCTTCGCCTTAAGCCTCGCTCGCTGTCATATTGGAGTGTAAGGACGAGGCTAGGCGTGGATGAGCGTCGCACAAAGTTAACCTCCTCCACCGCGCTGTAGCGCCCCTCCCCATAGCGTGTCCCGATCTCAGAGGCTCGTTGAGAGGCTGAGCGAATCCTCCTTCGCTTTGATGGGGCGCTTCGAGCGCTCCTCCTAGGCTCCGGCGCAGGGGCTGGCTCAATGTGAGCCTCATCGCCCATCCCTTGTATGATCCCGCCGTAGTCGCCCGCGACGTCTTCGTACTCATCATCTTCCGGCATGGCGCGCGCAACCGTTGGAGCGTGGCGTGGCCGAGGGTGGGGTCGCTCCTCAAAGACCGCGACCCCGATCACTCCGACGTTCTCTCGCGTCCCCATGCGACTTGAGTAGCTGTCTGAGGGGGTCGTGAAGCGGAAGGTCGCGACCTCAGTGTCACTCTTCCTGAAGCCTTGAATGTCCACGCTAGTGTATGGGTCGAGCACGTATCCGCGATGCTCGTACTTACCCTTTTGACCGTTCACAACATCTCGACCATCGACGGTCACGACCACCTCACGGCGACGCCCGCTGTGGTTCTGGATCCGGATCTGGTAACGCTCGCCATATTCGCCTTGGACATAGGTGACTCCACGATGCAGATAGGTTGGGAGCGATGCGCCAGACGCGGTGGTCAGCTCAACGCTCAGCTCTTGTTGGGAGAGCGCGTGAGCGGTCGCGCGACCGGCACAGGCTAAGTTGAGGCTGATGAGACAGAATAGGGTGAAGTGCTTTAGGGAAGGGAGACAGCTTGGGAGGGGGCGCATCTGAAGGCTCCTTGATGTGAGAGGTCGACGCCCAACGCGCGCTGTAGAGAGATCGATCTAAAAAAAGTAAGCACAAAAAGGGTCGGTCGGTGTAGGCTCAACGCTCGCATAAGATGAGCTACGTTTAAAGGAGCCTGTGATGAAGCGCTACCCTGCGTATGACCCGCCAGAGTACCTCGATTGGAGCGTCGATCAGGAGCACCTCCGCGCCTACAGCGCGCTCGCTTCAGAGGGGGAGAAAGGTGTCTTCATTCGCGCCTTGAGTGACGAGGCGCTCCTTGAGCTCTATCGACAGCTCCTGCTCACGCGCCTCCATGACGTGCAATTAAAGCGTTGGGTGAAGCAAGGAGTGATCACTAAGGCGTGGCTTGGGACAGGTGAAGAGGCGGTCACGATCGGGATGTGCGCTGCCCTCAATGAGGGAGACTACGTAGGCCCAATGATCCGTAACGCGGGCGCGTTGATCGCGCGTGGGGTGCCTCTTGAGGTGTGCTTTGCGGCGTACCTCGGGACGACAGATACGCTCGCGCGAGGCCGAGACCTACACATTGGAGACCCAAGCCGAGGGGTCATCCCCCCGATCAGCCATGTCGGAGACCTCGTCCCTGTGATGGCAGGGGTCGCGCTGGCGTTTAAGCTGAAAAGTGAGCCTCAGGTCGCGATGACCTGGACCGGGGACGGCTCAACAGCGACGGGCGCCTTCCATGAGGGGATGCGCTGCGCAGGCGCGCTCAAGGCTCCTCTCATCAGCGTCATTCAGGACAACGGGGTGGCGCTTGGGACCCCTCAGGGCGCGCATCACCGGGGTAACTTCGAGGCGATGGGTGAGGTCTATGGCGCTCAGACCTGGGTCGCGGATGGTAATCACGTCCTTGACTGCTTCGCGACCGCCCAGCTCGCCTCTGAGCGCTGTCGAGCGGGGGAGGGGCCAGCCTTGATTGTAGCTCGCACCTTTCGGATGGGAGGCCACGCGACGCATGATGAGCGTGAGGCGCGCTCTTTAATCCCAGCCGACCAATACGCGTGGTGGGGCGCGAGAGACCCAATTGGTCTCTATGAGGCCTGGCTCGCTCATGAGCGTGGCCTAAGCGAGGCTCAGCTGAGCGAGATCGAGGAGGAGTGCGTCGCGCGGGTTGACGAGGCGGCGCGGGTCGCTCGTGAGCGCAAGCACAGCCACGCCCCCAGCGCAGATGAGCTCCTCCATGGCGTCTATGCGCGCCCCCTAGACGCCCACTCATAACCTTAGAGAGACACAGATAAAAAGGAGAGCGCTGATGAAGAGCTCAAGTGATGTAGTAATCGTCTCCGCGGTCCGAACCCCGATCGGTAAAATCCGTGGTGGGCTCGCCTCGGTTCGCCCAGATGACCTCGGCGCGCTCACGATCCGTGAGGCGCTTAACCGCGCAGGTGTTGAAGGCGAGGCGGTCAACGAGGTCATCTTTGGCTGCGCGAACCAAGCGGGAGAAGACAACCGTAACGTCGCGCGTATGGCGACGATGCTCGCGGGGCTCCCTGAGGAGGTGCCCGCCTTTACGGTCAACCGGCTCTGTGCGAGCGGTCTAACGGCGGTGAACACCGCTGCGCGCCAGATCCTCTGTGGTGACGCGGAGGTGATGATCGCGGGTGGCGTTGAGTCTATGAGCCGCGCTCCGCTTGTTATGGCCAAGGGCGCTGTGGGCTTCGCGAGCGGTAACCTCACCGCCTATGACACCTCCCTTGGTTGGCGGTTCCCAAACCCAGCCATGGCGAAGATCTTCCCGCTTGAGGGGATGGGTGAGACCGCAGAGAACCTCGTAGAGCGCTATGAGATCAGCCGAGAAGACCAAGACCGCTTCGCGCTTCAGAGCCATGAGAAAGCGCTCGCCGCTCAGGCCTCAGGGGCGTTTGACGCTGAGCTGATGAGCGTCTCTGTGCCACGCCGTAAGGCGGACCCGCTGGTCATCGATCGAGACGAGGGCCCACGCGCAGGCTCCTCCCTTGAGGCCCTCGGTAAGCTCCGCGCGGTCTTCCGTGATGGGGGGAGCGTCACGGCAGGGAACAGCTCTACGCTGAATGATGGCGCGTGCGCGCTCGTGCTGATGAGCAGAGGGCGCGCGGAGGCGGAGGGGAGAGAGGTGCTGGCGACCTATCGAGGCTCAGCCTCGGCGGGGGTCAACCCGCGCTATATGGGGATTGGCCCTGTCCCCGCGAGCCGTAAGGCGCTAGAGAGAGCGGGCTGGTCGATCGAAGACCTGAGCCTCGTTGAGCTGAATGAGGCCTTCGCGTCACAGTCCTTGGCGGTGGTCCGTGAGCTTGGCGTAGAGGAGTCTATCGTAAACGTTCACGGTGGCGCGATCGCGCTAGGGCACCCGCTAGGGTGCAGTGGCGCACGAATCCTGACGACCTTGATCCACGCGCTTCGCGCGCGAGGGGGCGGGCGTGGGCTCGCGAGCCTCTGTGTGGGGGTCGGCCAGGGGGTCGCGACTTTAATCGAGGTCTAGTTAGCTCGTTCGTTCGCTTAGTCTCTGATCGGGAGTAAGATCCTGAGCCCAGAGACATAGCGTCGACCAAAGACCTCGAGGCGCCCTCGGCAGGCGACACGGCAGTGATCCTCTAGGTCCGCAAAGCTCCCACCTCGCGCGACACGATATCGGAGGTCTGCTCGATAGTTCACAGGGTCCCAAGCGACCTGGGTAGGGTCGAGCTCTTGTGAGTCGCCTAAGGCAGGCGTCCGGTCTTCATAGGCGTTATAAGACCACTCATCATGGCACCATTCCCAGACATTCCCTGACATATCATAGAGCCCCCACGCGTTGTGGGCTCTTGTCTTTACGGGCTGGGTGTGTCCGTTCGAGTTCCCCTCAAACCACGCGCACTCATCAAGCGTCTCAGCGCCTGCAAAAGAGTAGGTCTCACCCGCTCGTGCGGCGTACTCCCACTCCGCTTCGGTTGGGAGGCGGACGCCTGTAGCGGTCGCGTCCCAATGGACATTGGATTGAGCGCCTTGGATAATCTCATAAGCGGGGGAGAGGTCAAGGTAACTGCTGACGTGATTACAGAACCTCGCCGCCTCCAGCCAACCAACCCCCTCAACGGGGTGGTCTGACTCTTGATGTAGGCTTGGGTTCGTCCGCATGATCGCGACCCACTGCCTTTGGGTGACGGGCGCCTCAAGGAGCCAGAACGGCATAGAGAACCTCGCCCAGTGCGCAGGCCTCTCATCTCGTCTCCCTTGATCGTGCTCTGAGCCTAGACGACCTACCCCTGCCTGACAGCGACGGAACGAGAGGGTGATCGGCCCAATCGTGACGTCTTTCTTTTCTGGGAGTTGGACTTGAGCGAGCGGGGAAGGTTGCCCACTGACGGGTAGCGCTTGTGGGGGGAGGTCTTGAGGAGAGGGGTTCAACGCGGGCCTAGGTGAGCGAGGCGTGGGCTGAGAGAGCGTCGGCTCCACAGAGGCAGAGAGCGGCTCAGGTGAGCGGGTCACAGGTTGGGCGTGAGGCTCACTTTGGGGAGCGCTTGGCGGTGTGAATGACTCTAGGTGCTCTGGCGACTCTAGAGTGTTAGGCTTTAAGCGCTTTGTTGAGGTCGGTGACTTGGGCTTTGGGGCGGTCGTCAGCGCGTCATGTGGGTCTGACAGGAGCTGGGGGGCGACCTTCGGGGGGTTACTTTGCCCCTCTTGGGCTTGGCGGTTGGCCACGAGCGCGACGCGCTCGGCCTCTGCAGAGGCCCGCTCACGGCGAGCGACCTCACGGTCGGCGTCGGCGGCCTGACGGCTCAGCTGGGCCGCCTTACGCTCCGCCTCAACAGCGCGCCGCTCTACCTCGAGAGAGTCTCTCTCTTGTACGAGCTGGGCGAGCTCCCGCTTCGTGCGCGCGAGCTCTTCACGGCTGAGCTCGAGCTCCTCTCGATCACGGAGTAAGGTGCTACGTTCGGCTTCTAACTCAGCGCGGACGCGGGCAGCCTCCTCTTGGGAGCGACGAGTAGACTCGAGCTGCTCTGTGAGTGCCTCCTCGACGCTCTGAGACAGCTGAGCTTGGCTCTCTTGACCACGCCTCAGCTGCTCGAGCGCATCCTCGGCTCGCTTAGCGAGCTGTCGCGCCGCGCTCGCCTCCGCCTCGAGGCTCGTCACCCTTTGTTGAGCGCTGTCGAGCTCACGACGCAGGGCGAGCCGTGAGGAGAGCGCCTCTTCAAGCTGGCTCTCGGAGGCTGATTGGTTCGTGCGTCGGACCTTGAGCTCTGCGCGTAGGCTTGTGACCGTTCGATCAAGGTCTGCGGAGGCCCTTCGGTGGAGCTCAGCCTCCCTGCGTGAGCGATCTTCGCTGTCTTTGCTGGCCTCTAAGGCGAGCTTGGCTTGGCTCAGGCGCTCCTCAAGGGTCGCGACCTTGAGCGCAGACTCTTGGTCTCGGAGCTTCGCCTCCTCTAGCTTCTCTTTCGCCCACTCGTCTCGCTCCGCGGCCTCCTCGAGCGTCTCTGCGACCTCATCTTGGAGGACCTGGAGGTTCGCTTCCTTTTGCTCAAGTGCGCGCTCGCGAGCGCTGAGCTGCTCGGACAAGCCACGGAGCTGTCGGTTCTCCTCCTCGATCTCCGCTCGCTCCTCGATCATCTGAAGGTTGCGGGTGTGGAGAGAGTCAACCTCCTGCTGGAGAGAGTCCATCTCCTGCCGATCCTGCTCGACCCGCTGTCGTAGCTCATCGAGCTCAGCGCGCTCAGAGTTAAACATCGCGAGGTCCATCTCAAACTCTCGTCGACCCTGCTCAACCCCCTCCCGGACCTCACCCATCGCGCGACGCTCAGCTTCAACCTCCTCCCACGCCTCTTGTAGCTCGCGCTCGCGCCTCTCAAAGCCTTGATCGAGCTGCTCAACCCTCTGCTTTGTCGTCGCAAAGGCGCTCTCTTTTTGGCTCACCGCGAGCTCACGGTCGGCGAAGCCTCGCTCCTTCAGCTTGTTCGCCTCTTCGCGTTGATACACGGCGCGCTCAACGAGCTCAAGCTTCTCACTGCGCTCTTGCGCGCGGTCCATGAGCGCCTTGGCCTCAACTTGGATCCCATCGAGCCCCTCGCGCTCAAAAGACAGCGCCATCTTGTCCATCTCGATCGCTGAGCGCTCCTCCTCGAGGCTCGCCTGAAGCTGAGTGAGCGCCTCATCGTGTGCTTCGAGCTCATGGCTCTGAGCGTTGAGCTGTTTCTCAAGCGCCTCGAGCGCCTGCTCTTTTGAGCTCAAGCGAGCCTCGACGCTCCCAAGCTCTCGCTCCTTGGGCTCAAGCGCGCCTGAGCGCTCCTCTAGCGTACGCTCGAGCTGGTTTAGGGTCGCCTCTCGCTCGCTCAGCTTCTCATCACGCTCTTGGAGGATGCGCTTCATCTCGGCGAGCGCGACGGCGCGCTCCTCATTCGCCGAGGTGCTGTCTTTGAGCTGCGCCTCCATCTCACGCTGGGCTCGCTCGAGCGCCTCTCGCTCCTCCTGTAGCGCCTTTGCGGAGCGCTCAAAGCCCTCGAGCGCAGATTGGACATCATCGCGCTCACGTCGAAGTTGAGCTTGCTCTGCTTGGAGCTGGTCTCGGAGCTGAGTCACCTCCTCAGTCGCCACTTGCTGTCGCTCTAAGGCTCGCTGGGCGGCTCGAAGTGACACCGAGGTCTCCTCCTCATCGGCGCTGAGCTGAGCCTGTCTCTGCTTAAGCTCCTCATCAAGCGCCTTTAGGGCTCGCTCTTCTGAGATGAGCTCTTCATCTCGGGCGCGCACCGCAGCTTGTGTGCTCGCGAGGGTCTGCTCACGTCGCGCGAGGTCACTTGAGAGCTCCGTGAGGGCGCTCCGCTCCTCTTTAAGCTCTGAGCGTAGCGCTTGGAAGGCCTCGAGGTCCCCGGTGACCTTCTGCTGTTGAGCTTTGAGGTCTTCACCCCTCCGCTCAAGGAGCGCCTCCCGCTCTTCAAGGTCGGCGGTCGCGTCATGCAGCGCGCGTTGCTCAGCGCTCAGGCGCTCTTGTGTCTGAGCGAGCTGGAGGCGCTCCTCTTGTACCCCTTGGCTGAGGCGCTCTGCCTCTTGGGTGAGGCGAGCTTGAGCTTCGCGAGACTCACGGGTCTCTGCGAGGAGACGCTTAAACTCTTCACCTGAGCTCTTAATCGACTGAGAGCGCTCCGCGAGCACCTTGGCGCGCTCAGCCAGCTCATCTTCTGCCTCCTGAAGCTTTCGCTTGAGCTCTTCAACCTCATCACGCTCTTTTGTGACCTGTAGGGTCAGCTGGTTGCGCTCCTCGTTTAGCTCCTGTACTCGCTCTAGTAGGAGGGACTCAGCTTGGGCGCGCTTCTGCTCAAACTCGAGCCGCTCGAGCTCATTTTTTTGTTTTAAGTCCTCTTGAACTGCTTGAAGCGTCTGGACTCGATCAAAGAGGATCTTTTCGGCTTCTGAGCGCTGTGATTCAAAGCTGTTTCGGGCCTCCTCAAGCTCTTGAAGCTCTTGTTGGTGGCGCGCACGTAGCTCTTTAAACTGTCGCTCAATGGTCGCCTCGATCTCGGCTCGTTTCTCTTGAAACGCCTCCTCTTTCTTCGCGCTTGAGCGCTCAAAACGCTCCCGGAGCTGGGTCTCACGAGCGTGTAGCTGAGCCTCATAATGTGCTCGGAGCTCGATTTCTTTTTCTACGAGCTGAGCCTTGAAGGTCCCGCTCAGGTCGCCTTCAGCGGACCTCTTATGGGCCTCTAGCTTCGCTTCGGCAGCGAGCCTAAGCGCCTCAACCTGCTCCTCTGCTGCCTTCCTGCGTCGCTCGATCAGCTCCTCGGCTTGTTGCTGACGTCTGGAGATCTCCTCCTCTATGACGCGCTTACGCTCTGCGAGCCGAAGCTCTTGTCGCTCTTGTTCCAGCTCATTTTGGGCTTTAAGGGTGCTTGAGCGCTCCTCAAAGGTGCGCTCAAGGGCCTCTTTTTTCTCCCGATAGCGAGCCTCAGCCTCCGCACATCGCTCTTGAAAGTCCTCCTCAAGCCGTTGACGGTAGCTGTCTTCCTTTTTCCCAAGCGCGTCGCTGAGCTCCTCTTGTCGCTTGAAGAGCAGCTCTTCTCGCTCCTCAAGGCCACGCGCCCTCTGACTGATGATCGCGCGCTGGCGATCGAGCTCACGTTCGCTGATGTCGAGCGCCTCTCGCTGGGAGCGGAGTGAGGCGCGTTGAGCGGTCAGGTCTTGCTCTTGATCTATGAGCCTCCGAACGCGCTCCTCGAGCAGAGTCTGGACCCTGAGGAGTTGGGCGTGTGGGCGTGTGTCATCAAGGTGACCAGGGGGGCTGATCTGCTCCTCTTGACCCTGTGAGACGAGCTCGACTAGGCGCTCAAACTGGGTCTCTTCAAAGTCGAGGAAGTCATCTGTCCCCATGTCTTCAGCTCGAGAGGGAGGCTGTGACACGGCCGGCGCTGGACGAGTTGGGGTCTTTGAGCGCTCCTCTCGTAGCGACCGCTCTTGGCTAGAGGCGCTCATCTGCTCATGGGCAGGCCCCTCGGCTGTGAGACCTGAAGCGCTGAGCGCGCCTTGGGGAGCGGAGGGGGGAGAGAGGGCCTTGGACATAGAATATTAGGATGATCTGTCTAGAGGAGGCTGAGCGCTCGCTAGGCGACCCTCAACGCAAGAGATGACCTTGGATCGTAATGTAGACAACAGTCTCTGCTGATCTTCTGGTGACCGTCACATGGATAATGGCTTCAAATCATCGAGAGTCAAGGGCTTCTCACGCATGACCTCGTCCCTGCTTTTGTCACTCATGTCAAAAGGTTGAGAATCTGAACCTCTGCGAGGTGCTTCGCTGAGCAACCGTGGGTTAATCTTTCACCTTCCCCTCCCCTGTCCACTCCATACGCGGTCGATAGGATCCGCCCACGACGCTGTATGGCCTCGGCCAACGCTGAGCGTAGCCCTGCTCAAAGGCGGCGTGTCGAGTCCAGTACGGATCAAAGAGGTGCGCTCGCCCAATCAGACACAGGTCCGCTCGCCCCGCGATGAGGAGGCTGTTGACGTCCCCGAATGAGGAGATCCCTCCCGCGACCATGGTCTTAGCCTTAAGCTCTAACCTCGCGCGCTCCGAGTAAGGCGCCTGATAGAGCCTCCCATATTCAGGCCTCGCGCTTGGGGTGGTCTGCCCAGTAGAGGTGTTAATTAGATCACAGCCAGCCTCTAAGAACAGCCTCGTGACCGTGAGGAAGTCCTCTCCGCTCAGGCCTCCCTCCTCCCAGTCAGTGCATGAGAGGCGGACTGACATGGGGCGACCTTCAGGCCACACGGCCCTGAGGGCCCTAAAGATCTCAAGCGGGAAGCGAGCGCGCTGGGTCGCGTCACCGCCATACTCATCCTCACGGTGGTTCGTAAGAGGAGAGATGAAGCTCGCGAGCAGGTACCCGTGGGCGCAGTGGAGCTCTAACATATCAAAGCCTGCCCTGATCGCCCGCTCCGCACACCGAACATAGTCAGACTTAATGTCCTCCATCTGCGCATGAGTAAGGGCGCTTGGGAGTGGGCTGTGTGGGTAATAGGGGATGGGGGACGCTGAGCTGATCGGCCAAGGGGCCTCTCCCGCCTCGAGGGGCTGATCCATGCCATCCCACATGAGCTTCGTAGACGCCTTACGACCTGCGTGACCTAGCTGGAGCGCGACCTTGGCGTCGCTGTCCTCGTGGATCCACGCGAGGAGCCCTCGCCAAGCCTCTTCATGTTCGTCCGTGTAGAGCCCTGCACAGCCATGCGTGATCCGCCCGGCTTCACTGATCGCGGTCATCTCGGTGACCAACAGGCCCGCGCCTCCAATCGCGCGAGCGCCGTAATGGGCGGTGTGCCACGCTCCAATCAAGCCACCCTGAGCTTTGTACTGGCACATCGGGGAGAGCACGACGCGGTTGCTGAGGAGCAGGTCTCGCACCTTATAAGGCGTGAACATAGGAGGTGTCGGCTTACCATCGGGCTGAGGTGCGGGACGTGGGAGACCTGCGGCCTCGAAGGCTTGACGCTCAAAGCGCTCGTCAAGCGCTTGGATAAACAGCGGGTCACGGAGCTGAAGATCGCTGTGCGTGACGCGGAGGCTCCGCGTCAACATGCTGACGTTAAAGGTGTCGATGTCAAGGTGGTCAAAGTAGCGCTCAGTCTCCTCAAACCAACGCTGGCTGACCAACGCCGCGCGCTGGAGGCTTGTGACGATAGGTCGACGCTCAAGCTCGTAGCTCTGGAGGGCTGATGGGATGTCCTCAGGTGAGCGGATCAGCGCCTCCGCTAAGCTTGAGGCGCTCTCGATCGCGAGCTTGGTCCCTGAGCCGATTGAGAAGTGTGCGGTGTGCGCAGCGTCACCCAGCAAGACCACGTTCTCATGCGACCAGCGTCGCATCGAGACCATAGGGAAGGTGCGCCATATCGAGCGGTTTGTGAGGAGCGGGTGACCCTCAAGCTCAGTAGCGAACAGCGCCTCGCAGTAGCGCGCGGTCTCCTCTTCACTCGCCTGTTCCAGCCCCGCGCTCCGCCAAGAGGCCTCTGTTGTCTCCACGATGAAGGTCGAGAGCCCATCCTCATAATTGTAGGCGTGCACCCTCCAGAGCCCATGCTCGTTGCGTTTGAAGTAAAAGGTGAAGGCAGGGAAGCGCTTGGTCGTCCCTAGCCAGGTGAAGCGCGTCGCGCCCTCCTGTAGGCGAGGTTGAAGGGCCTCAGCGTAGAGCTCACGAACTCGGCTGTTGACCCCATCACAGCCTATGAGCAGGTCTGCTTGCTGAGCGTGCGCCCTGATCTCTTCTTCTGAGAGCGGGCTGTTAAAATGAAGCTCAACCCCTACCTCACGGCAGCCCTCAGCGAGGATCGACAAGAGCCGCCGACGAGATAAACCACAGAACCCATGTCCACTTGAGCGCCTCATCTCACCTTTGAAGAAGGTGTCGATGTCGTCCCAGTGAGCGAAGTTCGAGGTGATCCGCTCATAGGTCTCAGGGTCATCCTCGGCGATCTTAGTGAGGGAGGCGTCTGAGAACACGACCCCAAAGCCAAAGGTGTCATCAGGTGCGTTACGCTCGAAGACCTGTACGCGCGCCTCGGGGAGCGCCCTCTTGACCAGCCTTGATAAGTAGAGGCCTCCAGGGCCACCACCAACACATACGATCTGCATTACGCTTACTCCTTCGCTGAGCTCGGCCCCGCGCTGTCGCTTGGGTCGCCTTCGCTCGCTCCTCGCTGTTTAAAGCACATATGCCGATCATCAGCAAATGGCTGTGGGCAGGCCTTCAGCCGGTCGATGACCGCGCTGATCGACCAGTTATGTCCAAGTCGCGCGCCTCGATACCGGCCAGCGAGCTCGACGCTTAAGTGTGGGGCGTCGCTCTGCTGAGGGTCAAAGTCAAGCCCCTGAAAGGCGCCATCAAGGTCGCGTCTCGTCCTCCACTGGATCAGCTTGACATGACCTTGAGAGGGCCTCGCCCCCCCTGTCGCGTCCTCACCACAGCGAGCGCTGAGTGAGGGGTGACCTGCGAGCGGAGCGGCGACGACGTGCGCCTCTAGGGGGGCGCTTGCGTGGTACTGTGTGAGCGCGCGACTTAAGATCAGCCCACCATAGCTGTGGCCGATCGCGATGATCGAGGCCTTAGGGCTCCGCTGAGCGAGCGCTGTGAGCTGTTCGCTCAGGGCTCGCGACGCCTCGCTCGGACATCGCTCCCAGTCCCACCGATACAGATACACGGCCCCCAGCTGAGAGGCGGTGTGCGCGGTGTAGACCCACTCATATCCCGCGCTCTTAAAGCCATGAATGAGCAAAAAAATAGGCTCATCAGGGCGTGTCGGTCGCTTCACATCCGTAGAGATCACAGGGTGAAGGCCATCGGTGAGGCTCATTAAGAGCTTACCTGAGCCCTTCACGTCCTCTAGCGGGATCGCGGAGAGGCTCACCGAGCCCGATGGAGGGAGGGTGGCTGGTCGGACACAGCTCACAAGGCCCACCAAGAGCGAGCAGAGGCTGAGGGCGCGAGCGACGCTGAGCATGGAGCGGAGCGGTGTGTTCATGCTTAGACCTTTAATCGAGGAGCGACAGCTTAACCTGCCCTCCCTCTAAGAGGGGGTGCCCGAGGGGGGCGATGACAAAGTATCCATAGATCAAAGGAGGTCGCTTAATTAAGTATAACCTCACCTCACCCTGCGCGCTCGTCCAGCTTAAGCGCCTCGCCTCTCTCCCCTCGACCCACACCCGCTGTGGGCTGAGCGTCGCGCCTTCAAGCTTGGGGATGAGCCGTTGAGCGGCCGCGATCGCCAGGGGCTCGAGGGCGTCAGGGCGCGCGTGTCCAACCGCGACCGCGCCGATCAGCGCGTCCTCTACTTGATAGGTGAGGCTCATCGAGCGCTCCCCTACGCTGGCGTTTGGTTGGAAGGTCACGTCACCCCCCGCAGGGAGCCCCTTGAGCTGGAAGCGCATCGAGGAGAGGCTGAGCTGTGTGAGGCAACGTGACGTTGGCTCACAGCGTGTGGTCATCGCGAAGGGGGAGCTGTAGGCGCCTAAGGTGAGCTGTGACTCAGCCTGCTTGATGACCAGCTCAGGGAAGCGTGGCGCGGGCGCCCAGGTGATCAGGTAGGTCGCCACACCACCCTTGAGCGCGGTGTGGAGCCGGTAGCGGAGCGGGCGGGGGCCCGTCTCTTGGAGCTCACTAAAGTAGCTGAGGGTGCCCCCCAGCTGACCTTCACCGCTCTTGAGCGTGCTCAGTGAGCCACCAAGCTCGCGCTTAAGCGCGTCGAGCGCCTCGGAGTGCGCCTCGATGAGCCCCCCTCCACGTCGGGTCACGCGGAGCTGACCTTGTAGACCGAACAGCGGCGCCTCAAACGCGAGGACGCTGAGCGACTGACCTCGCTCACGTCGCTGTGCGCTCCAGAGCCCAGAGGGCATCCGCCAGCTCACCCCATACCCCTCATGCTCATAGCGACCTCCTAGCCAAGCGCTGCTCGCGTCGAGTGAGTCCCCCCTCAACCCCGCGCCACGATCGCTGCGCGCAGCTGTGCTTATCTTTGCCTTGAGCTCCGCTCGCTGAGCGGAGGTGAGCTCGCCCAGCCCACCGAGCGCCTCAGGGAGAGGCGCCCACGCGTATGGGAGCTGAGCCTTGAGGGTCCAGGCGAGGACCTGGAGCACCTCTTCGCCTCGGACGAGGGTGGTGAGCGCGTAGCTGAAGGGGGTGCCCTCTCGGTCAAAGAGCTCAAAAGAGGCGGGCTCTCCAAAGACGCGCCACTCGAGCTGACCCTCGTTACGTGGGGTGAGCTCAAACGCCTCGATGAGCTCTGCGCTCGCCCACGCTTTGCAACGCTTGGGCACGTCCGCACACGGCCTCGCGGAGATCAGCACCGAGAGGTCAAGCTCAGCTTGGCTGTTTGGGGCGACGCGCTTCGTCATCGACAGAGTCGCGATCGGGCTGATCGCGCGCGCAGCGTCGCCGGTCTGTACGCTCCAGCCCTCAGGGGGGGTGAGGCTGAACGCGCCAAGCAGGCTCTCAAAGCGACCTCGCTGGCTCCGCCATGTGAGCCCCAGCTCGTCTTGGAGGGGGGTGACCTTAAGCTCAGCGCCCTGCACTGGGCCGGGCAAGAGCTCTACTGCCCTTGAGAAAGGCTCAAGCTCCTGTGGGCTCAAGGCCCCTACACGACCACCGGCGCTGACCTGAAAGGCGAAGCGATCACGAATAAACACGTAGCTGAGGTAGCGGACCCGAGCCCCTTCATCGTTGTCACCCGAATACATGAGCCGAAATGACTCTTGTCCCTGATAGGTGAGCACGTCGCTCGCCTCGAGCAGGAGCTCCTCAAGCGGGCTGTTGTTGATGATAGCCTGAGCGTAGTCCTCAAGGCTCATCCCACGCGCGGGCTCGACGAGCACTAAGCCAAACGAGCGCCCAGGCTCAACCGCGCCTACGGTCGCGATCCCTGAGAGGCGTCGAGCCTCATCACGCTTAAGTAGACGCCAGTGGGGGGCAGGCCTCCTCAGGCGCAGGGCGTACTCTGGGCGTGTCTCCCACTTAGGAGGCGTGGCTTGAGCTGAGGCAGGGGGCGCCTCCTCCTGCGCTGAGGGGGGCGGGTCAGCAGGCTTAGGCTCCTGAGCGAGCGCGGAGTGAGGATGAAGGTGTAGCCCAAGGGTCAAGCTTATGATGAGAAGCTGGGACGTAACATAAAGGGGGTAGCGCACGATCGGCTCCTTACTGAGTACAGCTCACCTCTCCGTCGCTCAATGAACCTCAGCCTGTTCCTTGGTCGATCATAGACAGTCGCGCGTCGAACACTCGCGCTTAGAACACTGCGTGTGGAGGGCTAGATGGGGGGCAAGGTAGAACGAAATGAGGCGCTTTGCAATTGTGCCCAGCGGGGCGCGATCATCAAGGTGGAGCTTGAGTTGCCTATGAGCTCATATTCTGTGCTCATGCCCTTCCCCTCTGAGCATAAATCATTTAGCATCTGCACACGTGACCCCACGAAGATCGCCCCATATTTAAAGGAACCACCCCCTATGGCTACCCCTCAGCTCGCCGAATTTAAGCTCAACCCAAAAGACTGGATCAGCGCTACGCTCAAGACGCTCTCGAGCTGCGCGCGAGGTCCTGAGCCAGAGAGCGCGCCCCCCGTCGCCCGCTTTCAGCTCAACGACGCGCAGGGGCTCATCTTGAGGCACACGGGCGCGATCGAAGAGCTTTTCCTCGCACGTGAGATAAAGAAAACCTACTTCCCTTGGGGTCAGGCGCTCAAATGGAGCGATCAGATCCCCTTGATCACCTCAGTCGGGCAACGTGTGCGACCGTTAGCGTCTCCACAAGTGCAGATGCAACGCATAGCGGCGAGCAGGTTCTATGAGCGCTGGACGCGTTGGGTGATTGAGGATATGCGCTCCTACGCTGAGCAGGGCTTAGGGCTCTTTGAGTTCTTCAGGGCGACCTCGCTCAGCTTGCTCGCGAGGACCCTCTGCGCGGATCTAGAGGGGGAGGCGATCATCCCCGTCGCGGACGCATTAGAGCGCCTTGATCTCGCCGCTGGGAGGATTATGTTTAGCGGGAAAGGTAACCGCCCCGCGTGGTTCCCTGGGAGCGATCACAAGCTCGCGACTACGGCGATGCATGACCTTGAGGCGGTCGTCCGCCCGCTTGTCCGTAAGCGGATCGGTGGGGTGGTGGAGGAGGATGACCTGATGACGACCTGGGTGAACACCGAGGGGGAGGACGGTAAGCTCGCGACCGAAGATCACGTGATCAGTGAGTCGATCTCTTTGCTTGTGATGGCCTACACCGCGCTCCCGAAGGTGCTCTTTGGGGCCGCCTGCGAGGTCTCAGCGCCGAGGCAGGATGAGCTTCAGGCGACGCTCAATAAGGAGTTTCGCGCTGCGGTTGGAGCGATGCAACAGTCGCCCAGCGAGGCGGGCCCTACGGTGAGCCTGCGAAATGAGAGCGCGCGCAAGACGATTCCGCATCACTGCCTCGTCGTGACAGAAGCCGAGCGCCTCTATCCACCCGCTTGGCTCGTGATGATTGGCGCGAACAGCCCAGGGAAAATTGGACCGATAGAGGTGAAGGAGGGTGAGCAGGTCTGGGTCTCTCCATGGGCGCTCCATCGTGAGCCTCGACGCTTTAAGGACGCGGAGCGTTTTTGGCCGAGGCGCTGGGCCGGGCAGCTCGAGGCTCAGCTCCCGCAGTACGCCTTCGCTCCATACGGGTTCGAGGGGAGAGCGAGGCTCAGCGAGAGTTATTGCCAAGAGCTCTCAGCTCGGATCTTACTCGTGTGGTTTGCGCAGTATAAAGCCCACGTCAGTGATGAGGGGGCCTCACCCAAAGACTGGAGCCTGAGCCTCTGTCTTAAGCCCACACACGCTGTGAGCTGGGGAGCTAAAAACGCGCCTGCAGGCGAGAAGCCTACCCCAACTCAGAAGGGCCCTGTTTGGTCACAGGCTACCCCGGCACCCACGAAATAACAGGCTCCACGCAACAACAGCCTCTACGTAATAACAGGCTCTACGAGCTCAAGTGGAGCAGGAGCGCGGGGTCTGCGCTCAGGGGAGGCGCCCTTGGGTGACCTGCTCAAAGATCTCCCGAACGCGTGGCGGTAGGTCATCTACCTTCTTGAGTATAAAGTCGACATAGCCAGGGTCGACGCTCTTGAGCGGGGCGCCCATTTTTTTCTTTGTCCCGAGCAGGAGCTCCCCTGTCTGTCGGTCACGATAGAGCCAGTGCTTAAACTCCCGATACTCTGCCTCAGCTCTCGCGTCGAGCTCACGCGTCTGCTTGATCGCGTCCCCTACCTGCGCGGGCAGGTAGCCAGAGGCGAGCAACGCGCCCATGAGCTGGCCAGAGGCGTGCGCGTCTGCGAGCGCGTTGTGCGCGTCATCAAGGGCGATCCCAAAGCGCTCACAGGCGGTGGTGAGCTTGCGGTTTGGGAGGTGTCGTAGATGCCACTTCACCACGCTATATAGATCAACAAAAGGGGCGCCCATGAGCGACCAGTCAGCGCCCGCCCTCTTGAGCTCTGCTTCAAACAGAGGCAGGTCATAGGAGGCGATGTTATAGCCGGTGATCAGCGGTGGGGGGAGCTCAGGGAAGACCTCGCCGAAGAAGTGTGGCCTCAAGCGCGTCATGAGCGCTGAGAAAGGAGGCTTGTCATGCACCATGTCATCTGTGATGTGGTGGACGTCAGAGGCGCCTTGGGGGATCGGGGTCAAGGGGTTAACCAGCTCTTGTCGTCGCTGGAGTGGGCTGCCTTGATAAAAGTAAGACACGCCGATCTGGACGATCCTCGCCTCTTGCGGGTTCACCCCGGTCGTCTCGAGGTCAAAGCTCATGATCAAGGCGTCTCTTAGGGAGAGGTCTTTAATCCGGTCTAAGTGCTCAGGGCAATTGAGCTCGCTCATGGGGCTCCTTTCTGTGTCCGTAGGCCTTCATTAAACCGTCACCTGCTCAGCGGCGATACACATCATAGCTCACCCCAAGCGTGACCCCCGCCTGCCAGTCCCACTCCCCTCTCACTGAGGGTCGACCTACAGGGGCTGACTCCCAGAGCAGAGCGTCATTGAGGGTGTCTTTTGGGGTTGGGTTTAAGATCCCATACAAGCGGATGGGTAGCCGGAGGACGTCTGTGAGCATCACATCGACGCCCAGCCCAAAGGTCCAAGCGCGATAGGCTTCACTCTTGACCCCTTGGAAGTCCATAGGCCCCTTCGTCTTAAGCTCACCCTCTGAGGGCATCACCCAATCTACCCCTCCGAAGATCGAGGGGCTCGCGATTCGAGATGGGAGCTCAAATCGTAGCGTTAAGGGGATGTGTCGGGTGCGTTGTGTCATCGTCACCGTGAAGCCATCTGTCTTCCCCTCTGCCTGGTCAAAGCCCTCCATATAACCTGTGGAGAGCGTAATAAAACGCCAACCGAGGTCGAGCTGGGCACCCGCGACAGCACCGACGCCACCAAACCCCGGATACACATAATCTCCACGGAGCTGACCTACATAGAAATATTCATCACTTGGCTTTTGTAAAAACGAACCTTGCGCGCCTGCAGAGACGCCAAGCGCGACGCGGATCCCAAGCGGAGCAGGTGTAGGCTCATCATGAGGTGACGTTTGCCCTTGTGTTAGCTCTTGGCTGTCTTTGCCCACGTCATCTGTAGCAGAGGGCGCAGCGACGCAGGGGGGGGCGGAGAGCACCGAGAGGCTAAGGAGGCTTAGGGTCGCATAGATAGAGTGGAGCTTCATGTGTGTCATGGTAGAGTTCGCCTTTGAGAAAAGGTGAGAGAGTTCGCCTCTGAGACCTTTAAAGTGATCGTTGTCTCTAAGCAATCTTTTCACGTAAATCAGGTAGCTCATCATGAGGAGCGACCTCAAAATATGAAAACGAGCTCAGCTTATCGCCAAGGTTCGCTCGACACATCTGTAAAAATATTTACAGCGCTCTCGCTTGTTAAACTTGATTTTATCCGTCAATCATTGACTATGTGTGGGTCAGCGTCGGTGTCCCAAACGCAATGAGAGATGTCACCATCTGTCTCGCGCTCACAGTAAGAGCGCACCGCCATCCCGTATTTTATTGATTCACTAAGGTCTTAGGGGTTCTGTTTCTATGGGCTTTTTCTCACAAAAAATGCGCTCTCTGTTCTCATCAAAGAGCGCATACACTGATGAGGAGTGGCCTGATCTGAGCAGCTCGGATCCTCAGAGAGGGGAGGGCGGGGGGCCTGAGCTTGATGAAGGGTCACCCGCTGAGCGAGGGCAGCCTCGTGCGCCACGGACGAGCCCTGAGCTCACCGGGGCGTTTACGAGCGACCCTGACGGGGGCGTGGCACGTGAGCCTGAGGGGGCTCGTAGCGTAGCGAAGGAGTCTCCGCTGATCCTAAACCCCTCTCGCGAGGCCTCGAGTGAGGTGAGCGCGCTTGAGGTCAACCGCGTCCTCCCGAGCGATGAGCTGTCTTATGACCCCGATGAGTCGATAGAGGTCCCTGTTGACATCATGGAGTCCTACTCTGGAGCCCACAGGCGAGCCCACTCTTCGAGGCAGGTGCTCTCTCCACTCCCCCAGATCGAAGAGTGGCAAGAGGACCTCGGGGAGTATGATGAAGATGAGCCCGCACCCCAGACCGTCTTTAGCCTACCAATCCTCCCGGGGCTGACTCCACAGGAAGATGAGGCGACGATCGCGCCACCCTCAGCGCTGACGCCACACCCAGAGGTGAGGGTCAGGAGGAGGCTCCGCCCCTCTATTCAGCCCGCTCCCCCGAGTGGCGACGTGTTCAAGATCCAAGAGACGCTCGGAGCGGGTCGTCGCCTGCGCGTAGAGCAGTTGATCGCGCCGGTCCATATCCCGAGCCTACAAGAGATGAGCGTGATGATGAGACACTGGCTCACAGACCGCATTAAGCTACACCGTGACGAGGAGATGAGCGACGAGGAGGCGGATGAGTTACATCAGGTTTGGCATGGCTACTTCGAGCTCCGCCCAGATGACCATCAAGCCAAACTTGAGTATGGTTGGTTTATGCTCGATTTTCATGGCAAAGACGCCGCACATGACTATTTTCACAGCCAATACCAGAGCTCAGATGCTCCGGATCAGTACCTGTTTGCGCTCACCTCTCTGTCTTATCGCACAGGGGACTCCTTGGGGGCCTGTGAGTACATGAAGGTGCTGTTTGATCGGCTCCCAGAGGACCTTCAGGTGCTTGAGCTGAAGTTAGAAATTGAGCGCTCACTCCGAAAGGTCCAAGAAGCGGAGGAGACGGAGCGCCTGATCTATCGACAGCGTGGTTTACAGGAGAGCGTGGGTGGATATTAAGCTTGCCGAGAGCCTCGTCGCTGAGGCCTCTGACGCGCTCGCTCGAGACCAACACCCTGAGGCGGTAGAGATCTATAATCACCTCTGGGACGCGTATAAGCGCTTTGGGCTGTTTGAGGACGCTCAGCTCGCGGTCGCCTTCAATCACCTCTGCGCGGCCCTTATGCTGAATGATGAGCAGGAGCGCCTCAAGGCCTCTCAACGGCTCCTCAACGCGTACCTTGAGGAGCCACAGCCTAAGACCTTGACCTGTGAGATCGCGACGCGCCTCTATCTGCTCTTAAGTCAAGGTGGAGAGCTCCTACCGCACAGCCTACAGGAGCACCTGCTAGAAGCCTGCGCGCCCTACGCGTTCGAGCTTCAGGGGCACTGTGAACCTCAGCTGGCTTTAGATGACCCGCCTCCACCGCACCACCTCACCCTGATCCGACCCTCTGACGCGGGTCTGCTGGCCTACCTGATGGCCGCACACAGCCCTGAGCTTGATGAGCTCGCCCCTTGGCTCCGTACCGTCTATCGACGGCATCAGATGAGTCTGAAGATCGACCCCATGGTAGAGGAGGTCTTCGCGTATCTACGCGATGAGCTCTCGAGGCCGACCCCACACCTCGTCAACACCTATGTCAGCCTCCTCTCTGCCTTTGAGTGGGCGGTATACTCGGCGCCTGGGCTCGCCTTTGAGTGGCTCGTTGGCCTCCTTAAGTGGGAGGCGATCGAGGGAGTTCATGAGGAGCTGACCCTTCAGATCTCTCGTCCTATTGAGCGCAGGTCGCTCCTCACGATTGAGCTTCATAAGCGCCACGCGACCGACCTCATGAATGACGCGGACGGCGCACGGCTCGCGCTCCATCACTGGCAAGAGGTGATTAACCTCTCAGAGTACCTGCTCGAGGTGTATCGAGCGCGAGAGAAATCGAGAGGTCAGCGTAACCTCGGAGACGTCGAGTCCATGGCTCATGTGTCGCTGAGCTTAGCGCAGGCCTACCTAGTGCACGGTGACCATATTCAGGCGCTCTCGGTGCTGAGCACCTCCTTGAAGGACGCGAACCGAGAGGCGTTCACGGAGGTCACCCTCGCGCCGCTGGTCTTCAGGACGCAGGGGGCGATCCTAGAGCGGATGGGCGCGCTAGAGGAGGCCCTTGAGTCCTATGAGCGAGCTGGTAAGCTCTCGAAGCTGACCTTCTTCATCGAGGACCCCTATGTGTTCCCGGTAGACGTCTTGGCGGGGGAGCTGTCTCGTGGTCTAAACCCTGCGTTGGTCGAGGTGAGCGCCTGTGTCATCGCGGATTATTATCGGACATGGGCGACCCTCTCGTTACGAGATCACCCTGAGCTAGAGTCTGTTGACCCTTGGCGCTCTAGGGTCCTGTGGATCCACACGCTCATGATCGGCGCTCGGGATCACCTCCCCTATGAGACCTTTGTGCAGACTATGCTCTATCTTGAGTTAACGCTCTGCACCCTAGAGGACCCACACGCGCCACAGCGCGCTTTGACGTACGCGCGCGCCCTGAAACACTCGGACGCGGTGACCTTATGTGAGCTCTATCTGCTCAAGTACAGCTACTATGAGGTCGATGAGCGCCCCGAGGAGCTTCTCCCGAGGGCGATCGCTGAGCATAAGCGTGTCTTTGAGGAGGCGCGCTCTGGAGGGCGAGGCTCGATCGTGAGGCGGATCGCGATGGGGCTCATCTCACTCCATTGCCGGCTCCTCGAGCTACCGGCCCAGCATCGTAAGACCAGCGAGGTCGCGCGCTACCTCAATGAGCTCGACGCAGACATCGCACATTACGCGCCCGTCATCGCCCGAGACCCGCTCAACCAGCGGGTTGGACGCTATGATGTGTTTCTCCCACAATGCCTGATCTCTGAACCCCAGCGCGCGATAGACGCCCTGATTCAAGATCAGCGCTGGGAGAGCGTCCGTCGAGTCATCTGGGCGCTTAAGCACCTGAACCATCACAGCATCTACACCCCACATCGACGAGACTTTGCAGAGCAGGTATATCGCCGTCATCAAGAGCGCTTTGACTATGTTTGGGTGCAGGGTGGTCAGACGCTCAGCCAACACATCGACGAGTATCTGCCCCTCCTGCATAAAGAGGACTCAGACGAGCGACCTCAGGCGACCTTGCAAGACCGTGAGGGGCGACTTGAGTTTAAGGTCTTTGATGAGCAGGTGATCGCGATCTTTGTGACCCAAGGCCCTACCCCAATCAAGGGTAAGGCGCTGTCACTGAGCCGTAAGGAGTGCCGTAAGTACGTGAAGCGGTTTAAGGAGCTGTTCTCTAAAGAGACCTATGGCTTAGAAGAGAACCGGGCGCTCGTGGCGCTCTGTTCAGAGCTCTATCTGCTCTTCATCGAGCCATTTCGAGCCGAGATATCTCGTTTGCATCGCCTCATTATCTCCGCGGATCACCCGCTCCATGAGCTCCCTTTCTGCGCCTTCTATTCCCCTGACAAGCGTTTCTTAGTTCAGCAGGTAGAGGTCTTGTTAGCGGAGGTCTGTAGCGACACAAACATCCCGACCATCGCGACCCAGTCGGGGGACTGTATCGTGGTAGGCGCAGAGGCTCAGACCCTCCCTGTGCTCAAGGTCCTCTCAAGCCTTCAGGACACGATGCGCTTCGCCTCTGTCCGACCGCTCGCGACTCAGCTCTTTAAAGTCGCGTATCGACAGGATCAGCCCGCCGCGCAGGTGCTGTGTCTTCGAGGAAATATGCAAGGGGAGTTCTTTATCATGCGTGGTGAGGAGGAGGGGAGCCTGTGGAGCTTCACGATGAGAGACCTGAGCCAGTCCCTCGCGGCCTTCCAGCCTGCGTGCGTGATCATCGCTGACCCGATCTCACGCCGTCGCGCTCAGCCACTCATCCGTACGGCGCTCTCTGCGAGCCACACGGCCGTGATCGCGATCCATCGCCCCACCCAGCTGATGCAGCAGTGGGTGAAGGCCCTGTTTAAGTCTGCGAACACGCCCTACCGACCCTTCAGCTACTCAGCGAGCCTCACTCAGCTACGACGTCGAGCGATCCAGAGCAACCTCTCTCCCTTTGAGTGGGCGGCCTTTGAGATGTACATCGCTGATGAGGCGCCCCTCATCTAGGCGCTCGCCTCAGCCAAGCCACCTCATCATGAAGATGGCTAAAGTGGCCCCGATACAGAGCCAGAGGAGGTTGCCGACCCACTCTGATCGAGGCCTCGCCTCACTCGCGCGCTTCGCCCGCTCCGCGGTGGGCCTCCTCGTGATGACAGCCTGAGGCTTGAAGGGCTCAAGGTCCTCGGGCTCAAGGGCGCGGAGGGTATCTGACGCGGTGACCTCAACGTCCGCCGTATCGAAGGCGAGGTGCCTTGGGGCTGAGGGGTTAGCCTGCTCAGCGGGGCTAGTCTGTGTCAGCCAAGGGGCGCTCGAGGGGGTCTGGGGGAGCGGAGCCTCTTTCGATTGTGCGTTATGAAGCAGGGCTAAGACCTCTCCCGCGCTCTGAAAACGAGCGCTCGGGTTACGGGACATGAGGTTGAGGATCAGCGCTTCAAGGGCGGCGTGATAGGGCCATGGTCGATGGCGGATCGAGGGCAACGGGACGGGCGCGTTGAGCTTATCATTGATCAGCTGGGTGAGCTCGCCCGTAAAGGGGCAGACGCCTGTCGTGAGCTGGTAGAGGAGCGCTCCAAGGCTGTAGAGGTCAGATGACGCGGTCAGCGGTTCACCTCTCAGCTGCTCAGGGCTCATGTAAGCGGGGGTCCCAAAGATGAAGGGCCGCTCGGCTCCCTGTGAAGAGCGCTCCTCACTTTGCGCGAGCGAGAGCCTTGGGTCGATCAAGACCATCTTGGCGTCTAGTGGGCTCTGGGGTGAGCCCACATAGATCAAGTTCTCAGGCTTTACATCGCCGTGAATGAGCCCCCCCTCATGGAGGGCATAGAGCGCCTCACAACAGCGCTGAGCGAGGTGATACACCCCATTAGATCGCCACTGGACCCCTCTTGCGAGGAGCTCGCTGAGGCGAGCGCCTTCGATCCAGCGCATCGCCCACCATGGCCCCCAGTCGCTGCTCCCGACCTCGATGATCTCAGGGAGATAGGGTGATGAGATCAGGGCGAGCTGACGCCCCTGAGCAAGAAAAGAGCCTCGTAGCGCCTCGCTACTCAGCTGAGGCTTGAGGAGCTTGAAGGCGACCTTTACTCCCTCACTGGAGACGCCTTTATACACCCACGCCGAGCCACCCTCTGCCATAAGGCGGTCGAGCCGGTAGCCGCCGACCTGCGCCGGTACGCTGAGAGGCGACGCAAGAGAGGCCCCCGCGCTCATCGCCGAGCCCATATGTGAACGCTGAACGTCGCTCATCTCTTGATTAGTAGCTGTAGAACCCACGGCCACTCTTCTTACCAAGCTCGCCACGCGCGACTTTCTCTACGAGGATCTGTGGTGGCTTAAAGGTGTCTGTACCAAGCTCTCGGTAGAGGTGCTCGGTGATCGAGAGTCGCACATCAAGCCCGACGAGGTCGGTGAGGGCGAGCGGGCCGATGGGGTGGCGGTACCCTAAGGTCATCGCGCGGTCGATGTCCTCCGCTGAGGCGACCCCCTCTTCGAACATGCGCATCGCCTCATTCCCTAAGGTGATCCCTAAACGGCTCGTCGCGAAGCCAGGTGAGTCTTTCACTACGATGCAGGTCTTTAAGAGCGTCTCACCGAGCGCCTTCATCGCGTCGATCACGTCACCGCTCGTCTGCTCACCCCGCACAAGCTCAAGCAGAGGCATGATCATCACAGGGTTGAAGAAGTGCATCCCTAGGAGGCGCTCAGGGCGCGTGAGGCCTGAGGCGATCGCGGAGATCGACAGCGAGCTGGTGTTGCTCGCGAGGATGACGTCTGGCGCGACCAGCGCCTCAAGCGCTTGGAAGATCTCACGCTTCAGCGCGAGGCGCTCAGGGACCGCCTCGATAATCAGCTCAGAGCCCTTCACCGCGTCGCTCAGCTCACCTGCTGAGCTACTCAGCCGTCCCTGAGCTTCAGCGCGCAGCTTCTCTGTCATCTTCCCCTTTGCGATCGCCTTATCATAAGAGGCGTAAATCTGTGAGAGCCCGCGCTCCACCGCGCCCTCTTGAGGGTCGTAGAGATGGGCGCTATACCCACAGCGAGCGGCCTGAGCCGCGATCCCGTGCCCCATGGTCCCCGCCCCGATCACGGTGATCCTTTGAACTCGATGCTCCGACATGTGCCCACTCCTGTTGATGATGATGCTAAACTTAAGTCTGTTCAAGCGATTTTGCGAGATTGACACGCTGATAGACTTAGTGCTTTAAGTGCGCTGTAAACTGACAAATGATCGACAAAAACTCAAGAGGAAGAGGTCAAAATGAAAGGGATAAAAGGCAGACCGCTGTGGTCACTCAGCCAGCTCATCATGATCAGCGCGTTGATCTTCTGTGGCTGTGATGATGAGAGCCCTACAGGGGATGGGGGCGTGCAGGTGGCTGGTGGCGTGAACGCAGGCCAAGGCTCCTCGGGGGTCATGGCGGGCGTGGCCCCTCCCTTGAGTGGAGTAGAGCCTCCTCTGTCTGGGGTGAGCGCAGGGGTCATGGACGCGGGTACAGACACCGTCTGTCCAAGCTGTGATGACAGCTGTGCGCCGGTTGAGTGTGACTGTCCAATCGTAGGCCCAGCGAGCTTTGACGGCTGTCAAGAGGGGTGTTGCCAAGAGGCGAGCGAGGACATCTGTAGACAGCTCTGTGAGAACCTCCGCCCCCCTGCGGAGTGCGAGGTGGGTGAGAGCAGATGTCTAGAGGGCACCCCCAGCGCGATTCAGCGCTGTAGCACAGACCTGCAGTGGGAGATCGTCCCTTGTGAAGCAGAGACTGAATGTCAGCTCGACCGCTGTCTACCCTATGACTGTGTAGAGGGGACCCGAGAGTGCTTAGACTCAAGCCGGGTCGCGGAGTGTACCGGAGGGGGCTGGGTGATCGCCGAGACCTGCGATCAGGTCTGCGCGGGGGGGGAGTGTATGAGCGCGTCCTGTGCAGGCGCGATCCGTGAGCGTAGCTATCTCGGCTGTGAGTATGTAGCGCTTGAGCTCCCTAACCTCGTCTCACGTGACCCGCTGACCGCCCCTCCTGTCGCGGTCGTGCTCACAAACCCAAGCTCAACAGAGCCTGCGCACGTCTCTCTGTACAACCCTCAGGGTAGCTTGAGTGAGCTCCGCGATCAGGTGCTCTTGCCGTTACCTGACAACGTGCTCGGCCACCCAGACTACATGACCCCACAGACCGTCCGCTCTGAGATCCGTGACAGCACAGGGGAGATCGTTGAGGACGGGGTGATGCGGGCTGACCAGCTCCAGATCCCGCCCGGAGGGATTGGCACCCTCCTGCTCCCCAACACGAGTTGGCCAGAGGAGGGCTCAGTCGTCGACGCGAAGGCCTATCGAGTCGTGAGCGACGCCCCTGTCGGCGCCTACCAGTTTGCGCCGTACTGCTGTAATTACAGCTTCAGTAATGACGCGAGCCTACTTGTCCCTACGAGCGCCTTGACGGGTAACTATCGCTACCTGGGCGCTCCCGCGTTCCTCGCGAGCTATGACGTTGACCTCACCCCAGTTGAGCTCCCTGCTACCATGGCGGTCATCGGGACCAAGGACATGACCACGGTTCGTTTGACGCTCCCGCCTAGGGCGATCATCCAGCCTGAGTCTACTGGTCGGTTGAGTCAGAGCGGTGGGCAGTATACCGCGACCCTAAACCGGCAAGAGACCCTGCTGATCCGCACTCAACCGGACCCACAGGCGAGCCTCCTAAACCCGCTCCCTCAGGCAGACCTCACCAACACTGTGATCGAGGCGGATGAGCCCGTCGCGGTCTTTAGTGGCCATGAGTGTACCAATTATCCACAGGCCTTAGGGGCGTGTGATCACCTCGAGGAGCAGCTGTTTCCTGTTGAGTCATGGGGGCGACAGTTCAACCTGATCCCTGCGCCTGAGCGTGGCGACAACGCTCCATTTGAGCTCGTGTATTGGAAGTTCTTAGCCTCTGAGCCTGACACTCGGATCACCCTGAGCGCTAGCTTTCAGGCGCTCAACGCGGGTGGCGCTGGCGCGACGGGGGCGCTTGAGTGTGGACAGACCCTCGACCCGAGTGACCCGAGCGTCATCGTCTTGAGTGGTGAGGGTTACTGTGAGCTCAGCACGAAGGCCGCGTTCTCGGTCAGCAGTGACAAGCCGATCTCTGTGATGGGGATCTTGAGTGGGCAGGAGTCCGTGCAGACCGGCGCGGGCTTTGGGGCACACTTAGGTGACCCTGCCGCCTTCCTCGCCGCGCCGGTTCGTCAGTATCGTTCGGATTACGCTTTCTTAACACCGAACACATACTACAGTGACTTCGCGACGATCTCATTTAATGAAGGGACACAGATCACCTTAGACGGTGTCATGATCGACACGAGCGGCGCGCTCAGCATCTCTGGAGGGGGCGCGCAATATCTTCACGTGCCGCTCACCGATGGCGCCCATCAGCTCAGGGGGAGCAGCCCGATTGGTATTACGCTGTTCGCCTTTGATGACTTCGTGAGCTACGCCTTCACCGGAGGTCTGAACCTCACCAAGCGCTGAGCGCTAGCTTAGTGAGCGGTGAGAGACTCAAAGAGGGTCTCAGACAGCGCCTCAGCCTCAGCTTGATCAAGGCAGGTCAAAGACAGCAGGTAACTGTGGGCGCTGTGCGCGTCACCGAGCTCAATGAGACGCTCGATTAAGAGCTTATGGTACTCCACGTCTTGTGGCGCTTTAAGCACACACTCCTGTAAGACCGCCACCGCGAAGCGCCTCAGGCCCGACTCCCACAGCGCTCGAGCGTACTCGAGGGCGAAGTATTGATCTCGGGCGGCCCCCTGACGTAGCAACGGGAGCGCCTCAGAGGTCTGCCCTGCCCAGAGCTTGACGAGCCCCTTAAACCCTATGAGATAGGCGCTCGACAGGTACGGTAGCTCGAGGCGCTCAAGGGTTGAGATCGCCTCTTCTAAGGGCGCGTGCTCAAAGACCTGAGAGAGCCACAAAAATAGGACATGCTCACGGATCGGACCGATCGCGTCAGCGTCTGATGACGCTTCAGGGGCTTGTTTTTTGGGGTCACCAGGGAGGTTGAAGTGAGCGAGCTGTAGGCTTGGTAAGCCTCGATCTAGCTCTGGTTCAGCGCCCACCTCATCCTCTTGTCGCGCGATCTCAAGGAGCGCCACAAGCTCACGCTCAGCGGCGGGGAGATGCTGAGCTCGAATAAGCGCGAGCGCGCGCTCTAGTCGAACCTCATAGCTGTCGGGGATGAGCTGATAAGCCTCATGGTACGCTTGGAGCGCGTCCGCAGGGCGAGCGAGGAGCTCTAGGGTCTCGGCTCGATCCAAGAGCAGGCGATCATCGAGCTCGCCAAGCGACCTGAGCTGATTCAACGCGAAGAGGGTCAAGTCAAGGTCTCCGAGCTCCTGATAAACCTTAAGCGCGATGGACCAGCGCGCGGGGTCTTGGTTGTCTTCTGCGATCTCTCCCTCAACGAGCTGAACGGCGAGCTCACGCTCCTCGACGTCTAGTAGCCAAGAGACGACTCGGTCGCAGACCTCATGGTAGGGGTGTTCATGGGCGACGCGCGCCTCGCCCTCGTCGAGCTTCACCTGCTCGAGCCAGCTGAGCAAGGTGCGAAGGGCGAGCTGGCGCTCCTCTTCAGCGCTCGCAAACAGCAAGACTCGAGCCTTGATCACGTCAAGCCCCCCCGCGTCTAGGACACCTTGAAGGTAGCTAGGTAGCTGATAGAGCTGATCAAGGATAGGGCGCGCCTCATAGCCACGTTTGAGCTCACAGAGCCACACCGTGAGGGTGATCAGCTCCTCCTCTGGGAGCTGTCCGTCATGAGTATGGTAGAGCTCAAAAAGGCGCTCGACCGCCTTGTCATGTTCACCACTCCACCACAGCGCGACCGAGTGAAGGAACAGAAGCCTGATCTCTGCGGGTCTCCGCTGTAGACCACACTCAACCCAGCGCTGTAGCGCGCTTGGATCTTGGAGGCGCCGGGCCGCTTCACAGACGCTCAGGAGCCGTTCATTGCTGAGCGCTGTAGCGGGGCGATGTGAGAGGCTCGTGAGGATCCTCTGAGCCTCCGCTACGTCACCGATGATCAGCCTTAGCTGTAAGATCAGCGCGGCTTGATTCGGGTAGAGGTTCTCGATCGAGATGAGCTCAGAGAGGAGGCGAAGGTGAGCCTCTAAGTTGTTAAGCTCGAGGATCGCGTTGACCGCATACTCTATGAGGTCGGGTGAGCAAGGTCGCTCTCTGAGCAGGGCGGTTGAGCGCTCAAAGACGAGCTGAGGGTCTCCATGATCATAGGCGACCTTCACCATAAGCTCTTGTGCTTTAGGGTGAGGGAGGAGCTCTTCAAGGAGCGCCTGCGCTTCTTTCGCCTCCCCTCGAGCGAGGAGCACCTCCGCGAGAGACAGCTTTACGGGCAGGTCTTGTGGATAGTACTCAAGCCTCTCAAGGCAGAGCGCCTCCACGAGCGCGTGCTCATTGAGCTCGATGAGGCTCTGGCAATACGCGTTTAAGGCTGCGGCTCGCCGTGGGTATTTCCTGAACAAGGTGTGACAGGTGTGGTGGGCTTCAGACAGCTCTCCGTTGAGGCTTAAGGCTTGGCTGTAGAGCAGCGAGACCATTGATGAGCGCAGGGCGAGCTCGCTGAGCACTTGTAGAGCGCCCGCGCCCTTTAAGTCTTGATCGAGCAGGGACAAGAAGCACTGTAAGTGAAGCCCAACGGGGTGGCGAGCGTCTGACGCTAAGACCTCTGTTAAGACCTCTGTGGCCTCTGTCGTGTGCCCGAGGTAGGTGAGGGACTGAACGAGCGCGACCTTCACCTCTATATCTTTTGGATCTCTAGGTAAGAGACGCCGGCACTCGGTCAGGGCGAGGTCATATTTGTGAGCGTAAAGGAGCGCGTTAATCAGCGCGAGGTGCATGTGACGTGTAGGGCGTCGAGCGAACTCTTTGCTGACCTCTTCAAGGCGGAGGTGTGGGAGCCAAGATGGGTCCTCAGCTTGCAGAGATAAGGCGAGGGCGACCGGGTGATGTGCGTGCGCCTGTAGCGCACGGTCGAGGCTGTCGCGCTCCGCTTCATGGTTAAGCATCCAGCGCTGGGTCTTCGAGAGGGTAATGAGGACCTCAGGGTGAGTGGGCGCTTGCTCCCAAGCCTCGGCGGCGCTCAGATAGGCCTCATCAAAGCGACGGTATGAGATGAGGAGCTCTGCCTTGAGCGCTAATACGCAAGGGCCTTCATGTAAGCTCAAGGCCTCTTGATAGAGCGCCTTAACACGCCGGCGCTCACCATGCCTCAGGAGGAGCCTACCAAGCTTAAGCCTTGAGACGTCGTCATAGGGGGAGGCGCTTAAGTGACGCTGATATGAAGAGATCGCCCCTTGGAGGTCATCTTGTTGCTCCGCGCGCTCTGCGTCAGCGCGGGCGCTGAGCGCGTTGAGCTGACAGCGGAGCGCCGTGTTAAGCGCAGGGTATGGGCTCGTGAGCTCAAGGGCCTCTTGGTCACTCAGCCCAAGCTGTCTCGCCATCAGTAAGAGCCAGCAGAGGCTCTCGGGACGGGCGCCCTGTACACCTGAGATATGCTCAAGAGTCTCACTAAAAATCGCTTGAACAGAGCGACGATCCGCGCTTGCCTCTCTTGAGACCTTGGGTACAAGCTCAGCACTCAGCGAGGGAGATGTGAGGACGTCAACGGGCTTCATGACTTCACTTTAAGACAGAACTAACCTTGTTATATAGCAGAGCCTGATAAGGAGTGCTAATGGTGGGAGAAAAAGTTGCTTGAGATAAGAGGTTCATGTGGCTCGTTTTGATCTTAAAGGGGTCTGTTTAGAGGGAGATGAGCGCGTCGATCAGCTGAGCTCCGCTCGCTGGATCATTCAGCGCGCGCGTGGCCACAGAGCGACGACAGATGACCAGCTCCTCGCGTGGGCGGTGATTGATGAGCTCACCCAGCGGAGCGCTCACCCTGCGCCTCAGGGCGCAGAGCCTCTCTCAGTTCTAGAGCTTGGCGCAGGGAAGGGGACGGTGACCTTATGGTTGAGTGAAGCGCTTCAGAGCGCCGTCTTTTTTGGGATTGAGGCCTTTGAAGAGAGCTTTAAGCTCTCGTTGAAGAACCGACAGCTGAATGCGCTAGAGAGTAGGTTCTTCCCAACCTTAGGTGACCTGCGCGCACCAGAGCGCTGGAGCGAGTTGAGGTCCCTCCGACTCGCCCAGCTAGAGAGCGCTGACCCGTCAGGGTTTGATGTGATCACCGGTGCGCCCCCATTCATGCCTCTTGGGAGTGGCGTCCTCCCTCAAGATCCACAGCGAGCCGCGGGTCGCTTTGAGCTCAAAGGGGGGGTTGAGGGGTACTTGAGCGCGGTTAAAGGTTGCCTCTCTAAGCGAGGCTTCTCGGTGATCTTGATGGACGGCGCGGGTGAGCAGAGAGCGCTGAGGGGCGCCACTGCTGAGGGGCTCACAGTACAGAGAGTGATGAGGGTGACCCCACGACCGAACCGACCAGCCACCTATGCGCTCCTCTGGCTCAGCGCCTCACCCACAGAGGGCGACTTGACCCCCCCTGTGGTTGAGCTCTCGATGAGAGGAGATGAGGGCGAGGCCTGGAGTGACGCCTATCTTGACGTGAGGCGACGCCTTGGGGTGTGAACGATCACCCCTCAGGTTGATGACGAGAGCGCAGGAGTATCATCATCTCATTCACCTGCTGAGCCAAATCTAGCGCGCGAGCCTCATCCCAAGAGCCATAGTGGGAGTTGTCATACCAAAACCCTCTGAAGGTGCTGTAGAGCATCTTGATCGCGCGCTCAGAGAAGCCCTCGAGCTGGTAATGTTGAACGAAGAGCTGAAAATTTTCATAATCCACGGTGTCTAAGACCATCTGGAACATCTCTGCGATCTTTGGGTGCTCTTGGGCATACCTACGACATTGAATGGAGAAAAAGTAGAGGTCCTTGTGCTCAACGAGCCTCTGAAGATATTGGGTGTGCGTGATCCCCTGAGAGAGGATGTAGGCGTGTTGCTCATGGAGCAGGGCTTTATGATATTCACTGAGCTGAAAAAGCAGGTCCTCGGTGTCTTCAAAGTAAAAGTAGAACAGGCTCCGACTGATCCCGATCGCCTTCGTGAGATGTGAGACGTTACCCACCTGCTTAAAGCCATGCTCAGCGAAGTGCTGATAGAGTTTTTGAAGCTGTAGGGCTTGTTTCTTTTTATGTTGAGGCATAGAAGATCTAAGACAAAGAAGGCTTAAGGTGACGTGAAAAACGACCTCAAGAGCGTGGTGTGTACGAACAAAACCAGTTATCGGCTGTCTGAGGCTTTGATTTGAGATAGTCAAACAGTAGATGGGGTTGATTCGATATATTAGGTTGCTACAGGACATTAACTCACAGATCGCTTGCGAAATAAACACATGAATCTAGATTTAATGGCAGTTTATCGTCTCACTCCTCAGTTTAGCTCACAGCGAAAGGTAGATGATGAGCACTATTTTTTCATTAATTGTAGCGGGAGAGGTCCCTTGCCATAAGGTGTGGGAGGATGATGACCACCTCGCCTTCTTAGACATCAGGCCCTTCGCGCGAGGGCACACGCTCGTGATCCCTAAACGGGCGCATGATGATCTCTTCACCTTAAGCCCAAGGAGGGCGCAGGCGCTGTGGAGCGCCGCTCATGTCGTCGCGAGACGCCTGAGGGAGGTGGTCCCATGTGAGCGCGTCGCGACCCTAGTCTTAGGCTATGAGGTGCCTCACGCTCACATCCACTTGATCCCTACGACCAGCGAGTCACAGGTGCTGAACCCAAGCCCACTCCCCACGGACCACGTGGCCCTCGCGTCGCTCGCAGAGGAGCTCAGGGGGGAGCTCAAGGGGGAGGAACCAGACTTGAGCGCGCCTGCGCTGCCTACAACAGAGGCGGTAGAGGAGCGCTGGGATGAGTTTGCCGATCGCTTTGTGTCACAGTTTGAGCCCAACACGCTACGGGTCGCGCGAGCGGCGATCGATCAGCTCCGATTGGGTGAGGCTAGCCAGCTCCTTGAGGTGGGCTGTGGAGGGGGTGGGGCCGCTGTTGAGCTCCGCGCGAGGCTCGATGAGGAGCTCAAGCGCGTGGGTCGCCCGCTCACAGACGCCACGCTCACCGCGACTGACATCTCAAGTGAGATGGTCCGGCTCGCGCAAGCCCGCGTCAAAAGACGAGGCGTGGAAGGGGTTCAGGTCTCAAGAGCAGACGCCCAAGCCCTACCCTTTGAGGCTGGTCGCTTTGATCGACTGCTGTCTTGCCTGAACCTCATGTTGCTCCCTGACCCTGTCACCGCGCTGAGTGAGGCCGCTCGAGTGCTTCAGCCTGGAGGGGTTGGGGCGTGGGTGGTCTGGGGTCGAGCTGAGCACAGCCCGATGATGACCCTCTTGCCACAAGCCGCTAAACGCGTTGGGCTCGAGCTCCCTCCGGTGGCGCGGAGCAACTTCCACCTTGGGGGGGTAGATCGGCTACGTACGCTCTTGCAGGAGGCAGGCTTTGAGCGGGTTCGCCTGTGGTATCAGCCGATGCCTACCACGGTCGAGACGGGCGAAGAATTTGCGGAGCTTACGCTGACCGAGCGACCTGAGCTGAAGGGCCGCTACGCGAGCGCTGACCAGGAGCGAGCGCTCCGGCAGACGCTGAGCGCCATGGCGCAGGAGCGGCTCGATCAAGGCGAGCCGATCATGCTTGACACGCTCATCGCGGTCGCGCGCAGGCGCTGAACCGCGGTGAGGCCCTCTAGGGCTTAGAGGAACTTCGCGTAGTACTCAACCACGAGCTGGACGTTGAAGTCAGGGATCGGACACTCCTCAGGGAGCCCCTTTACCTTCGCCTTCTTGCTGTCTGCGTCGAAGTCGATCCACTCTGGACGGCTCAGCGCGAGGTTCTCGAGTGACTCCTCGACGATCGTGAGGCTGGTCTTCTGCTTCTTGCTACGATCGCGGAGCGTGATGACGTCACCCTCACGGACGCAGAAAGAAGGGATGTCGGTCTTACGGCCATTGACACAGAAGTGCCCGTGGCTGATGAGCTGGCGCGCCGCAGGGATGGTGCGGGCGTACCCTGCGCGGAAGATCACGTTGTCGAGGCGACGCTCGATCAGCTCGATGATCTTCTTACCCGTCTCCGCCTTAGAGGCGCGAGCCTTAGCGACGAGGATACGGAGCTGTCGCTCGCCGATCCCGTAGTTGTAGCGAAGCTTCTGCTTCTCCTTCAGCTGGCGACCAAAGTCTGAGTCCTTACGGCGTCGCTTGTCACCGTGCTCTCCTGGAGGGTGTGGGCGACGCTCACGTGACTTACGTGAGAGGCCAGGGAGGTCGACGCCGAGGGCGCGCATACGGGCGACGCGGGGGCCACGATATCTAGACATAACAGTCTCCTGTTGTGGGCGTTGATACGCAGGGTTAGGGCATTTACATCTCTCAAGGGGAGAGTGTAGCCGTCGTTTTAGAGCGCCCTCTTTAATGCGAAGAGGGCAAATGAAGGGCGGTGATACTTGATTAGATGTGAAAAATCAAGCCTTAGGTGAGGTGAGCTCCATTTGAGCGACCTTTGAGGTCGCGAGAGGGGCTGTGGGTAGCGCTCTGTGAAGCGCTCTGTGAAGCGTGAGCTCCGCTGTGACCTGCTGCTGTGACCTGCTGGCTCTGAAGGCTACGGCCTGTAAATCTACACAGCGTCCCCTAGACCTCCCCGCTCATCTCTGCTTTATTCTTGAGGGCACCTCCTCCCTCTCGCCTCAGGAGTCCTTTGATGACTTGGTCTATGACCTCGAGTACGCTACGACCTCAACCCGGTCGTTTTCTCGTAAGGGGGCTGCAGCGCTTAGCGCTCGCTTGGCTCTGCCTCATAAGCTTCACCGCGCTGTGCGCGTCACCTCGTTGCGCTCACGCCCAGGCGGGGGGCGCGAAGCCACAGCGCTCAGCGAAAGAGCGAGCGAAGGTCGCCTTTCGCAAGGGTAGCCAAGCCTTCGCTAAGAAACGTTGGGCTGAGGCGTTGAGCGCCTTTGAGGAGGCATATCAGGCGTACCCGCTCCCTTTGATGATGTTTAACATCGCGAGCACATATGAGCGTCTAGGTGACCTACAGACCGCCGCGGAGCGCTATGAGGCCTTCATCGCGACCGGGAAGGATGACGGCGACGCGGCAGGTCGCCTGAAGGTGATTAAGGAGAAGCTCTCGACGTGGGCCGAGCTGAGGCTCAGGTCGTCGCCCCCCGGCGCCTCTGTGTATGTGGGCTCAGAGCGCGCTCGAGCGCGTGGCAAGACTCCGATTACGCTCATGTTACCGCCTAACCGCACCCAGTCTTTAACCCTGACCTATCCAGGGTACCTCGATAAAACCTTGACGCCACGCTTTAAGACAAGCGAGCGACGAGCGCTCAAGGTCCAGCTTCAGGGCGAACCCGCCTTTGTGCGCGTGCTAGGGACACCACAAGAGGCGAAGGTGACGGTCAGCGGTCAGCGCGCCAAGGGGGGAGCGGGGCTCCCATTCACCCAAGAGCTCAGCGTGGGGGTCTATGAGCTAGAGATCTCAGCGCCAGGCTACGTCCCACAGCGTAAGACCGTGACCTTAACGCCTGTCCACAGGGAGGGGGCTCCTCTGGTCATTGAGGTGACGCTCGCCTCTAGCGAGAAGGTCGCCCTCTTGAACCTCACAGCGGACCAAGATGGGGCGCTCCTGTTCGTTGACGGTAAGCCTGCGGGCCAGACCCCCCTCTCTTCGCCACTTAAGCTCAAGCAGGGGGAGCACTTAATCGAGCTGAAGGGGGTGGATGGAGGCTTGTATAGTGAGCGCGTGACCTTAACGGCGGGCGCTACAGAGTTTGTCAGCGCTCGACTCAGCTCAGGTTTCAGCTTCACCCAACAGCACATCGGCTACACGCTCGCCTCAGTAGGGGGGGCCTCGCTGATCGGTGGGCTGATCTCAGGTGGGGTGGCACTATCAAGCTCGAGTGACCTAGATGACTGTCGCGCTGACTTTCGATGCGCCCGAGGCCAAGGTGAGCTTGACCTCGCACAAGAGGTGCGCGCGTACTCTAGCGCCGCGGACTGGATGGTCGGGCTCGGCCTAGCGCTCGCGGCTGGTGGGGTCACGATGGTGATCCTTGACCAGGCGAGCCAAGTGGGTCAGCCCTCCTCCACCGAGGAGGAGCCCAGCGAGGCTCCTGTGAAGGCGAGCTTCCTCTTAAGCCCAACCCGAGGCGGCCTGAGCGCTGTCGGCGGCTTTACCTTTTAATGGAGGGCAATCAAATGCTTCACACAGACGCGCTAACAATGAACGCCCTCATCACTCGTGGGGTCGCGCTTTTTAAGGTCATAGCCCTGCTCGGGCTCAGCGCCTGTAGCCTAGCCCTTGACCCGTCCGTCTGTGAGACAGATCGTGACTGTGGAGGAGGGGTGTGTCAGCTTGGGATCTGTGTTGGCCCTCGTGATGAGGTCGCGGGTGTCACCTCTGGGGGCGAGGCAGGCGCAGGAGTCGAGGGGGGCACAGGGACCGAGGCAGGCGCAGGGACCGAGGGGGGAGCAGGGGTTGAGGGAGGGGCAGGGACCGAGGCGGGCGCAGGGATTGAGGGAGGGGCAGGGACCGAGGCGGGAGCGGGGGTTGAGGGAGGCCAAGAGCAAGGGGGAGAGGGGGGCGCGAGCTCAGAGACCTTCGCTTGTCGCTTTCTGCTCGCTGAGAGCGTGGGTGAGCGACAAGCTAGCTACCAAGGGAGGCTCTACAGCGCGACCGAGGGCTTGACGGTTCACTTTGAGGCCTTCGCGCCTACCGATTGGGGAGGCGAGGTCCGGCTCCTGCTTGGCTCCGTTGAACAAGAGCTCACCTCAAGAGGAGAGGGGGTCTACAGCGCACAAGTGACCCTAGAGGGGGAAGGGGAGCACCGATTACGGCTCCTCATTGGAGCTGAGGGAGACGTGCGTTGTGCTGAGGCGCTTGATGTTATCTTAGATCAAAGCCCGCCTGTGGTGGGCGTAACGAACCCAGCGAGCTTGGAGGAGTGGCTTCAAGCACAAGAGGGGCCCCCCTCTACACAGGTTGAGCTGAGCCTTAGGGACGTGAGCCCGGTCAGCGTCAGCGTGGATGGGGAGGTCGTCGCCACAGACCTCGTCACCGTTCAGCACGCCCAAATGGTGAGCCTAGTTGAGGGGGAGAACCGCTTTCGGTTTGGGGCCACAGACCTTGTTGGGAACGAGAGTGAGCCTGTAGAGGTCGTGTTCCATTATGACCCAACCCCTCCCTTCGTCGTGATCTCTAGCCCCGCTCAAGCGACCTTGGTGACAGAGGACCGACAGCTGACCCTACAGGGGGTTGTCTATGCGTCACAGGTCAACGGTGAGGGGGTAGGGGTAGAGCGTCAGGCTCGCCTTGAGCTGATCCACAGCTACAGCACTCCAGCGGGAGGGACCCAAGTAGATCGCTCCTTACAGAGCGCGGATGACAGAGGGCTGTTTAACCTGCTCTTCACCCTACAAGAGGGCCTTAATCAGCTCGAGGTCTGCGCCTATGATCTCGCGAATAATCAGCACTGTGTGTCCCGTCAGGTCACGTACTCATTAGCGGTCCCTTGCGTTGAGGTCACCTCGGGGAGCTATGTCGCCGACGCAAGCTATCAGCTCAGCGCCTCGCTCTGCCCCTCTGTCACAAGCGTGACGCTGTCGGTCGACGCTGGAGCGCCCATCTCCCTGCTGATTGAGCGAGGTGAGTCAGGTCCGTTCGTGAGCGCGCCTGTGTCGCTTGGCGCTCAAGGGTCAACGAGCGAGCTGACCCTCACCGCGCGCTCAGCGGACGGGCAAGAGGCGATCGCAACGGTGAGCGTCACTCGAGATGAGACCCCACCGACCGTGACCATCACGAGCCCCGAAGAGGGGGCGTGCACGAATGAGCTCAGCGCTCAGCTCTGCGCGCGGGTCATTGACCTCGAGAGCCCCGTCTCGCTCGTCAGGCTCAACGGTGTCTCGCTGACCCGTGAGGCCGTTGAGAGCCCCGTAGAGGACTGGTGGACCCAGTTCTGTGTCTCTCGTTCTACTTTAGACTCGCCGTTCACCTTCACGGCACAGAACGAGGCGGGTGGCGCAAGCGAAGTGACACAGACGCTCCACTACGTAGCCTCAGCGCCCGCCGTGTCCTTTGACGTAGAGGAGGGGGGCTGGTATGGCGCCGACGCCCGAGGGGTGACGATCATAAGTGGTAGCTTCCCGCGCGCTGAGTGTGGGCTCGCGCCCGGCGGGTTTAAGATCTACACCTTGGGTCTAGACGCAAACCAGCAAGAGGTGCGTGTAGGCGCCCCCTTTAGCCCGAGCCCTACGGTGGAGGGTGAGCTGTTACGGTTCAGCTACTCCAACACCTACGCAGAAGGGGCGCGAGCGATTGAGGTTGAGCTACGAGACGGCGCTGGGAACGTGAGCGTCACCCAGCATCGCTTTCTCGTAGACCTGACCTCGCCAGAGCTATTTCTCAACCTCCCGCTCACTGAGGAGGTCGTCGGTCGTGATGAGGTCTTGAGCCTTGAGCTGCTCGTGATCGATGAGGGGAGTGGGGCTGACCTCACCCGAGCAGAGGTGAGCGGTGTCGCGCTCAACGTCACGCCAGTGGCCGGGACGTCAACCCAGTGGCTCGTGACGGGCTCGGTGAGCGTCCCTGAGGGCCAGCACGCGCTAGAGGTTATGATCTATGACACGGTCGGCAACCGCTCCACCCTGCCCATCTTGTACACCCGTGACCTCACCCCGCCTGTCGCGACCCTCGCCTCTCCAAGCGCTGGCGAGGGCGTTCATAACCAAGTCGTGACCCTCGTGAGCGCTTCAGACGCGTCGTCGGGGGTGGCTTCGGTGACCGTGAATGGGTCGGGCGCGACCTTTAACGGTGACCTCTGGGTCGCCTCAGCTCAGGTTGAGCCTACTGAGCAGACGCTTCAGGTCACCGTGAGCGACCACGCGGGTAATGAGACGAGCCTCGCCCCGGTGAGCGTCTCGCTCCCTGTGTACGCTCTGCGACCTAGTGAGCGTAGCGGGCTCCCAAGCGCAGACCAAGGGATGAGCGGTGAGTCGAGGCTCTGGTGGGGCGCGTGGAGTGAGGGACATGAGCTGCTCGTCATGAGCGAGCTAGAGGCGAACGCACAAGAGGGGGGACCTGACGCGCCTCTGCGTGCCCAAGCGGGGGTCAGCGCGAACGGAGCTACGCTCGGTCGATCGCTCACGGGCCTTAACTCGCAAGCGGGTCGCTTTGTAATGAGCCCTCAGCCTGCGCTCCCAACGTTGACCCAGCTCAGAGGAGAGCAGCTCACCTACATGGGACCTGAGGCTGCGCTCACCCTCTTTACCCTCACCGAAGATGACTCGGGTGAGCCCGCGCCAGCGCTGTCTGTCTGGAGGCATGGGAGCCATGTGGGTGGGGAGCTCAGCGCTTCGGAACGTGAGGCCTTGACCTCAGTGACGCTTGGCCTACCTGAGCTCCGCGCAGACGTGATCCACCTCTCAGACCTCACCACTGATGGCCTCGCTGACCTCGTTGTGCTTGAGGCGGGCGCGTCCCCACGGTTCTTTAGCCAGAGCGCTGAGGGGGCTTTACAGTTTGAGTTTAACGGGCTGAGTAACCGCGGGTTAAGCGGGTTGTCCTCTCCAACTCGACGAGCGGGTGAACCGGCGCTTGGGAGGCTCTGGAGCGTCGACGTCAATCGAGACGATCGCGTGGATTTAATTCAAGAGGCGACGAGCACCGAGGGCGCGAAGCTGTGGCTCGCTCAGCCGGGCGCGGGGAGCTTCGTACAAGACGTAGGCTTCCCTTCTGGAGCGGTGAGTGGCTACACGCTTGTTGATTGGGATGATCTTGATGAGCTCGGTGGGGAGGCGAACCTAGAGCTGATGGCGTGGGACAGCACGTCCCTCCTTCGGTACTCCCTTTCTGGGGCAAGCTGGAGCGCGACGACGGTCATTACCTTCCCCGAGCCTGTACGTGGGCTCCTCCCATTTGACGTTGATATGGATGGTCAACAGGAGCTGTTGAGCTATGGGAGCGCTGGCCTACATGCGTGGAGCGCTCAGGGCGGCTCGAGCCCTGTGCTCGCTGAGCTCCTCCCGGCGATTAGCCCTGTTGAGGCGCTCGTCGCGACAGACATCGATCAAGATGGGGATGAAGACCTGATCCTCCGTAGCGAGGGGACGCTGTGGCTCGCCTTAGCCAATGGGGGCACAGCGCGCCCAGAGGGGTATGCAGGGGTGCGAGTTGAGTTCGTCAACGCCACGCTCCCTCAGAGCGCTCAAAACGTGCGCGTCTTGATTGATGAGGACGGTGACTTCACCTTTGAGCGCGCGATCCAAGGTCGCGCGCTTGGGGACACCGCCCTACCCTTTGGTGGGACGGGTCAGGTGAACCTGCAGGTCATCTTCCCCGACCGAGGGGAGGCCTCCGGCAATCAGGTCGCCCTCACGGGGGTGGTCAAGGGGAGCGTTCACTCTGTCTCTGATCCGCAATAAGGGGTGAGCCTATGAGTCAGGTCAACGGGGAGGTGCACCCTCGCTTTGAGCGAGTGAGGGCCGTGTTTAAGGAGAACTTTGAGCGCCGTGGAGAGGTCGGCGCCTCGCTGTGTGTGTGGCGTCATGGGGAGCGGGTGGTTGACCTGTGGGGGGGGACGCAGGGTAGGGGGGATGATCGGCCTTGGGGTCCAGACACCCTCACGACGGTGTTCTCTTGCACAAAGGGCGTGGCCTCGATGGCGCTGTTAAAGCTCATCGAGCGAGGAGCGCTTGAGCTTGAGTCGCCGGTCGCTCACTATTGGCCTGAGTTTGGGGTCCCTGCAGAGGGGCGAGGCGCAGATGAGGCGCGAGAGGCGAAGCGCGCGACGATCACGGTCCGAACCCTCCTTAACCACCGCTCTGGCCTCGTTGGGCTACGCGCTCCGCTCACCCTAGATGAGCTAGAGGACCTTGACCTCGTGGCGACCCGCCTAGCTCAAGAGCCTCTAGCGTGGCTACCTGGTGAGCGACAGGGCTACCACGCGATCACCTATGGTCTTTTGGTCGCTGAGCTCTTTAGGCGAGCCTCAGGGGAGCCGATCGGTGACTTTATCGCTCGTGAGCTCGCGGAGCCGATCGCCGCTGACTTCTTCCTTGGGCTCCCTGAAGCGGAGGTGGAGCGCTGTGCGCCGATCATCCCCAATGAGCCGAAAGACATCCTCACAGGGATCGTGCCTAGCTTGTTCAAGACACACGGCAACGAGGGTCGCTTCTATCGGGGCGCTTTGCTCGGGGGGGCAGGCAAGCTCGCCTTCGGACAACCCGAGGCGCTCGGCGCCCGTGGGCTTAAGAACTTTAACACCCCTCGCGTGCGTCGCCTCCAGCTCGCGTGGGCCAACGGGATGAGTAGCGCTCGTGGGCTCGCGCGTCTGTATCAAGCGCTGCTCGCTGGAGAGCTCGTTGACCTGAGCTTGATTGAGCCCTTGAAGGAGCGCCAATCTTGGCAGGAGCGTGACGAGGTGATCCGTAAGCCAATGGGCTTCTCTCAAGGCTTCGTGAAGGAGCAGACGAGCCTGTTCTCACCAAATACGGAGTCTTTTGGTCACCCTGGAGCGGGGGGGGCGCTCGGGTGGGCGGACCCTCGCGAGGGCCTCGCGATCGGCTACGTGATGAATAAGATGGGCTACCATGTCCGCTCACCGCGCGCTGTGGCCCTCTGTCACGCGATCTATGATTCCATCGCCTGAGCTTGCCTTGAGGGCGGGGCCACGATAGCCTAGGGAGGGCTCTGGCTCTGGAGATGTTATGTCCCTCACATCAGGTAACCGCTTACTTTTAATCGTAATCGTCATCAGCCTCTCCTGTCTCATTGGGTGTGACGATGAGCCAACAGCGTCTCAAGGCGCGGGCACTCAAGACGCGGGCACTCAAGACGCGGGCACTCAAGACGCGGGCGCTCAAGAGGGTGAGGCGGGTGCGGGCACACAGGCGGGTGAGGCGGGCACACAGACGGGTGAGGTGGGCTATATGGATGATGGGAGCCCAAGCGAGGGGCTGGGCCTGTATCAGGTCGGCTATCAGAGCCTTGAGTTCAGCTACACGCTCCCTGAGGCCCTCGCGCAGAGCTTAGGCGAGAGCCTTGGTGAGACGGTCAGCGCTCGGGCGCTCAGGCTCGCGCTGTGGTATCCAACTGAGGCGACAGAGGGGGAGCGCGTGGTCTACCCGCTCTTAACGAGACGTGAGGGACCTTTACTCGACGCGCCCCCGGCCTCACTCAATGGTCAAGCGCCTGTGCTCCTGTACTCACACGGGGCGAAGGTCTGGCCAGAGCTGGGCGCTTTTATGCACGAGTTCTTTGCGTCCCACGGCTGGGTGGTCGTGGCGGTAGAGCATGACCATGACCACATCCAAAGCGTCACTCGCCCTCGCCCAAACTCGATGTACCTGCTTCGTCCTAGAGACGTAAGTGAGGCGCTCAGCTATGTAATCGACCTGAAGCGTGATGGAGCTCACCCTGTCGCGTCGCTCATCGATGAGCGCTTCGTGCTCGCTTCTGGCCACAGCTTTGGTGGATATACAAGCTACGCGCTCGCAGGCGCTCGCTACGCGACAGGCTGGCTGAGCGCAGAGTGCGCGACCCTCAGCGACACCTTCTGTGAGGACCTCGCCCGGCTCACGCCGATGTTTGAGCAGGGGGCGCGCGATGAGCGCGTGACCCTCGTCGCGCCTCAGTCCTCAGGGAACCTCCAGATGTTCGCTGAGGGGGTGCGCGCGGTTGAGCTACCGGTCCTACACACGAGCGCACTGCTCGATCAAGACTGCACCGAGGAGGCGCAGAACGCCCCCTACTGGGAGGAGCTCCTCGCCTCTGGTTCGAGGGAGCATCGGTGGCTGAGCTTAAAGCGCGCCGGACACGCGAGCCTCACGGTGAGCTGTGAGCAGTTCCCTGCGCTTGAGCAAGACAACGGCTGTGGCCCCGACTTTACAGACCCTGTGACCCTACAGGCGCTCACCAACCACTACACGCTGAGCTTCGCCCGCGCTCATTTCGCGGGGGATGAGCCCTCTCTGGCGACCCTCGCACAGGGCCGCGAGGATGATGAGCATCGGCTCTCACTGCCTTAGGCCTTTACCCTAGAGATCGACAAGGAGGCGCTCACTTATGATGTCCCCGACCGCTTACCCTCTACGGCAGATAAACGTGACCCTAACAGCAGGGCTCACACAGGCGATATGTATGCTCTGCGCGTGTGCCCTCATGGGCTGTTTAGACGCGAGGCGCACCTCGCTCGAGCCTGTCGATGACGCGACGCCCAACCCTAGGCTTGAGGAGCCCGCGCGCGCGCCCTTTCAGGGTGAAGGGATCGCGCTCGGTGAGAGCGGGGTGAGGCGCCTGACAAGCGCTCAACTGACGCGCTCCTTGATCGACACCTTCGGCCCCGCGCTCGTCGTCCCAACGATCAGCGAGCCCGACGTCTCACAAGGGGGGCTCCTCTCGGTCGGAGCAAGCTCAACGACCTACAGCGCCCGTGGGATCGCGTCGCTTGAGGAGGCCTCATATCTCGTCGCTCAGCAAGTGATGAGCGACCCTACGCTGAGGGCGCGCGCGGTCCCATGCTCGCTCGATGACGAAGAGGTCAGCGATTGCCAAGCGGAGACCCTCAAGCTCACGGGGCGCCGGCTCTGGCGGAGGCCACTCACAGCGCTAGAGCTCGACGCGCTTATGGAGGTGACACGTCAGGCGACAGAGGTCTTAGCCGACCCAAGTGAGGGCCTCATGTTTGGGTTCTCAGCGCTGATTCAATCCCCACACTTCTTGTATCGTGCAGAGCTGGGTGAGGGGGCCACTGAGCGCGCCCCACTCGATGAGTACGCGCTCGCGGCGCGCTTGAGTTACCTGCTGTGGGACGCGCCCCCCGATGATGAGCTCCTCGATGTCGCCCGCGATGGAGGGCTGAGCACAGATGAGGGCCTCGCTCGAGAGCTTGAGCGTCACTTAGCAGACCCAAGGGCTCGCCAAGGGGTGGCGCGCTTCTTTACGGAGCAACTGAAGCTGTATGAGCTCGGCGAGCTACGGAAAGACCCGCTTGTGTTCGAGCGCTATGACCCCCAGCTCCTGCGAGACGCCCGCGAGTCTACCCTGAGGCTCCTTGTCTATCTCGTCTTTGATGAAGAGGCTGACCTGAGGTCATTGATGACGACCCGCGCCCACTTCTTGAACCCAAAGCTCGCCGCGCTCTATCAGGTGCCCGCGCCGAGCGCTGAGGGCTTCCGCCTTGTGGAGCTCCCTGAGGAGGCGCGCCGAGCGGGGCTCCTCTCTCATGCCTCTCTGATGAGCCTGAACGCGCACCCGAACTCCTCGTCGGCGACGCTCAGAGGTAAATTCGTACGGAACGTGCTCCTCTGTCAGGAGATCCCCCCTCCCCCAGTGGGGGTGAACACCGCGATCCCAGAGCCCTCAGGAGACACGGTCACCTTGCGTCAGCGGGTCGCTGAGCACCTCGAGAACCCCTCCTGTGCGGGCTGTCACCAGCTCCTCGATCCGATCGGCTTAGGGCTTGAGAACTACGACTCGATCGGTCAGTGGCGGACTCATGAGCAGGGGGTCATGATCGACGCGAGCGGTGAGCTTGACCAGCGCTCCTTCGAGGACCCTAACTCGCTTGGCGTGCTGATTAAAGAGCACCCAAGGTTCGCGCCCTGCCTCGTGAGGACGATGACCCGCTACGCCCTCGGGCGCATTGAAGTGGATGATGAGGCCCCCTTCCTAGAGGACCTCAACGCGCGCTTCACCTCCTCAGGCTTCCAGCTCAAAGGGCTCCTGAGGGCCCTTGTTATGAGCCCCCTCTTCCGTGAAGTAGGAGCGCCAAGATGATCAAGCTAGACCCACGTCAACAAGGGGTAGCCCCACCACTCTATGGGCGTCGCGCCATGCTCAAGGGCCTCTTGGGGGGAGCGACGGTAGGGCTCACCCTCCCGTACTTAGAGTCGCTCAAGGGCCCGCGTGGCGCCCACGCTCAGTCGCTGAGCGCGACCCCGAAGCGCTTTATGATGTTCTTTTGGGGGAACGGATGTCAGCCAGACCGCTGGCTCCCGACCTCAGAGGGTCCAGAATGGGGGAGCTCACCCCTGCTCGAGCCCCTCTCTCCTTTACGCTCAGAGCTCTCGATCATCAGCGGGATGGAGGTGAAGGTAGGCAACATTGAGGCTCACATCTCAGGTCCAGCGGGGTTCTTTACGGGTAAGCAGGCGATCGTAAAAGGAGGCGGGGACTGGACCTTCCAAGCGCCTACCATTGACCAGCAGCTCGCCAGCCTGATTGGAGGCGAGACGCTCTATCGCTCCCTCGAGGTGGGGGTGGAGCCAGGGATGCGGGGGATGTCGCTCAATGGCGCTGACAGCGTCAACCCGCCTGAGAGCGACCCGCTCGCGCTATATGAGAGGCTCTTTGGCGCTACTTTTCGTGAGCCCGGGCAGACGGTCGCAGACCCTCGCTTAGGGCTTAGGAGGAGCGTGCTCGACGCGGTGCTCGGTGACCTGAGCGCGCTGAAGAGGAGGCTCGGTAGAGCGGATCAAGTGCGCCTTGAGCAGCACAGCGCGTCGGTGCGAGATCTTGAGCTGAGGCTCGCTCGACTCCAAGAGGAGCCCGTCCAGCGCGCGTCCTGTGTGAGGCCCGAGGCGCCAAGCCCGATTGAGCTCCTCGATGGGCGAGTACAGATGCTCCCGCGGGCGCGCTTGATGGCTGACCTCTCGGTGATGGCGGTCGCCTGTGACCTGACGCGGGTCTTGAGCTTCTGGTACTGCGACCCGCTGAGTAACCTGCTTCACCTGAACGCCACCTCGGGTCACCACCAGCTGACACATGATGAGCCAGGAGACCAGCCTCAGGTGACGGAGATCATCCTTGGCGCCCACCAGAGCCTAGCCTACCTGATTGAGCAGCTCCGCTCGACCCCAGAGGGGGACGGGACCCTCCTCGACCAGTGTGCGCTCCTCGCGACGACTGACGTCAGCGAGGGCAAGACACACCAGATCGATGAGTATCCGATCATCCTAGCTGGGCGCGCAGGGGGGGCGTTGAAGGTGGGTGAGCACTATCGATCCAAGACCAAAGAGAGCACATCTCACCTCGCCCTGTCGATCGTGCGTGCGCTCGACGTACCCGCGTCGAGCTATGGTGAAGATGAGGCCTTTGTTGAGGAGGGGCTCTCGGTCATCGAGGCCTAAACAATCGAGTCATGAAGGAGTGAGCATGCCCATGTTAACCCATCGAGTCGCTCGCATGAGCGCGCGAGCTCAAGGCCTGAGTCAGCTCGCCCTCTGTGGGCTGTTGTGTGCGCTCTTACAGACCGGATGTGACACACCGGCCGAGCCCGCGAGCGGAGGGGGAGAGGTGAGCGGTGACCTAGGGGGCGCTCGGGGCGGGTCGGGGGTCGCAGGGCAGGGTGAGGTAGGGCAGGGTGAGGCAGGGCAGAGCGCGCTGTTAGGGGGGTACTTTGAGGGGTCGCGCTACGTACGGGAGGGCACACACGCGAACGTCGTGCGCACGCTCCGCTTTATGGCGCTCGAAGAGGAGGGGGTCGCCCGAGGCTTTGACCTTGATGGTCGAGTCAGCGCTGATGGCGAAGAGGAGAGCTGTGGTCACGGTGACTTCACCTCACCTGAGGGTCGCGCGGGGGTCGACAACCAGCTCGCTGAGCTCTGGGAGGCGATCGCTCCGCTCGTCGGAGAGCAGGCGCACGCGCTGTTACAGAACGCTGTCAACGAGGGGCGGGTCTTGTTGATGATTGAGCTAGAGGGGCTTGAAGACCTTCAGAGTGATGATGACCTCACCCTGCGTATCTTTAAGGGGACGCTCAGGCCTGAGATTGGTACGCTCGGGGTGATCTCACCAGACCAGAGCTTTGACCTGGATTATGGGAGCCCAATCTCGAGCATCTCGGGGGTGAAGCTTGAGGACGGACAGCTGATCGCGGGGCCCTTTGACGTCAGCGTGCCGGTCACGATCTTGTCACTCGACGCGGTCGTGAAGCTAGAGCTCGGGCACATTCAACTTAAGATCGATGACGAGGGTCGCATGGAGGGCTTTATTACAGGAGCGGTGCACGTGCCAACCCTAACAGAGACCTTGATCAACACAGACGCTGAGCAGGAGGCGAGGCTGGTCGCGCCGTTCTTTGAGCGGAACGCAGACATGGTGAAGGTTGATGGGGTCTGCACCTACTTGTCTATGGGGCTCAGCTTTGAGGCGACGCGGGCCTTTGTCATTCGGGATCGCAGTAAAGAGTCGCCCTGAGCCGCTTTCTTTATTGACAGAGGCTACAGTTACAGGGTAAAAGCCGCGCCTGCATTACTGTAAGACACTGTCT
>Ga0181594_10000089_pt1 | contig 68870 bp, 61 predicted proteins | sample 071ome_18_FD_145603 | JGI IMG/M metagenome (GOLD analysis project Ga0181594, IMG submission 145603) | Coastal salt marsh microbial communities from the Groves Creek Marsh, Skidaway Island, Georgia - 071413BT metaG (spades assembly) | ecosystem: Environmental > Aquatic > Marine > Intertidal zone...
GGCGCCGATCGGACATGAGGAGTCCCTCCGATACGATCAAGGAACCCGAGTCGCCACCGGCGCTGAAGCCACGGCCCGAGATGACGATTTGACCCTCGAACCGGGCCGTTCCATCTCGGTACGCGACGTCCATTGTCGCATTGATGCCACTGACCTGCCCATGCGTGTGCCCGGTTGTGCGGCCGTACTTCTGGACGTCCATCCCCAGCGCCGCGTCCTGGCTCCAGATCCGCGGGGACCCGTATCCTCCATCCGGCGTCGCCGAGCCGAGATCGCTCGTCGTCGTGAGCGCGATCGCCGCATCGATCGTGTTGTGCGGGCACACCATCGCCCGGCAGAAGTGAAGAGGCTCGAAGTCGTAGAGCGTGCCGATCACGTCGTTCGGGTCGCGCCCCCCGTCCACGACGCCCGGCTGCAGAAGATGATCGCCCTTCTTACCGACATTGTTGGCCGCGAAGACGTGGTTGTTGCTCAACGCGAATGTCCGGGTTCCGTCCGTGACCCGCGCGCCGATCGTTCCCGCAGTGACCTGCCCGTGTCCGGCGCTGACACCGATCGGTACCGGTCGAGGGAAGCTCGCCGTCGGGTCGACCGATTCGGCGTCGAGGGGAAGCGCGGTGAAGCGGCCTGTAACCTCCGGAACGATCTCCACCCCCTGCATCACCCGGGGCATCGTGACGATACCGGGCTGGGTGAGATAGACCTTCACCACATGGTGGCCGTGGCCGTCGAAGCCGATCGCCGTTCCGACCACGCCGTCGAGCGCCAACCATTCGTCGGTCATGGTCTCCTGAACCGTCAGCGCAGCAGCGAACGATTTCGTCGAGTACGCCCAAGGATTCGCGGGGCCCGCGAGAAGGATCAGGGAGCCGCTCAGCGCGATACCGAGGAAGAGGCGAGATCGAAGGAGTGTGCGTATGTCCATGTCTGCTATACGAGCCATGGAGGCCGCAGGGTTCCGGATGGGGGATGGACCTCCGATCCTTCGAGGATCGGACTCTGGCTTCGCACACGTCTCATGGCCCCTTCCCTCAGCTTATTCTGCGGCGCCCGCCGCCTTGCCGGTGGTTGCAACGCAGCCTTCCTCGTTCTGGCGATAGGCGCATGTGCGACCACGCGGGGGCGCCCGACAGTCCCGACCGCTGAAGCTGCGGTGGTTGGATCGTACACCGGGCAGTTCGTGTTCGACAGCGAGCGATTCCGTTCGACCCTGCAGCTCCGTAGTTCCGGACCGGGCAGGATCGTCGGAGCCTTCCGGGTGTCTCGACCCATCGAGATCGAAGGCGTCGCGTCAGGGGTGGTGATCGACGACCTCTTGCGGATCACGGTCACGTGGCGCAGCCCGGACGGCTGCGATGGCACGATCGAAGGAATCCTCTCCATCACAGGTCGAGGGGATCAAATCGAAGGTCCGGTCGCAGTATCCGATTGCGGCGAGCCGGTGGCCGGTCGCATGAGCTTCCGCAGAACCGACCGAAGTCCCGGGATTGGATCGGGTTGGGACGCTCCCGACAACGTCTCTTAGCCACCGAACACTATCCGACAGGCTCGATTCCACCCCCTCGCCGAGAAGACCGGTACAGCGCCTCGATCGTCCGGAGGTTGGCGGCCGCCTCTGTCACGGGGTACCGCACCGGTCGATCGTGGAGCGCGCAGTCCGCGAAGTGCTCGACCATTCGCCGGTATTCGTCCTCGCCTCCGATTGCGTGACTGGTCCGGTCGCGACCGTGGACATCCTGAATGACGACGTCATCGGTACCAGGCAGAAACGCACGGTCCACCTCCAGATATCCATCGGATCCGGCCACTTCATAGCGCTCACACCGCTCCATGGTCAGAGCACAGTCGAAGTGGGCGACCGCTCCGCTCGGGAAGTGGAGTATCCCCACCATGACCTCGTCCACGCCTCGGTCGGTCCAGCGGGCATTGGCCTGCACAGCGTGCGGTTCCTCGCCCACCATCGTGCGCGAAACGTTCACGCAGTAGCAGCCTACATCCATCAGGGCGCCGCCACCGAGGGACGGATCCAGTCGAATGTTGTCGGGCGACCGGAGACGGAACGTAAAGGTGCTGCGCACGGCTCCGACGTCGCCGACCCGACCGTTCCGCACCATCTCGATGACCCGCTCCGTACGAGGGTGAAAGCGATACATGAAGGCTTCCATCAGCTTGACCCCCGACTCGGTCGCAGCGGCGTCCATCTCCATGCAATCGGACGCACCCAGCGCCAGCGGCTTCTCGCACAGGACGTGCTTGCCGGCACGCAATGCATGGATCACCCAGTCGCGGTGCATGCTGTTCGGCAGCGGGACGTACAGGGCATCGATCTCCGGGTCCTCGATCAGCGCCTCGTACGAGCCGTGCGAACGCGGGATCCCGTGCTCTCTGGCGAAAGCCCGTGCGCGATCGGAATCCCTGGACGCGACAGCGTCCAGAACGCCGTTGTGCGATGCCTGAATCGCGGGGTTCACGGCAGCGCGTCCGATATTGGCAGTGCTGATTACGCCCCAGCGCAACCGCTCCGTCACCTGGGTTTCACCGTCCTCGTTCACGCTCTCTCCTCTACGCGGGGTCGCGGCCGCTCGTAACTCAGTACGGGCTTTGCTGACCTCCATCCACCTCGTCGCCGAGCGGAAGCTGCACCCAGCGGCGCTCGCGGTGCGAGAGCGCCACGGCATTGATGATCTCCTGAACGCGCGCACTCTGGGCGAAGTTGCCCTGATTTCGCGTCCCACCCTCGACGATCTCCTCACAGAAATTGTGTACGAGGTTCCCGAAGAAGGCCGTACCCCAGTGATCGTCCGGCTGTGAGCCGGGTGAGAAATAGCGCTCGGGGATGTCTCGAGGCACAAACTCGACCGCGTCGGGCCTCGCAGTGTGGATCGTCTGAATGACGCCGAACTCTTCGACGAGTCTCACGATGATCGCCCCGTCCGAGCCGAAGACGCGAGCCTCGATTCCGGGATAATTGCCCACCGTCACATAGCTGGACTGCATCGAGAAGAGTGCACCGTCGGCCGTCTGACCCATGAACATGTCTGCATCGTCGATGTTGATGCGCTCACGCTCCACGTCGAGGTTCGTCCTGCGGCGGAACGGCACCATATTCGCCATTCGTCCGACAACCTCCGCCAGACCACCGCCGACACACTCAAGGCCGATATCGATCGTGGGAGCACCGTACCCCTCGAGCGAGCTTACCGTGATGCCTTCCGGAGTCGGATCGGTGCCCCACGCGGGCTCACCCACTGGCTTCACCTTGTGGATGCGCTTGTCCATCGGGTTATCTGGATTCAGCCACTGAGAGTTCTGCTCGTAGCCGTTGAAGATGTACGGCTTACCGATGAATCCGTCCCGGATCAGATCGAACATGTACATGATGGCCGGCGCGTACCGGAAGGTCAGCCCGACCTTGGTCTTCAGGCCCTTCGACTCAGCCAGCTCGTGAGCGCGCCAGACGTCCCGGAAGTCGTGGCAGACCGGTTTTTCGACGAGACAGTGCTTGCCGGCCTCGAGGGTCGCGAAGACGAGATCCTGGTGATCACCCCGCGTCACGACATCGATGACGTCGAGGTCGTCGCGCGCGAGCAGCTCCGCCGCGTCGGTCGAGACATCGGCGATCCCGAACTCGGCCGCAGCCTCATCGGCGAGCTGCCGGTCGAGATCGCAAATCGCGACGAGCTCGCAGAGCGGCGAACGCAAGAAGCCGGGAAGATGGGCCGTCTTCGACCACCGGCCCGCTCCGATCACACCGACACGCAGTCGATCCGTCATGGGCTGGTCCGCCTCATCCACATGAGTCCCAGCCGAGTGGGGTGACCGACGAGGGAGCGGACGCCAACCAGTCCATCCGAGCGTGTGCGACCATGGGCTCGCTGTCTCCCCGGGCGACTCGGACCGGCCAGAACGCCTCCCGAACACGCTCCGTCGTCAGAAGTCTCTGCATCGCGGTACGGAGGGTGGGTGGCGATCGACGAGCCGAACATCGTTCCCACCCGACCGACTGTAAAGCGTGAGTCGGAGCCGGTCGCCAAGTCGACGGATCCGTCCCAAGTTGCCGACCTCGTACTCCGAACGGGCCACGGAGCGGTGGCCTCGAATCGACCCAGGAGGGACCATGATCCGTCAGGCAGCCCGATTCTCCTTCGGCCCCTGCATCATCGCGCTCACGGCGTTGACGCTCGCGCAACCCGCGCAAGCTCAACGCAATGCAAGCCCGACCACGACACTTCCGTCGATCGAGGAGAAGACGGAGGGCCTCGAGCGCATGGATGGCATGCTTCCGCTCTACTGGGACGCCGCTCAGGGCCAGCTCTGGATGGAGATTCCGGCATTGGGCGTGGAGATGATCCACTTCGTAGGATACGGTGCCGGACTGGGATCGAACGACCTCGGCCTGGATCGTGGCGCGCTGCGTGGCTCCCGAATCGTGAAGTTCGAGCGGGTGGGTCGGAAAGTGATGATGGTCCAGCCGAACTACCGATTCCGTGCGAGCAGTGACAACCCGGACGAGGTGCGCGCCGTGCGCGACGCGTTTGCCCGCTCCGTACTGTGGGGCTTCACGGCCGAGGCCGAGACAGACGGGCGAGTGCTCGTCGACATGACGGGTTTCCTCCTTCGTGACCCGATCAATGCGGGTGGCCGGATGAGTCCCGGGCAATATCGCCTCGACAATTCGCGGAGCTCCATCTACATGGAGTTCACCGACGCATTCCCGGCGAATACCGAGATGGAAGTCGAACTGACATTCGTCCAGCAGGCGGGGGGCGGAGGAGGAGGCTTCCGCGGCGGCGGCGGAGACTTCGAGGGCGTCAACCGTGTGGCCGCGTCCGGTGAAGCTGCAACGATCCGGCTGCACCACTCGTTCGTGGAACTCCCGGACGATGGGTACGAGCCTCGAGCCCACGACCCGCGGGCCGGGTACGGTGCGAACACCTACCAGGACTACGCGACACCTCTTGGGCAGGACATGACGCAGCGGTTCATCCGTCGACACCGTCTGGAGAAGGTGGACCCGACGGCCCGAGTGAGTGACCCTGTGGAACCGATCGTCTATTACCTCGATCCCGGGACGCCCGAGCCGGTCCGTTCCGCACTCCTCGACGGAGCGCGATGGTGGGATCAGGCGTTCGAGGCCGCGGGATACCGGAACGCGTTCCAGGTGGTCATGCGCCCGGACTCGATCAGCCCGCTCGATGCGCGGTACAACGTGATCAACTGGGTGCACCGGTCCACACGAGGCTGGAGCACGGGCGGCTCGGTCTCCGACCCACGTACCGGTGAGATCATCAAGGGTGTCGTCACCCTCGGGTCACTCCGGATCCGCCAGGACTACATGATCGCCGAAGGGCTCCTCAGCCCGTACGAGACCGGCAACGAGAACCCACCCCACCTCGAAGAATGGGCGGTCTCCCGGATCCGCCAGCTCTCGGCGCACGAGGTCGGCCATACCATCGGACTCGGGCACAACTACTACAACAGCCAGGCCGGACGCATCTCGGTCATGGACTACCCGCACCCCCTGGTCGACCTCAACGCAGACGGATCCTTCGACTACTCCGAGGTCTACGACGAGGACATCGGCGAGTGGGACATCGCCGCGGTGGCGTTCGGGTACCAGGACTTCCCTCCCGGCACTGACGTGGACGCCGAGCTCGATCGAATCCTGGAAGACGCGTGGGCACAGGACGTGCGCTACATGACCGGACAGGACGTGGCGGCCTCACCCCAGGCCGACCAGTGGGCCAACGGCACGGACATGGCCGACGAACTCCAGCGCATGATGGACGTGCGCGAGGCCGCGCTGTCCCGCTTCGGCGAGCGTGCGATTCGGAACGGCCGCCCGATGGCAACCATCGAGGAAGTCCTGGTGCCGCTCTACATGCACCACCGTTATCAGACCGAGTCCACGGCGACCGTGGTGGGGGGTGTCGAGTATACGTACGCGATGCGTGGTGACGGCCTGAACCCGATGTCGCGCGCGTCCGCCGACGATCAGAACCGCGCCCTCGACGCGCTGATGCGCACCATCTCCCCGTCGGAACTCGCGCTCCCGATCGACGTGGTCACCATGATCCCGCCGCGACCACCGGGTTACAGTCGGTCGAGGGAACTCTTCCCGCGCTGGACCGGATCAGCGTTCGATGCGGTGACCCCCGCGGTCGTGGCGGCGAGCCACACGGTCAACTCACTGCTCGAACCGGCACGCACGGCACGCATGGTGGAGCAGAAGATATTCGATTCGTCCCTGCCTGGACTCGACGACGTGCTGCGGCGACTGATCGACACGTCGTTCGGAACGACGGCGAACGGTGCGTACGAACAGGCGATCCAACAGGCCGTCCAGGGGGTGGTGGTCAACCGCATTCAAATGCTGGCCGCCACGGCGCCGATGCCGCAGGTCCGAGCGGTCACGACGATGGTGCTCCGTCATCTGAGCGAGAGCCTGACGGCCGTGGCGGATACCGATGCGCACGCGGGGCTGATGGCCATGGAGATCCAGCGCTTCCTGGACCGTCCGGCCACCGTGATCGAGATGCCGGGGACCCCGAGCGCACCTCCGGGAGCCCCAATCGGACAACCGGCCATGGATTGGCTGGTTGGAACAGGTATCGGGCAGCCAGCCCTGGACTGGCTGCAGGCGACCGATGTCAGCTGCACCTGGGACGACGGACACGACTGGCACTGAGGTCCGCGCACGTTCCGGCCGGATGGGCGGCCGGTGAGAAGAACGAAGCCCCCGGCGTCGATGCGGCGCCGGGGGCTTCGTGATCAGTGCCGATCGGCCCGAGGATCGAGTGCATCCTGGAGGCCGTCACCCAGAAAGTTGACCGCAAGCACCACGACCAGAATCGCGAGCCCCGGAAAGATCGAGAGCCACGGTTGCGTCGACATCGTAGCCTGGGCGTCCATGAGCATGTTGCCCCACGTCGGCGTGGGCGGCTGTACGCCGAGCCCGAGGAAGCTGAGTGACGACTCGAGAATGATCGCGTTGCCGACGGCCAGCGTCGCACCGACCACAATGGGTCCCGCCGCGTTCGGGAGCACGTGCCGAAGAATGATCCGGACGTTGGTCGCCCCCAGACCGCGGGCAGCCTCGACGTACTCCATGGCGCGGATCTTGAGCACCTCGCCCCGAACCACACGTGCCGTGGTCATCCATGAGAGCACCCCGATCGCGATCGCCATCGAGACCGCCCCGGCCTGCGTGTAGGAGGCGAGCACGATCAGCAGCGGCAGTGTCGGAATCGAGTAGACGACGTCGGTAAACCGCATGAGTACCGCATCGACGCGTCCACCGTAAAAGCCGGACACGGCGCCCAGCATTGAGCCAAACCCTGTCGCGATCAGTGCCGCGAGCAGACCGATCAGGATCGAGACCCGCCCGCCGTAGAGCACTCGGCTGAAGAGGTCGCGTCCGAGATCGTCGGTCCCCATCACGTGCGCAATGGACGGAGCTTCACGGATGCTCGTGAGGTCGATCTGATCGAAGTCGTAGGGGGCGATGACGGGCGCGGCCACGCAGAGCGCTCCCACGCATGCGACGACGACGATGGACCACGTCGCCATGCGATGACGTCGGAGACGAGCCCACACACGGGAGCCGGATTCGCTCATGCCTCGTCCATCCTCACCCGCGGATCCAGCACTCCGTAGACGATGTCCGCGACCAGATTGAAGACGACGACCATCGTGGACCCGAGCATCAGGATCCCCATCAGAAGCGGATAGTCCCGCGAGAACATCGCCTGCACGAACATCCGACCGATGCCCGGCCACGCGAAGATCGTCTCCGTGATGACCGCCCCGGAAAAGAGCCCGGCAAGGTTCAGCGCCATGACCGAAACAACCGGAATCAGGGCATTCCGGAGTGCATGGCCCCACACCACGACCCCCTCGCCCAGCCCCTTCGCGCGGGCCGTCCGTACGAAGTCGAGCCGAAGGGTGTCGAGCATGCTCGAGCGCAGGTACCTGGACCATCCAGCCACGTACCGGAAGGAGAGCACGGTCGCAGGAAGAACCAGGTGCATGAGGTGATCGCCAAGTGAGCTCGCCCCCACCGTCCCCGTCCCCGCGACGGGAAGCCAGCCGAGCCAGACGCCGAAGACGAGCTGCAGAATCAGCGCGAACCAGAAGACCGGCATCGCAATCCCGACGAACGAAAGACCTGTCCCGACGTGGTCGAACCAGGTGTACTGGCGCACAGCGCTCAGCACACCGAGCCCGAAGGCCAGAAACGCCGCAAGCAGGAATGCCGCTCCCATGAGCTCCAACGTCGCCGGGAGCCGCTCCGCGATCATCTCTGTGACCGGCCGTGTCGTCGAAAAGCTGACGCCCAGGTCGCCCTGGACCGCCGAGGTGATCCAGCGCGCGTACTGGACCGGAATCGGCTGATCGACTCCCAACCGCTCTCGGTAGGCCTCGATCACCTCAGGATCGATAAACCGGTCCGATTCCAGGAGTGCCGCTTCCGGTCCTCCGGGGGCCGCCTGGATCACCGCGAACAGGACGACGCTGATCCCGAACAGAAGCGGAATCATCTGCAGCAGCCGCCGGGCGATGTAGCTGGTCATGGCGCGGCACTCTAGACCGAATCGCCTCCGGCGGCCACCGTGTCGTGATGATCCCTGTCATCGACGGCCACAACGACACGCTCACGCGTATCCGTCACGCGCGTCCCGGCGAGCGCCGAAGCTTCCTGGAACGCGCAGAGTTCGGCCACCTCGATCTGCCCCGGGCTCGCGAGGGAGGCATGGGTGGTGGCTTCTTTGCCGTCTTTACGCAGACCAGGGGCTGGCAGAAGCGGATGGAGCCCCTGCTCGACGTCGATCGCGAAGTGGTTCCTGGCGGCTGGTCAGTGCCGCTACCCGCCCGAGTGGACCGGCGGACGTCTTATGCATTCACCACCGCGATCATCTCGGATCTCCTGCGCCTGATCGAAGCGTCCGATGGCGCGATGACGCTGATACGAACGGCGTCGGAGCTACAGGAGGCGATCGACTCGGGTACGTTCGCCGTGATCCTGCACATCGAAGGCGCCGAGGCGATCGATACCCGTCTCGAGTCGCTGGACGTACTGCATGCCGCGGGCCTCCGTTCCCTCGGGCCGGTGTGGAGCCGGCCGAACGCCTTCGGGCATGGCGTACCGTTCGACTTCCCGCGGTCGCCCGACACCGGTCCGGGATTGACCCACGCCGGACGCCGACTCGTCCAGCGATGCAATGAGCTCGGCATCATGCTCGACGTCTCTCACCTCAACGAGCGAGGGTTCTGGGACGTCGCTGAGCTCTCGGAAGCGCCGATCGTAGCGACGCACTCCAACGCGCACGCCCTCAGCGCAACGCCGCGTAACCTGACGGATCAGCAACTCGACGCCGTCGCCCGCAGCGGTGGAATCGTTGGGCTCAACTATGCGGTCGGCTTCCTGCGGGAGGACGGGCACCCCGACTCCGGGACGCCGCTCGCCCGCATCGCTGCGCACGGGCGCTATATCGCCGATCGGATCGGCGTCGAGCATCTCGCGCTCGGATCGGACTTCGATGGTGCGATCATCCCCGACGAGCTGGGGGATGTGACCCGGCTCCCCATTCTCCTCGACGCCTTTCGGGACGCAGGCTTCAGTGAAGAGGATGTGCATCGGATCGCGTACAGGAACTGGGTGCGCGTGCTACGCGACACCTGGGGCCAGTGACACCGGGAGACGGAGCACCGGTGAGCGAAGAGGGACGCGTGAAGAAACTCGCCCAGGAACTCGCCGAGGAAGGGCGTTCACTCACCCCGTGAGTCGCCACTCCCACAAGTTCCAGAAGCTGCCGAAATTCGTCCCACTGCCCCGGTAGTTCTGGACTCGATCACTCACGAGCTCGGGGATCACGTTGTAGTAGATCGGCAGCATCCGAGCGTCCTCGGCCAGCATCTCCTGAGCACGATCCAGGAGCGGCTTCCGGACCTCGAAGGCGAGCGAGCGATCCGACGCCTGCATCACATCATCCAGCTCGGGTGCGCAGAAGCCTGTCATGTTGTTGGGGCCTTCGCAGCGGTACAGACCAGTGAAGCTCGGGTCGGCCGGCAGGAACCACGCACTCACCACGGCCTCCCAGTCGAAGCTTCGCCACGTCTGAGTCCACGCGGCACTTTCCAGCGTGCGGAAATCGACCTCGACCCCCACCGCCTTCAGCTGGGCCTGGATGACCTGGGCGATGGCGATGCGGTCGGCTGTACCCGCCCGGTTGAGCATCGTGAACGAGAAGCGTGCTCCGTCCTTCTCACGGATCCCGTCCGCGCCGGGGATCCACCCCGCCTCGGCTAGCAGCGCCGCGGCCTGCTCCGGATCGTACGTTGAGGCGACGACGTCCGGGTTGTGATACGGACTGGTCGGGTTGATCGGAGTCTCCGCGACCCGGACCGAGCCTTCCATCAACTGCTCCGCGATGGCGTCCCGATCGATCGCGTGGAAGAGCGCGCGCCGGACGTCGGCGTCGGAGAACAACGCCTCGGCACGCGGCGAATTCAGCGAAAGGTCGAAGTGCATGAAGGTGTTGGAGCTGATGAGATGCGTGTCGTATCCGTCGAGAGACGAGACCTCGGCCACGTGCGTGGGCTCCAGGCGCGCATAGTGGTACTGCCCCGCCTTCATCGCATTGAGGCGTGTGTTCGAATCCGGCAGGAACGACCAGACGATCTCGTCGATCCCCGGGTGGTCGGAGCCGCGCCAGTAGTCGTCGTTGCGCACGACCCGGATGTACTCGCCTGCCCGCCACTCGGCGAAACGGAAGGGACCGGTGCCGACCAGCTCGTCTCCCCGGTTGTACGGGGTGTAGTTGACGATCTCCTCAGTCGTCATGTCGCCGAGGACATGCTCCGGCAGGATGGCCTCGAACAGCCCCGCGTAGTACCCGAACGGACCGCTCCACGTGAACACGACGGTGTGGGCGTCGGGCATCTGGCAGTCGGTGATCCCCAGGTACCAGTCCCGGTTATACGTCTGCGAATTCTCGCTGGTGACGAACCGCCACGTGAAGCAGACATCCTCGCTCGTGAACGCTTCACCGTCATGCCACCGGACTCCTTCGTGGAGCTGCCACGTCACCGCGAGGGTCCCATCGGCGTTCTCGGTGACCAGCCCGTTGTCCGCGGTCGGGATCTCGCGAGCCAATACCGGGATGTACGTGTTGTTTTCGTCGGTCGTGACGAGCCCCTCGACCATACTGAAGTGGACGTCGACGAGCATCTGGCTCGTAAACGCATTCAGGACATCGACTTCCCGCTCGTACGCCACCCGGAGAATCGAGCGACCGTCCGCCGATGTGAGTGGATCCCGTTCATCGACTCCACCACACGCGGCCACCACGAAGCCCAGGGACACGAACCCGGTCACGCGCGCTAACGTCTGTCTCATTCGGAGAACATCTCCACAGTTCGATTCGAGTGCATGCGGCCGTACAGGTACCGCACGAAGTCGTCCTTCCGCCCCGCCCGTAGCGCGACGTTCCACGCCTTCTGGACCGTTGGCTCGCCGTACCAGTAGGACCAGATGAGCACGGCCCGGCTCGGGGCCTCGATGAAGGCCATGCGATTTCGGACCCATCCCTCCCCGCCCGTGACCGCCTGATCCCGCAGCCAATCCATGGCGGCCTCACGGGTCCAGCCGACCCCATGCAGACGCCACGCCGCACCGGTCCCGATCGCCGAGCGATAGCGGTTCATCAGTCCCTGAAGTCGATCGTCGTCGGACTCGTCCCAGCCGATCATGGCCATTCCCGTGTCCGCGATTCCCTCGAAGACCGATGAGCTCGCCGTATTCACCACGGAAAGCAGATTGTCCGCAGGAGCCAGGCCGTCTCGAAACCACGTCTCGCGCAGCTTGAACTGGACGTAGTGTCCGGGATAACCCTCGTGGACCGCGAGGTGACGCAGAGCCGGCAGCGTGAGCGTCGGCTCCACGTTGAGGTCGACCGTTCGACCCAGGTAGTTGCACCGAGCATTGAACGGGACGCCCGTTACGGCTGACACGTTCATCCCATCGGAGATGTCCGCGGGGATCTCCACGACACGCTCGTTGGTGCGGACCCACGCGTCGTACATCAGCCCGGCCGTCACGGACTCCACCTCTCCGGGGGGGATCGTACAGCGAGCTTCCCACGCGGACGCCCGCGTCGCGAGATCGCCGTCGAACCCCATCTCGCCGAGCAGCGTGAAGATGTCTCGGCGGATCGCGTCGAGCGTCTGCTCCGGCACGGGCTTCGCCGGTCGCTGGAGGAACTCAGCGAGCTGGTGGGGGAATTCGAGCCCGCGGGTTCGCCATTCGATGAACGCCAGCGTGGACGCAGCCAGCTGCGCGTAGTACTCGGCCCGGTCGGGCTCGGGAAGCCCCGCAGCAGCTGCTGCCAGATCCTGCCAGCGAGCGGTAGCCGTCGCGTAGGAGTCGAGGGATTCGGGCTCGAGCTCGCCCTCCCGTGACATGTCGAGAACGGCGAGCCCGGTCTCGTCGCCGCTCTCGGCCCTGTACAGAGCATCGACACCCAGGATCGCCTGAGCCGCCTCCAGGCCGTGGTCGAGGGTGCGCGCAGATACGGTCGTGTTCACAGCCCCTCCTCCGGGAACTCGGTTACGGTGTCGTGTGCGCCCATCGGTACACCTAGAGTCGCTCGCCGCCTCATCTGCTCCGCGATGACGGTGACCGGTATCGAGCCCCACGACAGAAAGGCGTCATGGAAGGTGCACAGGTCGAAGGCATCGCCCTGGATCTTCATCAGGTCCGCCCGCAGCCGGTGAACGAGGTCCGATCCGACGAGGTATATCAGAGCCGCGCCGGGGAACATGCTGTTTTTCACGGCCTCGGAGTGTGCGGCAGACGCTGACATCCCGGCGTGCTCGCGGTAAAACGCCGCAGCCTGCGCGAGGTCCATCTCGCCCACATGGAGACCGACGTCCACAATCGCTCGCGCACACATGCGAATCCGGCCGACGTGCTCGGCGAACTGCTCCAACTCCGTGAGCCCTCCCGCCTCGGCGACCAGGTCGGTCGCGTAGCATGCCCACCCTTCGGCCATGGTGCCTCCGCTGAAGAGCGCGATCCGGGAGGCGCAGTCGACCGCGGCGATACGACCCACCCGCAACGGGGATCGAAAGGCATGCCAGTTCTGCACGTGGTGTCCGATGCCGCCGTGATGGACGACGTGGTTGAGCTTGATCACCGAGTCGTTGTTCGTGGCGAGAAAGGCCTCGATGTCGGTGTCCTCCTCCGGAAGAGGGGCCACCATGTACGTGTGGACGGCGGGGCGAGCGTATGCGGCCGGCGACCGATAGAAGAGGAAGTAGAGGTCCGGTGCCGCGGCCCGGGCCCATTCCGGTCGAGGCTCGTACCGAATCGGAAAGTCCGGCCAGGTCAACAGGTTACGCGCGTCGGACAGGGTCTTCGTCTTTCCCCACATGGCGGGGTAGGCGTCGTAGTATCCGGCGCGCGCTGGATGAAGCGCGCGGAGTGTCGGGCCGAGATCGCCAGGACTGTCGAGACCGACGAGCGATGCGTTCCTGCGCGCCCAGTCCACCGTTCGCGCCAGCTCCTCCCGCGCGTACGCGGCAATCTCTGCGGGCGATCGCTCCAGTCGGTGACCGCGACGCACGAGCAAATCCAGCCCGTCCCCTCCGCAGCCGACCCTCTCACTCGGACGACTCGCCAGTTCCACTGACAGAAACCGTTCGAATGACGCGACCGCGCCGATCGCGACCTCGACTCCCTCGGAGTCATCGACTGCTGTTTGCGGCAGCCCCCGCTTCAGGAAGGCTCGAAGCCCGCGGCACTCGCGCAGCGCACGCTCGGTCCACGCGGTTGGCGCGCATTCGAGCGACTCGATCGCGCCCTCGAAGAAAGCCGGCAGGCCACGCAAACGCCCACTCAGCGCATCCAGGCGATCCGACTCGGTGCCCGCATGTTGGGGAAGAAGAAGAGACATCAGCCCGAACGCAGCCTCACCCGTATGGATGACCGGGTTCCCGCCCATCCACCGTGAGTCGTACTCCCACAGACGGATACGCAGGGCGTCCGACATCAACTCGATGTCGAGCGCCTGAATAGGCGTCGAGGCGTCAGGATCGGGACAGACGTCCTGCTGCGCCGCGAGGCGGTCGCGGGCCGTCGCGACACCGGTCGGACTCGGGTCCGGAAGCACGGCGTCATGCTCGTGAAGGCCGACGAAGGTCGCGTCCACGGGGGCGACTTCGAACCAGACCCGCAGGGTCTCGTCGACCCAGTCGCCGGCCGACTCGTGAGAAGCGTCGATCATCCGCGGAAAATGGGGATCATCCGTGGATTCGCCACCCGGATTTCGTACTGGCCGCCACGAAGATCGACCGATAAACTAAAGAGGCGGCAAAACGGCAGCGGCGGACCTCAGCACATTGGGGGGGTACGGGTGTCGTTGATGTATCCGCGCAGATTCATGTCGATGCAACACTGAGGCTGGGAATGAACGTTTCGAATGCGGCGATGCTTTTCGCCGGATTACTGCTCCTCGGGCTGTCCGGCGACGTGGGATTGAGCACCCCGGACACGCTTGCCGTGTCCGACGCGGTCACGACCGCCGATCTCGGACGAGCCGACTCCAACGAGACGATCGAGCAGTACTGCACCCGGTGTCACAGTGAGCAGCGGCAGCGCGGCGGCCTCGTGCTCGAGGGCTTCGACGTCGAGAGCGCTTCGGAGCACGCCGACATCGCGGAGCGCATGATCAAGAAGCTCCGCGCGGGCATGATGCCACCGTCGGGGGCCCGCCGTCCCGAAGAGGCCGTGCTCACCGAACTCGCGGATGAACTCGAGACTCGACTGGATGATGCCTGGGAGCGGAATCCGGAGCCGGGCACGCGCGTGTTCCAGCGGTTGAACCGTGCTGAGTACGCCGCTGCGGTCGAACATCTGCTCGGGATTCAGGTCGACGTCTCGTCGTACCTCCCGCTCGACACCAAGTCGAACAACTTCGACAACATCGCCGACGTCCAGATGCCGTCGACGACCGTGGTGGAGGGCTACCTGCGAGCCGCCGGCCAGATCGCGCGTCTCGCTCTCGGAGACCCGGAGGCGGAGGTCGCGAACACGATCTACCGCATGCCACGCATCGCAGGGCAGAAGGACCAGGTGGAAGGCGCTCCCTTCGGCACGCGTGGTGGGATGTCGGTCGTCCACAACTTCCCGGCCGACGGCAAATACGTCTTCCACATCATGCCGTACAACGCGGTCGAGGGTGAGGTGTTCGGACGCACCTGGGGCACCGAGCAGATCGAGATCTCGATCGACGGTGAGCGCGTCGCCCTTCTCGACATCGACCGCTGGATGCACGAATCGGAGCCGACGGGCCTCAACATTCGCACGGATTCGATCCAGGTGTCTGCGGGTCCGCACCGCGTCACAGCGGCGTTCGTGAAACAATTCGAAGGCGAGGTCGACGACCTGATCCGCCCGATCGAGCACACCCTTGCCGATGGTCAGATCGGAATCGGATACGGAGTGACCACGCAGCAGCACCTGCAGCGGATGACGGTCCTCGGGCCGTTCGAGGTCACCGGTGTCTCCGACACGCCGACGCGCAGCTTCGTGTTCTCCTGCCGCCCGACCGCCCCCTCCGAGGAACGGCCGTGCGCCGAGAGCATCGTGCGGCGCCTCGCCCAGCGGGCATACCGGCGAGACGTGGATCAGAACGACGTCGACGGGCTGATGCAGTTCTACGACCAGGGCTCCGAGACGCGGGGCTTCGAGGGTGGGGTTCGCCTCTCGCTGCAGGCGATTATGGCGAGTCCGCACTTCATCTTCCGCATGGAAGAGACGCCTGAGGGGGTCGAGCCTGGTGAGATCTACGAGATCGCCGACGCCGACCTCGCATCGCGTCTCTCCTTCTTCCTCTGGGGCGCCCCCCCGGATGAAGAACTCATCCGGCTGGCCGAAGAGGGTGATCTCTCGAAGGACCGCGAGCTCGAGCGGCAGGTTCGCCGGATGCTCGCTGATCCGAAGGCCGAAGCGCTCGCGTCGCGCTTTGGGGCTCAGTGGCTGCGCCTGCAGGATCTCGAGAAGATCCGCCCGGACGCGTTGAGCTACCCCTACTACGATCAGACGCTCGCGGACGCGATGCACCGCGAGACCGAGCTGCTGTTCGATCACATCCGTACCGCCGACCTACCGGTCTCGGACCTGCTCACGGCCGACTACACGTTCGTCAACGAGCGCCTGGCCCGGCATTACGGGATTCCGGGCGTCGTCGGCAGTGACTTCCAGATGGTCGAGTATCCGGATGAGCGCCGGCGCGGAATCCTGGGGCACGGCAGTGTCCTCACGCTGACGTCTCACGCCAACCGGACCTCTCCCGTCTTGCGCGGCAAGTGGGTCATGGAGGTCCTTCTCGGGTCGCCGCCGCCCCCACCGCCGCCGAACGTACCGACGCTGGAAGAAGGTGAGGACGCGGCCGACGGTCGTTTCCTCTCGGTCCGCGAGCGGATGGAGATCCACCGGGCAAATCCTGCGTGTGCCTCCTGCCACAACGTGATCGACCCGATCGGCCTCGCGTTCGAGAACTTCGACGTCACCGGTGCATGGCGGAACCGTGATGCCGGCACCGTCGTCGATACCGAGGCGGAACTCTTCGACGGATCTCAGGTGAGCAGCGTCGGAGGCCTGCGGGATGCGATCATGTCCCGTCCGGAGGTCTTCTACCGGATCTTCACCGAAAACATGATGGCGTACGCGCTGGGCCGTCGGGTCGAGTACTTCGATCAGCCAGCGATCCGCCAGATCACCCGCGAAGCCGCGGAGGACGACTACCGTCTCTCCGCCTTCGTACTGGGCGTGGTGAACACGCCCGGTTTCCGCAGCAGCCGTGCCGCGCAGCCGATGACCGCCGAAGTGCCGGTCACCGACTCCGGCGTCAACTGATTCAGAACGACAACCAACCTCGACGAGGCAACACTACGATGGACTTCATCACCGGAAAGCACATTTCGCGGCGCACGATGCTCAAGGGCATGGGCGCTTCGATGGGTCTGCCGCTTCTCGATGCCATGGTCCCGGCGTCTCGCCCACTCAGCGCGACAGAGGCTGGCCGTTCGGCAGACAGCACGCGTCTGGTGGCCATCGAGAACGTGCACGGCGCAGCCGGCTGCAACGATCTCGGTTCGTCGCTCGGGCTCTGGGCTCCGAAGGAAGAAGGGAAGGACTTCGATCTCTCCCTCTCCTCGATGAGCCCGCTCGATGCGTATCGGAAGTATCTGACGATCATCTCGGATACGGATTCCCGGATGGCCGACGCCTATTCGCCCGGCGAGATCGGCGGTGACCACTTCCGCACGGCAGCGGTGTTCCTGACGCAGGCGCATCCGCGACAGACTCAGGGCTCCGACGTCTATGCCGGTCCGTCGTTCGACCAGATCTACGCGCAGAGCATCGCTGGGGAGACCCCCATCAGCTCGATGCAGCTGACGATCGAAAACGTCGACCAGGCGGGTGGGTGCGCGTACGGATACTCCTGTGTGTACACCGACACCATCTCGTGGGCCTCCGCCACGCAGCCGCTTCCGATGATCCGCGACCCGCGGGCCGTCTTCGAGCAGCTCTTCGGCGCAGGCGGTACGCCCGAGCAGCGCGCCGAGCGGCTCGCTACCGACCGTTCGATCCTCGACTGGGTCATGGGCGAGATGAACGGGCTGCGGCGCGATCTGGGCGCGGCCGACCAGCACCGTCTCGACCTGTACACGACGAACATCCGTGAGCTCGAGCAGCGTATTCAGCGCATCGAGGCACAGAATTCGAGCGGGTCCGAGCGCGAAATCCCCGAGGCGCCGGTGGGCGTTCCGGATGACTTCGCCGAGCACATGCGCCTGATGTTCGACCTTCAGGTGCTCGCCTTCATGTCGGATTCCACCCGGGTCTTCTCGTTCAAGATGGGCCGCGACGCCTCACCGAGGGTCTATCCCGAGTCCGGATCGGATTCACCGTACCACGCGGCCTCGCACCACGGCGGCCGTGAGGAGAGGGTGCGCGACTTCGCGAAGATCAACACGTACCACGTGTCGATGCTCCCGTACTTCCTCGACAAGCTGGCCGAGGTCTCGGAAGGAGATGGCACGCTCCTCGATAAGACGATGATCATGTACGGCTCCGCGATGGCGGACTCAAACCTTCACAACCACATCCGCTGCCCGCTCTTCCTCGTGGGTGGTGCGAACGGTCTGGTGCAAGGTGAGAACCACATCCGTGCGACACCGGGCACGCCGATGGCGAACGTCTTCCTCTCGCTGCTCCACAAGCTCGGTGTGAACGACATCGAAGCCTTCGGGGACAGCACCGGCACGTTCGCACTCTGAGGATGAACTGATCGGAAGCGGAGGCTTCCGGGAGAATTCCATGTCGAAGCAATCCACGATGGCCCGACTGGCCTCGATTCTCGGCCTGAGCCTGGTGCTCGCGGCTGCGACGCCGCCGGAGGCCCCGGTCGCCGATGCGGCGCAGGCAGGCGACATCGCGCAGGTCCGGGCGCTTCTGCAGCAGGGCGCCGATGTGAACGCCGCGCAGGCCGATGGCCTTACGGCACTTCACTGGGCCGCAATGAACAACCACGGCGATATCGTCGACGTTCTGCTGTACGCGGGTGCGACGGTGCGCCCGCTCACGCGGGTCGGGGGGTACACGCCGCTGCATCTCGCAGCGCGGGCCGGGCACGCCGAGATCGTGACCAAACTGGTCGCGGGTGGAGCGGACCCGAACGAGTGGACATCGACCGGCGTGACCGCGGCGCACTTCGCGGCGCAGGCCAATTCAGGCGCAACGGTTCGAGCACTCGCCGCGGCGGGCGCGAACCTGGATGCGACAGACGGCTTTCAGAGCCGGACGCCCCTTGTCTTCGCCGCGTCCCGCAACTCGACGGACGCGATGCAGGCGCTGCTGGAGCTGCAGGCGGATCCGTCAATCCAGACGGATCTGAACGACTATACCGTGCGGAACGACAACGACCGCGACGAGCGGGCGCGTCGGGCACGGATTCGCGCGGCCGAGGCCGGGGAAGATGTCGTGCAGAACGACAACGCCGACCGCCTCGCTCAGCTGCAGCGTCAGCAGCAAACGCCTCCCGACTCGGCACAGGCTGAAGAGGAAGAGGAAGAGGAGCCCGTTGAGGAAGAGGAGGAGGAAGAGAAGCCCGAAGAGCCTCCGGTCCGAGCCCTTTCTTCCACCGAGCAGATTGGCGTCCAGGGCGGGTTCACGGCACTGCACTACGCAGCGCGTCAGGGTCACATCGAGTCGGCGCGGATGCTGCTCGACCATGGTGCGGACATCGACCAACTCTCTGGCGGTGACCAGTCGAGTCCATTGCTGGTGTCTGTCATCAATGGCAACTACGACCTGGCAAAGATGCTGGTCGAGCGCGGGGCCGACGTGAACCTCGTCAGTGACGACGGAGTCGGGCCGCTCTTCGCGACGCTGAACATCGAGTGGTCGCTGCGGACCTGGTACCCGCAGCCCCAGATGTACCACACGCAGGAGACCTCCTACCTCGACCTCATGGAGGTTCTCCTCGAGGCGGGCGCCGATCCGGATGCACGTACGAGCACCCATGTCTGGTACGCCGCATACAACGCCGGTCGCATGGGCGTGGACTTCACCGGAGCGACCCCGTTCTGGCGTGCCGCCTACGCGACCGACGTGACGGCGATGCGCCTGCTTCACTCGTACGGTGCAGATCCCGACATCTGGACGACGAAGCTGCCCAGCCGCCGCCGGTTCTTCGATCCGGGCAATCCGGCAGCGAATACGGGCGGCGACGAGGAAGAGCTGGATCCCTCCGGTCTTCCGCCCGTACCTGTGGGTGGACCGGCCGTCCACCCGATGCATGCGGCATCCGGGGTAGGCTTCGGCACGTCCCGCGTCGCTCAGCAGCACCGCAGCGTCCCGGATGGGTGGCTCCCGGCGATGAAGTACTTCATCGAAGAGCTCGGCGTCGATCCGAATCTGCGGGACATGGACGGCTACACGCCCATCCACCATTCGGCAGCCCGGGGCGACAACGAGACGATCATCTATCTCGTCGAGCAGGGAGCGGACGTGACGCTGGTCAGCCGCCGCGGTCAGACGACAGCGGACATGGCGAACAGCCCCGAACAGCGAGCGCAGCCGCACCCGGCAACAATCGCCTTGCTCGAGAAGCTCGGGTCTCACAACAACCACAACTGTCAGTCCTGCGGGACGGGCGGAAACTGATCAGCGCAGCAGCGCGGAACGGAGCGACGGAATGACGCGGACTCTGGTACTCGGCGCGGCGCTCGCCTTCATGGCGATCCCGGTAGCCGCCGAGGCGCAGGACACCGAGTGGAACCGTTATACGCTCGAGGACCTGGGCGGCGTCTTCATCCGGATCGAGTCGAACGACGTCTGCGCGGCGGCCGGGGTCACACCGGCGGCATACGAGGCTGACGTGTCCCTCAAGCTGATCGAATCCGAGGTCGGCGTGCTGACGATGGAAGAGATGCTCGCGCATCCTGCGATGCCCGAGCTGCGTGTCACGCTCGATTGTGCGTCTGGATCGAATGGAAGCAGTGGCACGATCGCCTACTCGGTGGGGCTTAGGGTCCAGCAGTCCGCGCAGATGCTGCGCGACACCCAGATCACACTGCCCGAAGCCGTCACATGGTTCCACACCGATGTGGGTGTGACCTCGGGCGGTGGTGCGACCGACGCAATCGGTGCCTCACTGATGTCGAGCATCGAGGTCTTCGCCGAGGCGTGGGCAGCGATCAACGCCGAGGACGAAGGCGGCGCCTGATCCCAGACGATATGTAGCGTCCGGGGCGGGCGGGTCTTCGGACTCGCCCGCCCTTCTTGTTTTCCGGACGGCCACTTGCCGCAGATCCGGGCCCCAGCCCAATCTGTCGTGAACCGCTCTTCAGGAGATGCCATGCGACGCGCTCGATTCGCCCTTGCCCTCGTCACCACACTCTTGTCGCTGGGCCTCATGCCCTCGGCGGCGTCCGCGACGTGGTCTGTCATCGCGATCGACCTCGCCACCGGGCGCGTCGTGGTCTCTTCTGCCACCTGCGTCGCCCAGGGCCGCTTCGCCGGCTTCCCCGCGCTGGGCCTGATGGACATTCAGGCCATCGTGGTCCCCGGCATAGGGGTCGCGGCGGCTCAGGCCGGTGTCGACAACACCCGTGCGAACCAGAACCTGATCTATGAACAGTTGAAGGCCGGTACGGATCCTCGCCTCATTCTCGACATGCTTCGGGCGGACCCGAATATCGAGCGCCGGCAGTTCGGTATCGTCGACATGCAGGGTCGCTCGATCGGCTTCTCGGGGAACGGAAACGGCGCGGCGTCGAGCTCGATCCAGGGTCAGGTGCCCGGCACACAGATCTTCTACTCCGTGCAGGGCAACATCCTCGCATCGGACTACGTCGTCACCAATGCCGCTCGGGCACTCGAGGACGCAGACGGTGACATCATCGACAGGGTAATGGCCGCGATGGAGGCAGCGGACGACGCAGGGGGTGACCGCCGCTGCACGTGTGAGACCGAGCCGGTGCCCGACGCTGCGTGTGATGGTCGCAACGCGCACGTCGCGTACATCCTCGCGGCCGACCGCGATGACCCCGAGGGAGACTCGTTCAACGACGGCGACTACTTCATGTATATCGACGTCACGGACGAGAACATCGAGTCACACGAGAACGGCAACCCGGTCATCACGCTTCGGATGCGCTACGACGCCTGGAAGGAAACGAACCAGCAGGAATGAGCGCGCTCCGCGCCGTATGTCTCCACAGACCCCGTCGTTCAGGTACCGGGAGCCCTCGAGAAGACGGCGCCATGCGGATCCCCTGCGCCCGAAGCGCCGTGAGGCCAGACGTCTCGTACGAAGCTGACCCCGGGTCGATTCGCGCCCGGTGTCGTGAACGCAGAATCGACAGCGAGCGCCCCGGTAGAGGGCTCTACGTCGATGATCAGCACACGATGCCGCGTACCGGCGTATCCGGTCACCACAATCCGGCGACCATCGGGCGACAGGGAGATCCAGTGCGGCCAATCGTCATCGTCGAGCGATAGCCGAGCTACCTCCCGAGGGTTCGACGGATCCGAAACGTCGAGTGTGACGAGCCCATTCACCTCGGGCACCGCCTGAATCCAGTAGTCTCCGACTACGACCGGAAGCGCGCAGGAACTGCCCCCGAACTCCCAGACGCGCGACACGGACGGTGATGTCGAGACGAGGCCATCCACGCGCAGGAGAGCGCACCCGAAGGTCGACACCAGTACGGTCTCACCGTCCGACAGGAGTCGGGGCTCTGCGGCCCTTCCCCATTCAGGCGGAAGTTCGAGCGTGTGCAGGAGCGACAGGTCGCTCATCCTCCAGAGCTGGATCACCCGTCGATCGACGGCACCGCGCATGTCCGCGCTTCCCGTGACCACGCGGTCCAGCGCGGGCACTGGCGCGAGGCTGTACGGACGTACATCGACACCACCTGCCGCAGCGGAACCCCACCCCAGCGTCATCCCACTCGGTGACAGGCGCGCGATACCGCCGGCGGCCACGTTCCCCGGACCCTCGGTCTGGAAGGTGGCGAGCACCTCCAGGTTTTCGAGACGCTCGAACGAATGGGGTGACGTGAGCGGGCCTGCCGCCATGAACGAATCGATCAGCACCGGCTGCGTCGGATCCGACAGGTCCACGAGGTACGTCTCTCCGGTGCCGAAGTCGTTCGCGAACAAGGGCACCCCACCGGCCGGCATCCGATGCTCCGTGTGGTGGCCTCGGATCGCGCCCTCGGTCGGCACGGCCAGCGTGGATACGACACCACCGTAGCCGTCGGATGCACGATCCGCGTCGAGCACGACCATGTAATTCAGGTCCACTGAGTCGGAGTCGGTCGTCCACACGAAGAGGTACTCGGACGGTCCCTCCGAAGCCGGCCCTTCATCCGGAGACGGGTCTTCCGCGGAGCAGGCGCTCAGCCCCACCAGAAGAACCGTAGCCAGCCCCCTCCGCATCACTGCACCCATGACCGCAATACGCTACTTACCCATCGCAGCGAGGATCGCGGCGACCGTCTGATCGGTCCGCCACTGCATGAGCTCTTCACCGACGGCAATCGTCCGCCCCAGAGGCACGAGCGAGACCCCGTTGATCGATGCGCGTCCGGCCTGGACCCGCTCTTCGTACCGGACCGTCTCGGGATCGACGGCGGCCTGCATGGCGGTCAGCCAGTAGTTGTCGTGCCAGCCCTCGCTCTCCTCGTAGATCCCGAACGTTTCCTCCATGTGACGCTGCACACCGGCGTTGTCGTAGAACTCCGGAATGAAGAGTGCTTTCGGGGTGCCCCACTCCGCGTTCAAGCGGTCGGCTGCATTCTGCATGCCGGTCTGGTTCCCGCCACTGTCCCCGATATAGACGATCCAGTCGAAGCCGTGCTGGTGCAGGCTACGACCAACGTCCTCGAGCATCGCCTCGAACGTCTCCTGCCGGACGCTGAGCGTCCCGGAATACCTCATGTGACCGGTCGGGGGATTGATCCCTCCCTCCGGGACCAGCTTGATCACCGGGGCACACAGCGCGTCTCCGAGCGTGCGGGCGATCCGTTCGCACATGCCCTCGAGCACGTAGTTGTGCTTCCCCATCGCGACATAGGGCCCGTTCTGCTCGATCCCGCCCGTTGGAACGATCGCGGTGCGCTTGCCTTCCCCGAGCGCATCGCGGATCTCGATCCACGTCATCTCTTCGATCCAGATCGTGTTCAGCGCCGGGATCGGGCGCTCCATCACCAGTTCCTCCTCCACCTGGAGCTGGGCTGACGACGGTACGGCGACGACGGCGGTCAGGCCGAGCGTGACGAGAATCGTGACAAGAACGCGGGATGTGCTCATAGTGTGCCCTCCATTTCGATGAAGTCGGTCATTCTACGGCAGGAAAAAGGACATGGCGAACCGCCCCTCACCCCTCTTCCTCATTGTCACCCTGGCGGCCTTCGGCTGCGGCGGAGGCGGGTCGGACGAGGCCACACCGGCAACGAACGATGCGACCGTTGAGATCCCGGCGGATCAGCAGATCCGGACGGCTGATCCGTACGCTCGCGGCTACACGGACGAAGACTTCCCCCGCATCCAGGAACTCGCCTCGGGTGTGTACGCCTATGAGCAGTTGCGCTCCGCCGGCGCGGAACGATTCACGACCGTGAGCATGTTCGTCGTGACCGAGGAGGGCGTCGTCGTAGCGGACGGCCAGGGAAGTATCGAAGAGACCCAACGCATGATCGACCATATCGCGGACATCACGGATCAGCCGATCACGGACGTGGTCGTCGCGTCGGACCACGGCGACCATACGGCCGGGAACTCGGCGTTCCCGGCGGGGGCACGCTTCTGGGCGCATCCGACGTCGGCAGCTGCGCTCGAGCGCATGGCAGCGAGCAACACCGACCTGCCCCTGGCCACGGATCTGGTCTCCGACCGGGAAGTCCTGCAGCTGGGCAGCCGCGAAGTGCACATTCAATTCCTCGGCCGCGCCCACACCGGCGGTGACCTCGTCGTCTACCTCCCGACCGAGAAGATCCTGTTCATGAGCGAGGCGTACCTTCACCGCGTCTTCCCGGCGATGCGGTCCGCCTTCCCCTCGGAATGGGTCGACATGATCGAGGCTGCCCAGTCGATGGACGTGGACGTGTACGTCCCGGGACATGGTTTCGTCGATCATCCCTCGGTGCTCGAGGAGGAACTCGAGATCTTCCAGGGCGCGATCCGAACGGTCATCGCCGAGGCCCACCGCTGGCATGAGGAAGGGTTTGATGTCCAGGACGCGATCGCGGGAGCCACGTTCGGGGACCTCGAAACATGGTCTCTGAGAGAGAGCCAGGGTGACCGCGCCCTCCAGCAGGTCTTCGCCGAGATCGAGGGTACGCTTCCAGAGGCCAACCGATGACTAGCTACAGCTCGCTGATCACGACGTCCCGGGATCGCGCAGGCAACGACCCGATCTTCATCTGGAACGGTGAGGCACGCGCCCGGGCCGCAGCAGGAGACGACATCCTTAACGCGACCATCGGCGCGTTGATGAACGACGATGGAACGCTGTCGAGCCTTCCGACAGTCATCGACACGCTCAAGCGCCTGACCACGTCCGCGGTCGGGGGCTACGCACCCATTTCGGGACTTCCGTCGTACCGCGACGCGGTCGTACAGGACCTCTTTGGAGACGGTCCACTCGCGAGCCAGGCGACGGCCGTGGCGGCGCCCGGCGGGAGCGGCGCCGTCTACGCGGCCGTCGTGAACTTCCTGGACATCGGGCAGACGATGCTGGTCCCCCAGTTCTTCTGGGGTCCATACCGCGAGATCACCCATCACTCCGGTCGGGGCCTGGATCCGTTCACGATGTTCGACGAGGACGGAGCCTTCGATATCGCCGGGATGAGTTCCGCCATCGATCGGCATCTCGAGACCCAGGGGCGGGTGCTCCTCGTTCTCAACTTTCCCTGCCACAACCCGACGGGGTACTCGCTGACCGATGAGGAATGGACCCGGGTCACGGATGTGATCCACGAGGCTGGACAGCGAGGCCCGGTCAGCGTCCTCATCGATGCCGCGTACATGGAGTTCGCCGGCGCCGGGTCCCGCGCATGGGTCCCCCATGTACCCCGCATGCTGGAGCACGCGACGGTGCTCGTGGCATGGACCGCATCGAAGAGCATGGCCCAGTACGGGTCCCGCCTCGGCGCCATCGTCGGGCTGCACGCAGATCCAGACGAACTGGCCCAGATAGACAACGCCCTCGGGTACTCGGCTCGCGCGACGTGGTCGAACTGCCCGCATCTCGGTCAGCTGGCGGTCACCCAGCTTTTGACCGACCCCGATCTGGCCGCTGCCGTCACCGAGGAGCGAGCCGTGCTGATGAAACTCCTTCAGGACCGTATCGACGCGTTCAACAGCCGTGCGACCGAGCTGGATCTACCCGCGCCCCGATTCGACGCCGGCTTCTTCGTTGCGGTCTTTACCCCCGACGAAGACGCGACCGCAGCCGCCATGCGGGAGCTCGGCGTCTACGTGGTACCGATTCCGGGCGCGGTGCGGGTGGCGGTGTGTTCCACGCCCGAAGCGACGATCGGTCGTCTGACGAGCGCGCTCGAGGCCGGATTGGCCGCCGCTCGCTGAAGCCCTCAGAGTAGGGCGGCACACGCAAACGCGCGTGCCGCCCTATCTGCTGTCTCGGAGTCGGGTCGTCGCGTCCAGGTCAGCGACCCGCCGCGGAGCGTCCGATTTCGATATGCGCATCCGCGTCCGGCCCGTTCATCAGGAGACCCAGGAACCCCTCTTCGATCCGCTGAGCCACATTCTGGTCATTGGCGGTGATCATGTCCGGCAACCCGACCCTCTTCGCCTGCGCGAGGACCTCCTGATTGCCGGCCTCCCCGGCTTCCCGGTCCCCAAGCGCACGGGTCAAGCTACCAATGCCGCACGCCAGAACGCTGTATCCGGGCACATCGGCGATCTCGGCAGCCTGCTCGAGCGCCCCCGGGTCCTCGATCATCAGCATCGCCAGAACCGTTCCGTCCGGGTTCGAGGGAGACCACACGTCGGCGTCGACCTCTTCGAAGAACGAGATGGCGAGTCTGGCTTCGTCCACACTCCGCACGTGCGGCATGACGATACCGTCCGCTCCGGCGGCGAGCGCCGCATGCACGCGCTCTCGGGCAGCTTCCTCACCATCCTCCGATATCGGAGGGATTCTCACGAGAAGAGCCTTGTCACTCACTCGGTCAGGGCTGTCGAGTCCCTCCCGGATAGCAGCGACCGCTGCGGGGTCCCACGCCGGCTCGAGGTTCAGGAAGACGTAGTCCAGGAGTGGGTTGGCCGCCATACGCATGCCGCCTTCGACGGAGTAGACCGGGGGCTGGAACTCCCCATCCGGCCCGCGCATCGGGCGATCGCTGGGGGCGAAGATACCGAACGCGGGCGTCCCTGCCTTCCAGAGTTCGATCAGGGGAAGCTGCGGCGACTCCAACGCCGTCATCACCGCTTCACCGCTTACCGATGCTTCCGAGCCCCCGTCGCTTCCTGCGCAGGCAGCAACGACGCATACGAGTGCAAAGACGATCAGATTCCTGAACTGCATCAGACGCTCTCCATGAAGCGATGAGGTGGCGGACCGTCGCGACCCGGCTGCGGACGCGCCGGTCGATGACGGCCCGTCAGCCGGACCACGGTGGCACGACCCCGTTCATCCGGGCGTACGCGATCGACTGGCCGAGGTGTTCGTTCATGTGCGTGACGAGCTGCAAGAGGACGGCCCACTCTCCTACGTCCCGCCCATAGAGCATCGTCTCCCGATCGACCGCTGTGCCGTCCATCGACTCGGCGACACCGCGCACGTAGTCCATCGACGCTTTGAGGATCTCGACGACCTCGGCCTTCTCCGAGACCTCGGCTTCCCAGCGGCGGTACTCTGCCGGCGGGACGGGTGTCTCACGACCCATGTTCTCGTGAGGGTACATGTAGTTGTAGCGCGCGATGTGCATGAAGACCCGAGCCACGCTCGCGACGCCCTCCCCCGGACTCCAGTCGAACGAGGACTCAGGCATCGCTTCGGCGAGCGCCACCAGCTTCCCAGCCGACCCTCCGAACTGCCCTTGGAACTCGGCCATGAAACCCGACGGCGCCTGAGCCTCGACCTCGCCGGCACCCACGATCGTCGCAGCCGCGATCACAAGGACAGCCACGAGCTGGATGGCGGGCCGACACTCCGGCGAACCGACCCGTCGCCCGAATGACCACGCCCTCACTGGTACGACACCGGGCGCGTGTCCTCGGCCTCGGCTTCCAGTGTCTCGAGCACCTGCTCCCATTCGAACTTGTCCCCGATGCCCCGCACGTAGTGATCCATCCATGCCATCTCGCTGACGGACTTTACGAGGCGGTTACGCGGATCCGGAATGCCGTGACTCCGACCCGGGTACATGAAGAGTTCAGTCGGCACGTCCAACTTCTTCAGCGCCATGTGCAGCTCGACGGACTGAGGGCTCGGCACGCGCGGATCACCCTCGACGACGTGAATCATCGTGGGCGTGTTCGCGTTCGTGATGTACTTGAGTGGCGACTGATCGAAGTACGTGTCGAAATCCTCGTAGAGGAAGCCGTCACCGACGTAGAACTGACGGTTCCTCTGGACGTCACTCTGCGCGTACATGCTGATCCAGTTCATGGTCCCTGCCCCGGAGCTGATCGCCTTGAAGCGATCCGTCTGCGTCAGGATCCAGTTCGACCAGTGGCCACCCGCGCTCCAGCCCAGAGCACCCATCCGATCGCCATCGACGATGCCCTCCGCGATCAGGTAGTCGACACCGGTCATGATGTCATCGTACCCGAGCGTGAAGTAGTCGCCGACAATGTCGGTGCGGTGTGCGTTGCCGTAGTTGCGGGAGCCCCGGTAGTTCGGCTTGAGCACAGCGTACCCGGCACCGGCGTACACCTGTGCCCCGTACCCGCCGTTGAATCGGAGGACGTCAGCCGACGCCGGCCCACCGTGGATCGCCACGATGAGCGGATACCGCGTGCCCTCCTGATACCCGACCGGATACACGAGCACGCCACCGACGGTCTTGCCGTCGGTGGATGTCCAGTTGACCTCCACTTCTCGGCCGAGCGCGAGCTCCGACACCTGGGGGTTCACATCGACCAGCTGCACCCACGCGTCGCGATCGTCTACGTCGCTAAGGTCGCTCACCGTAAAGACGGTCGGGGGCGTCATCGGATCCTGGTAGTTGATCAGGATCGTACCCGTATCCTCGTCGCGGACGACCGAAACGACGGCCCGCTCGTGCGTGATCTGACGAACCGCATCCCTCTCGATATCGAGTGCGTGGAGCTGGTTGGTGACCGTCACACCGGTGTTGAAGTAGATCGTCTCCGAATCCTCAGACCAGAAGCCGACCGACAGGCTCTGGTCGAAGCTCGATCCGAGCTTGCGGAACGCCCCACCGCGGTCATCGACCGCGCGCAGGTAGATCCGGTTCTCGGTCATCGAGTACCGCTCCATCTCGTCGGGCGCGGAGAAGGCGATCCAGCGACTGTCCGGGGAGAACGTCGTTCCGCTCTCGCCGACCTCGTAGTTGTCGGTCAGCCGTTCGATATGCCCCGACGCCACCTCGAGGAGGTACTGATCGGCATAGAGACGGGACCCCGTGATGTTCCGCTCGTATCGTTCGGTCGATCCTCCGGTGAACGAGATCCACCGACCATCGTCCGAGACGTTGAAGTTGTCGACACTGTAGTCATCAGACTGCTCGAGCATGCGCTCGAGGCCATCGCGGACCGACAGCGCCCAGAGGCTCGACAGGGCGGTGACCTGATTCCTCACGTCCACCGAGAAGCCTGCCTCGCGACGACGCCGATCAGCGTCGTCGAATGCGTCCGGCCGTACGAAGTAGAGCATCGAGCCATCAGGGCTCCACTCCCACTGCTCCACGCCCGCATCACCGGACGTGATCTGCTCGGCCGCAGCACCCGGAAGATCCGATACGGACATCCGATAGAGCTGCTGCTGCCCTGCTTCTCCACTTCGATACACGAGCCACGCGCCATCCGGGCTGAAATCGAAGCCGCTGACTCCATCGTCCGCGTCGGTGATCTTCCGCGCCTCACCACCGTCGTGGCGCATCATGTACAGCTGGTTGTCACCATTGTCCGAGTCACGGTTCGAAGCGAAGACGAACCATCCGCCGTCCGGCGCCCACGTCGGCTGTGTCTCGTTCTTGTCGTCCGTGTAGGTAAGCTGGCGACTGGTCGACACCCCGTCGTGCATCGAAACGACGTGGATGTCGGTCTGGGACTCCGCTTCCTCCCAGTCGGGCGTGCGGATCGTGTAGAGCATCCACTCCCCGTCCGGGCTGGGTGTCCACGAGCCACCGGCTCGCTGCAGCTGCATATCCATGAAGGTCATGGGGCGCTGCTGAGCAGATGCGGGAATCGTGAGGAGGGTCACCGCGGCGGCGGCGGTCACGGCGGGGCGCACCAGGAGTGCGAAGAGGTCGTTACGCATGGGGATGGAGAGGCCTTCGGGTTACGATCACGGCGAGGCACGCCTGCCGTGGCGGACCGGAAGTATGGGGCCCGTCGCCGGATCTGGCACGGGTCCGGCGATCTCCGATGAACACGGGATGGCCTCGGATTCGGAAATCGGATCGGATATGAGTAGCTTCGCGGCACCGCCTCTCTTCACCCGGAGCACCACGATGCGCCGTGAGCGTCGCAGCCGTAGCGTGACCGGAGATCTCGGGTGATGCTCAAGGCCCGACGCTCCGGCCGTACTTCATGAGACCCGGCTGGCCCTGGCGGCGCCTCACGTGGCGTGATCGTGTCCTGCCGGACGTGATCATTCCGGGTGCTCAGAAGTGCGGCACGTCCTCCCTCTTCGCGTGGATGGACCAGCACCCGGAGGTGCATGGTTCGATTCCCAAGGAAGTCCATTACTTCGATGGTGGAGGCCCCTCGACACGTGACCGTTGGCCACGCGGAGAACCGTGGTACCGGGCACACTTTCCGACACGGAACCGGGTAGGTGCGGGGATCGCGATCGAGGCGACCCCACGGTACATGCTGCATCCCGCGGCCCCGGCCAGAATCGCCTCGTCCCTGCCGAACGTCCGCTTGATCGTGCTCCTGCGAAATCCCGTTGAGCGCGCGATCTCCCACTACTTCCACCAGAGGAAGCGTGGCCGCGAGCCCCTCGCCCTCCTCGAGGCACTCGAGGCGGAAGCCTCGCGTCTCGACCCGGGCGGAGACGAGAGCGATCCTCTCGGTCACGAGGGCTGGATTCACGCGTCGTACGTGCTACGGGGCATGTACGCCGAGCAGATCGAGCGGCTCTATGCCTCGATCGATCCGGAGCGAATTCTGGTGCTGGAGAGTGATCGCATGTTCGCAGAGCCGGGCCCGACGTTACAAAGTGTCTTCGAATTTTCCGGTGTCCGGCCCGACGTCATGCCGCGCGACCTGTCTCCTCGCATGGTGGGCCGCCGGTCCGACGTCGACCCCGAGGCGCGCGCATTTCTCGAGCGAGTCTTCGAGGAGCCGAACCGCAGGCTGTACGAGCTGCTCGGTGAGGACTACGGCTGGTAGCGAGGGCCCCAGTCGATGGACGGCCGGACCGTGAGGGCGCCCATGTCGATCCCATCCCAATCGGGGGATTGAATCAGGAATCCGATCAGCATTCCCAAGACCAGCCCCCCTGCACTGCCGGCCGCGACCGCGACACCGGTGCTCTCGAACACCTCCGTCGTCTGTCCTGCCACGATACCCCCGACGAGCCCCACTCCGAGGCCGGTCACGGCACCGGAGAAGGCCCGAGTCCGGAATCCCCGCTGCACGCTCATGCCCGTGATGTCCGATCGCAGAATCTGGATGGGTCGTCCCGCTTCCAGATCAGAAAGGACCACCGCGTCCTGCGTCGCCTCTCGGAACCGGCCGTGAACGGCCCCCCGGATGCCACGCTGAACGACCCGGACCTCTTCACCCGGCGTCGGTACGACGGGCTGCGCTTCTACGCCCCCTGGGAATACAACAGCGGCGAGGGCCCAAAGGACCCCCGCCGCCCATCGTGATCTGTTCGAATCAGCCTGAGACTGGCACAAGTTCGAAATCCACCCCCGTTACATCCTCGGACTCCCCGACGGTCACCTCCGTCGAAGCGGGGTCCGTCGTCACCCCGTCCGGCGTTTCCACGGACACGTTATACGATCCGGGAGCGAGAAAGAAGATCGTGTAGGCGCCACCCGTCCCACTCGGAACCGTGGCCATCGAGGACTGGAACTCTTCGTCCACCCCCGGATCGACAGCATCGGCACTCACGACCAGCCCCTCCACGGTCTGGTCCGTGATGGATGTAGAGAGCGTCCCGGAAATGCTGCCGGCAACGTCCTCGACCACGACACGGAGCGTCGGTCGGAACGAGACGCCGCTGATGCCCGCCGGCGTGTTCGGAGACCCCTGAATCCGGAAGCTCTGGTTCACGTCGAAGTCCACGACCAGCACCGTCTCACCACCTGCGATCTGGACGCCTCCAGACTCCTCGCCACCCTCCTCGTCTTCCCGAAGGTTCAGCTTGATGCCGGTCTGAGCGCCACTGGGTACGCTGAGATCGGCCTCCATCCCGCCGCTGTTGAACTCGTACCCTTCAGCGAGCGTGACGCTCGCCGACTCCACGATCAGACGCATCTGAACGTAGGTGTCGGACGGGATCTCGAGATCCGCGAGCAGCTCCGTCGTGAGGCCCTGAAGGTCCAGAAGGTCGACCGGACCGTCCGTGCCATCCTCGGTCAGAACCACGCGATCCCCTCCTCCGGCCGGGAGAAGCTCGACTGATCCGATGTCGACCATCGCCGAAGCGATGTAGTCGGAGGGTGCGTCCGTCAGCAGCACGCGAATTCGTGCACTGTCCAGGACATCTGTGCCGTCATCACACGCCACCAGCGTACTTACGGCAAGGAGAGATAAAATATATCGGAAAGCGTTGCGGTACATACTGTTATACCCACTCTGTAAGTCGAGCGCAGTGCTCACGCCCGTGTGATCAATCGAACACCGGTCCTTTAAACTGCAACTTTCGTGCCCTCAGGGGGCCGAGTCATCCAACCCGACGATCCTCAGGAGCTTCAGCGCATTGCGACTCGTCGCCAGCCCGGGTCGCAGGACGTAATCGAAGCTCAGAACCTGCTCCGCGACGTCGTCGACCGTCTCACGGAAGTGAACCTTCGTCGACTTCGGATCGAGCGTCGCATCCTCGTGCAGGGCAAGGTCGTGCGTCGTGACTGCCCCGATCGCATCGGCATCGAGGAGGTGTGAGATGATCCGGCGAGCCGCCACGCGTCGTTCCTCGGAATTCGTGCCCTGCAGAACCTCATCGATCAGATAGAGGAGCGGGGGAGCTGCCGGAGGACCTGCGTCCGCGGCGTCGACCAGCTGCTTCAGGCGGAGGAGCTCGGCCATGAACAGTGAGACGCCCCCGGTCAGTGAGTCGTGGATCCGCATCGAGGTGAAGACGCGCAGAGGGCTCACCCGGGCACCGGACGCGCACACGACCGACCCAGCCTGCGCCATCACCGCCGCGAGACCGATCGACCGCAGGAGGGTGCTCTTTCCCGACATGTTGGATCCGGTCACGAGCAGAAATCGTCCGGGACCATCCAGGGCTGCGTCGCTCGGACGCCGCACCGCATCGGGCAGCAACGGATGGCCGAGCGTCTGCGCCTCGAAGTGCGCTTCGCCGTCGACCACCTCCGGGAAGGACCACTCCGGCTGGTCGTGCGCGAGAGTCGCCAGGGCCGCGACCGCCTCCAGTTCGCCCAGCGCCTCGAACCAGTCTGCCACATGGTCTCCCGACCGGCTCCGCCACCGCTCGAGCGCCCGAGCCAGATGGATGTCGGACATCAGCCCGGCTGCCAGCACAGGCTGAAGCATCGAAGCGCGCGACTCCACCATGTCGAGGAGGCGCTCGAGCGAACGGATGGCATCGGACGCTGTACCCCCTGAATCGTCCTGCAACCGATCGATGAGGGCGCGCAGCGTCGGCTCCGACGTCTCGTATCGCTCCCATGCCGCGACGAGTGCATGGTGCCGACGTATCCCCGGACTCCGCCCGGCCACCAGCTGGAAATACGGGTCCAGCTCCTGAGCCCACCGCCATGCGAGTGTCGCCTGTACTATCAGCGGCAGCACCCAGCTCCACGCGGGCACGAGTGCGGGTAGCCACAGGACGAACAGGACGCCGGTGACGGCGGGCAGCAGGAAGGCGACGGGGCCCGACCACGATGGCACCCCACCCCCCTCTCCGAACGGCTCCGGAACCCTCGTCCATTCCAGAAAGCGCGTCCATCCAGGTCCGTCCGCCGTGTCGATCAGGAGCGATTCGATCGCGAGGGCCTCCCGACCCCCATCATCGTTCGTGAGCGCACGGACAGCCGACTGGCGCCGACGGATCGCCTCCGGCGGGCTCGGATCAGACAGCCAGCGTCGCACATATTCGACTCCGTTCGGGGTCGGCGTCGGTCCGAGCAGTGCCCGGACGGAGGCCGGACCGAAGATGTCGAGGTCGCCGGCATACGGATGATCTTCATCCCCAGCACCGGGTGGCAGAAGAAGAGGATCGTGGTACCCCACCTCCTCGCACGCTGCAGCGAGGGCGTCCCAATCGCGATCCAGTCGCGCCATGCCCATGGTCGCCAGCGCACCGGCCGCGCGAGCACGTCTCACCTCTTCTCGGAGCCGTCGGTGGCCGATGACCAGTCCGACGAATACCGCTCCCAGGATCAGGGCGATGAGACTCGGAATCAGCGACGGCATCGGGAGGTCATTCCGGAGCAGACCCGACACCGCACCCACGACGAACACGGTGATACGCGCGATCTCGACACGTCGGGCTCTCCGTTCGCAAGCGACGATGTCCTCGGCCCGGGCGCGCGCTGCCTGCTCATACGCCATGCGCGGCTGGCTCACCTCGCCGTCTCCTGCGACACTATCGACGTCGCTCCGTTCACGATCGGATTTCATGCCTCGTTTCGTCGTATCTCGATCTGCTCGGGCCGTGCTCGCGGCTCTTCTGTGCATTCCGGTCGCGGGTTGCTCGGATGCCGAGCGGGCAGCAGAGCGCTCCGAGGTGGCAGTGCGACCATCGGACACACCTTCGCTGCACCACGCAGGTCTGAACTCGACCGACATCCAGGCGGCGATCGCCTGGTACCTCGACCTCTGGCCTGCCGCGCAACGTTCCCGCTTCGCCGGACGTGAGGCCGTCGTTGCCGAAATGTACCTCGTCTTCGGCGAGGTGGACGAGGCACCGCCCGGTGCGTTCGACGCCGGGCTGGGACGATCCGTGCCGCAGAGCGCGTTCTGGCACATTGGCGCATTCATGAATACGACCGAATCCGACCAGCGGCTGGCGGAGATGGGCACGTCGCATCTTCCGCTCCACACGGGCCGCGCCGACGAGACCGTGTGGCGATCGGGGCTTACACCCTACGCCGGTGTCGTAGATGCCGATGGAGTCGACTCGTTCGAGCCGGCGGATCCGCGTCCGGGCGGCTTCAGCTACGTGCTCGGCCCCGACGGCGTCCTCTTCGAATTGACGGGAGGCCCGCGCACGACCGCTTCGCTGTCGCACGTGCACTTCTTCCACGAACACCCTCAGTGCACTGCGAACTGGTATGTGGAGATGCTGGGCATGGAGTTGCCGCCCCTACGCGATGACGACGGTTCGGTGCGACCAAGACCACCGCACGACCCATGTGAAGAAGCTCGCGGAGCACCGGGATGGCCCTCGCTCGAGTCATCGGGCACGATCCGCCAACCGCGTGGCACGGTGGTGCATGGGAACGGGTCGATGTCGTGGTATCCTCGGCAGTGTGACGAGACCCGCTGCGGTCAAGACGAGCCTCTCGCACCCACGCGCGGTCAGGTCATCGATCACCTCGGACTCTCGGTCGAGTCCGTGGATGCCTGGTTCGCCTGGCTCTCGAGCCGTGGCGTGACCGTGCTCGAGCCACCGCACGATATCGAGGAGGGCCGAGCCTTCATGTTCGAGGGACCGGACCGGCTCGCCATCGAGCTCGTGGACGTCGGTAGAACTCCGTGAGTCGGGAGCGGATCCGCGCCCTCGTTGACAGCAACCCCGGTCAGGCGAGCGAGGCGGAGTACATGCTCGTGCACGAGGTGCTTGCCGAGCAGGCTCCCTGCAACCTCCTCGTCTTTGGCGTGGGTCGGGATTCATCCCTCTGGATGGACGCGAACGACGGAGGACGCACCGTGTTCGTGGAGGACGTGAAGCAGTGGGCCGACTACGCTCGGGAGCACGTCGAGGGAATCACGGTGATCGACGTGCGGTACTGGACGCTGCGCATCATGTGGCGCGTGCTCCGCTTCATTCCCTCTGCGCTGTACATGCGGTCCCTTCCATCGGACGTACTCGATGCGGAGTGGGACGTCATTCTGGTTGATGCCCCACGCGGCACACGCTGGTATCGACGGGGCCGAATGATGAGCATCTACACCGCGTCGGTCCTCGCGAAGCGATCCCGAGGCGTCGTCTTCGTGCACGACTGTCACCGATTCACGGAGGCCGAATGCAGCGATGCGTTCCTCGGCCCCGACCATCTGGTACGCGAGGTGGAGACCCTGCGGTACTATGCGTTCGGCTGACCGCATGCGTATCGGAATCGACATCCGCGTTGCCGACCCTCCGGAGGCCGGCCAGCAGCGCATGCTGTGGCGGCTCGGATCCTGGCTGGGGTCCGAGGGGCACGACGTCGAGTTTCTGACCGTCCGTGCGCAGCGCGATGGATTGGCGCCTCCTGTCGGCACGCGTCTAAACACGCTTCACGACGTCTCAGGGGAGGGTCTCAGGAACGCGGTGTCCGAACTGGCTCTGGACGCCTTCCTGATCAATCCCGAGCGATCCCGCCGCTACCGCGCCGTACCCGCCAACGTACTCCGCGCCGCCTACGGGACCGAGCATTACCGACAGAACCTCAGATCGGTGAGGAATCCTGCGGAGCGGGTGCTGCGGCAGGTCGCGCGACTGGCGCCCTGGACTCTGGCCGACCTGCGCTGGGAACGTGCCTTCTACGAGGCCCCCCGACCCCAGCCCGACGTCGTCTGTCAGTCGGAGTACATGAAAGGTCTGATTCTCGGGAGCTACCGGATCCCGGAGGACCATATCCACATCGTGCCGAATGCAATCGATACCGACGAATACAATCCGGATCGCCGGGCCGAGGTGCGCGACGAGATGCGTGCTCGCTGGAGCATTCCGGACGACGCAGTGTGCCTCCTCTTCCTCGGCCACAACTTCCGCAGGAAGGGCCTGTGGCAGCTCCTGGAGACCGTCGCCCGGGTCGGGTCGACGGATCCACCCGTGCACCTGCTGGTGGCGGGGCGAGGAACGGGCGATCGCCAGCGCAGGCGGGCCGCATCACTCATCCGCCAACATGGCCTGGAGGGACGCGTGCACCTCGCGGGTCCGGTCAGGCCCGCGGTACACGCGCTCGCGGCGGCAGACGTGCTGGCCTTCCTCTCCTGGCACGACGCCTTCGGCTGGGTCGCACTGGAGGCAATGGGGTGCGGGATCCCTGTGATCGGCACGCCGTACGCCGGATCATCCGAGCTCATCGAGCACGGCGAAACCGGCCTGATCGTCGATCCCGCCCAACCCGACGAGGTCACCCGAGCGGTGCACTCGCTGCTCGACGAAGGCGCACGAATCCGAATGGGACGCGCGGCAGCGGAGGTCGCGGTCCGATACGACGAGGTGGACTACTTCCAGTCCGTGCAGGACATCATGCGCATCGCCGCCGACCGCAACGCAGGCCCCATCATCTGAGGGTCCTGTACGTCAGGCGTTCGCTCCCGGCTACGGGCGTCCCGACCCCCAGGCGATCCAGTAGTCGTCGATGGAATCGTCGTCCGTCGCCAGCTCCGAGTCTCCCGTCGGCAAACCGTTGAGCTGGAAGATGTACGTCAGCACGTCGGTCGTCTGCTGGCGTGACAGGCTCCACGGATTGTCGTACGGCATCCGCTCGTTCACGTAATACCAGAGCTGATAGACGGACTGGTCCTCCCAGCGTCCCTTGAACCCCGTCTCGGTCCAGTCAGCCGAGTCGTGGCACTCGCTGCATGTCGAGCGGAACAGCGCCTCACCGCGGTCGGCCTGCGCGGCCGTAAAGATCCCATCGGCGGTCGTCGGATCGGCTTGCTCCTCCACCACCTCGGCGGGAGGAGCGGGCATCTCGGCTGGGGTCTGTGACCCCGAGGAACAGGCGGCGAGCAGGACAAGTGCTCCTACCGCCGAGACGGAACGAACGATGTTGGCCATGGCTGGACGTCACACGGAGAGGGTCGGGCTACAACTGAATAGGTAGACCCAGATAATATCTCATTTGTTGACCTGATACCGACGAAGACCCCGATCGGTCCGGCCCGGCGGCGCCACCAGGCAGGAATCCACGAGAACGATTCGTGGCCTACACGGGTAGTTCCACCCATGGAAATCGGTATCTACTCCTTCGTGGAAACGCGGATCGACCCGGTCACGGGTGGCCAGACCGAGGCACACAACCGCATCGACCGAATCCTGGATGAGATTCAGCTCGCGGACGAAGTCGGTCTCGACGTGTTCGGCATCGGCGAGCACCACCGGCCGGATTATGTCTCCTCGGCGCCCGCCGTAATCCTGTCGGCCGCGGCGGCTCGCACGAAGCAGATCCGACTGACGAGTGCAGTGACCGTGCTTTCGTCGGACGACCCGGTCCGTGTGTTCCAGGACTTTGCCACCCTCGACCTGATCTCCGCGGGGCGTGCCGAGATCATCGCCGGTCGCGGCTCCTTCACGGAGTCCTTCCCTCTCTTCGGCCAGGACCTGTCGGACTACGACGAACTCTTCTCCGAAAAGCTTCAGCTTCTGCTCGAGTTGCGGGACAAGGAGGTCGTTTCGTGGAACGGTCACCATCGACCCTCCATCGACCGGCGAGGGGTCTATCCACGTCCGCTGCAGAATCCTCTTCCGCTCTGGGTCGCGGTGGGGGGCAATCCACCGTCTGTCGTGCGCGCCGCGTCCCTCGGCCTCCCGATGGCTCTGGCGATCATCGGTGGCATGCCGGAGCGCTTCTCACCGTTCATCGACCTCTATCGGGAGGCGGCACGTCGGGCCGGTCATGATCCATCGACCCTTCCGGTAAGCATCAACTCGCACGGGTTCCTGGCCGACGACGGCGACGAGGCTGCCGAGCTCGCGTGGCCGGGCTTCTCCGAAACCATGAACCGCATCGGTCGGGAGCGCGGCTGGCCGCCGCAGTCACGCGCCCATTTCGATCAGGAGCGACAGCTGCGCGGCGCGATGGTATTGGGAAGTCCCGAAGAGGTCATCGAGAAGATCCTCTTCCAGCATGAGATTTTCGGTCACCAGCGTTTTCTGATTCAACTCACCGTCGGCCCGGTGGACCACGACCGAGTCCTCAGAGCGATCGAGCTGCTGGGGACCGTTGTCGCACCGGCCGTTCGCAGCGCGGTCGGCAGCCGGGAAACGCACGCAGCGCGCTGACCCACGCCCTCGTGCACGACTCGGCGCGGTGATGCCGGGCCGTCAGCCGAAGGCTCAGATGATCTCCATCGCCTCGACCGGGATCCAGCCGACCTTTCCATCGTCGAGGACCACCTCGACCCACGACCCCGTCCGCTGGTCGATCCGTACCCGCGTACCCTCGTGCACCTCGAACAGCGTCAGGTCATCGTCTTCGGCGGGTGCCGACCGGACGGGGACCGCCTCGACGAGAACGACACCTCGATCCGCACGCCCGATCCCGAGTTCGCGCACGAGGAGCGTGCCGCCGAAGAGGACGAGGATCGGGATCCCTGCCAGCATCGACAGGCGCCCCAACGCCACGAGACGTTCGTGACGCCCCAGTACGCGAAGCATGACCCCGAGGGTCACGGCCAGCCACGCACCCCCCGCTACGAGGAGGAGCAGGGACGTCGGCATCAGGTCGACCCAGCCGTTCACGACGGACACCAGCCAGAAGGTCGGCATCGGTTCGATGGCATCGGTGGTGATGGAGCGAGCGAGCTCGAGGTTCGCCCGGATATCCGGATCACCGGGTGACAGGACGAGGGCACGCTCCCAATGCAGGATCGATTGGCCGAGCGCACCCGCCTTGAAGTAGGCGTTGCCGAGGTTGTACTGGAGCCCCGCGCTGGTGAATCCTCCGGCGAGCACCGCCTCGTACGCCTCGATGGCAGCCGCATAGTCACCCTCCTGGTACGCCGCGTTGCCCCGGTCGACGATTTCATCCTGCGCGACGACGGCGGCTGGCATCGCCAGGAGGAGGGCCACGACCAGGCAAACGCATGACCAGCCGGGCCCGGACGGACGACCCCGCACGCGTGAGCCAGACAGCAGGCGCCCCATCCTCAACGGACAGCCCGGTCGACGTCGTCCATCAGCCGCTCCACACGTTCGAGAAAGCGCGCGGTCTCGTCAGGATCTCCGGCAGGCGGAGCGAACCGCTGACGGTCGCAGTGGGCAAGGCAGTCGATCACGTCCTCCCGAAGCGTCTCCGGTGCACCAACGCGTTCCAGCGCCCGTTCGATGGATACCGACTCGAGTCCGGCCTCCGCGAGGTTCAGTCGATCCGAGATGAGACCCGTGAGCGCCCGGGCGACTTCCGCATAGAAGGCACGGCGATCGTTCTGCTCGGCCAGGCGCCGTGCGTCCGCGAGCCGGCGCCGAGCCACGCGACCGGCACGCCTGCCACGCGCGTATGCGACATCACCCTCGAGGAGATCCCGGTGGCGCCGGAGCGCGACCGCACCCGCGATTCCCATGAGCGGTAACAGAGCGAACATCCAGAAGCCGGGACCCGAGAGCACCGAGCCACCACTCCGTCCCAGCTCCAGGGAGCCCAGGCGGATGAAGCGGATGTCCTGTCGGAGCTGCTCCACGCCGCCGCGGGTCAGAGCTGCGGGGCCCTCGAGAACCGTGCCGGCCACCGTGAGCGGGATCGGATCGCTGGCCACCTCGCGGTATGCACCGGTCGCACCGTCGAAGTACGCGAGGGCAACCGGCGGGATCTCTCGCTGTCCCGGGGCGCGGGGGATCACGACGTACTCGAACGTCTTGGCTCCGGACAGCCCATCTCCCGCTACGCCGATCGTCTCCGAGATCTCCGGCGGGAAGACCTCGAAGTCGTCCGGGAGTCCGAGCGCGGGAGGCGTGATCGACCGCAGATGTCCATCGCCGGTCACTCGAACGGTGAGTGTGATGGCCTCGTTCGCATCCACCGAGTCACGATCTACATCAGCCGTTACCCTGAGGCTGCCCACGACGCCGGTGAACACGTCGGGTCGCCCCGGAGGCAGAGGAACGACGTCGATCGTGAGAGGATTGGACAGCACCGTCACGGGCACCGTCGTCGTGCCGAAGAGCGAGGGCCGCCCGAAGACGCGCTCGAAAGGGTCGCGCCCGGTCTGGACGCGAACTGCGGCCTCGATGCCAATGGGATCGATCGTCCGCTGCCCCGGTCCGGTGGGTACCAGCGCGACCCGACGCACGACCGCGGTCGCGTACTGCTCTCCGCCTCGGGTGCGCTCCTCGACCTGAGGTGGCCCCTGAGGCGACACATCCTCCACCCAGAAGCCGGCCGGCTCCGGCACCGCGGTCATGCCGAAGTTTGTCACATCCACCTTTGTCCAGATCCGGTACTCGACGACGAAAGGCTCCCCCTCCCTCACCGAGGTACGCGACGCCTCGGCTGTGATGAAGAGCTCGTCGGGTGCGATTCCGTTGGCTGACACGCCCTCCGCCGCGTCGGCGGAGATCGTCACGGTGATCGGGTCCGTGGTGAAGGACCGGCCTTCCGCTACGATGTCCATCGGCGGGATCGTGTGGACGCCCTCCGTGAGTGCCTGATAGCGGTGCTGCACCGTGACCGAGACGGTCGTGCGGCCGTTGACCATCTGGACGGACGACTGCGTGTTCGAGCCGAGGAAGCGCGCGAAGGCACCGAGGTCCGGCGGCGCGAGGTCACGGTTCATCGACTGCGTGCCGGACACCTCCACGTTCACGACGAATGCCGACCCGACGGCGACCGTCGTGCCCGGGGTCACGAATGCCCGGGCGTCGACACCCTGTGCCGCGACCGGCGCCCCCAGCGCGAACAGAGCCACTCCGATCAGCCGCCAAGCCCGGGTCGCCATGCTCATCACCACGGTTTCCTGGGGCGACGACCCCGAGCCGAAATCCGCTTCCGGTTCACATCCCCCGGATCTTCCTCGATGGCATCCAGAAGCCGCTCGGCTTCCTCAGGGGTCATGTCACTCGGCTGAGGCTGCTGCTCGCCCGTCGGAGGCTCCTCTCCCTGAGGAGGAGATTCGTCGCGCTCGTCCTCGCCCTGCTCACCATCGGACGAATCCTGGTTCTGCTGATCCTGGTCCTGATCCTGCGACTCCGGCTGACTCTGCTGCTCCTGTTCGTCCTGCTCTTCACCTTCATCCTGCTGGTCGTCGCCCTGCTGTTGCTGCTCCTGTTCCCGTTCCTGCATCTGCTCGAGGACGCGCTCGAGGTTGTGCTTCGCGTCACCGTCCTGTGGGTTCAGTCTCAACGCCTGCTTGAAGGATTCCAGACTCTCCTCGAGCTGCTGCTGCCGATAGAGCGCGTTCCCGAGGTTGTACCAAGCCGATGATGCGAGTCTCGGGTCTCCGGTCTCGATCGCACGCTGGTAGGCCTCCATTGCACGCTGGTAATCAGCATCCTGATACAGCGCGTTCCCGTCGTTGAACGGGATGATGGGAGACTCGGGGGCTTCCGCCATCGCCTCGAGATACTTCTGATGGGCTTCGGCGAAGCGCCCCTCCTCGTAGAGCCGGTTACCCTCCCGGACTCGTTCACGACCGGCCTGTCCCTCCGCAGGAGCCACGACCAGGCCGATCGCGACAAGCACCCCGGCGAGCCAACCGAGCCCGAACGACCGGCCAGGGCGCGAACCGGTACCCCGCCGGCTCGACGAGCGGCGCGTCACGCGGTTCTGACCCTTCCGGGACCCTTGTGTCATTCGAACCTCCCGACCCACTCGTGCTCCTCCGTCCTCCGGTCGGAAAGCAGAGCTTCCGATAGAAGAAGCAGGAGCGCCAGAGCGAGAAAGATCTGGTATTGCTCCTCGAAGCGCGTGACCTCACGCGCATCGAACTCGTCACCCTCACCGCTCGCGATGCGATCCACCAACTGGTCGAGTGCCGTTCCGTCCGTACTCGCCCGAACAATCGTCGCACCGGCCTGATCCGCGAGGCTTTGCAGGGCACCCTCCCCGACCCGGGTTGTCACGACACTTCCGTCTTCGTCCCGCAGGAACCCCTGCTGGACACCGCCGTCGTCGTATACCGGAATCGGAGCGCCCTCGTTCGTGCCGATCACCACGATGTACACGTCGATCGCGCGGAGTTCGGAGAGGATGTCGCTGAAGTCGTCCTCGTGATCTTCGGCATCGGTGACGAGGACCAGGACGCGAGCCTCGCGCGCGCCCTTCTCCAGTGCCTCGAGCGAGGTCCGCAGCGCCGCGCCCAGATCCGTCCCCTGGATCGGCATCAATTCCGGCGTCATCGCGTTCAGGAACATGCCGGCCGCGCGGTAATCGAGGGTCAGCGGGCTCTGGACGAAGGCGTCAGCGGCAAACGCGACCAGGCCGATCCGGTCTCCGCTCAGTCCCTCCATCAGACGGTAGACCGCGAGACGCGCGCGCTCGAGTCGATTGGGGGAGACGTCCTCGGCGAGCATCGACTGGGACAGGTCGATCGCCACGACGATATCCTGTCCCGAGCTTCTGATCGTCTCCACCCGACTGCCGAACTGCGGTCGTGCCAGCGCAACCGCCAGCAGAGCGACGGCGGCGATCTGCATCGCCCACTTCCATCGTCGGGCCACCGGATTCACGGAACGTGTCAGCCGCTGCACAAGATCCACCTGGGCGAAGGCCTCCAGAGCACGGCGACGCGTGGCCGACGCCTGAACAACCAGGAGGATCAGGACCGGTACGAGTGCAAGCGCCCAGAGCCAGCCGGGATCGTTGAAGCGGAACATCAGGGCAGCCTCCGCAACACGGTCTGGACCAGCGCCAGCTCGGCCATCAGGAGCAGGAAGCCGAAGCCGAGGGGAAGGGGGAACTCCTCCTCGAACTGAGTGAAATTCTCGACCTCGATCTCGGTCCGCTCGAGTTCGTCGATCTCGGCGTAAATCTCCTGCAGGCTCTCGGTGTCCGTCGCCCGGAAGTACCGACCGCCCGTGCGCTCCGCTACCTCCTGGAGCGTCGGCTCGTCGATGTCGACGCGCATATTCGCGTACCGTGTTCCACCGAGAGGGTCCTGGACCGGGAACCGGGCGCTTCCCTGCGAGCCGGCCCCGATGGTGTAGACGCGAATCCCCAGCGCCTCGGCCATCTGAGCCGCCGTCACCGGACCGATCTCGCCCCGATTCGAGCGGCCATCGGTCAGGAGTACGACGACCTTCGACTCCGCGGGCGATGCCTGCAGACGTTTGACTGCTGTGGCGAGGCCCATACCGACCGCGGTGCCGTCCTCGATCATCCCGATCTCGAGTTCACCGAGGAGCGACTGCACGACATCGTAGTCGAAGGTCAGAGGGGCCTGAGTGAACGCCTGACCGGCGAATGCCACCAGCCCGATCCGGTCGTTTCGGCGCCCACCGACGAACTCGCCACCCACGCTCTTCGCCGCCTCGAGACGATTCGGCTCGAGGTCCTCAGCCAGCATCGAACTCGACACGTCGAGGACCATGATGATGTCGATCCCTTCGGTGAGAACGTTCTCCGTGGTGATCCCGGTCTGAGGGCGGGCGAGTGCGACGACGAACGCCGCGAGCGCCAGGCCCCGCAATGTCGGGGGAACGAAGGTGGCCCATCGAACCGGAGCCGCCTGCGACGCACGTACTGCGTCGACGGCGGAATAGCGGATCGAGGCGCCTCGCCGGCCATGTCGAGCGCGCAGCCAGAATACCACCGGCAGAAGCAGAAGCAGGCCGAGCACGGCAGGGTCTTCGAACCGGAACATCAGGCGGGCGCCTCCTCGGCGGCACCTGCATTTCCGGCGCCCCCAGGGGAGACCGGAGGCGTTGCTTCCTGTGCGCGGCTCGTCGATTCCGTTACCAGCGCCCGACCGAGCTGCACGATCTCGCGTGACGCGTCACTCGAGGGTCGGACCTTCGCGAACTTCACGAGATCGCACTGGTCGAGGAACCGACGAAGTTCGCCGCGGAACCCCTGCCCCACGCCCACCCGCGCGAGTCCATCAACGATCTCCCACGTCGTCAGTTCCAGAGCCGCCACACGAAAGCGAGCCTCGACGTAGCGACGAAGGATGTCGGACGCCTCGATGTGATACTCCTTCACCTGCCCGCGCATGAGCAGCTCGGAGTGCTCGAGCCGATCGAGTGCTTCCAGGGCGATCTCGTGGGCGGGCCGCGGAGGCGGTCCGGGATCCTCGACCTGCTCCCCTGCCCGGCCTCGGGCCCACCGTCGGTAGCCCCAGGCACCGGCGACGACCGCCAGAAGGAGTGCGACCATCCATCCCGCAATCCGGAGCACACTGACCGGAATCATCAGTGGGCCGCGGATCTCGCGAATGTCCCCGGTATCGTCCTGACCGACGCTCACGACCTCGACGCCAAAGCCGTCCGTACGCAGGGTCTCGCGCCCACCATCCGCCCCGATCAGCTCGACGTCGAACGACGGGATCTCCAGCTCACCGAGTTCGAATGCGGTTAGCAGGAACATCACCGAAGAGATTCGAGTGTCCCCCTCGGACTGCATCGGGAGCGCCTGAGCCCCGAGGACCTCGAACGGGCTCAGATCCAGGGAGTCGGGCCATACGACCGACGCTCCCGCAGGGTGTGTGACACGCACGTTCAGCGTGATCCGGTCTCCGACCGTCACCAGCGTGGTGTCGACATCCGTGCGGATGTCGACCTGGCCACTCACCGACAACGGCGCGACGGCGATCGCCAAAGCCGTGAGGGCGGCACGCATCAGAGCGGTCGGGACGTACGGCGGAACGAATCCCGGGGCCGGACGCATCACTGTCGGCGCGCCCGGTCCTGAAAGAACCGCATCAAGGGTTGCACGTACGGCTCGCCGGTCTCGATGTCGATGACATCGACCTTGCTCTTTCTCAACGCTCGGTCGAGTTCATTGCGCTCGTTGGCGACCCGGGTCGCGAAGGCCATCCGGAACTGTGGGTCCGACGTATTTACCACCACTCGGTCACGTGTCTCGGGATCCTCGAGCTCGAGATAGCCGAGAGACGGGAGTTCGCGCTCGCGAGCGTCACCGAGCCGCACCGCGATCAGGTCATGCCTGCGACCCGCGACGGCAAGGGCCTTCTCGAAACCCTCGTCGCGGAAGTCGGAGACGAGGAAGGTGACGGCCTTCTTCCGCTGGACGTGGGTCAGGTACTCCAGAGCGCCGGTGATATCGGTACCCCGGCCTTCCGGCCGGTGGTACAACAACTCGCGGAGGACGCGCAGTACGTGCCGGCGCCCTTTTCGGGGTGGCACGAACTTCTCGATCCGATCCGAGAAGATGATCAGGCCGACTTTGTCGTGGTTCTTGATCGCGCTGAATGCGAGCAGGGCGCAGATCTCCACCGCCACCTCGCCCTTCAGCCGCTCACGCGTCCCGAACTCTCCCGATGCGCTCACGTCGACGACGAGCATCACCGTGAGCTCACGCTCTTCCTCGAAAACCTTCACGAAGGGCGAACCGTTCCGTGCCGTGACATTCCAGTCGATGGAACGGATGTCATCGCCGTACTGGTACTCGCGCACCTCGGCGAAATTCATGCCGCGGCCCTTGAACACCGAGTGGTACTCACCCGAGAAGACCTCGTTCACGAGGCCTCGAGTGGAGATCTCGATGCGCCGGACCTGCCTGAGGATCTCGCGGGGGATCATCGACGCCGATCCGTCAGGGGACCTCGACGCTGTCGAGAATGCGCCGTACCACGTCCTCCGGCGTCACCTCTTCGGCTTCGGCCTCGTAGGTGACCAGCACGCGATGGCGCAGCACGTCCATTCCCATCGCGCGAACGTCGTCGGGCGTGACGAAGCCTCTGCGATGGAGGAACGCGTGGGCACGAGCGGTCCGTGCCAGACAGATCGTGGCACGCGGAGAGCCCCCGAACGCGATCAGATCCTTCAGGTCGTCGAGCCCGTACGTGGCAGGGTCACGGGTCGCCAGCACCAGATCCACGATGTACCGCTCGACCTGAGGGTCCATGTAGATCATCTCCGCCGCCTTCCGCGCCCGGATGATTTCGTCCGGCGTGACGACGGGCTGGACCTTGGCGACCGAACCCGAGGACATCCGCCGCATGATCTCCAGTTCTTCGTCACCCGACGGGTACTCGATCGAGAGCTTCAGCATGAAGCGATCGACCTGCGCCTCGGGAAGCGGGTACGTCCCCTCCTGCTCGATCGGGTTCTGCGTGGCCAGCACCAGGAAGGGGTCGTCGAGGGGGTAGCTCTCCTCACCGATCGTAACCGTGTGCTCCTGCATAGCCTCGAGGAGGGCGGACTGCACCTTGGCGGGGGACCGGTTGATCTCGTCGGCGAGGATGATGTTCGCGAAAATCGGCCCCTTCTTCGTCTTGAACTCCTGATCCTTGGGATCGTAGATCAGCGTCCCGATGAGATCGGCGGGGAGCAGGTCCGGCGTGAACTGAAGCCGGCGAAACCGGGTGTCGATCGCGTCGGCGAGCGTCTTCACCGTGAGAGTCTTGGCGAGACCCGGAACGCCTTCCATCAGAACGTGGCCGTCGGCCAGCAGACCGATCAGGAGGCGCTCGACCATCCGTTCCTGACCGACGATCACACGGCCGACCTCATTCCGAAGTCGAGCCACGAACTCGCTCTCCTGCTGGATCTTCTGCTGAATCACCTCGATGTCGAGGGTCTTCGTCTCAGTCATGTCCTCACACTCGGTGCGACGGAAGTACACACGTAGTTGGCCGCGATATGGTAATGGATGCGTGAGAGCGCGGAAGGGTTGGCTCGCCGGAGGAGCGCCGTCAAAGCAGGGCCCAAAGTGTCCTACTCAGGTGACACTTATCGCACCGTCAGTACCCGTAACAGGTTGCAAAACCATAACATACGGCGAACTCGCTGTTCTGGCACGTAGAGTGCTCCTTTGGGCAGGGTGCGCGGGACGCCGGCGAAGAGGCTGGCAGAGTTCGGGGAGGGTCCCCGGCTCTCCTGCGCGAGACCGGCCCGGGCCGGTCCTGGAAAGGGGAAGCAAGATGAAACGAGAACTGATACTGGCCCTGACGGGCCTGGCGATGCTCATGCCGATCGATGCCGAGGCGCAGCGACGCGACCGCGGCGGCGATCGTGCCCGGGAGCGTAACGATCGAGTGGAGCGACTCGAACCGGTGCGCGCGCCGGGCCGCGTCTTCCGGGCATCTCCGAGGCACCGCAACCACCGATCGCGTGTTGTCTACACGAGTCGTTCACGGAGTCCGCGCTACTCGGTGGGACATGTCTGGTTCCGGGCCGATATCGGTGACGTACGCTTCCGTCGCGGCTTCTTTGAGCGACGTGTCACCCTGACCACGAACGATCTGCGCGATCTACTCGGCCGCCATACGGTCCGACGGGTCAGAGATGCCGCACACCGTGCCGGAATCCACGGCGCGATGCGTGGGCGGTGGGTCGGGGAGCGCCGAGGCGTGCGAGTCCTCGTCGTGACCGTCGATGGATTCGAAGTCGCGGAGTTCTCGGACTACGACCGTGACGGCTTCGTCGACCAGGTCTTCCTGATCGGCGACCGCCGACCGCGTCGGACGGTGAGCCGGTGGTGAGGCGTACAGGTCACCCCGACGAATGAGCCCCGCGGACCGAACGGTTCGCGGGGCTTCTTCGTCGATGGCTCCGCCAGTCGCCTAGAACCGTGCGCTGAAGAACTCGAAGCGGACCCCCGGCACCCAGCCGGGACGGCCGTCGTCCCGATCGAACGGTATCATCGTGGGCACCGGCATCGGCGCACCCAGTCGCCACGATCCGTCGGAGTAACCGAGCAGCGCGAAGTCTTCACCCGGAGTCGGCGTACCACTCCGAACACGATCACGCCCCCTCGTCGCGGCCGTGGCAATCGCGAGCCCGGCGATGCTCGAAGCGAGCGGGATCGCGATCGCAGCATCGTCACCGGGCTCGGTGAGCAGGTCGATACCGAGTCCGACCAGGCCGCCACCCAGCGCTCCGAGGTTGATCAGCCGGACCCTCGGTCGGGACACATCGTACGCCGACCCCAGCAACTCACCGGCCAGCAATCCCGCGTTCCCCGCCAACAGGCTCGCGACGAGTACGCCGTCATTATCTCCCCCGCCGTCACGGTCGATGATTTCCGCGAACATCGCACCGTAGATTGAGCCCCACGTGGATCCCCCCTGAGCCGCACTCGAGACACCGGACCGGACGGGATTTCGGGCGATGGCCGCTCCGGTCGCGATCCCGGCCAGACTACCGACGATCATCGAGGTGAACACCTCCTCCGTGTTATCGTCGGTCTCGTAGCACCCGAAGTTGCTGCACACCTGCTCTTGCCCGATCCCCAGAACCTCCGCCCAGCCCAGCCCCTGCCAGGTGCCCCACGTGCCACCCCAGGTGATCGCTCGGGCCTGTCCTTCCGTGTACTGCTGACTTCGCTGAGCCATCAGCGCGGAAAAGAGCCCGAGTGGAACACCGGCGAGCAGGCCGGCACCGTACGCCTCGCTGTCGTTCGCGCCCGCGGCGGTGGGAACGGCGACACCCAGCCAGAGTCCGTACAGGGTTCCGAAGACCGGAAGCTCCAGTCGACTGACGCGGTCGCCACGGGCTGATCCGGTCAACGAAAGCCGTTGGCGTGCCTCCTCGGCGGCCGAAGTGCCCGGGTACCGCTCCGTGATGTGCACGAAGAGCGCCTGCGCGATGTCCCACTCACCCTGCTCTTCGAAGTCGATCGCGGTCCGAAGCAGCACGGACGCGGCGTCGGAAGGCGCGACCTGCGCGTCCGCCTTCATCGGCTGCGTACCGGCCCCCACGAAGAGAGCGACCAGGGTGAGCAGCGTGGTTCCAGTCCGAAGCATTGGGGCCTGCTCGATGATGTTCGACATATCGTCACGTACGTGACTTCGTGAAAAGAGTTGCGGCTCGGCCATCCGCGCGAAGCCTCACGTGGATATCTTCCTCGCTCGTAAGAAACGATCGATCCACCCGGCCCATGACAACGTGACCACTCACACCAGCGACGTCGTCGTGATCGGCGCGGGTATCAACGGTGCGTCGTGTGCATGGCATCTGGCCGCGCGAGGGCTTTCGGTCACCGTGCTCGAGAGGGATGCGGGTCCGGCCATGGGATCGACCGGAAAGAGCGCCGCCGGCGTCCGGGTTCAGTTCACCACGGCGCCAAACATCCGCCTCTCCATGTACTCGCTGCCGATCTACCGGACGTTCGAGGAACGATTCGGTCGCGACATCGGGTACCGGGACATTGGCTACCTCCTCCTCGTGCCCGAAGCTCGCTGGGCTGCGCACCTCGAGTCCGTGCGGCTCCAGCACGAGCTGGGCGCACCGGTCGAGGTCCTCGACCCGGAAGAGGCCCAGCGGTACATCCCGTTCTCCACCGAGGGGCTGGCCGGTGCGACCTACGGCCCGTGGGACGGCATCATCGATCCGCATATGGCGTGTCTGGCGTGGGTGGACATGGCGAAGGAATCCGGCGCGCAATTCAGGATGAATTCGCCGGTGACCGCACTCCGATCCAACGGTGACGGCTGGACGGTGGAAAGCGGTGCCGACCGCGTCTCGTGCCGTTGGATCGTGAACGTCGCCGGCGCATGGTCCGGAGGCATCGGAAAACTCGCAGGCCTCGACGTCCCGGTCGGTCCCAAGCGCATCCAGATCTTCCTCTCCGCCCCGATCGCGGACGAGCGGACGTACCCCCTGACCATCGATCTCTCCACGGGTGTGTACGTGCGGTCCGAGCTCGACCGTGTGCTTTTCGGACTCGACAACCTCGACCAGGAGTTCGGCTTCACCGAGGGCATCGATCAGGAGTGGCTCGAGCACGTGCTCCTGACCGGCGTCGACCGTTACCCGTGGTGGGAGGAGATGGGGATCGACCTCGCCGGGAGCTGGTGGGGATATTACGGCGTCAGCCCCGACAACAGTCCGATCATCGGGCCACACCCGGAGGCCGACGGGTGGATCGATGCGTGCGGCTTCTCGGGCCACGGCATCATGCACGCGCCCGCCACGGGGATCGCAGTGGCAGAGATGATTGCCGACGGCCACACTACCAGCGTGGACGTCGACCACTTTCGGCACGCGCGCTTCGGCGAGGACGTGCCGGTCGAAGCGAACATCTTCTAGTCACGGACGCTGCCTCCGGCTGCGTGCACCGGCTTCGTGAATCCTATGGACAGCCTCCTTCTCTTATTCGAGCAGATGCCGACGTGGCAGAAGCTCCTCTGGGTGATGACATGCCTCGGGCTGAGCTGGGTGCTCGAGGGCAGCCTTCCGCTGGTCCAGCTCAAGTACCGGAAATGGCGTCACGCTCGCTCGAACTTCGTCTTCCTCGGAACCACGCTGGCGATCAATGCGGCGTTCTCCGCGCTCTCCATCGGGGTGGTTGCGTGGACGGCTTCCACCGGCTTCGGGCTTCTGTACCTCTTCGAACTGCCGGTGTTGGCGGAGATGCTGATCGCCATCGTCGTGCTCGACCTGACGGCGCAATACTTCGCGCACTGGCTGCTGCACCAGGTGAAGTTCCTCTGGCGCTTCCACGTCGTGCACCACAGCGACACCAAGGTCGATGCGACCACCGGCACCCGACTCCACCCCGGGGACTTCGCGGTCCGGGAGGTGATCGCGCTCGCCGCACTGACCATGACGGGCGCGCCCCTCGCCTACTATGTCGTGTACCGGTTGACGACGATCCTCTTCACCTTCCTCACGCACGCGAACATCTCTCCCCCACGATGGCTCGACGCGTCACTCAGCCTGGTCTTCGTGACGCCGAACATGCACAAGTTCCACCACCACTTCGAGCGGCCATGGACCGACACGAATTACGGTGGGATCCTCTCCATCTGGGACCGGATGTTCGGAACGTTCGTCTACGGTGATCCTCACGACGTCGTGTACGGCGTCGACGTTGCCGACCCGGCCTTCGACGAGGACGTCGGACACCAGATGAAGCTGCCGTTTCAGAGGGGGGCAGGCCTCGACCGCGAGTAGGGGAGCTAACCGCCCGAGCGAGTCGGCTTTGGGGGTGCCTCAGTCGGCTCGCGCCTCCGCGAGCTGAACGATCAGCGTCCCGGCGTCGTGGAGTGGTGTCGGGACACCGTGCGCGCGACCCACCCGTGAGATCTCCTCGCCGAGGTCCCCCATCTCGGTGCGACGCCCCTGATTCAGATCATGGATCACGCTGGGAAAGAAATCGTCAGGGAAACGGTCGAGCGTCTCATCGATCTTTTCATCTGTCTCCGGCGGGATGGGCACACCCGAGGCGCGACCCACGTCGAGCACTTCGGCGATCGCGAGCTTCTGGAGCTCGGCCCCGAACGCGTGTCCGCGAATCGAGCCCATGTTCCGCTCCCCGATCGCACACAGCACCGAAAGCGCACACACGACGGACATCTTCTCCCAGAGCTCGACGCGGATGTCATCCACGACCTCGATGGCGACGAGCGTTCCCTCGAAGGCGGCACGGACCCGGTCGACAGGACCCGCATCCGCATCGAGCACGATGCGCTGGTGCGCGGCCTTCCGTTCCACCACGCCCGGCGCGACCCGGAACGACGTCATGTACGCCACGCCATCGGCGAGCGCGTCCCTCGGGATCCCATGGGCCTCCATCCGATCGAGAGCGGTCACCCCGTTGAGTAGCGAGACGATATGGGCGCCCCGATCAGCGAGATGGCGCAGCTGCTCCGAGACCTCGTCGAGCGAGAAGGTCTTCGTGACCAGAAAGGCGAGGTCGGCCTCGTCGACCTCCAGCGCCGAGCCCACACACCCGACCTGCACGTGAACGTCGCCGGCGTGACTGCGTACCTCGAGCCCGCTCGCCTCGATCGCCGCCCGGTGCTCTCCGCGGACGACCAGCGTGACGTCGTGTCCCGCCTCCGAGAGCACCGCCCCCACGTAGCTGCCGAGCCCGCCGGCCCCGACGACGACGATCCTCACGCGTCGGTCACGCAGCCGAGCGACGCCGACGAGACGGATCGGACATAACGAAGCAGCACGCCCCGGTCCGTCGCGAGTGGGGGCTCCGTCCAGGTGGAGCGCCGTCGCTCGACCTCTCCGGGATCGACATCCCACGTGATCCGATTGGCCTCCGCATCGATGATGATGTGATCGCCGTCCTCCACCAGTGCGATGGGACCACCGCTCTGCGCCTCGGGCGTCACGTGCCCGATCACGAAGCCGTGACTCCCTCCAGAGAAACGGCCGTCGGTAACGAGGGCAACGTCTGCACCGAGCCCGGCACCCATGATCGCCGAGGTAATCGTGAGCATCTCCGGCATTCCGGGTCCGCCTCGAGGTCCCTCGTAGCGGATCACCACCACGTCACCGGGCTCGACCTCGTTCCGCTCCAGTGCCGCGAGCGCCGACTCTTCTCGGTCGAAGACACGAGCGGGCCCCGCGAAGGACACCCCCTCCTTCCCGGTGATCTTGGCAACCGCCCCATCGGGGGAGAGAGACCCGGTCAGGATTCTCAGATGCCCCGTCGCCTTGATGGGATCTCCGATCGGGCGGACGACGTCCTGTTCGGCACCGAGCGGCGCGACGTCCGCGAGATTCTCGGCCACCGTCCTTCCCGTCACCGTAAGGCAGCCGCCATCGATGAGTCCCTCGTCGAACAGCATGCGCAGGACAGCGGGCACGCCTCCGACCCGGTCGAGGTCTTCCATGACGTACCGGCCGCTGGGCTTCAGGTCGGCAAGGTAGGGTGTCCGATCGCTCACGGACTGAAAGTCGTCGAGGCTCAGCTCGACACCGGCCGCATGGGCGATCGCGAGCAGATGGAGCACGGCGTTCGTGGAGCCTCCAAGCACAGTCACCAGAACCATCGCGTTCTCGAAGGCCGCGCGTGTCATCACGTCGCGCGGCGTGATCCCAGCCTCCAGAAGCAGGCGGAGGGTCGCGCCCGCGCGCTGGCATTCCTCCCTCTTCCGATCGGTCGCGGCGGGTGTCGACGAACTGTACGGGAGCGTCATGCCCAGCGCCTCGGCCGCACTCGCCATCGTATTCGCCGTGTACATGCCGCCACATGCGCCCGGCCCCGGACACGCATTCTGAATGACTGCGTCGAATCGGGCCTCGTCGATCGAACCGCCGATGAGCTGCCCGTACGCCTCGAAGGCGCTGACGATGTCGAGCGGCTCACCGTCGAGGTGACCGGGCGCGATGGTACCGCCGTAGACCATCAGGCCGGGGCGATTCAACCGCGCCATGGCCATGAGGGAGCCCGGCATGTTCTTGTCGCACCCCGGCACCGTGACGACCCCGTCGTACCACTGGGCACTCACCACCGTCTCGATGGAATCGGCGATGAGATCCCTCGACGGCAGGGAGTAACTCATCCCGTCTGTCCCCATCGAGATTCCGTCGCTGACGCCGATCGTGTTGAAGCGCATCGGGACCAGTCCCGCCTCTCGGACACCGGTCGCGATCTCGGAGGCCAGATCGAGCAGGTGCATGTTGCACGGATTACCGTCCCACCACATCGACGCGATCCCGACCTGAGGCTTGTCGAGGTCCTCGGCCGTGAGACCCGCCGCGTGCAGCATCGCACGAGCACTCGCCTGGGCCGGCTCCTGAGTGATGCGTGCGCTGTGTCGGTTGAGCGTGGGGAGCTTGGTCGTCACGAGGCCGGCGGACGGGACTCGATGACCTGGAGCGTCGTGCCCTGTTGGCAGATGCTCATCTCCACGTAGCGTGCCTCGACGACGATCGGATCTCCCACGGAGAGCCCCTCCGTATTCCCGACCAGCGTATAGAGGAAATCGTCACCGTCTCGCATGGCCAGGCATTCGACGCCCTCGTCCGTGATCCGGCCGGTTCGCTGGAGTGTGCCGTCCGGTCGTGTGACGTGGAAGGGATCGGAGAGCCCGATCGGCGCGAAGATGGCATCGAAGGCTACGATCAGGAGCGCACGATCGTACGGTGCAGTTTCGGGAATCGCGATCGTACCGGACACCTCACCCCACATTCCCTGCTCGCCTTCGGCGAGCGCCTCGAAGCCGGTCCGGGTCGCACCAACACCCACGTGGACCTTCGCCTGCAACGGGAGGTTCTCCGTGTAGACCGTGACCATCGTCCCACGTGGGCCGTGAAGTGGTTCGATCTCCTGAATCATGCGCAGCGAGTCCGGCGCCACGCGGCGCTGGGCGTCGAGATGGCCCGGCACCGCCAGTGCGACAGCAAGGCCGAGCGGGGCCAGTGTGACGAGATGGGTCAGGCAGGTCTTCATGACGTCTCCGTGTCGGACTGGCATGATCGTCCACGGCGGGCCCTCCCGAAAGGGGAGGTCGGGCCACGCTGGCCGGCATCCGGATTCCGGCACTTCATGGCATCACCCCCGTTGACGGCGCCCGGACATCGTCGAAGGTTGGCCGCCATGACCGCCCCGCTTGTCGCCCGCCGCCTCAGAGAAGGCCAGCTCAAGAAGTCGCCCATACGCGAGATCATGAAGCTCGCGGACCGCCGCAACATCGTGGCCATGGGGCTCGACCCGGACGACGTGATCTCTTTCGCGGGGGGCTGGGTGAATCACGCCGCGCCCGATGCGCTCCGGTCGAACTACGTCGCCATCGCCGAAGACCCGTCGCTCTTCCACGAATTGGGCGCGTACTCACCCACCCGAGGCCTCCCGCGCTTGCGTGAGGCACTCCTCGCCGTGGATGCCAAGCTCTATGGGACCCCGGGCCTGGGGGACGAACACATCCTCGTCGGGGGAAGCTCGACCCAGCTGACCCACACGCTCTTCACCACGCTCCTGGACCCGGGAGACCGCGTCGTCCTCTTCGATCCCTCGTACGCGAACTACGGGCCCCAGCTCAATCTGGGTCCGGAGGGAACAGAGCTCGTCTGGTTGCCCGTTTTCGATCCGGCTGCATGGGCGTTCATGCCCGACGGCGACGCGGTCGTATCCGGCTTTGAATCGCTCGTGGCCGAGCACCGGCCACGCCTCGTGCTCTTCTCGTCGCCCGATAATCCGACGAGTCAGCTCATTCGCGACGAAGTCTTCGACGAGATCCTGCGCATCGCGGAAGAGGCGGCCTGCTTCGTCGTGGTCGACTTCGCGTACCGAGCGCAGTGCTTCCGCGAGCCATATCCGAGACACTTCTCCGCCAGCCCGGCCGAGCACCCGAACCTCATCCGACTCCACTCGAACTCGAAGTGGTGCCGAGGACTCGGACGAAGACTCGGATGGATCGACGCCGCACCTCACGTGGTCGAGGCGCTCGAGGTCGTGCAGCAGAGCACGGCCCTCTGTCCGGACAGCGTCCACCAGTATGCGCTCGCCGCGTACCTGGACGAGGCGCTTCCAGACGGCTCGCTCGAAGCGTACATGGCGGAGACGAACACCCTGTACGAACGCGCAGCAAGACACACGGTCGCGTGCATCGACCGGTACCTGGAGATGCCGAGGCTCGACCCGCAGGGGGGGCTCTACACCGTCATGGACGTCGGACGGAACGGCGATGAGTTCGTGCGGGACGTCCTGCCGAAAACCGGTGTGATCTTCGTGCCGGGCAGCGGCTTCGGTCCCTCACTCACGAACGGCGTTCGGATCTCCTTCGGCCCGCTCGTGAACGATCTCGACCGGATCGAGGAAGGGTTTCGGAGGGTGGGTGAAGTCGTGCGGGGCTAGTCCGCCCGAACGTCGAACATCCACCCCATGACCCACCATCGACGACCGCCCCAGAACAGCGTGATGCTGTTCGTCCCGGTGTCGAACGAAGCCCCCATCGCCGTGGTAGTCGTCGAGCGTCATCACGTCGACGTTGGGATCGATAGTCCGCGAATCAGCTGGGCCGCGCCAAGGATCCGTCATCCAAGGCAGTCCGGGAACGACCTAGCGTGACTCGACGGCGCCCGGCTCTCGTGCCCTCGGCAAGGCCACCACGTCGGGATAATGGATCGTGTAGTTCCCGAACTGTTCCGACCACGAGAAACCCTCTTCGACCCGGGCGCGGAACGCTTCGGGGACGACCGGCCGTCCTCTGTAGCGCCAATCGATACCGGAAAAGATCACGCAACGAAGCTCCTGCCGATCCAGAGGCCCATACAGGGTCTCGGACGAAAGCACCCCTGTTTCGATCATCTGCCTCTGAAGCAGTGGATAGATCACACGCGGCCGGTCCAGCAGGACATTCAGCGACGGATCATTCGAGTAGCAGACGCCGTCCTGCGCGTTCACCCGCTCAGCGAGTAACCCTCTCTCAGCGCCCAGCACCTCAGTCCGGACCAGGGCGATATCGACGCCATGAGGCTGCCGAATCGAGTCGATCGCAGTCCCCACCGTAACGGTGAGGAGCAGAAGTACGACGACCGGCCCCGTCGAGGGGTAGGGATCGAGAGGTCGAGCATTCGACAGAATTCGAACCGAACAGAGCACGAGAAGTAGGCCGTAGCTCGCCGGCTCGACGAAGTAGTACGGTGCGGCCCCGGACCGGACCGTCGCGAATCCATAACCCAGCAGAGTCACAATCCAGAAACTGACGACGGGCGCCCACGCCGAAGATGGGGACACATCCCTGGGCCTCAATGTCAGCCAAATCACGAGCGGCATCGGCCCGAGCAGCATGAGCGGGATCCACGGATCACCGAGGCGCGCGAGATATGGGAGCAGGATCAAGCGGGTATCCCACGGCACGTGGACGGCCCCTCGAAGTCCGGCGAGGTATGCACCGTCAGACATCACGTTCATGAGCGAGACCGACGCCAGAATGAGTCCGGCCTGAGCTCCCCCGATGATCAGCGCACGCCGCCATTGACGACGGACGAGGTGGACGAGCCCCACCGCCCCGATGAGCAGGAGGCCGGTCGCCTTGATGTGAAAGGCCAACAACGGAACGACGGTGATTGCCGCGGTGATTGCCCGCCGTTCCAGCAGCCCGGCCCTATCCGTCTCCAGCGTCGTCAACCAGCAAAGCAACGCGCTGAACGCCAACACCCAGTGATCCGGCCGGAACGAGATCGTGTGTTCGACGAGCGTGTAGGTGCCCACCCAGAGCAGGCCGCCTACGGCGATCATCGGCACAGGAAGACCCAACCGGACGCCCACGGCTCCAAGAAAGATCCACGCAAGAGCGGTCATGAGCACCGACAACGAGCGACCGATCGTGTACAGGGAGGGAACCGACGAATCGAGTGCTGCGCCGATCCATCCGACGGTCGCGTGGAGCAGCGCACCGTGGACAGATGGGTAGTACGGTGGCTCGACCCCCGACGCGAACATCGGCAGTCCTTCCTGTGCTCGATGCGCGAAGTAGACCTTGCCCGCCTCCCCAACCGTATTGGCACCGTCTGCGGTAAACGCGCGGACCATATGCTGTACATGAGGGGTGGCCCTCGCGACCGCGACAATCCCCAGAATGAGCCAAAGGAGGATCGTGACCCTCGCGCGAGTCACGGATACACGTCGACCTCCACTCAACGGATCTCCACCAGACCCAAGATCCATGGGAAGCACGTCCAGACTCGATGCGATTCTGCGTGTCGACCGAGGAGTGCCGAGAACAGCCGAGGCGTGAACTGCTGGATATGCTCAGGGTGATTGCCCAATCGCCGGATGTGTCGCCCTCTGAGGAAGTTGCCTATGCGGAACCACGGCTCCCAGGGCACAGAAATCAGCGCGTACCGCGAGGTCCACTCCATGACTCTGGCGACCGCCTCGTCCGGCTCGTCGAGATGTTCGACCACTTCCAGACACAACACCAGCTCAGCACATCCGGGATCAGCGACGGGGTCCAGAACATTGCCGACGCGGAATTCCAGCCCGGGCTGCAGCACGGTCGCCGTATGTATCGCAGTCTCGCTCAGATCGAGACCGAGATAGCCGGCGTTCGGCATCTCTGCCCGAAGCATACCGGCGACAATCCCCTCACCACAGCCGAGGTCGACGATCGAGTCCGGGTCGAGCTGGCATGCCGTTTCAACGACTTCGTTCAAGAAGCGTTGGATGATCCGCTGCATGAGCGGATTGCCGGTCTGGTACTTCTGAAAGTTCGATGACTCAGCGGCGGTCATGACGAGCGTCCGAAATCGTGCGTGGCCGATCCGTTCCCAGTCTTCGGATGATCAATTCCGCGAGGAGACCGGTCGACACCAGCTGCACCCCGACCACGGTGAGCAGAAGGCCGAGGAAGAGCAGTGGACGGGTTCCGATCGGTCCATACCCGGCAAACCAGAGTACCGAGAGGTAAAGAAGTAGGAGGACACCAAGCCCGCCAAAAGCCATTCCGACCAAGCCGAACAGGTGAAGGGGGCGCAGGTTGTAGCGTGTCGTCAGGAGCACCGTCAGGAGATCGAGTGCCCCCTTGAGGAGGCGAGCGGAACCGTATTTGGATTGCCCGAACGCTCTGGGATGGTGCTCGACCGGGATTTCGGTCACCCGTCGTCCATGCCAGTGCGCCATGACCGTGATGAATCGGTGCATCTCACCGACCAGTTCTACTTCCTCGAGCACCTCCGCCCGGTAGGCTTTCAGCCCCGAGTTGTGATCCTTCAGGTGGAGGCCGCTGATGCGGCTCGTGACGACATTGAACCATTTCGACGGAATCGTCTTGTGCCACGGATCTTTGCGGCCGCGTTTCCATCCCGAGACGACGTCATACCCCTCGTCGAGCTTCGCCAGAAGGCTCGGAATGCCCTTCGGATCGTCCTGCAGGTCCGCGTCCATCGTGACGATGACCGGGCCACTCGCAATCTTGAACCCCTCGGACAACGCAGCCGCCTTCCCATAGTTCCGGGTCAGTTTGACCAGACGAACTCGGTCATCGGTCCTGAGGAGATCTTCCAGCAGCGCACGGCTCCCGTCCGTGCTCCCATCGTCGGCGAAAATGATCTCGAAGGTGTACCCGGCTCCGTCGAGGACGTCGGAGATCCAGCCCTTCAAACGTTCGAGAGAGTCCACCTCGTTGTAGACGGGCACGACCACACTCAGGTCGACTGCCTGCACGGCTTCCTCGTGGAATCGGGCGGCACAGTATTCACGCCGACGCTACGACTGGCCTGGAATCGAGTCAACGTACTCGGAGCAGGTGGTTCCGTGATCGCCCTGCGGAACAGTGGTCGCTTCAAGCGAGCCCGGTAGACGATTGACCTGCCCACCCGGATCGGTCGGGAAACCCCGGGGCGATCGGGGGTAGAGGTGTGCGTGTCCGTGACCGTCTGCCCAGCCAACTGTGACTCGACTTCACCGGTTCCTGCTCCTCGCGGCTTCCGCTGCACTCCCTCTTCCGGGGATCGCGGCAGGTCAGGATGTGGGAGACGTGAATCGACTCGCCGGTGTGACGACCGTGAACGTCCGGATCGAGGCCACGTGGGATGATGCGATCACCATGGACGCAGGCGGTGCGACGGCCGACCAGTTCCGCCAGGCACTTCGCATGACGTTCGAGGACCGTCTGGAAACGGCCGATTCTGCACCCAATCTCCTCGCTGGCGCGCCAACGACGGTCACGTGCCATGTCGACACCTTCTACGAGCCGGGCCAGATCATCTATGCTCTGCGTACGCAGGTCGAGCAGCCTGGCGCCGACGGCACGCCGGTGATCGTGTGGATTCGCTCATGGGTCGGATCCTTCAACATGCAGCAGATGCACGTGATGTTCACCCTCGGCACCCAGTGCGCCGAACGTTTCCTCGACGACTGGCAGAGCGCCAACTAGCGCTTCCGCCTCGTCGCCCTCGTCCGCAGCACCACGATCGTCGGTCGCAGCGGGGTCGAGTAACCACCGGGTGTCGAGCGACCCGAGCCGCGTCGCGTCCCCGTGGTGTTGCATCCTGATACAGAATGGGGAAACCTCTTCCCGATCGATCTGTTTCGCCTACGGAGGCCACGGTGGAATCGTCTGCCCGCTCCTTTCTCAACGCCCTTCTCTCGACGCCCGGCGTGTCCGGCTACGAACAAGCGGTCCAGCAGATCGTACGGGAGTACGCGGCCCCATTCGCCGACGACATCCAGACAGATCTTCACGGTAATGTGATCGCGACCGTGAACGGCACCGGCGGCCCCACCCTGATGCTCGACGGTCACTGCGACCAGCTGGGCATGCTCGTCTCCCACATCGACGACGCAGGCTACCTCTTCTTCCAGACCGTCGGGGGGTGGGATCCCCAACAGCTCGTCGGCCAGCGTGTCACGGTCTGGACCACGAGCGACCCGGTGCACGGCGTGATCTCACGAAAGGCGATCCACCTTCTTACGGACGACGAGAAGAAGAAGGTCGTCGACCCGACGGATATGTGGATCGACATCGGTGCCAGGGACCGCGACGACGCCGCGTCCGTCGTGTCGATCGGCGATGCGGTGACCGTGCAGCTGGGGATTCAGGAGATGCGCAACGGACTCGCGAACGCACCCGCGATGGACAACCGGAGCGGTGTCTGGGTCGTCTTCGAGGCGATGCGGCGCGCGGCTGCGCAGGGCGTCTCCTGCAGGCTCGCGGTTGCGTCCACGGTTCAGGAAGAGATCGGTCTGCGAGGCGCGCGAACGGCAGCCTACGGGATCGAGCCGGACGTGGCGATCGCCGTCGACGTCACTCACGCCACGGACTGTCCGGGGATCGACAAGCGTCAGCGTGGAGTGATCAATCTGGGCAGTGGACCGGTGATCCTCCGCGGGCCGAACATCAACCCACGGGTCGGAGGGCGCCTCGAGGAGCTCGCAAAACGGGGAGACATTCCGTTTCAGGTGGCCGCGCTGGGGCGAGCCGCACCCAACGACTCGAACGCGCTCCAGATCACCCGTGCGGGTGTCGCGACGGGCCTCGTCCAGCTCCCGAACCGCTACATGCACAGCGCCGTGGAGACGATCGCGCTTTCCGACCTCGACGCCGCCGCGGAGTTGCTGGCATCGTTCGCGACCGAGCTCACCGGCGAGGACTCCTTCATCCCCTGAGCAGACCGCGTTCGGTCGCGTGCACGGGCAGGGTCTCGCGTCAGTTCGGCGTGAGCGCGATCTCGATGCCCGAGATATCACCGGGCCCGACACCGCAGAAACTCGACAGGTTAACGGTCGAGCTCGAAAACCCTGCGCTCACCGCGGCCACGGACAGCGTTGTGCAGTTCGGGGCCGACTGACCTCGCGGCGGCCCGGTTCGCACGGACCAAGCACCCGACGCATTGGAGACGTCCGTATCGAAGATCTCCGAAGTCGGCTCCAGGGGAGGCTGATACCGCAACGTCACCTGCGCCCCGTCGATACCCTGCCCCGCGGTATATCCGGAACCTGCAGACGCGGCGACCACGGTACCGGAGAGATAAAGAATGTTCTCGGGCTCGGTGGAGCCACATCCTGACATCGCGAAGAGCAGGGACAGAGCGAAAGGCTTTCTCATGCGTGGGGGTCGGGTGAGATGAACGAACGTGGTCCGGATAGCATCGATCACCGGTGGAGAGCCGTCCAGAGCGTGACGCTGATGGCATCGCACAGTACCGTGCTCCGAGGCTACACTCCGATACCCTCTCCACGTTGCGTCATGATCAAGACCAGGAAGGCTCCCCGATCCTCGATCTGCGCCGTGACCGTGACGCTCACGCTGGCGGTACCGGCAGGACTCCAGGCTCAGGACGCGGGGGACCTCTTCGATGAGGCGTGCGCAGAGTGCCACAGCTCAGCCCAGAGCGGACGGACCCCGACCCGGTTCTCACTGAGCCAGCTCACGCCGCGCGCGATCGTGGCGGCGCTCGGCCCCGGAGGCGTCATGCGCTCCGAGGGCGAGGACCTCACCGAGGCACAGCGCATCATGCTCGGCGAGTATCTCACGCGCCGTACGTACACGGAGGCGGTCCTGCCTCCGTCCGCCTATTGCGCAGGTGCGAGCCGCGGCCGGCTCGCCGTCGACGACATCACGTGGATGGGCTTCGGCGGGGATCTGGAGGGCACGGGCTTCCAGCCGGCGGAACGTGCCGGTCTCTCGGCGGAGGACGTGCCGAATCTGGAGCTTCTGTGGGCCTTCGGCTTCCCGGACGCGTCCCAGGTGAGGACGAAGCCCACCGTCGTCGGTGATCTCGCGGTCGTCACCGACCAGTTCGGGGGCGTCTACGCACTGCACGCTGCAACGGGCTGCGTGCAATGGACGTTCGAGGCCGAAGCCGGAGTTCGGGGAGGCGTGCTCGTCGAAGAGGACGACGACGGCCGGAGTGTCGCGTACGTGGTCGACGCGCGCACGACCGCCTACGCCATCGATACGGAGTCGGGTGACGTATTGTGGCAGACCCGCGTGGGATGGCACCCCGAATCGAACAACACGGGACACGCGGTCCTGCACGACGGCCGGCTGATCGTCCCGATCTCCACCATGGGCGAGGTCGTAGCCGCGGGTGACCCCACCTACGAGTGCTGCACATCCTCGGGGGCCGTTGCGGCGCTCGACACCTCCACCGGCGAACTCCTTTGGTACCACCGCGTCATTCCAGACTACCCGGAAGAGGCGGGCACCAACCCCATCGGCACACAACTCTGGGCTCCGTCGGGAGCGCCTGTCTGGTCCAGCCCGACGCTCGATACCAGGCGCGGATTGGTATACGCAGGATCCGGGGAGAACCTCTCTCGCCCGACCACCGGGACCAGTGACGCCATCCTGGCGATCGATCTCGAGACCGGTGACCTCGACTGGATCTTCCAGGCCACGGAAGGGGACGCGTTCACCATGGCGTGCTCATCCGCACGAAACCGTCAGAACTGTCCTGCACCGCCCGGACCCGATGTGGACTTCGGCATGGCCCCGATCCTCGTCGAGCGGCCCGACGGGAAGGAAATCCTCGTGGCGGGTCAGAAGTCGGGTACGGTCTGGGCGCTGGATCCGGACAACAACGGAGAGATCCTCTGGTCCACCCAGATCGGCCGTGGCAGCGCCCTCGGCGGCATCCATTGGGGCATGGCCACCGACGGCCGCCTCGTCTATGCGGCGAATGCCGACCGCCAGGCCGAAATCGTGAACATCAACCCCGGCATGGAGTGGTCCCCGGGACTCTTCGCGCTCGATCTGATGAACGGTGAAGTCGTGTGGAGCGCTCCGGCCCCCGAGGACACCTGCGCCGATCGCCCCGGATGCTGGCGCGCAAACTCTGCCGCGCCGACGGTCATTCCGGGCGTCGTGTTCGCCGGTGGGCTGGACGGCCACATGCGGGCGCACGCGACGGACGACGGGCGAGTCCTCTGGGACTTCGATACGGTCCGGGACTTCGAGACGGTCAACGGCATTCCGGGCAGAGGAGGTGCGATCGACGGCCCGGGACCTGTCATCGCAGACGGCCTTGTCTTTGTGAACAGCGGGTACGCCAGCTTTGGGCAGATGCCCGGGAACGTCCTCCTCGTCTTCGGCGTGCGCGGAGACCAGCCATGAGTCGTCGCTGGCCGACGACTGACAGGCGGCGCACATTGGACGCCTTCGACCCGAGACCGCTGGAGCAGCGCTTGACGAACACCCCGAGACTCCGCTCGACGACCCGGACCGCGCTCACGGGCGTGGCTCTGCTCGTCCTCGCTCCCCTGACGGCAGCGGCACAGGCAGGCGAGATCCCCCGCACCGCGGCCGGCCATCCCGACATGAACGGGATCTGGCAGGCCCTCGGCAACGCCCATTGGGATATCGAGCCTCACACGGCCCGTCCCGCCCTTGCGATGCAGCCGGGCCCGGTCGTTCCCGTACCGGCCACGGAGGTGCTCGCACTCGGTGCCGTAGGCTCCGTACCGTCCGGATACGGTGTCGTGGTAGGAGGCAGCATTCCCTATCTGCCGGACGCAGCCGCGACCCGGGACGAGAACCGTGAGCAGTGGCTCGAGCGTGATCCGGAGATCAAGTGCTACCTCCCGGGTGTTCCACGAGCGACCTACATGCCCTTTCCGTTTCAGATCTTTCACAGTGACGCGCACGTTGCGATCACGTACGAGTACGCGTCCGCGTTCCGCGAGATCTACCTCGAGGATCCGGGTGAACCTCAGGTCGACTCGTGGATGGGTCAGTCGTACGGACAATGGGACGGCGACACGTTCGTCGTCCGGGTCGACGGGATGCTGGGCGACGCGTGGCTCGACCGAGCCGGGAACTTCACGGGATATGGAACGACGGTCACCGAGCGATACACGATGATCGGCCCGGACCATCTCGTGTACGAGGCAGAGATCGAAAACCCGGAGACCTTCTCGGAACCGTGGACCATCCGGATGCCGCTCTATCGGAACATCGACCCCAACGCCCGCCTCGGGCAGTTCAAATGTGTCGAGTTCGTGGAGGAGCTGATGTACGGACACCTCCGCAAGAATCCGATCCGCGGGAACGGTTCGTGAGCAGAGATCGGAGTCGGAACAGCCTCGGAGCGCTCGGCGCTCTGGTGATCCTGGCGTGTATCCTCGCCGTGCTTCCGACCCCCTCCGCTGCGCAATCGTCCGGATGGGTCATGCCGCGTCTTCCCGACGGCACACCGGACCTCCAGGGCAACTGGAGCAACGCCACGATGACACCGATTGTCCGTCCACCGGGCGTGGCGGAGATCCTCACATCGGAGCAGGTCTCGGCGCTCGAACAGGGGCGGCAGGACTTCATCACGTCCGACTACGAGGACAGTGATCCCGAGCGGGGCGCACCTCCCGTCGGTGGTGAATTGACGGGCGATCCGATTTTCGACGCTGCGACCGGTGGGACCGGTGGGTACAACCAGTTCTTCGTCGACGCCGGGGACAACATCGCGATCTACGACGGAGAGCCCCGTAGCTCGTTGATCGTGTACCCGGAAGACGGTCGCCGCGCGGCTTTCACGCCCGAGGGAGAACGTCGCGTGGCAGAGCGAGTCGCGTTCAACCGGCAGTTCAATCAGTACGACAATCCGGAGAACCGACCGCTCGCGGAGCGCTGCATGATGTCGTTCGGCTCCAACGGCGGGCCGCCGATGCTCCCGAACTACTTCTACAACAACAACTACACGATCGTGCAGACGCCGGACGCCATCATGATCATGACCGAGATGGTGCACGATGTGCGCGTCATCCGGATGGGCGAGCCTCGGCCTCTTCCAGAACACATGCGCCCCTGGCTGGGCGACTCGTGGGGTCGTTGGGACGGTGACACCCTCGTCATCGAGACGACGAACATCCACCCGCAGCAGGTACTCATGGGGATGTCGAACGCATCGTTCTATCCTTCGGAAGACACCCGCGTGATCGAGCGCCTCACCCGTGTGTCCGACGACCAGATGAACTACGAGTTCACGATCGACGACCCGACGATCTTCGCCGACCAGATTCGAGGGGAAGTCCCCTTCAATCGTCTGGATGGGCTTCTATACGAGTACGCATGTCACGAGGCGAATTACGCGCTCGAGAACGTGCTTCGAGGTGCCCGCTCGCAGGAAGAGCGGGAGCGGAACGAAAACCAGCAGGACCGGAGATGACTCGATGAAACGCACCGCTTTACTGATCGCATGCACGGCCATGGCCGTCGTGGTCACCGCCGGCCCCGTCGACGGTCACCACGCCTTCGGAGCCGAATTCGACCGCGACGCTCCGATCCGGCTGGCCGGGCCCATCGTAAGACTGGAATGGGTGAACCCGCACACGTGGATCCACCTCGAGCACACGAACGAAGACGGGTCCAAGGAAGTCTGGATGGTCGAGGGTGGTACGCCGAACGTCCTCTTGCGACGGGGACTTCGACGCGACTGCCTCACGCCGGGTACCGAGATCATCGTGGACGGATACCAGGCGAAAGACCACTCGCTGCCCCGCGCGAACGGTCGGGACATCACCTTCACCGACGGAACGAAAATCTTCCTCGGCTCCTCCGGCACCGGTGCGCCGTACGAGGCGGAGATGCTCGCTGCACGTCGGGAACGCGGACGCTGCTGACGTTCGGAACACCGACATCCGAGGCGGCCCCCCTGGCGCGACAGGACCAGCCTGCGGCACGCACTTTGCACTGCAAAGTCGTAGAGGCTCGATGGAAACGCGAGGTCGCGGATGATGAGTGATCTTGTCAGACGGCTGCGCGGTGCGGTCGGGATGGGCGTCAGCTGGGCGACCCTGGGATTCATCGTGGGCGGTCTGATCGAGTTGATCCACAACATCTGGCCCAATCCGATCGGCTCTGCCGTCGACATCTGGCCGGCGGTGCTCGCCGTCCCGGGATTCCTCGGGGGCCTGGGCTTCTCCTTCGTCCTCGCGATCGCGGCTCGCAGGCGGAGATTCGACGAACTGTCGATGGCGGGGTTCGCTCTGCTCGGTGCGGCGGGAGGGTGCATCGCCAGCCTCGTTCCCGCCTTCCTGTTGGCCGGACCGAGGGCCTTCCCGATGGTAAGCGTCCTCCTGGGGCTTGCCGGCCCCTTCGCGATCGGGGGCGCCGTTGCCGCCTCGGGTACGCTGGCGATCGCACGATTGTCCGAGGACCGAGACCTGCTGGAGGCGAGCGGACACGTGTCGGACGTCGGGCTCACGGCCGACGAGGCGCACGAACTGCTGGGGTCCGGTCCGGAGTCCTAGCTGTAGCCGATCCAACGGCCTGCGGCCGCCACCACGAACCAGAGCACGAGGGACGCGGAGCCGAGCATCCGGCTCTGCCTCGGTGACGGAGCCCCGTTCGTGATCCTCGGATCACGCACCAGAAAGGTGAAGGCGAGCGCAATCGGCAGGGTCGTCATCTTCACCCAGAACGACGTGTTGTAGAAGCACTTGATCGCTTCGGACAGGAAGAGCAGCACACCCGAGCTCAGCATCACCACCAGCGCACCCGCCAGCCACGGCCGCACCAGCGTGGCCAGGTGACCGGCCTCCTGGTCTTTCATCCCGACGCCGAGCAACCGCAGGTCGACCATGATCAGCGCGCCGCCCATGACGCAGAGGGCCACCAGGTGAACGGCCTCGATGATCGGGAAGGCGTAGATCGAGTTCCTCACGGCCGTGCCGAGAACCGTGGCCTCACACCATTCGAAGAAGCCGATCCAGCTCTCCGGCGGCATCACGGCGCGACCTCCTGGATCTGGCACTGGGCGACCCAGTTCACCCACTCGGGCTGGGGCTGGATGTCACAATCGAACCAGTTATACGCGATCATCCGGCCCGAGAAGACCACGCCCGTCCACATCACGATGGACACGATCCCCGCGATGCGTGCAGCACGAGGCGGCGACCACACGTCATCCCATGCATCGATCGACGTGTGGATTCGGGCATGGAACAGCCAGATGTTCAGCCCTGCGAACGCGAGCAGCACGCATTTGATGCGAAAGAAGAGGTTGTGGTAGTACCGCAGCGGGGACGAGTAAAAGAGGAGGAGTCCGGTCACGACCATGACCGCGAAGCCGATCCGCGTCCACGGCAGAAGTCGGTCGATGAACGACGAAGCCGGTACGCCCGGGAAGGCGAGCCCAACCAGCCGCAAATCCATCATGAGGGCGGTACCCACGAACAACGCCAGAGACAGGACGTGGGTCGACTCGATCAGGGGCCACGCGTAGTAGGACTCGAGAAGCGCGATACTCCACGGTGTATTGCCGAGCCACTCGAGAACGCTCCGAATCACGAGCCCTCGTCCGGGGCCTGAGCGCGATCATCACTGGGGCGCAACGTCTCGATGGCGTACGTCGCGTGGCATTGCGTGCAGACGAAATACATCTCCGCCCCGACATCGAATACGGCCTGCTCGTCTCGCTCCTCGGCTACTTCGACCGCACGCCGTCCGATGTCGATCAGCGCCTGTGACATCGTCATCCACGGTCCGTCGTCGAGCGCCCGGCCATCCATCATGAGAAGATTCCCCGCCTCGGCGACGACGAACGCGGCGTTTTCCACGGCCAGCCAATCCTCCTCGGACTCGGGGCGGAGCTGGTGCTCGCCCTCCGAATCGATGATCCATCCGACCGCGCGCCAGTAGACCTGCGCATTCGGTTCCAGGACGTGAGCCATCAGCTCGGGCATGTCCGCGACGGCCGTATATCGGTCCTCGTCCGCCGATGCGGAGCACGCAACGAGGACGACGAGAAGAGTGAAGATCCCCGTCCGGGCACGTCGAAGTCCGTTCATGGCCGCAAGCTACGCCGGCCAGCGGGCTCGCGAAC
>Ga0181594_10000091_pt1 | contig 68383 bp, 69 predicted proteins | sample 071ome_18_FD_145603 | JGI IMG/M metagenome (GOLD analysis project Ga0181594, IMG submission 145603) | Coastal salt marsh microbial communities from the Groves Creek Marsh, Skidaway Island, Georgia - 071413BT metaG (spades assembly) | ecosystem: Environmental > Aquatic > Marine > Intertidal zone...
TGCAAATTCCCACCGCGCGCCACTCCTTGCTGGACAAGTTGGCTTTGGCTGACCCCGAGATAGATACTAGGCGTCCCGATACCATTCAGGAGCGCGCCTATACCTCCGCGATTTGGTATCGACCCTAAACATTATCGTCATACGGCTATACAGACTCGTAAGCCCTCCAATACAGGCTTAGTTTGCTCCAGCGCTTTGAGGCAGGCGGACTGTTCCTCAGCCAATGCGTCGAGCTCTCTCTCGGTGACTCCGGGGTTAATGGTTTTTAGGTAAGTCAGGCGGCTGCTCTCGCCTTGATAAAAGTGATTCGCCTTCTCGATGGCTGCCTCTCGCCGCTGCTGCGTAGCGTCGGTCGCGCGCTGCTCCAACGAACCAAACAGGGCTTCTAACATCGCTCTCAGCTTGCTGAGCACCGCAGCGCTCGTTGCGTTCGGCACAGATTGCAGCGCTTCGGCGAGATAGTTAGCGGATAGCTTGTCGCCAACTTCCTTGCCATCTTTTGTCACCAACATTCGGATGGGCGTGTAGTCTAAAAATTGGCCGGCCTCAAGATAGCGAGGCGCGAGACACTCTATTCGAAAAAGCGCTTCCAGCAGGAACGTCCCTGCAGGGACACCCTTGTGAGCGAACGTGCCAAGACAGGCCTTCCCGATTTCACTGCCCAGCAGCACGGCCATGGACTCCATGATGATGGGATGCTCCCAGGTCAGAAAGAGCACGTCCTCTCTCGCGAGGGCTGTGGACCGGTCGTAGGTTGCAGTGACGCCTTCCTCATTGAGTCCCGGCAGCTGCCCGGTAACGAGGTTTTCCGTCGGCCGAACAAGCGACAGGTTTTCTTCTAAATATTCTTGATCGATTCCGATGCGGTCAAAGAGTCGTTCAGTAAAGTCGTACAGGTGGCCTGCTGACTCTCGTGACTCAAGGCTTTGAATGATGTGACGTCCGGTATCGCTGTTGTGGGAGTGCCGCTCTAGTAGCCGGTCCCTTCCTCGTTCGGTTTCCAGCGTGAGTTGCTCACGACGGTCTCTGGTGGCGTCTATGATTGATTGAAGGCCTTTCTCTCCGCGCATGACTGCGCTGAGCGTCGATTCGAATTCGTTGAAGATTTGGTGCCCGAAGGAGCAAGTGGCAGTGAATGCGCCGAGGCCATTGTGTAACCAGAGGAAGAGTTGTTCTTGTGCGGTGCCGAGGAGGTAGGGCACATGAATGTGTATTTCGGCACCTTGTCCAATTCGGTCTAGGCGTCCAATTCGTTGCTCCAGAAGATCTGGGTGCCTCGGCAGGTCGAAGCAGACGAGATGACGGGCGAACTGAAAGTTGCGCCCCTCGCTTCCAATTTCGGAACAGATAAGCGCTTGTGCACCGCTCAGCTCGTCGGCGAAATATGCTGCCGCTCGATCGCGTTCAATGAGACTCAGGCCTTCGTGAAAAGCAGCGCAACGGACACCGACCTTGAAGTGGAGGTGGTGTTCCAGCGCCAGCGCAGTCTCTTTGTGAGCGCAAATGACAAGCGCTTTCTCCGGTCGTAAGGTTTTAAGTGTCTCTTGCAGCCACGCTACCCTGGGATCTTGCTCCAGCCACGCTTCATTCAAATGGGCCAGCTCTGGATGCAGTGCGTGTGGGGCGTCTGCATAGAGATCGGGCGCCGTCAGCGGATAGGCGTTAAGCAGTCTTTGTGGAAAGCCGGAGACGGCGCGGCGCGAGTTTCGGTATAGCACTCTCCCCGTGCCATATCGATCCAGCATTTGCTGAATTTGCTCTTCAGGCGCACTGTTAGGGTCGATGCCCTCGGGCAGCGTCGGACTTAAGCCCGCCTCGATTTGCTCGATGACCTGATTCCAGCGTGAGAACTGCGCCTGCTCCCGCTTGAACTGATCGAAACTAGGGAAGCGAGAGGGGTCGATGAGTCGCAGTCTCTCAAAATGCGCTTCGGGCCCCGCTTGCTCTGGCGTCGCGGTCAGTAGCAACAAGCCACGCGCGCTGGCCGCCAGTTGGCTAACAAAGCTACCGAGGTCTGATTGGGGGTCCCGTAATCCTGAGATGTGATGCGCCTCGTCGATAATAACCATATCCCAGGGTAGTCCTATGACGATTTGCTGTAGCTGGGCGTTATCTGAGAACAGCGTGATAGGGGATATGACCAGAGGGCTGTCGGTGTACTCCTCTTCCCAATTGGCATCCTCAAGCCTGTGCTCATTCAGTAGCGAGAACGCCAGGTGAAAGCGCCGCTGCATTTCTACCAGCCATTGATGTGTCAGTGATTCGGGGGTGAGCACTAACACCCGCGACACTCTCTGTCGCAATAACTGCTGACTCAGTATCAAGCCCGCTTCAATGGTTTTCCCAAGGCCTACCTCGTCAGCCAGCAGCACACGAGGTGCGGACTGCTTCCCGATGCTTGCGGCAACATACAGCTGATGTGAAAGCAGAGACGTGCGCGGCCCAAGTAAACCTTGAAGACCAAAACCTTCGCCGGCGGCGCTGTGTTCAAGCGTGATCCGACGCAGATCAAAGTCTGCGGTTTTGCTCAATTGGTTGTTGAGTAGACGTTCAATTGGCGTGTTGAGCTCGATGTGCGCGTCCAGTTCAGCTTCTTTTACCACTTGGCGCGAGTCATCCTCGCCGACTGTTTCGTAAATCGCCAGTTCCGCAATGTGCTCTACTGAGAGCACGGTAAAAGTCGAGCCGTCGAGGCGGGTAAGTTGGTCGCCCGGTTTTAGCAGCAAGCGTGTGAGAGGCGCGCGATCGGTAGCGTAAACGCGCTCCTCCTCCACCGCAGGGAAGTGTAAGGTCACTCGTCGCTCGTCGACCTGAGTGACGATACCCAAGCCAAGGGAGCTGTCAGCATGGCTAACCCAGCGCTGACCGGGCGAGAATAGATTCGTCATTATTCGAAAAACAGTCGGTAGCTGTTTGTGCGAGTCATCTCGAGAAACTGCTCTATCTCGAGCCCTTTCAGCTCAGCCAGTTTCTCGGCGATTAACGGTAGGTAGCAGGGTGCATTAGGTTTGCCGCGAAAGGGTACCGGGGTGAGATAGGGGGCATCAGTTTCCAGCACAATGGATTCGACTGGCGTCGCACGAACGACGGCGCGAACGTTTTCGGCGTTTTTAAACGTGGTAATGCCGTTAAAGCCGAGCACAAAACCCTCTGCGAGGCAAAATTCCGCGAGCGCCAGCGAGCTTGTAAAGCTGTGAATCACGCCTTTCCTTGCCAGGGACTGACTATGGTTTGCCAGAATCGCTCGCGTGTCATCGTCGGCGTCTCTGGTATGAATCACTACCGGTAAGTTCTCCTGCGCCGCAATCTGCAGTTGCTCCTCGAACGCCTTCGCCTGTGCCAGGCGGTCACTGTGCTCGTAATAGTAGTCCAGGCCGATTTCACCCACCGCCACAACGCGGGTCTCCCCGCAGCCGGCTGCCACTCTCTGTGCGACATCTGGGCTCCAGTCGCTCGCTTCGTGTGGGTGAATGCCTTGGGTGCACCATACTTGCGCATGCGCTCCGGCGAGCTGCCGCACTGTATCGAGATTGGCCGGCGACACGGCAATGGTGATGATTCGCTCGATGCCATGAGCCGTCGCTGCATCGAGCGTTTCCTGAAGCGCTTCTTGATTCAGGTAATCCAGATGGCAATGAGTTTCTACGATCGGCGTCGAAAAACGGGGGATCGTTTTGTCGGGTGCTGGCTTCATGCGGATGCTACAACCTGAAGGCGAGCATTATCGCATATTTGCGTAGCTGGGGTGCCTCGTGAGAGCAATTAACCCCTGTGAACGGTACGAAAGCGCATTGCCTGCACCGTTTCAATGATTTCGTGCCAGAGCCACTGGTGCACTGGCGAGTGTTCCGTGCGCTTGTGGGCAATGAGGGAGTATTGAACGCTAAAGGTGAGATCGAGCGGGAGTGTGAGCGCGACGATATCGCGGGTTGCGCCCTCGTTGCGTGCGAGATAAGCGGGACATATCAATAGGTAATCCGTTTCCCTCAACACCTCAAAAGCAGTGAGTAGGTGGGACGTTTCCAAGGTTCCTCTATCGCTTTCGAAGAGGCCGCGGGCGAGCACCTGGCCACCAATCAGTTCCTCCCTGTCCGCAACATATAGCGCGACTTGGGGATATTGGCGCACCAGGTCACTGGTCAGCGTTTGCTCGACCAGCGGATGTTCCTGGCGAACGAAGATTGCCAGTGGCGACGCTGCGAGCGGCGCTATAGTGTACTCGGGCGGATATTCCTCCCGGTGTATTTGAATGGCGAAGTCGAGTTCTCCCTTTGCTAGCTGGTCAAGCTGCCTTTCTGCCCGAGTGATAGTTCTCAGTCGGAGCCGCGGCGCAATAGATTGAAGGCGTGCCGATAGGGGGGGAAGTAGGGTAAAGCCTACATACTCCGAAATGGCGAGGGTGATCTCCCCGCGGTAGGCTGCGGGAGAAAAGTCTCCAGCGTCTAGCAGGCTGTCGACCTGCCCAAGGATGCTTTTTAACTCTGCCACTAGACTCAGCGCCCTTGGGGTGGGCTGGATACCCCGTTTGCTGCGCACGAACAGGGGGTCGTCAAAGGTTTCTCTGAGGCGCCCCAGCGTTTTGGACATCGCAGGCTGGGTTATAGAAAGCCGGTCTGCGGCCCGAGAAACACTGCCCTCCTCAAGCAAAACATGCAATGAAACCAATAGGTTAAGATCGATTCTTGCAAGTCTGTTCAAGTTCATAATGTGTGGCCTATAACACGCAAGACTGAATGTAAGTCGGTAAATACATTAGCTGTATTGGCAGTAGTTATGGATAGTACCAGATAGGTTCCCTAGCGACAGGTGGCGTTTTCCCCTTTGAAGCGCTGGCTGACGGGAACTTCCAGCCTTAACCCGCCTCTCAGAGGCGGGTTTTTTTTGCGCTATATTGCGTGTTGCGACCATACCGGGTGCTGATGTGAGGCAATTTCTCTATGCGCTGGGGTGTTTCTGCGGGCTGGCATCCGCGGATACGCCACTACCCTTTGGCCTCGACCTTCAGTCGGCGGATTGGATGCGGGCCCAAACGATGACAACGGAGACGGCGGTCACCCCAACTGGCGTGCTGGACGAGGCTGTTTTTGCGCTGGACGCGATGCAGCGTGAGTTGGGGCCGTATCATCCGGACCTGGTGGCTCCGACCTTGGCCGCCGCCGCGCTCGCGACTCAGACGGGCGCTGTGTCGCGTGCGGAAGAGCTCTATGACAGGGCGCTACACACAGTACGGGTGAACGATGGTCTGTACGGTGATCAGCAGTTGCCCATCTTGCGCGGACTCCTCGACCTCTATTTGATCTCCGGCGACCGCGAGGGATTTGAAAAAAGAGCCGACTACCAGTTCAGGCTTCTGGGCTCTGGCGTGCCGCCCTTCAACAGTGCAGAGCTATCAGCGGCAGGAGAGTTTTTTGACGTCACACTTGATGCTCTGATTGACGCCTCATGGGAGGGCAAGTCGAGAGAGCTGCTCCGTTTTCACGACAGAGTCGAAGCCCTGACTGAGGCGGTTTGTGCTGACGCGGAGTTTGGTATGGACTGGTGCCAACCGTTTTCTTTTCGACTCGCCCGGTTTTACTATTTGCTCGAGTATAAGCTCGATGTCTTTGTGGATGATCCGCGATTCGAGCCGAGATTGAGTGGCGCGGATTGGCAAACACTGGAGCGTGAACCTCGTATGGAGGCGCTGCAGCGTCGCCTGTTTCAGCAAGGAGAGCGCGTTTTTGATCGATTGCTGGCCCTTAAGCCCGAGGACCACGACGCTTTATCTGCTTTGGCTGACTGGCACTGGTTCTATCAAAAGCGGCCCGCCGCCATCAGACACTATCAGGCAGCTTGTCAGTTGCGGCCAGAGCGTTTCGAATATCCGGCGCCGTTACCGGAGTATCCGGCGCTGAGCAAGTACCGGGCTTTCACAGAGATTGGCGTGCCAGTGGGCGTTACCTTGGAGATCAATGAGAGAGGCGTGCCGTCGGATATTGTGCTGGCATCGCTCGACGTCGAAGGACCGCTCAGCCTCAAGCGCAAGCTGCGGGCAACACGGTTCCGGCCCATTTTTGATGACTGTAAAGATCCGCGTCCGGTAAGCCTGCTGAATGGCGAGTTCGTCCGTCTCGATTAGTCAGTCGTTATGAATGACAAGCAAGGCGCCGGTGGCTTTCACCGCTCCGCTCAAGCGCCAATCCAGCAGTTGTCCGCCGTGCTTCTCTATCGCTCGCTCAGCCATCTCGTGAAATGTGGGTCTTTCTGGGTCGCCGATCACAATGGTGCCTACGCCCGCGGCAATGGCACGATCAATCATCTTGCCAACAGGATTGACTAATTCATCCCAAAAGCAAATGTCGCCGCCAACAAGTACATCGACGTCGCTAAGGTCCCTCTTAGTCACCTGTTCGAATCGTCGTACCCAAGGGGTTGTCTCTACGCCATTGAGCGCCGCGACGGCGTTGAGATAGGGAAACACTGCGGGGTCCGCGTCCATTGATACTGTCTCTGAGCCCCATTGCTTCGCACACCATATGCCGGTGACGCCCCAGCCGCAGCCTGCATCGAGCACTCGTCGCGTTTTGGCGGGCTTATGCTTATTCAGGTAATCAATGATGAGGCAGCTGGATTTCCATAGTTTGGTTCCGTGAATGCTGGGCTCGTGCCCCGCGCGCTTGACGGCACGAATGCTGGCGTGACCGGAATAGGGCATCGCCACGCCGCGGAAACGCCTGAGCTTACTGGCGGCGGACTTGTTCGGCGTTCTGGGTTTTTTTTTCGTCGCAATCGCGCGCGCAGACTTCGGGGTGGGCATGAGAGTACTCGCTGTGTTGGGGCCGCGAGCTTAACAAACCTCTGGGAAGCTGGGTATCAGCGTTTGGTCACTTCCTCAGCCTGAAGCCCTTTGGGGCCCTCCACGAGCACAAACTCCACTTCTTGTCCCTCGTTGAGGCTGCGATAACCATCTCCCTGTATGGCACGAAAATGGACAAAGATGTCGTCAGGGCGGTCGGCCATGGTTATGAAGCCAAAGCCCTTGGCGTTATTGAACCACTTCACGGTTCCCACTTGGCGGTCTGACATGACTGAGACTCCACCGTTTTAGAATTATTATCGTGCACAGTGATATCAGGGCTTCAGGCAGAACGCAACTCCTCAATTTGCCGTCGTTGCTGCTGCAACACTTTCAAAGCGGCGTCAACCTGGGTTAACTTTTGGCGCTCCGCGGCAACAATGTCGGCTGGTGCGCGCTCAATAAATTTAGCGTTGGTTAATTTACCGTTAAGCCGGGCCTTCTCCGCTTCAGCCTTGGCGATCTCCTTGTCGAGGCGAGTTAATTCGGCGGTCACATCAACCAGTCCGGCCATGGGTACACGCACTTCCAGCTCCCCAAACAAGGCCATCAGGCTGGCCGTCTCGGCGTCGTGATTATCAATAGGGATGATGCTCGCGCTTTTCGACAATCTCTGTAGAAAGGTACCGTTCCTTTGCAGGCGATCTCTGTCTAGCTCGCTGGTATTGGCCACTGTCACCTCGAGTGTCGTGGCAGGGGGGATGTTGGCTTCGGAACGGATAGTTCTGATTGCGACAATAATGCCTTTCATCCACTCGATCTCGTCCTCAGCGTCGCGATCGGTGTGTTCCGGCTCGGGTGTCGGCCATGGGGCCAGCATTATGCTGTCCCCGGTCGCGCCGGTGAGCGGGCTTACGCTCTGCCAGATCTCCTCGGTAACAAATGGCATAAAGGGATGCAGCATGCGAAGCGCTTGTTCTAGGACCTCTGCCAGCGTCTGACGTGTTCCCAGAAGCGCCTGGGGGTGTCCTGCCTCATCCCAGAGCACGGGTTTGGATAGTTCGAGGTACCAATCGCAAAACTCATTCCACACAAAGTCATAGAGTGATTGGGCGGCCAGATCGAAACGGTATGCCGCAACGGCATCGTCAACGGCTAGCAAGGTGGATTGCAGCCGGCTTCTGATCCAGCGGTCAGCGAGCGACGGGGTGCCACGCGCTTTGAGCAGGTCGTGACCCTCCGTATGACTGAGTACGTAGCGGGCCGCATTCCATATTTTGTTGCAGAAATTTCGATAGCCTTCCATACGGCCAATATCGAACTTGATATCACGCCCCGTGGAAGCTAGGGAGTAAAAAGTGTAGCGGAGGGCGTCGGTACCATAGCCTGGGATGCCATCGGGGAACTGTTTACGTGTCGCTTTCTCGATCCTCTCCGCCAGTTGAGGCTGCATTAAGTTGGCAGTACGTTTCGCGATCAGTGCTTCCAGCTCGATGCCGTCAATCAGATCAATAGGGTCGAGGACATTCCCCTTTGATTTGGACATCTTTTGCCCTTCGCCATCGCGGACAAGACCGTGAACGTATACCGTGTGGAACGGCACTTCGCCCATGAACTCCAGCGACATCATTATCATTCGGGCAACCCAGAAGAAGATGATGTCAAAACCGGTCACCAGCACCGACGCGGGGTGGAAAGACCTGAGATCTGCGTTTTCCTCAGGCCAACCCAAAGTCGAGAAAGTCCAGAGCGCTGAGGAGAACCAGGTGTCCAGCACGTCCTCGTCCTGAGTCAACGCTAGGGTTTCCGGCAGCTCATACGCTCGCCGAATCTCCGCCTCTGATTGTCCGACATAAACATTGTCGTCGGTGTCGTACCAGGCAGGAATCCGATGCCCCCACCACAATTGACGACTGATGCACCAGTCCTGAATATCGCGCATCCACGCAAAATAAGTGTTTTCCCATTGCTTGGGGACGAACCGGATGTCGCCCTGCTCAACAGCTTTGATCGCAGGCTCGGCAAGTTTCTTGGCATCGACGTACCATTGCGGCGTTAGCCAGGGCTCGATAACTGCACCCGACCTGTCGCCTCTGGGAACCTTGAGCGCGTGAGGTTCGATCTTATCGAGTAGGTTGAGTGCCTCGAGCTCGGTGATGACTTTGTCTCGAGCGACAAATCGGTCGAGGCCGCGAAAGCGCTCCGGCACAGCATCATTGAGTGCGGCACTCGCGGTCAAAATGTTGATCTTGGGCAGATTGTGTCGTTCGCCCATCGCGTAGTCGTTAAAGTCATGTGCAGGCGTAATCTTGACGCATCCAGATCCAAATTCCGGGTCGACATAGTCATCGGCAATAATCGGGATCTGGCGATCTGTCAGAGGGAGGTCGATAGTTTTACCGACGAGATGCTGGTAGCGCGGATCACTCGGATGAACCGCTACGGCCGTATCACCCAGCATGGTTTCTGGTCGGGTTGTCGCTACTACGAGGTGCCCCTCACCGTCGCTCAGGGGGTAACGCAGGTGCCAGAGGGAACCCTGTTCCTCTTCCTGCACGACTTCGAGATCCGATATGGCGGTATGGAATTTCGGATCCCAATTGACCAATCGATGTCCGCGGTAGATCAGGCCCTTCTCAAATAGTGCAATGAAGACTCGCTGCACGGCGTCCGAGAGCCCGGGGTCCATCGTAAATCGCTCTCGCTGCCAGTCAGGGGAGGTGCCAAGCCGCCTCAGTTGCCGCGTGATAGCGCCGCCGGATTGTTCCTTCCAATCCCAGACTCTTTTGACAAAGGCTTCGCGCCCCAGCGCTTCACGCGAACTCCCCTCCGCCTCTAGCTGTCTCTCGACCACCATTTGCGTGGCGATGCCGGCGTGATCGGTGCCGACTTGCCATAAGGTGTTGTGGCCGCGCATTCGGTGGTAACGGATCAAGGCATCCATAATCGCTTGCTGGAAACCGTGCCCCATGTGCAGTGTGCCGGTGACATTCGGGGGTGGAATCGGAATGCAGTAAGCCGGACCGTGGCCCGATGGAGCGAAGTAGCCCGCCGATTCCCATTTGTCGTACCAGCGGCCTTCGATGTCCGCGGGAGAGAAATTCTTGTCCATGGTCACAGTATTTGAAGCCTTACTAGCGTTTTACGCTGTCTGAAGTTCATGCTTTGCGAGTGGATAGCCTCGATCACGATAAAATCGCCACGCTTCCCGCGATGCGGCGATCGCAGTGTGATCGTGGGTCACTATTTCTGCCAATCTTTCGAATCGCGCAAAACATTCGGGAACCCCATTGCTGAGATTGATCAACACGTCGCTGTACTCGAGTGGGGGGTCTTCATGCCCCACAATGACGCGCTCTACACTCGCGTCGGCCGATCGAGCATGAGGGACAAAGCTCGACGGGCGAAAGTGCCAGAGCGCCTCGTCCAAGCGCTGTGTTTCCTGTTCATCCCCGGTTTGAATGAATACATGATGCCCCCGGGCACAGGCTTTTTCAGCAAGTCGCCCAATGGCGACTTCCACCGTCATGCTGCCGTCCTCGGGTAATACGTAAAAATCGATTTTTGTCATCGCCGGGCAGAGCGCTCTCTGAGATAGTCAACCAGCATCGGGACGGGGCGACCTGTTGCGCCCTTCGGCGAGCCCTTGAACGCGGTCCCCGCAATGTCAAGGTGAGCCCATTTGTAGTCTTCGGTGAATTGCGCGAGAAAGCAGGCAGCTGTAATGCTACCAGCACCGCCCGTACCAATGTTGGCGAGATCTGCAAAGGGGCTTTCCAGTTGCCGGTGGTATTCCTCCCAAATGGGAAATCGCCAGCCGCGATCATGAGACCTAATGCCCGCCTCTAAGAGGCTGTTTGCGAGATGGTCGTCATTCGAAAAAATGCCCGTGGCTTCATGCCCGAGCGCAACGATGATGGCTCCGGTGAGTGTTGCAATGTCGATGACTTCTTCGGGTGCAAATCGCGAGACGTAAGTAAGTGCGTCGCACAGAACGAGGCGGCCCTCGGCGTCGGTGTTCAGGATTTCGATGGTTTTTCCCGAGAGGCTCTTCACTACGTCGCCCGGTTTGGTCGCTCTGCCACTGGGCATGTTTTCCGCGGCGGCAATGACGCCAACGATGTTAATGGGGAGTTTCAGTAGGGCTGCTGCGTGAATAGAGCCAAATACAGAAGCGGCGCCGCCCATGTCAAACTTCATCTCATCCATTTTTGCCCCCGGTTTGAGGCTGATACCGCCGGTGTCAAACGTGATTCCCTTGCCGACCAAGCAGTAGGGTCGCGATTTTGCTGGTCCACCTTGATACTTGAGGGTAATCAACCGCGAAGGCTCATCCGAACCATTGCCGACAGATAGCAACGAATGCATTCCCAAGTCGGCCATTTTGCGCTCGTCTAAAATTGAGACCGAGAGTTCGCTGTGTCGTTTTGCGAGTTTTCTGGCTTCTGCAGCGAGATAGCGAGGGGTGCATATATTGCCGGGCAGATTCACCAGTTCTCTGGTGAGGTTAGCTCCGTGTCCGATGGCTGAGCCAGCGTCCAGGGCGCGCTTGGCGCTGGCGGTTGTGCAGAGATTAGTGGGTGTGACAGATACGCGCCGCAGTTCACGGGGTGGCTTCTTCCGATGATTCAGCGTCTGACTGTACTGGTAGTGCGCTAGTGTGAGTTGTAGCGCAATCTGCTCCAGCAATTGCTCCGGTTGTTTTATTTTTTGCGACAGCCCCTCTGTCCAGATAATGGCGTCTTTGGCTGCGCAGTTCATGAGTGCACGAGAAAGCCCCTCGGCTATTTTCTTGTCTGAGGCGGGTGCGCGTTGACTGAGATCGCCGCAGCCGACCAGAAGCACCCGGTCCAATTGGTCCGCGCCCGATAACCAAGTGGTGGCGCCGCAGGTTGGCGTAAAGTCCCGGTTGGCGATGGTTCTGGATAGCGAACCTCCGAGGAACTTATCGAGTTCTCTCAAGCGCGCGCCCAATGACTTGCGCTCAGGCACTAGTACAACCAGTGCATGGGATTTCAATTGATCAAGTGTTGTCGCTGCCTTGGCCGTAATGTTTAAAACTGACATGGGGGTTCCTAGTGCCACGAAGGGTCGGATAGAGAGGGCGCTAGTGTATGATGCCCGGCGGGTGAACGAAATAACCCATCGCTAATCCCGGTGAATTGGCTGATCACATGCGCATCCTTCGCTACCTAACACGAGATATTTTGACCCACACATTGGCGGTGAGTTTTGTCCTTTTTCTCGTGGTCTTCGCGGGTCGGTTTATCCGTTACCTCGCCGAGGCGGCGGTGGGATCCCTGACGGGAGATGTGTTGCTGCCCATTATGCTGTTCAAACTCCCCGGGTTTCTCGAAATGATTCTGCCGCTGGGTCTTTTCATAGGCATTCTCCTCAGCCTTGGCCGTCTCTATGCAGATAGCGAGATGGTGGTGCTCAAGGCCTGTGGAGTGGGGCCTGGCCGCCTCGCCCTCTACGTGATGGCCCCGGCGACGCTGGTGATGATGACGGTGGCGGTACTGTCGCTTTATGTTGCACCTGAGGGGTCCGCTCGCGCGCAAGTACTCCTAGATAACCCACGCTCAGCGGAGGGGTTACATATGCTGAATGAGGGGCGCTTCAGAAAGCAGCGCGGAGGGAACTACGTTACCTATGCCGAGCGTATCGATGAGAGCGGGCTAATGCATAACATCTTCGTGTTTGAACGAGATGAAAAGAATGGGGGCCGTGCTCATGTGGCGACGTTCGCGCAAGAAGGAGAAATCATCCTCGATGAGCAATCTGGGCGACGCTATCTCGAGTTGCGGGGTGGGAGCCGTTATCGCGGGTCGCCCGGGAAATTGGCGTTGGAGGAGGTCACTTTTGACCTCTACGGCGAGCTAATCCCAGAATCGAAAAATAGTTTGCGGCGCTCAGGTAAGGTAGACGCCATCCCCACCGAAATGCTGTTGTCTAGTGAGGAGCCCAAACTTCGTGGGGCGTTGTGGTGGCGCGTCTCGCTTCCGCTTATGGTGCCCGCCGCTGCGCTGATTGCGCTCGCGCTGAGCAGAACAGACGCGCGCCGAGGGCGCTACGCAAAAATTGGTCCGGCGATGCTCGTGCTGCTGGTGTACTTTTTGGGCCTGACTCAGGGGCGGGCGGTAATTGAGTCGGGTGGCGGGCCAGAGCTAATGATCGGTGTGCATGCCATGATGGCGCTAGTGGCGGTGCTTCTGCTGAATGCAGAGCGCTTAAGACACGTGGGCAGGCCAGCGCATGCGTAAGTTTGATTACTACATCGGCCGTTCGGTATTGATGGCAACGCTGGCGGTGCTGTTGCTCCTGACCGGGCTCGATTCTCTGATTTCCGTGATCGACGAATCCGATGATATTGGCAACGGCTACCAGTTCAGCGATGTACTGATTTATGTCGCTTATACCGTCCCGCGACGCATTCATGAGTTTGTGCCGTTTGCGGGATTGATTGGGGCTTTGGTTGCCCTGGGCCGCCTGGCGGCTTCAAGCGAGTTGGTGGTGTTAAGGACTTCTGGCGTTTCATTGGGCGGCATTGCGCTTATGGTGCTTAAGCCCGCTCTGGTGATGGCGATTTTCGGGTTTGCGGTGGGAGAGTTTGTTGCGCCGCATTCTGAGCAGCTAGCCATGAGTCATCGCGCGCTGGCGCAGCGTTCGGAGTCAGCGGTAGCGGGTCGATTTGGCGCTTGGAATCGCGATGGGAACACGTTTATTCACGTGGATGCCGTGCAGCGCGGCGGAGTCGCCTATGGAGTGACGCTACTGACATTTGACGACGAATATCGCTTGGTTAGGTCGCTCACCGCAGAGAGAGGGACGCATTCGGGAGATCATTGGATGCTGGAGCAAGTGCGCTCCACTCATCTAGAGGAGGGTGGCACCGCGGTTCAGAGTGACACGCTTTGGCGGTGGGACACCGCAATTACGCCTCAGCTGTTGACCTTGGATGTTGTCGAGCCCGAGACGCTGCCCATCTTGCAGCTTTGGCCTTACGCAAGGTACCTGCAGAGACAAGGAATGGTGTTTGTGGACATTGAGCTGGCATTTTGGCGGAAGGTGCTGCAGCCCCTTGCGACGCTGGCCCTCGTGCTCGTAGCGATGTCTTTTATCTTCGGCCCCCTCCGCGAGGGGACGATGGCTGCCCGCGTTTTCATCGGGATCATAGTGGGTGTTGTGTTCAGGATCAGCCAGGATTTTTTTGGTCCCGCCAGCCTGATTTTTGGTTACGACCCTCTACTTGCGGCATTGTCGCCGATTGCCGTTTGTTGGTTTGGGGGAATGTGGTTACTCAGGCGCCGTACCTGACGACAATCCTAATCGCGCTTAGGTACCAGTATGAGACGGGTGCGTGACAGCGTGTCGTGCCAATACCGATAACGCGGTGGCATCCATTTCCAGATAAATCCGAGCCCACAGGCAGTCAGCGAGAGCGTTGCGACCAGGAGTCGCGTTGCGACCTGTGGCCATGTGGGTTGCTTGCCGTCCTCGCTGATCAACTTGAGTCGCCACGCCTGCATCCCCAGCGTTTGCCCGTTTTTGCGCCAGAACAAGCCGAAAAACAGCAACAAAATAATGCCCCATGACAGCCACTGCACGACGGGAGGGACAGTTTGAACCAAGGCATTTTCCGTGGGCCCCCAAACAGAGACCCAGAGAGCTGCGGCTGCCATAAAAAGCGGCAGGATCAGCAAGCTGTCATACACCATGGCCAATAGATGTCGCCACAAGGGTGGGCTCGGTTCGCGATCGGGGTCTTCTTGAGGCGGGTTCATTAAAACCTGGGGCAGATGTCTCTCGGGAATCATCGTAAAATACCACGTCCGTTAGCCGGATTTGACCCATGACGATCCAACAACAAATGACAGAGGCCCTCAGGGCAGCGTTCGCACCCTCTTTTCTCAGTGTGGAGAACGAGAGCCATCGGCACAATGTGCCGCCCGGATCCGAGACACACTTTAAGGTGACGCTGGTCAGTGAGAATTTCGAGCAGATGAGGAGTGTCAGGCGGCATCAGGCCGTGTACAGCGCCGTGGCAAGTTGGCTGGCAGGTCCTGTTCACGCGTTGGCGTTGCATACCTACACGGCCGAGGAGTGGGCGGTTTCGGGCGATGCGCCAGCCTCTCCCGACTGCAGGGGAGGTACGGGAAAGTGACAGCGGAGAAGGTAAAGCGAGAGCGAGTTGTAGTTGCCCTCTATCGCTTTGTAAGGCTTGAGGATTTCGAGCAATTAAAAGCGCCTTTACTTGAGATTTGTCGGCGAGCCGGGTTGAAAGGGACGTTGCTGCTGGCCCAAGAAGGAATCAATGGCACTGTCGCGGGCACACGCGCGGGTATTCAATCTGTTATTGAATGGCTTCTGGAAGATCCGCGGTTTGAGGGGCTTGACTGGAAAGAGTCATTTCACGACGCCGACCCCTTTCATCGAATGAAGGTAAAACTGAAGCGAGAAATCGTCACAATGGGTGTGAAGGATATTGACCCCAACGTGTGCGTCGGCCGATACGCGGATCCTGCTCAGTGGAATGCGCTGATGGATGATCCAGAATGCTTGGTGATCGATACCCGCAACGATTATGAGGTTGCCATCGGGAGTTTCAGAGGCGCTGTAAATCCATCTACCAAGAGTTTTCGGGATTTCCCCCAGTGGGTGCGCGACAACCTGCGGCCGACAGAGCATAAAAAAATAGCGATGTTCTGCACCGGAGGCATTCGTTGCGAAAAATCCACTTCTTTTCTGGTCTCCGAGGGGTTTGCAGAGGTCTGGCACTTGAAGGGGGGTATTCTGAAATATCTTGAAGAGGTGCCTGAATCTGAGTCGCGCTGGGAGGGGGAGTGTTTTGTTTTTGACTCTCGTGTGGCGGTGAATCATCGGTTGATGAAGGGGAGTTTTGATCAGTGTTACGCCTGCAGACACCCGATCACGGAGGAAGACAAAGCGTCGGGCTGCTACGAACGCGGTGTGTCCTGCCCGCATTGCTATCAGCATCTAACCGACGATAAAGAGGCGCGTTTTAGAGAGCGGCAAAAGCAAGTGGAGCTTGCCGCCAATCGAGGCGAGCAACACATCGGTGGTCCACCGCCGGAACGACAGAAACGTCAGGCTCACGTTCAGGGGCGGATCAGCGGAGACAGCAAGTCTGCTGGGTAGAAATAACTCACACTTGTGCCGTCTCCTGCTGAAATGATTCCGTAGAGCCGGAGACTGCCGCTTTGGGTTCTTCCTACAATAGGTCCTCCAGAGGCACCTTTTTGGATGACGCAGTTCGATGCGAGTGGTGCCGGCATGATGCGGCAATCGGCGTCAACCGTCAGCGCGTGCTCTTGACCATCATCCAGTTCGAGAGCACTTGCCCCGGATGAGCGACTGAAGCCCGCTGCGCTCACGCGTGACCCCGGGCGCACTCTGTCTCTTGATACAGGAATCCAGATGCTTGGCCACCATTGGGATGTGCTGCGAAGTAAAGCCCAATCCTCGTCCATTGAGCCGCCCGACGCCACCAGCTCTAAACCCGCTGGTCCCGTTTCAGTTCGCAGTATCGCGGGGGAAGACAGCGCGTTGTAACCCTCGAAGCAGTGCCATGCGCTAATGACCATAGGGAAGGGGCCTGGCGACACGATGGTACCACTACAGCGCTCAAGGAAATGGCGTGGATAACCGTTGACGCTGCGGACAATGGGCACCTCTATTTTGACGATTGCTCCCGTCCACGTCCCTTCGCCCTGAGAGAGGGGCGGGGCAGCCTCCGTTCGGCAAAAGGCCGCTGCGGCAAGGAGTGCGAGCACAGCGAAACTGTTTTTGGCGCAGGCGCGTACCGCGGGTGAGGACATGGCTTTAAAACGTGCTTGTGGGCCTAGATCTGGCCGAGGCTACTTGGGTTTTTTGTTCTTGGAAAGGTTCAGGGTGGTTAGGTTAACTGACAGCGTAGCTGGTGTATGCTCCCGCGCGACAGGCGTCACTAACTACAGGTAAAGCGAGAGCCAACGAGGAAGGGTGTCATTGGAGTATTCGGTACAGCAGCTCCGTTCGGGCCTATCCCTGGCGATTGTGGCCAACGTTATCTGGGGTGTGGCGGCCCTGTTCTGGGTAGAGACCAGGCCCGTTGATGCCGTTGACGTGGTGGCGCACCGGGCGATCTGGACGCTGCCAATCGCAACACTGATCTTGCTTTTCGCCCGCCGGCTGCGGTCGACGTGGTCTCTCATGCGCGTTGGCAGCACGTTTTTCTGGAGTCTGATGGCGGCCAGTCTGCTCAGCGTAAACTGGGGCGTCTTCGTTTATGCGGTGACAGTGGGTCGCGCTACTGAGGCGAGCCTGGGCTATTTCATGCTGCCGCTTTTGACGATTGTTGTGGGCAGGGTGGTATTTGAAGAGGCGCTGGGCGGTGTTCAGCGCTTCGCGATTGGTCTCGCGATTGTTGCCGTTTTGGTGCAGCTGTTCTCATACGGCAGTTTGCCCTGGATCAGCCTCGCAGTGTCCAGCAGTTTTGCTTTGTATGGCGCGATCAGAAAGAAAATTGCAGCCGACACTATTCAGGGTCTCTTTATCGAGACCCTATGCATGTTCCCTTTCGCGTTGGCGTGGTTTTATATAACGGACGGAGCGGGTTTGGGGGTTTACGGCTGGAAGGTCGATATGTTCCTGATTCTTTCAGGGATTTATACCGCGGCGCCGTTGCTGACCTATATCGCTGCTGCTCGACTGCTGCCGCTGAGCGTGGTGGGTTACACCTCGTATCTCGGGCCTTCGCTTCAGTTGCTGGTCGCCCAGACGGTGCTAGGAGAAACCATTGATTTCGTTACCGTGGTGTCATTTGGGCTGGTTTGGTTGGGTGTGCTGATGGTTTCCGGAAGAGGGCTGTTGCAAATGCGGCGACGCCGAATAGGCGGAGACACATGACGCAAAACGGTACCCAGCGTGACGTGATCAGAATGAGCCCAGAGTGGCTCTCTCTCCTGCGGCCCGAGTTCACTTCACCCCACATGACTGCCCTGAGGGCCTTCCTTAAGGCTGAAAAGGCTGCCGGTAAAGTCATTTACCCGCCCGGAAACGAGTTTTTTGCTGCGCTGGATGCGACCGCTCCTTCTGAGGTGCGGGTTGTGGTGATCGGTCAGGATCCGTACCACGGCCCTCAGCAGGCACATGGTCTGAGTTTTTCGGTGAGGAAGGGGCAGCCTATTCCGCCATCTTTACGAAATATTTTCGCCGAGTTAGAGGCGGATCTCTCGGTTGCACCTCCAACGCACGGCAGCCTTCTCGGCTGGGCGAAACAGGGCGTGCTCCTGCTCAACAGCGTGTTGTCGGTGGAGCAAGGTATGCCCGGGTCGCATCAGGGGCGGGGATGGGAGCCTTTTACCGACGCGGTAATAGCGGCCATAGACGGTGGTGAGCGCCCGGTCGTTTTCATGCTATGGGGCAAACATGCACAGCAAAAAGGGGCGTTTATAGACCGTCAAAAACACTGCGTGCTCTCGGCGCCGCACCCTTCGCCGCTGTCCGCTCACAGGGGCTTCTTCGGCTGCAGGCACTTTAGTCAGGCTAATCGTTTTTTGCTTGAGCGGGGGTATCAGCCGGTGGATTGGTCCGCTACCGGATGACAAGGCGCTAACGATGACAGGGTGAGTTGTTTATCGCCCACGAATAACGGTGTCGTTGTCGCGTCTGGCATCACCTCAAGCAGAGCGCCAATTTCTCCATCCAGCGGCGACAGGTTCACGAGGCTACCTACGTGCTGTCCTTCGGAGTTCCTGATGCTCTCTCCGGGTGCAGGTGGTTCCGCCGTTTCCGACAGGGTGGCGCGGAAAAGTCTGCGCTTGGGTGTGCCGCGATAGTGCAAGCGAGCCACAATCTCCTGTCCGGTATAACAGCCCTTGGTGAAACTCACGGTTTCATTGAGATCATAATTGAGATCTTGCGGCAAAAAAGCAGCAATGGTGTTTGACTCTATGCGCGCTCGCGCGGTTTCGAAATCAACGCGAGCGATAGAAACTTCGTCCTTGGGATCTGCGACTATCGTCGCGTCACTGCTGTGCCAATGCTCTGTAAACCCCATGCCGCGGCCGACGGCGATGACTGAAAGAACGCCATTGTGTCGATCTATGAGCACGTGATTTGGATCGAGGTTTTGGGCGGCTTTATTTCTGTAGCAACACACTGCCAAATCAAGTGTCATCAGTGTTGATTTGGAAAAGGCGATGTAGGGTTTGAGGTGGGCAGCCAGTTTTGTCATCACAGACTGGCGCCCTCTCATTAGCACGGTGTCTTCGGCAACGACGACGGCGAGTGTATCGGCAAGCACTCTCCCTTTGGGGTTGCAAAAGGCCGCGTGCAGCTGTGTGCCGACTTCTGCCTTCTGAAAATCGGCCGTCGTTTGTCCTTGCAGGACCAGCCTCGCGTCCGCTCCCGAAAGTTGTAGAACCTGCTCTGGCGGGGTATCGAATGCGCTCGAAAGAGAGGAGGAAGTTTCCACGGTTTTCTGCACCTGTGTGGGGAAGCCCTATACTACTCGATTAGTCAGAGACTTCAGATTGCCGATATGGATCTGCGAGAAGAATTGAATAGGGCAAAGTGGGCAAGTCGACGGGGGCTCTTGGAGTTGGACCTGTTGCTCTCGCCATTTGTAGAGACGCAATTTGCTGAATTAGAGCCGGCGTTGCGCGACTTATACCGGGATCTCATGTTCGAAGGCGATCAAGATTTGTTGGAGTGGATTATGGGCCGCGCTCCGCTGACGGATTCGCGCCTTCACCCAATCGTTGAGGCCATCAGAATCTTCCATCGTCTAGAGTCCTGAGTTGCTAGGCGGTGTACTGGGGAAGTTGATCTACGGCACCGGTCAATGCTGTGCGCCGGTCGAAATTGCTCGGAATGAGGATCGAATCCCTTTTCAGCGGTGACGTATCGGGATAATCAGAATTGAAGTGCAGTCCCCGGCTTTCCTTTCGCCCCGATGCAGACTCAACCATCAAAGCCGAAACTCTAGCCAGATTGCGCATCTCTAGCAGCGGGCGACTGATCTGGAATCGCGCGTAGTAGCCCGCCACCTCTCGCTCGAGCAGCGAGATGCGTTGTGCGGCATATTCGAGGCGGCGTGTCGTTCTTACTATGCCCACGTAGTCCCACATAAGGCGCCTTAGCTCCTGCCAGTTGTGCTGGATAACCACTTCTTCATCTGAGTCCCGCACCCGGCTGTCATCCCAAGGTGTGGGGTTGGCATTTTGCGGGACCAGAGATTCGGCGATGTGTGACGCTGCTGACTGTGCATAAACAAAACATTCCAGCAATGAGTTGCTGGCCATGCGATTGGCACCGTGGAGTCCGGTGCAGGCGGATTCTCCTACCACATACAAGCCTGGGACATCTGTTGCGCCATATTGATTCACCACTACGCCGCCACAGGTGTAGTGGGCCGCAGGAACGACCGGTATGCGTTCCTCGGTCATATCGATGCCGAGTGAGAGACATTTCTCGTAAGCTTTTGGAAAGTGGCGAATAATGAAATCTTTTGGGCGATGGCTGATGTCAAGGTAAACACAGTCCGCGCCGAGTCGTTTCATTTCGTGGTCTATCGCGCGCGCGACGATGTCTCTGGGTGCAAGTTCAGCGCGATCGTCGAAGGACGGCATAAAACGCGTATTGTCCGCCAGATGTAAGGTGGCGCCCTCACCCCGCAGCGCCTCAGTCATTAAGAACGAGCGGCTTTCTGGATGAAAGAGGCAGGTGGGGTGAAACTGGTTAAACTCGAGATTTGCGACCCGGCACCCCGCGCGCCAGGCTGCTGCGATGCCATCGCCGCTGGCGCCATCGGGATTGGTCGTGTAGCGATACGCTTTGCTTGCCCCGCCGGTGGCTAGCACGACGGCATCGGCGGCAAAGGTATCGACGCCGTCGCCGGATGCCGCCAGTAGGTAGGCGCCGCAGATACGATCACCCATTTTGATAACGTCAACGAGGCAGCGGTCTTTGAGGAGCGAGATGTTGGGTGCCTCTTCGACCCGAGAGACGAGCACCTCGGAAATGGCTCTCCCTGTCTGGTCAGCGGCGTGTATGACCCTTCGATGGCTGTGCCCACCCTCCATAGTGAGGTGAAACTCTCTGAATTCCGCGTCTGCCTGATCCTCGCGTAAGTCAAAGTGCATGCCCTGATCGATAAGCCATTCGACGCACTGACGACTCCGGCCTACAGTGAAGTGTACGGCCGGCTCGTGACATAGCCCGGCACCCGCTTTGAGCGTATCCGCGACGTGGGCCTCGACGGAGTCACGATCATGCAACACCGCCGCCATGCCACCTTGCGCCCAAAACGTGGAGCCCGCTCCCAGCTGACTCTTGGACACGACGGCGATTGAGAGTGACCTTGGTAGCTGCAGCGCCAGACTGAGCCCCGCGGCGCCGCTGCCAACGATCAGCACATCATATCGGTTAATAGTAGGCATTTTGTCGGGCCATCAGAGGGGTGGGTGTGGGGTATAGTGACGCAGTCAAGTTTACTGTATCGGGAACTTTTTGCCTTGATCAGGATCATACAGGGCAATACGGGTTCGGGGAGGCAAATTCCCGGGGTTTGCAAGCGGAATAGGGCGCGGTTGTGACGGCCTCTGACACAGATCAGCAGTTGGTTCAGAGGGCACAGAGAGGAGACCCTCGCGCCTTTGATCTGCTGGTGCTCAAATATCAGGGGCGGATTGGCGCGTTGGTAAGTCGCTACATCAATGACCCCGGTGAGGTGGAGGATGTCACCCAGGAGGCTTTCATCAAGGCCTACCGAGCACTGGACAAATTTCGGGGAGACAGCGCGTTTTATACATGGTTGTATCGTATTGCGAGCAATGCGGCAAAAAATCATCTGGTTGCCAAGGGACGCAGACCTGGAGCAGATGCCACCATTGAAGATGCCGAGGGTTTCGAGCAAGCGGACTTAATCTCTGAGTCGAGTACCCCTGAAGCGGTGCTCATGAGTGAAGAGCTTGCTCAGGTAGTGACCGAGGCTATGGACGCGCTTCCCGAGGAGTTGCGTGCCGCACTCACCCTCCGAGAGTTTGAAGGGCTGAGCTACGATGATATTGCCGCGGTCTTGGAGTGCCCGGTGGGTACGGTGAGATCCAGAATTTTTCGCGCCCGAGAAGCAATTGATGATCGGGTGAGAGAGCAGATGAGTGAGGAGTTAGGATTTAGATGACGACCAGAGAAGAGGACTTGGTAGCGCTTTCGGCCTTGATGGATGGTGAGACCCAGGATCTGGAGCTGCGGAGACTGCTGGGATCGGCGGAATCAGATCCTGAATTGCGCGCTCGCTGGCGCCGACAGCAGCTTGTCAGAGACGTACTGCACGATAGGCGAGGGGGTCTGCCGCAATTTGACGTATCGGCGGGCGTCCAACAGGCTATCAGCGACCAACCTCGATTGTCCCAAAATCCCCTGTGGAGCATGGCGGTTGCGGCCTCCGTCACTATCGTAGTCGTGTTGGGTGGGCAGACATTGATGCCGGCCGAGCAAGTAGTTCCAAGGGCACTGGTGAGTCAGCTGGGCGGCAATGTGGTGCCGGTGTCCGGGGCTCTGCCAGTGAGGGCGAGTTTGGAGACAGGCGCGGTGCCGCTGACCAACAAAAAGGTGGCTCGTGACGATGTCAGAAAGCCTGAAGTCGCTGCAATTTACGAGCGTTGGGCCCATGAGCGTTATCAGCTGTTGAGTGAGCACCATGCCGCCGTGTCCAATCAAAATCATCCTGTTCCGTACATTGCTCGGATGCGGACAGAGGGCGCGCCGGATATACCCGTCCCCTCAGAATGAGATTGTGCGGTGTAACCTGGCTGTTGCTCACGGCGCTCTGCTGCTCGACACCCGGTTGGTCGCAATCCACTCAGGCTGCCTGTGTCGCTTCCAATGAGTCAGAGAAAGCACTGTTGGGATTGTTGGACGCCCACCGACGTGTTTCTTTTCGTGGCGCACTACTCTACGAGCGGGAGGGAAGCCGTCAGTTCATCGATGTCGACTGGTCGGCAGACTCAGGCGAGGCACGTTTACGTCGGCTGAATCGCATTGAGGATCCCTCCACTGAGACTTGGGCGCCCCCGGTATTCACTGCCGGTCGGTTTTGCGATTTGCTCGAGTTCTATATTCCCCGCGTGGAGCAAGGGAGGGTAATTGCCGGGCGGACGACTCAACGGCTCGCGCTCCAGCCAAAGGACACGCTTCGTCTCGGCTATATTGTTGAAGTCGACAGCGAAATCGCTTTGCCGCTGGCGATGGTGACGGTAGATCCGGACGGCAAGGTACTTGAGCGCTATGAGTTCGCTAGCATAGTTCTTGGCCCCGCCGTTACGGAATCCGAGGCCGCCCCCAGAGACGCCACGGGTGTTGTGCGGGGCAAGAATGTACTGCCCGGATTTTATGTGATGGACGGGCATGCAACACCCGCTACTTTTGTCGTCAGTGATGGTTTGGCGACAGCGTCTATTTTCCTTGAGCCTCTGCCCAGTGGCGTGGCCCCCGGCGAGGCGGGCGTCCTAAAAGGGGCGACGCTGACCTATACCCGAGGCGTCCCTGTGGTGGGGCAAACCGGGATGTTGATTAGCGTCCTCGGAGAGGTGCCTTTGGTGACGGCGCGGTTGCTGGCGGACGCGATTCGCCCTATGAATGAGGCTCCCTGATGGGCTGGTTGATGGAGACGGGCCGCGTTGTCGCGGTGGAGGCCGACGCCGTTTGGATAGAGGCTGATCGGAGTAGCGCTTGCGGTCGTTGCGCTGCGCGAGCGGGTTGCGGTCAGGGGGCTTTGTCTAAACTCCTACAGCAGGGCAAAGGTCGTGTCCGGGCTTTATCGGGTGCCCAGCTATGCGCTGCACACTGTGAGCTCGGCGATCAGGTCTGGATTCGAGTGCCAGAGGTCACGGTGCTCACTGGTACAGCGCTTCTCTACGGATTTCCTCTGCTGCTGGGCACGGGACTATCGGTTCTCCTGTCATCTCAGGGCGACCTGTGGGCAGCCGGCGGTTTTTGCCTGGGGATTGCCTCGGGGTTTGCTATCCTTCACGGTGCTATCGCGTTGTTCGGGGGAGCGATTCCCGGGTTCGCGGAGCCGGAGTTGGCGGGCAGGGCAACCGAATCTGAGGTTCAGCCCGATATTATTTCCTTAAGCAACTGATATTTATTGATTTCATGTTTGGAGTTCGGCCATGATGGTACGTGCATTGGTGTATTTGATCGGTGTCACTTTCATTGCGAGGGCATCGGCGTTCGCTTTGCCCGACTTTACGGAGATCGTGGAGGCCTCCGCCCCGGCAGTGGTAAAAATCCTCGTCGAGTACGAGTCAGAGAATCCGCGCTATCAGGAGCAGATGGAGGAGCTGCCCGAGTATCTGCGCCGTTTTTTTGACTTCAGGGATGGACCGACAGTTCCCCGTGACCGCGCGGGTATGGGGTCCGGTTTTATTGTCTCCGAAGATGGTTTTGTAGTGACCAACAATCACGTAGTAGAAAACGCCCGTCAAATTTTGGTGCGGTTGCCAAATCGTCAGGAATATGACGCAACTCTGATAGGGACTGATCCCAGATCAGATTTGGCGGTCTTGAAGATTGACGCTCAAGAAGCCTTAACAGCACTTCCGTTGGCTGATGAAAGAGACGTGAAGGTGGGGCAGTGGGTGCTGGCTATTGGCTCTCCCTTTAGCCTCGATTTCTCTGTTACTGCCGGCATCGTCAGTGCGCTTGGAAGAAGCTTGCCAACGGAAACCGGTGATAATTACGTACCTTTTATCCAGACTGATGTTGCCATTAATCCGGGCAATTCCGGCGGGCCCCTGTTCAATCTCGACGGCGAGGTGATTGGCGTTAACTCGCAGATTTTTACGCGCTCCGGCGGATCTATTGGACTGTCGTTCGCAATTCCTGCCTCAGTAGTCAGTAATGTAGTCGCGCAGATACAGGAAAATGGTGTTGTTGAGCGCGGCTGGTTGGGCGTCAGTATTCAGGACGTCGATCGTAATCTTGCTGACTCTTTCGGCTTGGATAGGCCCCGTGGCGCGTTGATCGCTCAGGTGGGCGGTGATTCGCCGGCAGAGCGAGGCGGGCTGTTGTCCGGGGACGTTATTATCCAATTCGACGGCAAGGACATCGAGACCTCGGCAGATCTGCCCCACGTAGTCGGTTTGATTGCTCCGGGCACACTTTGTCCGGTTGTGATCGTCAGAGAGGGCGCCGAGACGACGCTCGAAGTTGAGGTTGGTGGTCTCGCTGCGGCTCAAGTCGCGCGAGTGGGATCAGCCGTTGTCTCTGATGGCACTCTGGCGATACTCGGCATGCGGATGGCTCCGGCAGAGCCAGAGGCGCTGGCAGAGCTAGGTCTCTCTGGTGGCGTGCGAGTGGTAGCCATTGATTCAGGCTCTCCAGCGGCGGACGCAGGTGTGCGCGAAGGAGATATCCTCACGCGCCTTGGTAGCAAGCCAATCGGCCGTATGCGCGATTTAGAGGGCGTCAGCGAAGAGCTAGTCCCCGGCGCGTCGATTCCGGCGCGTCTGATTCGGGGTGGAAGTCCGCTGTTTATTGGTATCCGGGTTCCCGCAACGGATGACTGATAGCAGGCACTGCCAAGCGGCGGTATGTCAGCGGCGCCGGTTGCATGAAATACTGCCGTAAAGCGGCGGCCACGACATGCTAAAATAGGCGATGTCCATGCGGGTAGCGTATCAGCTACTCGCTCTACTCTTCAGAGGTGTCCCGGCGTTGGCTGAGCTCAGTCACATACGAAACTTTTCGATTATCGCGCACATTGACCACGGTAAATCGACGCTTGCAGATCGCTTTATCCAGCACTGCGGCGGTCTATCTGAACGTGAAATGGCCGCTCAGGTGCTCGATTCTATGGATCTGGAGCGCGAGCGCGGGATCACCATCAAGGCCCAGAGCGTCACCCTGCAGTATCAGGCCGAGAATGGGCAGACCTATCAACTTAATTTCATCGATACGCCAGGGCATGTGGATTTCTCCTATGAGGTATCGCGTTCACTGAGCGCCTGTGAGGGTGCGCTGTTGGTGGTCGATGCAGGACAGGGCGTTGAGGCCCAGTCGGTGGCTAACTGCTACACCGCGATCGAGCAGGGCCTCGAGGTGCTGCCTGTTCTCAACAAAATGGATCTGCCCCAAGCGGATCCAGATCGTGTACAGCAGGAAATCGAGGAAATTATTGGCATAGACGCCACAGAGGCCGTCGCAACAAGTGCCAAGACGGGTATGGGAATCGAAGCCCTACTGGAGCAGTTGATCAAAAAAATCCCTGCGCCCACCGGGGATCGGAGCGCGCCATTGCAGGCTCTCATCATTGATTCCTGGTTCGATAATTATCTGGGCGTGGTGTCGCTGGTGCGCGTTGTGCAGGGTGAGCTGAGTAAGCGCGATAAATTCATTGTTTTCTCGACCGGTAAGCAGCATCAGGCGGATATGGTGGGGGTATTTACTCCCCGCCGAACCGAGACAGGGGTGCTCAGGGCTGGGGAGGTAGGATTCATCGTAGCGGGTATCAAGGACATCAAGGGTGCGCCTGTCGGAGATACCTTGATTTCCGCCTCTCATCAGAGCACGCCGGCGCTGCCGGGTTTTCAGAGGGCTAAACCGCAAGTCTATGCTGGAATCTTCACCGTTAACTCGGACGACTACGAAGATTTTCGAGACGCGTTGGGCAAGCTCACGCTGAATGATGCGTCGCTGTTCTATGAACCGGAAACTTCCGATGCGCTCGGTTTTGGGTTCCGCTGTGGCTTTCTGGGCATGCTCCATATGGAGATCATTCAGGAGCGATTAGAGCGGGAGTACGACTTAGACCTCATTACTACGGCGCCGACTGTGATCTATGAGGTGGTCAAAAAGAATCAGGAAGTTGTGTACGTAGACAACCCCTCAAAGTTGCCTGATGTCGGCGATATTGAAGTCATGCGCGAGCCCATTGCGCGGTGCACTATCTTGACACCTCAGGAGTATCTCGGCGCAGCTATTACCTTGTGCGTGGAGAAGCGTGGCGCACAGGTGGACCTCCAGTTTCTCGGTCAGCAGGTTCAGGTTATCTATGACATTCCTATGGCGGAAGTGGTCCTCGATTTTTTTGATAGATTGAAATCCGTGAGCCGCGGCTACGCCTCTTTGGATTACAGTTTTCAGCGGTTTGAGGGAGCGCCACTGTCGCGTCTGGATGTGCTGATTAATGGCGACAGGGTGGACGCGCTTGCGATCATTGTGCACCGCGATCACGTGCAGTCACGCGGTCGGGTGTTGACCGAGAAAATGAAAGAATTGATCCCACGCCAAATGTTTGATGTTGCGATTCAGGCTGCGGTCGGAGGAAAAATCGTGGCGCGTCAAACCGTCAAGGCCTTGCGTAAGAATGTGACCGCAAAATGTTACGGTGGGGATGTGACGAGGAAGAAAAAGCTCCTCGAAAAGCAGAAAGCAGGCAAGAAGCGGATGAAGCAAGTTGGCAATGTGGAGATCCCCCAATCCGCCTTTCTTGCAGTGCTCCAAGTCGACGGTTGACCTTGGCCAGATGCACAGTCGGTATGATGGAGAGATAGTGAGCATGTATCGAAATCGGGTTTCTCATGACTATTGATTTTCCGTTGATTCTGGTGATTGTCGTTTTTGGTAGTGGCGGGATTTGGTTAGTGGATAGTCTTCTGCTCGCTGGCGGGAGGCGCTCGCGCCGAGAGCAACTGAGAAGGAATTTCCCAGGCTGGGAACAGGCGGGCTCCAAGGCTGCCCTGGCATACGCTGACGCCTGTGACCGTGAAGCCGGTGAGCCAGCTGTTGTTGAATACGCTCGATCTTTTTTCCCCGTTTTGGCCATCGTCTTGGTGCTGCGCTCGTTTCTCTACGAGCCTTTCCAGATTCCGTCCTCGTCCATGGTGCCGACACTGGAGGTGGGCGACTATATTTTGGTGAACAAATACGCCTACGGACTGAGATTGCCGGTCACGCGAACGAAGGTTCTGGATTTGGGTGAGCCCGAGCGCGGCGATGTCATGGTATTTTTTCCGCCGCATCAAAATAATACTTATTACATTAAGCGCGTTATTGGGACTCCAGGAGATAGGATCTCCTATCGCGACAAACAGCTTTTCGTGAATGGCGAGCGGGTGCCGCAAGAGTGGCTGGCGGAGTTACCGTCTGGCCGGTTCACGGTCAAGATGGGCAGGGAGGAGTTGCCCGGAACAGACGGTTATCTCATGCAAACCGATGATCGACGAGGCGCGCGTAATTTCTCCGTCGTGGTGCAACCCGGCCATTATTTCATGATGGGTGATAATCGAGATAATAGCAGCGACAGCCGCGTGTGGGGGCAGGTGCCCGAGCGTGACATTGTTGGGAAGGCCGTCTCAATATGGATGCACTGGGAGAGCTGGCTCAGCGTGCCCTCGTTTACAAGAGCAGGCGCGATCGACTAGCGAGACGAGGGAGATTATTGTGGGCAGGCAAATGATTTCCGTTGCAGAGAGCGCTGACAGTCGAGGATTTGGTCTCTGGACGTTCTCCCTCAACTTACTGGTATTGGGTGCCGCTCTCGTTCTGCTTCTCCGTTTGCTTCCTGGCTACTTCGAATACATGACGGTGAAGGATCTGATTACTCGAGCCGCGGCGGAACATGATGCCCGTAGCGACACGGTTCCAGAGCTGCGCGCCCGCCTAGCAAAGCTGCTGACTACCAATCAGGTTTACGACACCACGATTGACGATATCCAAATTTATCGAGAGGGCGGCGTTATCATTATCGACGCAACCTACGAAAAACGTTTTCCGCTGTTTTGGATTCTCGATGGAGTGATGAGTTTCGATGACTTGATCGTCGAGACCTCCCCAGCGGACGGCCCGTGAAAGCGCCTTCGCAACAAGCGCTCGATGCCTTGCAGAAGCGCCTCGGTTACCGTTTTGTCGATGTAAGTTTGCTCACCCGAGCGCTGACACATCGGAGTGCCGCACGCGATCACAATGAAAGGCTGGAGTTTCTGGGAGATGCAGTGATCGGCGTGGTTGTCGCCAGCGCTTTCTTTGACCGCTTTCCGCAAGCCAACGAGGGTGAGCTGAGTCGACTCAGAGCGGGGGTTGTCAGTGGGGTGTCCCTGGCAGGGATAGCGCGATCCCTGAAGCTCTCTGAATGTTTGATTCTTGGCGAGAGCGAGCGCAAAAGTGGTGGGCGAAACAGAGACTCAATCCTGACTGACACGCTCGAGGCGCTGGCGGGTGCCATTATGATGGACAGCTCCCTGAGTGGCGCGCGTACGGTAGTCTCTGGGTGGCTTCAGTCGATGATTGAGGGGTCGACCCTTGATATCGTTATTGACGCAAAAACACGGCTACAGGAGTGGCTTCAAGCGAGGGGGGAGCCGCTACCCGAGTATGTTGTGACGTCAGTCTCAGGCGAAGATCACGCACAATGCTTTCAGGTTCAATGCAAGCTTGGCGAGCGAGGGCTCACGACTGAGGCCAGCGGATCTGCGCGGCGGCGTGCTGAGCAAACGGCCGCCGAATTGATGCTGGATGCCTTGGCCGGTGGCCAAAATGTCTGAGAAGCGCTGCGCCCTGGTTGCGATTGTAGGGCGGCCCAATGTGGGTAAATCCACTTTAATGAATCATCTTTTAGGCCAAAAACTCAGCATCACCTCGCGCAAGCCGCAAACAACCCGTCAACAAATCCTGGGTGTCAGGACGAGCGGCAATGTTCAGCTTGTCTTCATTGATACGCCGGGAATGCACACTGGCCAGGCCAGCGCGATGAACCGCATGATGAACAAATCGGCGTTGTCGGCACTCATGGATGTAGATGTGACGTTGTTACTGTGTGACCGGACGCGATGGACTGACGAGGACGAGTTGGCGCTAGCCGCGGCGTCAAAGCAAAAAGGGCCGGTTGCATTTGTCATTAACAAGCTCGATCTCCTGACGGAGCCGGACGCTTTATTACCGTTTACTACCGCGCTGTCAGATCGATGTAATTTCGATGTTGTACTGCCCATTTCAGCGCTGCGCCGTCAAGGGTTATCAGAGTTACTGGCGTATCTTGAGAGCAGGGCACCTGTTGCTCCGCACCTATTTCCCGAAGATCAGATTACTGACAAGAGCCAGCGTTTTTTCGCGGCAGAATTAGTGCGCGAAAAAATTGTGCGTCAGCTGGGAGATGAGTTGCCCTACTCAACTGCGGTAGAAGTTGAGAGCTTCGCAGAAAATAGTAACGGTGTTCTGCACATTGGCATGCTCATATTGGTAGAGCGGTCAGGACAGAAGAAAATTCTGATTGGTGAGTCAGGTGACCGACTTAAATCAATCGGAACCGCGGCCAGGAAAGATATGGAGCGCATGTTCGGCCAAAAAGTGATGTTGAAGCTGTGGGTCAAAGTGAAAGCGGGTTGGTCTGACGATTTGCGGGCTTTAAAAACACTGGGTCTTGATTCTCAGAGCGGCACGTGAACACCATGCAACCCGCTTGGGTGCTAGGGCGCCGAAACTATGGTGATAATGGCCTACTGGTCGAGCTTTTTATGGCTGATGGCGGTCGCAGCAGTGCCGTGGCGAAAGGCGTTTTCAGACGCAAAGCGGGAGGCAGTCTCGCCTCATTATTGCAACCTTTTCATCCGCTGCTAGTGCGACTCGCCGGTCGAGGAGAGTTAAAAACGCTGGTTACGGTGGAGTCGCCTGTCCCAGCGTATGTGCTCCATGGGGATCATTTGCTCAGTGGTCTTTACCTCAACGAGCTAATGATTCGGGTGCTGCCTCGCTTTGATCCTTATCCCGTCGTTTTCATGGGCTACGGTGAGGCCATCGAGTCATTGCAAAGTGCGGTGGGCGAAATTGCATTGCGACGCTTTGAATTGATCCTCTTGTCAGAGTTGGGCTACCGTATTGATTGGTGGCTGGACGGTAATCAGGACCCCATTCAGGGGCCTATGGACTATCTGTATCATCCATCTCAGGGTTTCATGCCCGTTACGCTGCCGCAATCCGTTGCGGCGAGTGACAAACGGATTCCCGGTGGGGTGATACAGGCGGTCAGAAGCTGGCTTGATGATGGCGTCATTCCTGAGAAATCGGAGTTGCATTTGGTAAAGGAAGTGACGCGAGCAGCTATTGCGCAGCTCACTCAAGGGCGAAGCCTGAACAGCCGCGCGATTTTTCGATCTCTGCGACGCCCATCGGCGCCGGCAGCTGAATGATTGCCGTGGGGTTAGATCAGGCACAATTAAATAACGCCTGGGGTTGAGTAGCGCTTTTATGGTTTCAGCAATTGAATACGCTTCCGTCGAAGATCTTGTGGGCGGCACCCCTCTTGTCCGTCTCAAGCGACTGCCCGGTGACACCTCTAATATTATTCTCGGCAAGCTGGAGGGAAATAATCCTGCGGGGTCCGTCAAGGATCGTGCCGCTTTGAGTATGATCACTCAGGCCGAAGCGGAGGGCAGGATTGCGCCGGGGGATACGCTGATAGAGGCCACCAGCGGGAATACGGGCATTGCGTTGGCGATGGCGGCGGCGGTCAAGGGGTATCGACTGCGGTTGATTATGCCCGCCAACCAGAGTGAGGAGCGCAAAGGCGCCATGCGGGCTTATGGTGCTGAACTTGTCGACGTCTCGGCGGATGAGGGTATGGAAGGCGCGCGCGATTTAGCCTTAGCCATGGAGGCACGAGGCGAGGGGCTTGTTCTGAATCAGTTTGCCAATCCTGACAACCCTGCGGGTCATTTCGCTTCGACGGGACCGGAGATATGGCAGCAGACGGGTGGGCGAGTGACCCATTTTGTCTCCTCAATGGGCACCACTGGCACCATTATGGGGGTGTCGCGCTATTTAAAAGAGGCGAATCCGGCTATTCAGATTATTGGTTTGCAGCCAGTGGAAGGTTCTCAGATTCCGGGTATCCGACGATGGCCGGCCGCTTATCTGCCCAAGATTTTCGATGCCCGGCGGGTAGATCGCGTGATGGATATCAGCCAGAAAGAGTCTGAGCATATGATGCGCCGTTTGGCGCGCGAGGAGGGAATTTTTGCCGGCGTGTCCTCAGGTGGCGCTGTCGCGGCCGCGTTGCGACTGAATCGGGAGGTCGAGAACGCAACTATCGTCGCGATTATCTGCGATCGAGGCGACCGGTATCTGTCCACGGGTGTATTTGATGCCGAGGGTCAGGACAAGTGATGAATGCCGGTTTTACTGCCTGCGGTCGCAATTATGGAGGCTGAGACTGCAGTGGCTGCCAACGCCATGGCGAAGTTGCTCGATGTTATGTCACGTTTACGTGACCCCGAGTACGGCTGTCCCTGGGATCTCCAGCAAGACTTTAAATCAATTGTGACCTTCACCGTTGAAGAGACCTATGAACTGGCGGATGCGATTGAAGCCGAGAATTTTGAGCAGATCCGTGAAGAGTTGGGTGACGTACTGTTTCAAGTAGTTTTTTACGCGCAGTTGGCGTCAGAGCAAAACCGCTTCGATTTTGATGATGTTGTTGCAGGTATCACTAGCAAGCTTATCAGAAGGCACCCCCACGTCTTTTCCAATAACAGCGAGGCCGTTACCAGCGAGGCAGAGGTAAAGGAAAACTGGGAGCGGTTTAAGCAATCGGAGCGAGAGCAGAAAAAGCAAAGTGCGATTCTGGATGATGTACCGCGCGCGCTACCCGCGCTTTCAAGGGCACAGAAGTTACAGAAGCGCGCCGCTCGGGTTGGGTTCGATTGGCTCGGTGCGGAAGGGGTGTGGGCAAAGATTGATGAAGAAGTGAGCGAGCTCCGGGAGGCGATCGTCTCACAGAATGACAGTCACATTGAGGCAGAGTTGGGAGATGTGCTCATCGCTGTCGTGAACCTGGCGAGGCACTTGGGCGTTGATGCGGAGTCGGCGACGAGACGCGCTAACAGTCGTTTTGAAAATCGCTTTAGGGTGATGGAGCAGGCGGCGCTGGAAGAGGGGAGCTCCTTGAAAGATGAAACCCTTGAGCAGCTCGAAAAACGTTGGCAAGAGGCGAAAGCGCATCTAGCGGCTGGCTGAGCTTGCGACTTAGAGCCAGCGTGTGTAGCGTAGCGCAAGTCATCTGGTCATCTCCTAATTAAACAAAAAAGAGAATCGTCCCTATGCGTATTATTCTTCTCGGCCCGCCGGGCGCAGGTAAGGGCACGCAAGCCCAGTTCATCTGCCAGCAGTTCGCAATTCCGCAAATTTCTACTGGCGACATGCTGAGGGCAGCGGTCGCCGCAGGTTCTGAATTAGGTCGTCAAGCCAAGGCGATCATGGATGCGGGAGGATTGGTATCTGACGACATTATTATTGCCCTGGTGAAAGAGCGATTGTTGGATGCGGACTGCGCGCAGGGGTGTTTGTTCGATGGTTTCCCCCGCACTTTGGTGCAAGCGCAGGCAATGATCGATGAGCAAATCGCTATTGATTACGTTCTGGAAATAGCGGTCTCCGACGACGAGATTATTAAACGTTTGAGTGGGCGGCGCGTTCATCCGGGTTCAGGGCGTGTCTATCACGTTGATTACAACCCTCCACGCCAATCTGGTCTGGACAATGAGACGGGTGAGCCGTTAGTGCAGCGCGATGATGACCGTGAGGAGACGGTGAGGAATCGCTTGGGTGTGTACCACGACCAAACTCGGCCCCTGGTAGATTTTTATCGTAACGCTGATGCCGTGAAGTATCACAAGCTCGACGGTGTGGGAGCGGTCGATGAAATCACTCAGGCGATTTTGCGCGTGTTAAGTGCGTAAGTAATTATCACCAGTATGCTTGTCAATAAATATAAAGCTTGATAGCGTTCAACTCGAGGCTGGGCACATTAGGAGGGACTTATGGCCGCTGCGAAGAAAGCAACAAAGAAAAAACCTGCTGCAAAGAAAAAAGTAGCAGCAAAGAAGAAGGCACCTGCCAAGAAGAAGGCGGCTGCTAAGAAGGCGCCTGCCAAGAAGAAGGCAGCCGCTAAGAAGGCGCCTGCCAAGAAGAAGGCAGCTGCTAAGAAGAAAGCACCTGCTAAGAAGAAGGCAGCTGCTAAGAAGAAAGCACCTGCTAAGAAGAAAGCACCTGCTAAGAAGAAGGCAGCTGCTAAGAAGAAAGCACCTGCCAAGAAGAAGGCAGCTGCTAAGAAGGCACCTGCTAAGAAGAAGGCACCTGCTAAGAAGGCGCCCGCAAAGAAGAAGGCTGCCAAGAAGAAGTAATCATTGGCGCGTCACGTTTGGGAGTGATGTGCGTAATAAAGCCGGCTCAATGCCGGCTTTTTTTTGCCCAATGTTTTGTTTCATTTGCGCGTTCGAGCCTTTCTCCATTTGGAGGGAGACACGCCACACCACTGCAGAAAGGCGCGACGAAAGTTAGAGGCGTCACTAAATCCAAGGGTGTGCGCAATGCCCGCGATTCCCAAGTCAGACTGCGAGAGTAAATTCTTGGCGTGCTGTAATCGAGTTTGATCCAAGAGCGTCTGAAAAGAGGAGCCTTCAGTGTCGAGGCGTCTACGGTAGGTGCGTGTGCTCATGTTAAACATCGCCGCGATCTGTTTTAACTGTGGATACTGCCCCTCAAGCTTGTTGAGAATGGTCAGAGTTTGCTCGGTGCAGCTCGCGTCTTCAGAGAGATGCGCCATCAAGCGAGCGCATTCGTTTTCGTAGACCGTGCGAAGCGTGCGATTTGACGTGGAGAGGGGAGTGAGGATGTCACGCTTTGAAAAGCTCAACCGCGCTCGCTCGCTGGAGAATGTTATGTCGTCGCCGAAGATCTTGAGGTAGGCAGCAATATCGTTCGGTCTGCCGAAGGGCAGTTCGACTTCACACTCGAGGGATCGTGCCTCTAGTAAATCCGCCGCCGTCTTTTGAATGCCTGAAAAAATCGCCTGATAGGTGAATGGCATCGTGTGATCAGATCCATTCAAGTGCAGGGTCACGCCAGTGCGTCCCCGATCTAAATCGTCGTAAACCGAAAGCTGAGTGCGGCTGCCAATAAGCAGGGGTGCGTATTGAAGGAGCAGTTGCAGTACCTCGAGCAGGTTGGAGCAGGCGAGAAATGCTTGGCCAATGATGGCATGGGCGCCGAGATTTAACTGTTGACCCAAAAGCAGGCCAAGTGTCGGGTCGGGGATGAGGCTGAGGGTGTTTGCAATCACACGGTCTGCCTCCCCCTCATTGACTCTTGCGCCAAGGTGCTGCAGCGAGTCGAGCGTGAGGGAAGTTCCCTCGCACAATTGGTCAATGGAATAGCCTCGATCCGCCGCTAGCGAGATGAGTATGAGGAGATATTGACTTGGGATTGACGATTGCACGGGCTTATTTGGCCACATTTGACTATTATTTGGCAACGGATCACCTTGAGCCATAAAGCCACACGGAGCAAGATGAGGAAAACGAAGGAGGCTACCCATGAATATTGCATGGAGCGATAACACGCCACGAAAGATTCAACACTTCGCGAATCCCGACTACCCGCGGGAGAATCCCGACTTGGAAGATGTGCTCACCAGTGCGGACGTCGACCATGTTGCGCAAATTTTTCAAACACCGCTGACGGGCGCCTATAACTGGGATTATTCCGTACAGGACGACCGGATTAAAAAGCTTTACGAGCTAGGTAAGCAACTCAACTGGGATCCTCAGATAGACGTCGATTGGGATCGTCCCTGGCCGGAAGAAGAGCGCGCGGCTGAAATGATGAACCTCCACGACTATCCGCCTTATCTCGCGCTGTCCGACAAAGAGCGCGACGAGTTTTGGTTGCACATGAATGCTTGGAGTTTGTCGCAGTTCTTGCATGGGGAGCAGGGCGCGCTTTTGGTCGCCAGCCAACTGTGCTCCTGCGCCCCGACGTTTAACGCGAAGCTTTATGCGGCGTCGCAAACATTTGACGAGGCCCGGCATGTAGAGGTCTTCAATCAATATATTCAGAAGCGCATCGGGTTAATGTACCCAATCAATACCCATCTCAATAGCATTATCGACAAGATCCTAACGGACCCTCGATGGGACCTTAAGTTCATTGGTATGCAAATCGTGATCGAGGGGCTAGCGCTCTCGGCTTTCAATACAACTCGCGAAACGACTCCAGATCCCGTGTTGAAAGATATCGTCTATCTTGTCACGCGCGATGAGGCGCGACATGTCACCTTTGGCGTCAACTATCTCGAGGAATACGTCAAGACATTGACCGATGAAGAGCGAGAGGAGCGGGCTTTATTCGCTTTTGAGGCCTGCGCGATCAGCCGAGAAAGGTTGGTGGCGACCGACGTGTTTAGGCATTTTGGTTGGGATGTAGAGGAGAGTCGCAAAAAAGTGCTCGACGGTTTTGTCATGTCGACCTTCCGCAACTTGCTCTTTCAGCGTGTTGTACCCAACTTGCGGCGCATTGGACTGTTGACTGACAGTATTCGCCCGCGCTTTGAGGAGCTGGGCATTCTCGAATACGAGGCGATGACAGATGATGGTGATATTGATTGGGTAAAGCTCGAAAGACCGCTCGATACCACTGAAGCACAGAGCCACGAGCAGAGTATGCTTGCTGCATTTCACGAGGCTTTTGAGGCAAGCCAAGCTGCCAGCGCCTGAATCATCAAGTCACGCCACACGGACTGTTGCGCTGGTGTTTGTTACAGTCGGCGTCCTGAGTAACAGAGAAGCTTTGAGGAAGGCGTAAATTATGACCGTGGTCACTTTTGTTCAGCATGATGGTGCAGAAAGAATGGTTGATGGCGACGTGGGCTTGTCTCTCATGGAGACGGCGCTAAAGCACGATGTCCCGGGTATAGACGCGGATTGCGGCGGCGGTGCTATTTGTGGCACCTGCCACTGTTTTGTTGAGGTATCCGGTGAGCTTACTGCCCCCGACGCCCAAGAAACCGCGATGCTGGGATTGAGGCCCGACCGAGCCGAAAATTCTCGCCTGGCGTGCCAAATTGTTATCAGCGAGGGAATGGCGGATATCAAAGTCCGGTTGCCCGAGTTTCAAATGTAGCGCCGTGTCTAAACCTCCCGCAACATATCGGAAAAGGTAATTACGATGAATATGCCTGCAGTAGGTAACGCACCGGACTATAGTGCCTTGCCGCTAACAGATCTTGATATCTCTGATCCGCGCATGTTCCAGTTTGATTACTGGCATGGCTTGTTTGCGAGGTTGAGAGCAGAGGCGCCGGTACATTTTCAGCCGAGCAGCCCCGCCGGCCCGTTTTGGTCTGTCACCCGTTATGAAGACATTGTGGCAATCGAACGGAATACCGAGGTGTTCTCTTCAGAGCCCTCAATTGCAATTCTTGATCCTGAGCCGGATATGATCCTGAAGATGTTCATCGCGATGGACCCGCCGGAGCACGACGATCAGCGCCGCGCGGTGCACCATGTTGTAGCGCCGCGGAATCTCAAGGAATTCGAAGGGCTTATTCGCGAACGCACAGCGGCGGTGCTCGATGAGCTGCCAGAGAATGAACCCTTCGACTGGGTGACTTCAGTCAGCCGGGATTTGACCACCAAGATGCTCGCGACCTTATTTGATTATCCCTGGGAGGAGCGAAACAATCTCACCGATTGGTCAGACATGTTCACCAATGACGAGAGAATCACCGCGGGGGAGGGCGTGCCTCGGGACGTGATCATAGAGCACATGACCGCCTGTCTGCAGCGTTTTACCGAGCTCTGGCATGAACGCAAGGGAGACGGCAAAGAAGCTTTTGATCTCATCCGAATGCTGCAGGCGGATCCCAACACCGCCAATATGGTGGATGACCCGCTGACTTACATGGGAAACATCATGTTGCTGATCGTCGGTGGAAATGACACTACCCGTAATTCTATGTCTGGCGGCGTCGTGTTTCTGAACCAGTTTCCGGATCAAATGGCCAAGGTGAGGGCTAACCCGGAGCTGATTCCGTCAATGGTCTCCGAGATCATCCGTTTTCAGACGCCGTTGCCCCACATGAGACGCACTGCGACGCAAGATGTCTCGTTTGGTGGGCAGCAAATTGCCAAGGGAGACAAGGTGTTGCTCTGGTATGTGTCGGGCAATTACGACGAATCAGTGATAGAACGACCGAACGATTTCTGGATTGAGCGACCCAACGTACGCGGACATTTATCCTTTGGTGCGGGTATTCACAGGTGTATGGGTAACCGCCTTGCCGAGATGCAGCTCCGTATTTTGTGGGAGGAAGCTCTGAAGCGTTTCCGGACGATAGAGTTGGCCGGTGCTCCCGAGCGAACCTGCAATCTGTTCATTCGCGGTTTCACCCGGCTTCCTGTGAGGGTCACGCGATTCTAAGCTGATCGATCCACGACCCATCGATCACGTGTCAAGCTCAATGGCGACACCTCTGATGCGCTCAGCGGGCCTCGATGGCTGTCGGGCGGGCTGGGTATGCGTCGGCTGGGACGGCCGAAAATGGGTGGCAACCGTGCTTTCGAGCCTCGCACAAAGCCTCGCGTATGTCGCCTCCGGCGCCAGAGTCTGTATCGATATGCCAGTAGGTCTCTCAGAGACTGGGCTTCGTGCCTGCGACCAAGAAGCGCGGCGGTTACTGGGCCCACGAAGGAGCAGTGTCTTTGCCGCGCCACCGAGTTTTGCGATGCAGGAAATGAGCTATGCCGAACTCAACCACGAAAGCAAGCGCCGTTACGGAAGAGGCATCAGCAAGCAGGCCTTCTATTTATTACCAAAAATTAGAGAGACCGCGCGTCACCTTTATGATCACCGCGATCGTTGCCAGGACTGGCGCGAGGTTCACCCCGAACTCTGCTTCGCCGCATTACAGGGTGGCGTCCCACTGAGTGAGAACAAAAAAACGCAGGCGGGCTATCGTCAGCGCATGGCAATATTGAGAGCACGGTTGGGTGCGCGTGCCGTCACTCGATTGATTGACAAGTTAGATGCCCATCCGCTGCGCGCGGGTGTGGCCAGAGACGATATTCTCGATGCCATGGTTTGCGGCTATGTCGCCCGTCTTGATAGCAAACAATTACGGGCGCTCCCCGAGGGTGGCGTGGAGCAAAATGAGAGGGGCGATGCAATGCAAATTTGGTTCCCATCAGCTTAAGTAGGATGTGCTTCGAATTAATGAAGGAGAGTGACAGATGACATCCCCGCTCTTACGACAGCGAAGGGTCCGGCGTTGGCACCGTGGAATAGCCCTGATCACTTCGGTTCAGCTATTACTATGGACCGTCAGCGGCGTGTACTTTGCATTTGTTGATATTGAATTCGTGCGCGGCAACCAGTTTAAAACAGTACCCGAGCCCGTTGAGTTCTCGTCCTCTCGCTTTGTGTTGAATCCAGTCTCGGCGACGCAGGTGACGCTGTTGCAACGCAAACCCAACGAGCTGATAGCAGGTATTCATACCGCCACGGGCATAGAGTGGCGAGACGCGGCAGGCACCTTGGTTGAGCCATTGACGCAAGCGGAGGCCCTGGATTTAGGGGCGTCCAGAACAGTAATGGTGCCGGACAGCGCGGAGTGGGTAGCGCAAAACGTGGTTGGTAGTGAGTATCGTGGGGCACCACTGCCATTGTGGAAGCTTTGGGAGTCGGCCAATCCGAGTCGTGTGGCGTATATGGACGCCCTGTCTGGTGAGGTCGTTAAAGTGAGACACAACGCTTGGCGATGGTGGGACTTTCTGTGGTCGCTGCATATTATGAGCTACACCGATCGAGATGCCCTCGGAACCTGGCTTCTTAAGTTTTTCTCAGTGCTCGCGGTTATGACGGCGGCGCTCGGACTGTGGTTGTTTGCGCTGACAACTCGGAAGGGCGGCTATCAGTAATAAATCATTACCCAGATGTAGGCGAAAAATAGGCCGCAGGCATACGCGACCCACGCTCCTGAGAGCAGCCAGACGTTGATTCGGCGAAGTCGGGCGCAGGCCGCTGCTTTAATGGGGTCGATGGGGCAGGGGGCGCTGCGCTGCTGCCACCAAAGAACGGTACTGACCGTCATCAATGCGCCCGAGAGCACGAATAAGACGTTTTTGTGGGCCGAAAGCCACATGATGCCAGGGATTGCTGAAGTGAGTCCGGCCATAACAGCCCCCGCTCCAAGAGAGATCAGTAGCGCAGGCAGGGCGCAGCAGAGCAGCGTGGACGCGCTGCCAAAGAGAGCCAATGTTGGCGCGACACTGTCGCGCCAGTCGCCTCTCATGATGCATTGCCCAGTGCTTGAGCGCCTCGGCGCACCGCCGCGACGCGGTAACCCGCCTGAACAGCTAATTCCGCGATTGTTTCATCGCTTAGCGTGGCACCCGGGACAAGCACAAGATTCAGCGCTTTCGTATCGAGATCCACATAGACAGCTGCGATCTCCTCCCTCTTGCTGAAGATTTTGTTCATCGCCAGCGCACAAAAGTCACAGACGACGCCCATGACGTCAGCCACGATGGGCTCGCCACCTTTCTCGAGCGCCGCGTGGATATCGTCGGTGTGGGTCAATACAGCGTGTGCGTCGCCATTCCCCGTCGGATTGGATGCTTCAGTCGTATGGTCGGACGGGGTGCTATGGTCATGGTCGGCGTGGTCTGAGTGATCTTGGTGCATTGCATCCGCACCGCCCTGCTCGTGTTTATGGTCATGATGATCGTGATTTTGCGCTACGGGAGCCGCTGAAAGCAGTGCGGCGAGTAATGCACAAGCAACGGTTCTGGAGCTGTTCATCATCAGCATCTCCGGATTAAAAGCGGTAAGTAAAATTAAGCAGTGGTTGATTAACGGTTAGGTTGTACCCCACCTCCAGTAGCAGCGGGCCTTTGAATAGCCTGACCAGTGGAGTGGCTGTAATCGGAACCTCCTCCGCCGGGCGGTGGTCAATTTCGAGCATCAACCAGGTGTGCAGGTCTCCGCTATCACCCTCGTAGGGGGCATAGCCCACTCGAGCGGCGTGCATGAACTGGTCGCCAAAGTGTCCCGCATCTAGATAGCGCGATCGGTAGCCAGCGAAAAGGGAGCGCGTCTCCCAGTCGGCCATGATGCCCCCGTAAACAGCAGTCTCATCTCTCAGCGGGTTGCCGTAGACGCCCGATGCGACGCCGATGCCCCCATGAAAATACAAGTTGCCTTGGTAGTCCTTACCAAACCAGCGTTTTGCAAGCAATGTGGGGTGCACGCTGTAAATGGCATAGTCGTTATCTCTGTTGACTTCGGTTCTCAGTCCAATGGACCAAGATGGCGCAGGTGTGTAGTGAACCAATGCGGAGCTGGATTGTCGGTCGGATTCTTCAATAATCGTCCAGCCGCCGGTGTAAGACACTGGCCTCGCTGTGACTGCGGAGCAGAATAGCGATGGTAAAAGTATGAGGCGTAGATAACCCCTCATTTCTTCTTGCCCGTGAGTATGGAAACCAACTCAGTCACTTTTTCTTTTCTCGCGGAAAAAGAACCGCTTTCGAGGGAAGCTTGTACGCAGGTTTCAACGTGGTCTTCGATAATGAGGGCTTCGAGGCTCGAGAGTGCAGCGCGTGCCGCTTGCACCTGACGGACCACATCAACACAGTAACGTTCATCGGCGACCATTTTGCGAACAGCCCGTATCTGTCCCTCGATGCGAGCGAGTCTGGCGTCTGCAAGGCGTTTGGTTGAACTTCTCAAAATGGGTGGCCTCCATAGGTTTGGCCTTCAAGAATACCTCTTGGGGGTATTTACGAGATTACGGTATACCCAGGGGGGGTATATCGTCAACACCGTAAAAATTTGACACCTCGGATACTAAGCCTGAGTCCAGTGGGTTTGCGGACACTGAACCCCAACGAGCTAATCCCGATAGTGATAAATCGCGTACAACAAAGCGTCGGAGGGAGAATGAAATGACTGGCCATCCTGTCGCGTATTCTAGAAGTGTGATTACTGAGCTCATGGTCCCGAGCTACGCCAACTTCGGCGGCAAAGTGCACGGTGGCACCCTCATGTCACTCATGGATAAGTTGGCTTATGTCTGTTCGAGCAAGCACGCAGGCAATTATTGTGTGACGGTTTCAGTGGATAACGTGCAATTTTTGCGTCCGGTGGAGGTCGGAGAGGTGGTCTCACTGATGGGCTCTGTTAATTATGTGGGCAAAAAGTCACTGGTGGTGGGCATTAAGGTGGTCGCCGAGAATTTGCAGGATGGCGTGAGTAAGCATACCAATACCTGCTACTTCACGATGGTGGCAAAGGGGCCGGGGGGGGAGACCGCCGAGGTGCCACCGCTGATTCTAGAAAGCGAGGATGATGTTCGGCGCTTTTGTAGCGCGCTCCAGCGACGCCGCATACGAGAGGAGGGGGTCACCTTTATGAATGAATACAAGGCGAGCTTCACTGACCACTTCGCGGTAGCTGATTTGCTCAAAGCAGAGCGATGTATATTGGCTAGCTCTCTAATCGAGTCAACGCCGGCTCACTAGGTTCTCTGAGTTTTATGATGACGAGCGCGCTTAGGCACGCGAGCGCTGACATGCCCATCAGCGCAGTCAGATAGTCGCCCTGCCACTCCCGTGCAAATGCAACGGCTCGGGTGCCGAGTGCGCCACACAGCGTGTCGATTAGAACGATCAGGGCGAGAATTCTGCCGTAGAAAGGACCAGCGTAGTGTGCCGCGATTAACACTTGTATGCAGGTAAATGCGCCACTGAAGCCCAGTCCCGCCAGCACGGCGTAAGGGTAAATCAGCTGCTGCTTCGTCAGCGTAACCTCGCTCAGCAAGAGCAATGACAAGGCCAGAGTGAAGGTCGCCGCGGCCATGACCTTGTGCAAATCAAACCGGTCAGCAAGCAGACCGAAACCCAGTTTTCCGAGAACGGAGCAAGCAAAGAACAGACTGAACACAGTAGGTAACAGTCCTTTCTCTAGGCCTACGTCACGCGCTAAAAAAATAGATTGATGCTGTGTCAGCGCGATAATGATGAACCAAAGGCTGCCCGTTGCAAAAACAACAGCCAGAAAACGGCGCTCGCGGACAATCGGCAGTAGCCCAGCTTGTGATCTGCGCCGATTCTGATGGGCGTCGGCAGCTGTTTGCAGGTTCCCTTCGTTGAAGTGACGGCCATCTCGCAAAAGGAGCAGCGCGCTCAGCAGCATGGTGACTCCTACTGCAACGCCCGAGAGCAATACGGTATGTCGCCAACCCAGGTGCTCTAGACCTATCCCCACAACGAGGGGGAACATTGCCCCGCCCAAGCTCGATGCCATAAGTAGAATGCCTGTTGCGCGTCCGCGGGACTCCGCGAACCAGCTTGTGAGCATGACCATATTCGAGACGAGGCCGCAGAGAGACAAGGCGATGCCCAGTACCGCGTAGATTGCAACCAGTTCCCATAACGTATGAGTATTCGAGTAGCCGAGCAAAGCGAGGCTCAGTAGCAGGCTGCCCAGAGTGATGATGGTTCTCGATGAGTAGCGGTCCAGAAGCCATCCGGCAGGGGGCGAGGTAATCGCGCCAACGATAAAAAATATCGTGGCAGGCAGTGTCACTTCGCTCTCCCGCCATCCGAATTCTTCCATCAACTCTGGATAGAGGAGGGGAAGCGTGTGAAGGGTAATGCCGTTCGAGGCCATGTAGACTAGAAAAAGGCCGCTGAGTACGCTCCATTTTTTTGGGTTGTCTGTGAGCATGGGGCGTTTTCCTGTGAGTAGTGGGCGACAGTACACCAGGGTGGTGGTTCAGGGAATCTGCTTGGCAAGCGCTGCAATGGGCTCGTACCTATTTCGACTTCAGGGTTGCTCTACATTGTTTGCGTCCAGCGAGGGTGCCGGATGTTAAGGTGTACGCGCTATTCGGCGAATGGGAGCGAGGTGGGTTATGCCTTCCGCGGCGCAGCATTTTGACATAGGTATTGTGGGTTCAGGCATTGCGGGCTCCGCGCTCGCCGCCGCGTTATCTGGGACTGGTTTGCGCGTCGCGCTACTTGATCGTCGGGAGGGTGAGCTCGACTCTGCTCGAGGCGATCACATACAGCCTGCGATTCAACCGATTCTGGAGCGCTGGGGCGTGCTCAATAGCTTATTGCAGGCTGGAGCCGAGCACCGAGCAGGTACGCGGTGGTTTGATGCTGATGGGAATCATCTCGTCACCATTGGCGTTCCGAAACACCCTGAATGTGCTTCGGCTTTTCTTTTTTTAAATCACGAGCGAATTGGCGATGTGTTGCTGAACCATGCGGTTGGTGGCGGTGCCGTCAGTATCAGTGGCGTATCGGAGTGGTCACTGGACCGGGTTCGCTCTGGTTGGCGGATCAGTTGGCGGGGAGTCAGTGGCGAGGGCCAGTTAATCTGTTCGTTGCTAGTGGGTGCAGATGGGACGGCTTCGCCAGTCCGATCCAGATTGGGTATCGAGATTGATCGACATCGATACCAGCATCCCATCGCGGTTTTATATGGCCGATTGATGCAAGTGCCTGAGCCCAGAACGCTCGATGTGCATCTCTGCCGTGAGCGCATGGTCTCGATGATACCGAGAACTGGTGGCGGTACCAAAATCGGTTTTCCCATTGCGGCCGAGGAACTATCAACGTGGCGTAATCAGTCCGAGTCGGTGCTGCACGAGCAGCTCAGGTGCTGGTGTCCTGGCCTTGAATTCGAGCAGCTGGCGTTTGGCGCTATTTACCCGCCTGTATCGCAACAGGCCAAGTCCTATCAAGGTGAGGGTGCCGCCGTCCTCATTGGGGACGCGCGTCACGCCATGCATCCCGCGCGGAGTATGGGAATGAATACGTGTTTCAGAGTGGCGGATCAGCTGGCTGGGTTGCTCGGTGAGCTCCGCCGCGGCTTTAAAGAGGCAGAGGTTCTGCCAATACTGAGGACGTTCGAGACGCAATTTAGCGAAGAGGTGACTCGCAGGCTCGCCGAGAACCACGCAGCGGGATTGCAGATGGATACGATTAACGGAGACGGGTTTCCCGCGCTGGTTGCACAGTTGCGCGCCGCGGCCGGCAATCCAGCGATTAGTGATGCTATGGCGCTGAACGCCGCAGGCGTCTCAAAGTAACCCATGTGCGGCCGCTATACGTTGTCGATATCCAATCGGCCGGAACTCAACGCTCTGGGCTTACAGGCGACTAATAGATTCAACATCGCCCCCCAATCGCGGGTAATGACAGTGATCGAGGGTCACGAATTTGACATGCAGCGCTGGGGCCTCGAGCTTGCTATTGCGGGTTCGCCTCGCCTGGTCAGCAATGCGCGCTCAGAAACCTTGTTTGAGAAGCGGGGTTTCCGTTCGCTGCCGCGATGCGCTTTCGTAGCAGACGGCTGGTATGAGTGGCAAAGGATAAACGGTGCTAGGCAGCCTTGGTATCACCACATGGAGGGGCGCCTTCTTTACTTTGCCGGAGTCTATGACCCCGGTAATGGCTGCGCGATTGTTACGGAGCCCGCTGAGCAACGCATTCGTCACATCCATTCCCGCCAACCCCTGCTATTGGATGGAGAAGATTTAGATCTATGGATGCGCGAGGGTGAACGCCCCGCCGGGCGCTTAGAAAGCTCGATAGAGTGCTATCCCGTCGCGCAAAAAGTGGGCAACGCACGAATGGAAGGACCTGAGCTGATCCAGCCTATTTCCTCTTTCGCGATGCTTGAAGGCCAGACTCAAGATCTTTTTGACTGATACGAAATGATCGTTTCATCGCCAGTGACTGCGGGCTACTATGACGATGTGATAGCGAATGGTGTCAACGTGGTCGGAACGCAATGATTGATAGCGATTGGGAGGCTGGCTGTGAAAATCGGTAGTTTCGTGCCTGAGCAGACGGGCTCCGTACTCTACGCTATGGCGGGAGACGACTGCTCGCTGCATCACGACTTGTCGAGGCTGACGCCCAAGCAGCAGGTGGATCATCAGGAAAATCAGGTGCTGACCTGCGCGCTGCAAGTCGCGTTGACCGGCCTGGGCAAGCCCAATGATTACGTCGCACTCTCAGACCCCTTCGTCGAGCCTGAATGGAACAACATGCTGCACCAATATGCGGACTCGTTCCGCGCCATGGGGTTGGAGACCGTGCCGGGGTGCAATTGGCAGTATCACCCAATGAATGGTTACTACGAGAGTGTTGCCGTCGACATGCCTGCGGTAGATCTGCTTAACTTGTATATGATCAGTGGCAGTAATGTTCCGCTTCACGCAAATGCCGAAGCGCTGCGGATCAGCCAGAACGTGAATTCAAAGCTGCATTTTGCTGAAAACGCGCCGCTGGCGGGTATCCCGGTCCCGCGCACCCAAATTTTTCTCAAGCAAGACATCGCCCATGGGGCGGCAGACGACTTTTACGCCGCGCACCCGGGTGGGGTGATGGTGAAATTGCTCGGCTTGGCGGGTTCGAGAAACGTATTCCCGACCACGTCGGTTGCCAATTGCCTTGAGCAAATCGCCGAATATGGCGGCGGCATCGAGGTGCTGCTGCAAGAAAGGCTTGATACGCAGTCGTGGCAGGAGATGACCGTAGATCTCACGATCACACCTGACACGGTTGAAATCAGTAATGTCAGAAAAATTCTGTTTGCGGGGGGTAAGTGGGTTGGCAACTACATTGCGCCCGACCTCGTCGTCTCCGATGCGCATGCCGAAGTGCTCATTGCTGTGGGAAATTATGCGCGCGCGCAGGGGCACGTGGCCGACGAGGGCGTGAACTGCGGTATCGATTATTTTATCAAGGGCGATGAAGTCATTGTTACCGAGATCAACGCGCGGTGGACCGGGGGCCTGTTCCCTGCGGAGTTTTTGCGCCGGTTGCGGATAAGCCAGCCCGCCGTGGCGTTCTTTGACATGATTCCCTGTGCTCATCGCGACGCGTTAATGGCCTTTCAAGCGAAGCATCTTTTTCCATCGGCGGATTCATCCTTTGCTTACTTGCCAATGGGCTTTACGCCGTTTGCGATGGATATCGATGGCGTCGAATGTTTTATTGTGTGGCAGGTCGTTACCGGCGATTTCGGCGCCTTTGTCCAATCGCGAGACGCTAGTTTGCCCGAGGCAAGCTTTCCCACAGCCACTTTGATACTAAAGGAGTCTCTTTCGTGAACCGTGTTGACCTAGCAAATCTGGACTTTTTCAGTGCCGAGGTACAAGAGTGCCCGTTTCAGATTTATCGACAGTTACAGGACGAGGCGCCGGTTTGGCAGATGCCGGGGACCAATGTTTTTGTTGTCACCCGTTACAGCGATATTCGCGACATTATCCGTGACCCGGCCCGTTTTTCGAGTAGCTTCGGTGCTTTGCTCAACGCCGGTGCCTCGAATAAAGAGGTAGACGCCATTTATGGGCAGGGCTACGAAATGGTTGAGACGTTACTCACTCAGGATCCGCCGCGCCACCGTGTCTATCGCAACCTGGTGAATAAAGTCTTTTCAAATAAGCGCATCGAGGGCATGCGAGACTATATTCAATCCATTACGGATGAGCTGATCGATGCGTGGATAGATGATGGAGAGGTCGATCTCATGAACCGCCTCTGTGTCCCGCTCCCCATTTATGTGATTGCAGACCAGCTCGGAGTGCCTCGCGCGGAGCTGCCCCTGATCAAGAAGTGGTCGGATGCATCGGCAAGTCGATTGGGTCGTCTCGCAAACGAGGAGCAGCAGATTCAGAATGCGAAAGATATCGTCGAGTTCCAGCATTACTTTGCCGATCTGATTGATCGAATGCGTGAGAGCCCTGAGGACAATATTATTTCTGATTTGGCGAACAATACGATCGACGAGGGCCGTCTGCTGACCAAGCCCGAGGCTTTGGGCATGATTCAGCAGATTCTGGTGGCAGGCAACGAGACATCAACCTCCGGAATTGCTGGTGGCGTGGTCTTACTCATTGAGAATCCTGATGAGCAAACAAAGCTTCGGAGTAACCCCGATTTAATTCCGGGTGCGGTAGAGGAGATTCTTCGGTTGGAGACACCCACAAGTGGCATGTGGCGCACGGCGACCGAGAATACAGAGGTTGGCGGTGTGCCCATTCCCAAAGGGGCATTTCTCATGGTGCGTTTTGCTGCCGGTAATCGCGACGAATCGGTCTTTTCATGCGGCCATGAAATGAAGGTGGATCGCGATAACGCGAGTAACCACCTCGCCTTCGGCCAGGGAACGCACTTTTGCCTCGGAGCGCAGTTGGCCCGCAGCGAAATGCAGATTGCACTCGGCAGCTTGCTCGCGCGGACGGATAATTGGGGGTTGGTTGAGGGAAAGAATACGCTTACCCACAATCCTAATGTCTTGCTGCGTGGCCTTAAGGATCTTTATATTTCTTTCGATAAAATTAGTTAAGATCGAACGGCGATAGCGGTGGAGTGACGTATGAATAAGCCTGTATTTCCTAGTTATCAGGAGCTGCTGGATGAAGAGGGGGTCAGTGTCCCAGAGGCCCTGCGGTTGGATACTCAGCCTGATGTCGCCAACGACATTATCGCGACGGATGTGTGGACGGATCGAGGTATTTTTGAGAAGGAAGTTGAGCACCTGTGGCCAAAGGTGTGGCAGATGGTATGTCGCGAGACCGCGCTGCAGAAACCAGGTGATTATTACGTCTACGATATTGCTCGATATTCAATCCTGCTGGTTCGCACCGAATCCGGAGAGCTGAAAGGGTTTCACAACTCCTGCTTGCACAGAGGCCGCGCACTCAAGTCAGGTAAGGGAACCAGCCGCGAGTTACGGTGTCCCTACCATGGCTTCTGCTGGCATCTCGACGGCCGCTTTAAGGAGGCCTACTGCGACTGGGAGTTTGATCAGGAGCAGCTCGCGGAGCTGACACTGCCCGAAGTGCAGGTGACAACCTGGGGTGGCTGGATCCTCATCAACATGGATCTGGATGCACCACCCTTCGAAGAGTACGCCTCAGTGCTAACAGAACACTTTAAGCGATGGACCCCCGAAGACCGCTATGTGTCACTTCATGTTGAAAAGAAGATCGCTTGCAACTGGAAAATAGCGATGGAGGCTTTCATCGAGTCCTACCACGCCATACAGACACACCCCCAGATACTGTCCTTTACCGGTGGCGACAATTCCCAGTACGACGTGTTTGGCGATCATCTGAGTCGCACTATCACGGCGCAGGGTATTCCCAACCCCGGGCAGGCTGACCGATACAGCGTACAAGAATCGGTGGAGGCCATGACCGGCCCGGGCGGTTTTGAGCGGGCGCAGGAACTCACGGGATTGGACGCAGATTCGATTACCTCGCGGCAAGCCATTGGCGCGGTGCGCAGGGAGCAGTTCGCTGCGTTCATGAGCTCGGAGATGCTCGCGACAGTGACGGACGCCGAGACCATGGATTCTATTCTTTACCTCGTTTTCCCCAACTTTGCGCCATGGGGAGGTTTCCAGAGTCAAATCACCTATCGCTACCGTCCGGATGGGATGAATCCGGATGGTTGCATCATGGACATCTACTTGCTGGATGGCTTTGCGGCGGATCAACCGAGGCCAGCCGATGCAAAGACTATTCGGCTGGACTACGACCAGAAGTACGCTGACGCCGACGGCCTCGGGTTGTTGGGCGCACTGTTCGATCAGGATGCCGGTAATTTACCCGAGGTCCAGCGGGGGCTGATGGCGTCTAAAAGTCGAAAGGCCATTACGGCCAGCTATCAGGAGCTCCGCATCCGGCACTTTCACCAGACGCTGGCGCGTTATCTGGCTGGCGACGCTTAAGGCGCCGCAATCTGCAGTAACCGTAGTCTGGGGTAAAAAGGGGCGGGCAAGCCTCGCCTATCGTCATTTACTAGTAGCTGAATCCCATGCTGGGTCTACCGTCTTTTTCAGTTGCCGTGGCAAAGCTTGGCAACGCTTTCATCCGCTCGACCCACGCCATGCAGTGCGGATGATGGGCAGAATCGATCATGCCGCGCTCTGCGCCAACAATCAGGTTGTAGGCAATTAGAAAATCAGCCGCCGAGAGTTTTTGCCCCCCAAACCAAGGCGCTGTAGAGAGATCAGCTTCGGCCTTGTCGAGTAATCGAGTGAGGCGTGGTTGAATGAAAAGCGAATTGAGACCTTCTACATAAAGTTTCACGAATGGCTTCATAAAGAAGGGCAGCTGCTTTTGTGACAATGTGAGTACCACATTCATTAATTGCAATGGCATCAGAGACCCTTGCGTGGCATGCCACCAGAACAGGTATCGGGCCCGGTCGGGAGATGTTGGCTCGGGCCGGAGCGTCTGATTCGGCGTGTTGTCGAGAATGTGGTCCATGATGGCGCTACTTTCTGCCAGCGCCACGTCACCTTGCGTCACAACCGGCGCGGTACCCAAGGGGGAGATTGCCTTGTACTCGTCGGGTGCCGCTCTCGTTTTAGCATCTCGGTTGTAGACGATTAGCTCGTAGGGCGTACCCAGCTCTTCTAGCATCCACAGAACGCGAAAGGATTGTGAGTATTCGAGATGGTGGAGGGTCAATCTATCTGACATAGCGCTAGCCCGTCTTCAGTTCGTTGCTATATACCGTTAAGTCGGGAACTTGGATGAGCGTCCACGCAGAAGTCGCATGGTGAGCGATACGGGCCTCCCCGCCAGGACTCGAACCTGGAATCACCGCTTAGGAGGCGGTAGTTATATCCTGTTTAACTACGGGGAGAGGGCGGAGAGTGTACCGCAAACTGTTAGCGGGTTTTATGGGTGCGATGGGGCATCGCCCGCTGCTGAGTCAGGCCCACTAAAAATTCGGCGACTTCTCGGCGGGTACCCTGGAATACGGGTGCCAGCGCGCGTTGCCTCATTTGGTGTTCGTACATCGGGTCGTAATAGTCCGTGAGTAATGGCTTAATCCAAAGCTTGTGCTGTTCTGGGTCTCCCTGTCCATGCCTGATGAGCGCGTCCAGCATAATTCCGTGCAGTTCCCTATGGCGTTTGCCGCCCAGTCGCTTGCGGATTCTTTCTAATGCGTCAATGAGGTCTTGGGAGAATATTTCGAAGGCGCGCGGATCACCAAGCGCTATATATTCCTGCAAATTTCCCAGTATGTAATTGTCATAGGAGTGATTTACGCGCTCCGTTATGGAGGCTTCGACACGAACCCAGTCCGCCTTCCCACGAGATGCATGAAGGAACGGGGGGAGCGCGCAACGACCGATAAGGCGCCCCTCATCCTCCAAGATTAAAAAGGGATGCTGACTACTCTGATGCCTTACCAGCGCAACGCCAAAGGATAATTCAAAAGCGATTTGGGTGGGTTGGGCTGTAATCCGTCGGCCAAATGCTGACCCTCGATGATTTGCCAGCCCCTCCAGATCGATACTGCCCGGAATCGGTTGGCCACTGTTACCTTCATTAAGCAATCGCGTTTTAGCGACGCCCGTCTGGCCGCCCACCAGTAGCAGCGATGTGGAAGCGATAGCGGCTTCTGTTTTTTGGCTGAGCCACTGACGGATGGACTTATACCCTCCCTTTATTCTCGGGTAACTGATGCCCACATCGCTTAGCCATTGCTGTGAAATCTCCGAGCGCAGTCCGCCTCTGAAGCAAAACAGCGCGCCCTGAGGGTTGGCCTCAGCAAACTGTTTCCACCGTGCCACACGCGCTTCTTTTATCGCGCCCGAGACTAATTCGTGGCCGAGTTTGATAGCCGCTGCTTGCCCAGATTGTTGATAACAAATGCCGACTGCTTCGCGCTCTGTATCTTCCATAAGAGGCGCATTAACCGCCGCCGGAAGGCTGCCTTTGGCGAATTCGACCGGAGAGCGGACGTCCAGCAGGGGCGTGTCCTTGGAAAAAATAGCTTGGAAATTATCGAGTTCTAGGGTCACGTCTAGGACAAGAGAATTCGAGGTCTGTCGGCCCCCACTGCCACGAGTTCGCCTATGACTCCACTCGATAGGTCGCTTTGATCTAACAGGCGCGTGACCTCAGGCAGGGCGTCCTGCGACGTTGCAATCAGCAATCCGCCGCTGGTTTGTGGGTCAAAGAGGAGGGTTTGGTCCCGCAATGAGAGCTCTGGAAGCCGGTTGTCAGTGGCGACGCGGTTGCGCGCGGTGCCGCCGGGGACGCATCCCTGAGCAATATAGTGGTCAAGCCCCGGCAGTTCGGGAATCGCTGACACGTCGATGATTGCATCCAGATTGGCGCCTTCACACATTTCCAGAAGATGGCCGGCGAGACCGAATCCGGTGACATCGGTCAGCGCATTCACACCGTCGATCTGCCCGAGTTGGGCGCCCACGTCATTGGCCCGACACATCACCGCCGTCGCTTGTCCTACGTGTTCCGGTCGCAACTTTCCGTGCTTTTCCGCTGTGGTGTGAATACCGATGCCCAGTGGCTTTGTCAAAATAAGGCGATCTCCAACCTTGCCTCCATCATTACGCTTAATATTCTGGTGTAACGCCGTTCCACTAACAGCAAGGCCAAAAATAGGCTCGGGGCAATCAATGCTGTGTCCACCAGCGAGCGGGAAACCTAGACTTTGACAAACATCTCGCCCTCCCTGCACCACGCGGTTGGCGATATCGGCACTCAGCTGGGATATAGGCCATCCGAGAATGGCTACCGCAAGGAGTGGGGTGCCCCCCATGGCATAAATGTCAGATATGGCATTAGTCGCGGCGATGCGACCAAAATCGTAGGGATCATCAACAATGGGCATGAAAAAATCGGTGGTGGAGAGTAACGCGTAGTCTCCGTTCAGTCTGACTGCGGCAGCATCATCCCTCGTCTGGTGTCCGATCAACAATGACGGAAACGGTGCTGCCACATTTTCCTTGTCGGGGCTCGCCAGAATGCGTGAAAGGATGTCGGGTGCAATTTTGCAGCCACAGCCAGCGCCGTGACTGAACTGGGTTAATCGGACAATGTCGCTGCTCATATGGGCTTAAATCTCCGCTCACTGAATAATGCTAACCCGTTACGATTGAAAAGCGGAGCATTCCGGCTCATTCTTGGTGAAGTAGTAGCGGTGATTTGAGTGAACGGGTCAGTATTTTCGGTATTTCCTAGGACGGCCATCGGCGTATGGTTGATGCTTGTTGCTTTTGCGGCGCAGGGATCCGCGCCATCGTCGCTCCCATCGGCTGAGGCGTGGTCGACACAAAGAGCGCTTTATCAGAGAGCCAAAGGAGAGTTGGCCACGGGTGCCGGCTCGCGTTTCGCAGAGATACGCGACCAATTGAACGAATACCCGCTGCGCGTTGATCTCGATTTTGCAGTGAAGCTTGGGCAGCTGCACCATATGAAACCTAGCGAAGCCAAGGACTTCCTCGCGCAGGCGCAGGGCACTCCCTTAGCGAGTCGTTTTCTTGTGGCTTACCTGAGGCATAAGGCGCAGGACGGCCATTGGAAATCGTTTTTGGGGGTGATTAACGCGCCACCCGAAATGCCAGAGCTGCAGTGTTACTACTACCGGGCGCAGTTGGCGATTGGCCAGGCCGAGCTGGCGTTTACGGGCGCCTCGGTGCTGTGGAATGTGGGATATTCTCAGGACGATGCCTGTGATCCGCTATTCACTGCCTGGATGGCTAAAGTCGGTCCCGATGATGATCTGATTTGGTCCCGCGCCTTAAAGGCTTTCTCTGAAAAAAATGGCCATTTAATTCGATACATCAAACGTTTCGCGAGTGACGACCTCAAGCGCGACCTGGACGAACTCGCCGCTATTTACAAGCGTCCTTCTCGAGTGGAAGGCGATCACCATAAAAACCGGCCTAGGCATACCGACATCCTGATGGCCGGCGTGGCGAGGCTTGCCCAGTTGAATCCCAAGCGCGCCTACGAGGCGTTGCTATCACTGGTTCAGGATCATCCGATTTCGGCTGCCCAGGCCGAGGTTGTGGCCTTTGACATTGCGCGACACAGTTTGTTTGCCGAGCGCTCCCCCGCGCCAGAGGCCTGGGTAGCGCAACAGGTGGCCGAGTCGAAACGGGACGAGCTCACCGTGATCTGGTTGCGCAATGCCATCGCCCTTGGTGATTGGCACGATATTCAGGAGGGCCTGCAATGGCTTTCTGCCGATGCGCGGTCCCAAGACCGCTGGATTTACTGGGATGCAAGAAGCCGAGAAGCGCTCGAGGTTGGCAGTGGTGCTACGCTTTTCGGCGCCCTGGCCAGTCATCGTAGTTTTCACGGCTTTCTTGCAGCAGAGCAAGTAGGCCAGCCCTATCAACTGCGTGAGTCGCCGGTTTCAGTTGATGAAATACAACTGAAAGAGTCAAGTTGGCTCGGCGCCGCCCGCGCCCAAGAGCTCTTGGCTTTGGGCCTGCGCGAGGAGGCGAAGGAGCAGTGGCAGCACACACTCAATCAAGCGAGTTTCAGCGAACAAATGTCCTTGGGGCTGCTCGCGTTAGCGCGGGAGTGGGCCGATTTTGGGGTTGACGCGGCAATTGCTGCGAGAAATTGGGATCGGCTGGATCTTCGTTTTCCCTACGCGTTCTGGGAGGAATTTAAGCAAGCGGCGCTCGAAACCTCGCAGGATCCTTTCGCTTTAATCGCGCTGGCTCGACGGGAGAGCGGGTTGAATCCGCGGGCGCGCTCGAAGGTGGGGGCGCGGGGATTAATGCAGCTCATGCCAACGACGGCTCGCAATGTGGCGAAACAAGGCGGTGTGCCCTATCGAGGCACTAGAACCCTTTATGAGCCTCAGGTAAACATCGCGTTGGGCACGAGCTACTATTCGACGCTACTGAATCGTTACGACGGCAATCGTGTTAAAGCCCTTGCGGCCTATAACGCGGGACCGAGCCGAGTGTCGCGATGGCTGGGCGATGAGCAATCAATTGATCAGTGGGTTGATTCGTTGCCATTTTCTGAGACGAGGGAATACGTTCAAGCCGTGCTGACTTATCATGTGATCTATCGCCTCCGGGCGGGAAAATCTGCCGCGTTGCTCACACCTGCTGAGCGGACCGATATTTATTAGCGCAGAGTTATATCGCCGATTTATACGGTGTGGCCTGTATCCGGTAATGACGGAGAATTTATGAAAACGTTACAGATGCAATCGTGTGTGCATGAAAATGCGACTGTTGAGTGCGCCTTGGTAGAAACAACGGTTCCGGAGCCAGGACCTGATGACGTGTTGGTGGCGATTGAGGCGTCTCCGATCAATCCGTCAGATTTGGGCCTCATGTTCGGCGCTGCGGACCTGGAGTCCGCGCGACAGACCGAGCGAGAGGGTTTGCCGGCAATTGTTCTCGATGTCCCGCAGGCAGCCATGCGCGCCATGGCGCCTCGGGTAGGTCACTGGATGGCAGTGGGTAACGAAGCCAGCGGCCGTGTGGTTGCGGCGGGGCAGAGCGACGCGGCGCAGGCACTGTTGGGCAAAAGAGTAGGGATGTTTGGCGGGGAGATGTATGCCACCTACCGGTGCCTGCCTGCGACACAATGTATGCCATTTCCCGATGCCATCTCCGCCGAGCAAGCGGCGTCCTGCTTTGTCAATCCGATGACCGCCCTCGGCTTTATGGAAACGCGCGATATGGAAGGGCAAAAAGCGATGGTGCACACAGCTGCCGCTTCTAATTTGGGGCAGATGCTGGTGAGACTGTGTCAGGCTGATGGAATACCCCTGGTCAATATTGTTCGTTCGGAAGATCAAGTGGCGCTTCTCAGATCGATGGGCGCCGAATGGGCGTTGAACAGCCAGTCCGACTCCTTTATGAGCGACCTGATTGATGCGTTAGTGGCCACGGGCGCAACGCTGGCCTTTGATGCCATCGGCGGTGGACGTTTGGTCAACCGTATTCTCACTGCGATGGAGTTGGCGGCGGCCAAGACGGGGCCTTGGTCGCGTTATGGGTCGGAAGTGCCCAAGCAGGCTTACATCTACGGTCAGCTCGATTTGGGGGCTACAGAACTTACGCGCGGCTATGGTTGGGTCTGGTCCGTGAGTGGTTGGCTACTCACGCCATTTATGAACCGAGCCGGTGCTGACAGGGTAGCCCGCATGCGCCAGCGCGTGGTCAACGAGATCGACACCACCTTTGCCAGTCACTATTCCTCACGCACGCCGCTGACGCAGGCATTAAGCGTACAGGCGGTTCAGGAATACGGTGCGCGCAGAACGGGGCAGAAGACGCTGCTGTTGATGGCTGATTCAGCCGCCTGATAGCTTGACCTGATAGCCCATCGTTGCGAGCACTTGTTGGCAGGTCGTGCGCTGATCCCCCTGGATTTCAATAGCGCTATCCTTGACCGAGCCCCCGACGCCGCATCGCTGCTTAAGCTGCTTGCACAGGGATTTCAGACCCTCTGGGTGTTCGGGTATTCCCTCAATGACAGTGACCGCTTTGCCACCTCTGCCCTTGGTTTCGCGACGAATTCTGACGATGCCATCACCGGTGTTGGCGGGTTTCGCCGTGCCGCATACGCAGGCTCTCAGGGGGCGTTGGCACTGGGGGCACAAACGTCCGCCATCGGTGCTGTAGACCGCCCGAGTGGCAGCTGACTTCGCCATATGAGTGTCCTGTTAACCCGCTTCACGCCTATACTATCGCTCAAAGGCATGTTACGGACTCAAAACTATGTCACAAACCGCAGCGCTTGAGGCGCAGGTGGCGTTTCTGGAGGATACGGTGCAGGCGCTAGACCGGGCACTCGCGCTTCAACAGCAGCAACTGCTCCAGCTCCGGTCGCAAGTGGCGACGCTGACCCAGCAGCTTTGCGAGCAGGGTAACCGCTTGGACGCTTTCGGCGATAATGCGCTGGAGCCGCTTCCGCCGCACTACTAGATATAAGCCTCATAGAGAATGGAAATCTGCCTATGAATCTGCGTGTAAGCATTCTGATTTCACTGAGCTTTATTGTCGGCATTGGCGTGTTGTTTGCGATTCTGACCCGCCCGCCCGTCGCCCCTGAGCAGGAAGTTTATGTGAACGGCGTCGTCCTCACGATGGATGCCGAGAATACGATTGCCGAAGCGGTTTTGATTCGAGGCGGGCAGATTGAAGCGGTGGGCTCTTCAGAGGCGTTATTGTCTCAGGTCGACGACGACACCGTGATAGTGGATCTACGCGGCAGGGCGCTGATCCCCGGTTTCGTTGATGCACATGGCCATTTCCCCGGCTCAGGTCAGACCGTCTTTTCGGTTGACTTAAATAGTCCGCCGATTGGCAGCGTTACGAAAATGGGCGAATTAATTGAGGGGTTAAGTGATTTTGCCAAGGTGCGAACAGACGGCTGGGTAGTGGGCCACGGATATGACGATACGTTGCTTGCCGAGAAGCGGCACCCTACCCGTGATGATCTAGACCAGGTCTCTACCGAGCGACCTGTGGCGATTGTGCATGTTTCCGGTCATCTCGCAGTCGTTAACACCGTAGCCCTCAAGATTTTGGGTATCGATGAATCCACCCCCGACCCCGCGGGCGGCGTCATTGTCAGGGACCCTCTATCGGCCGATGGCCGTCGTCCCAACGGTGTGCTCGAGGAAACCGCAGCGCGGTCGGTTTGGCAATACACCCTCGACCTCGGAGTTATGGACGGTGTGCGCATGACCACGCAGGCAGCCGCGGAATATCTGGCCGTGGGAGTGACCACCGCGTCAGCGGGAGGTATGCCCACCACGGTTGCCAAGCTCTTAGGTTTTCTCAGTCGACTCAACCAGTTTCCGCAACGCGTCGCGCTTTTCCCTCTGTTCGAGGAAGTAGGAGAGCCACTATTATCGGGAGAGCTAGCCTTGGACGCCTTTGCGGGCGCTAGGGTGAGTGTGCCCAGAGTAAAGATTATCGCTGATGGCAGTATCCAAGGTTATACCGGTTATTTGAGCGAACCTTATTACGTGCCTTTCAAGGGTGACCCTGCCTACCGAGGTTACCCTTCCGTAAAGCGGGAAGACTTGTTTCGGCAGGTCGCCGGCCTCTATGAGAACCGCATTCAGGTCGCCATTCACTGCAACGGGGATGCATCAATAGACGATGGCCTTGACGCGATTGAAGCCGCGATGAAGCAGCACCCTTGGCCCGAAGCACGACCTCTTATTATTCACGCCCAAATGACGCGTTTGGATCAGATACAGCGGATGGCGGCGCTGGGCGTCACTCCCAGTTTCTTTTCAGCGCATACCTATTACTGGGGTGACCGACATGCCGCCATTTTTATGGGGCCAGAGCGCGCAGCGAACATGAGTCCTGCGCGATGGGCGCTGGATGCGGGGGTCCGTTTCAGCTCGCACCTCGACACGCCGGTGACGCCTATGCTGCCGCTCCAGGCGATTTGGAGCCAGGTCAACCGAGAGAGCACCTCGGGGGTGGTGATAGGCCCAAATCAGCGAATAGATCGCCTTTCAGCGTTGCGCGCGGTAACAATCGACGCTGCCTGGCAAGTTTTCATGGATGATCAGATTGGGTCCATAGAGCCGGGGAAGCGGGCTGATCTGGTTGTACTCTCCGATAATCCACTGTCGGCGGAGAACATTCGGTCAATTAAGGTGGATCGAACCGTGATTGACGGCGCGACAGTCTATTCACGTCTCTGAGGGCTCGATCGCGATTAGCCGGGGTCAAAGCCGAAGCGCGCACTGTCCACATGAATGAAGATCGCCTCTGCGGTAGCGGTAATTATCTCGCCGTGGCGCATTTCTGCAGTAACTTCAGTGCGACGTTCATCCAACTCCTTGGCCGTGGCACTGACATGAATCGTCGTGTTGAGCGGCGTCGGTCTGCGGTACCGCACTGATAGCCCTCCGGTCATGCCAGGATGCCCCATTCGTACGTGAGTCATTCCCATCAGGTGGTCAAGAATGCCCGCCACCCAACCGCCATGCACGTTTCCTGGGGGGCCCTCGAAGGCCTGCGAGAATAAAACGGTTCCCGCGATCCCACCCGAGTGCTCCTGCCACGTGAGTGCTGGTGCGCAAGGGTGGCTTCTGCCCGCCATTGCCACCAATTCACCCATGACATTATCGACGCTGCCGCGATTTTCGCGCCGCCCCATCTCCACTAACCCCGAGACTTGGGGCATGTCAGCCAGTCGATCAGTAATGGCTTGCAATTCGGCAGCGATTTGATGTGCAAATGCTTCGGTGATGTCCGAGCTCACCAGTTTGTTATTAAGTTGCCGTGCCGCTTCGGCCAGCGCGTTTCGGCTTTGCCAATAGCGAGACTCACTAGAGTTGGCTGGATAGGCGGTTGTCATTGATCTGTTTCCATCGCCGCCAACTGCGCCCGCCATTCGCGAAGGTCCCTCACAAATGCCTCTGGTTGTTCCAGCGCTGCAAAGTGCCCCCCTTTTTCGTGCGTGTTATTGAAATACATTAATTGCTGATAACGCGTTCGGGCGAGACGTTCGCTGCACAAGAACAGCTCCTTGGGAAACAGCGAAATACCGATGGGACGGTCTATGGGGGCATGGTTCGGATGATTGAAGCTTTCCCAATAGAGCCGCGCGCTGCTGGCCGCCGTATTGGTCATCCAGTAGTGGGTGACAACGTCGAGTAAAACGTCGCGAGACATTACATTCTCTGGATGGCGGGCACCATTGCGCTCGCAATCAGTCCACTGTGCAAATTTCTCGATAATCCAAGCCATTTGCCCAGACGGTGAATCAGCTAGGCTGTATGCCAACGTTTGCGGGCGCGTACTTTGTTGTTTTGAATAACCCGATTCGTGCTCCTGATAGTGCATTGCGGCGGCAAGGGTTACCTGCTCTGCGGGCTCGCTGGAGCTAAGGGTCAGGTCATCAGGCATCACGATGGGCAGATTGATATGGCCCGCCTTGCAACCGGTCTTACCCAGAAGGAGAGATTGCGTCACCAGTGAGCCCCAGTCTCCGCCTTGGGCCAAGTAGTGTGTGTATCCCATCCGCTGCATTAACTCGTCCCACATCAATGCGATTTTTTCGACTCCGAATCCCGGGACTGCAGGTGCGTCGGAAAAGCCAAAGCCTGGCAGGCTCGGAATAACCAGGTGGAAAGCGTCGCTGGCGGCGCCGCCTGATTGGGTTGGATTGGTAAGAGACTCAATGACATCCAGAAACTCGAGCACGGATCCGGGCCAGCCGTGGGTCATCAACAGGGGACTCGCGGCGCTATGACTGCTGCGGATATGCAGAAAGTGAAGGCTGACGCCATCTATTTCGATTTTGAAATTATTGTAGCGATTGAGTCTTTCGGGAACGCGCTGCCAATCGTAGTTGTCTCGCCAGTAACGCACCAGTTCTTGTTGATAACTCAGAGGTAAACCCTGCCGCCAATCTTCTACCGTCTCTGCGTCTGGGTAGCGAGTCATCGCCAGACGCCGCTTTGCGTCTTCCACCATGTCATCTGAAAATTGCGGTTCGAAAGGCTCGATTGCATCACTCACTATTACTTACTCACTACTTGGTGCGTGCCAGCCGCAAACGTTACTCCGCTACCAGGGTGGGCTCAAGCCAGATGATCGATTGCCAGATCCTGGTAGGTGTGCTCAAGCCACGGCAGCAGCTGTGAGCGCTCGGCCTCGGATTCCTGGGTGGCTGAGCGAAGATGGGTTGTTCGCGGTTCGCGGTCGAGAAAAAACCTGCCTGAAATTAGGCTTGCTTCGCGTGCGCGCGCTAGCCATACGATGGTGTCTGCCCCTTCTTCGCTGTTTCTCAGCACCCGTTGGGTTACACGCCTGAATCCGGGTAAAGCGGATTGAACGCCCGGCGTGTCCGCCCAGCCGGGATGCATGCTGTTAACAACAATGTTGTCTTCCCTCCAGGCCTCGGCCCAGAGCTCGGTCAGCACTGTGAGCGCACGCTTGGCGCGGGCATAGGCGGTAGAACCGTTGTAACCATCGCGCCGCATGATGAGTCGGTTCAGATTGAGCTTCTGCGTATACATGCCACCCGATACAACATTGATGACGCGGGTCGCCTTTGCGCGCCCCGCCATGAGCGGGTGCAACGCTTCTGTCAGCTTCCAAGGAGACAGCAGAAGCAATGCCACGCTCTGCTCAATGCCTTCCGCTGTTTGTGCATATTCATTGAACAGCGCGCCTGCGTTATTGATTAAAACGTCGATGGTTTTGCCTTCTGCGTTGAGTTTTTTAGCTAATTTATTAACGTCCGAGAGCAAGCTCAGGTCAGCGAGCTCAACCCTGTTTGCCCGAAGCCCTGTTGACCGCTCCAGGGAATCTTGCATCGACGCTAATTTGGCTTCGTCGCGAATGACGAGGGTGAGATCAGCCCCAGCCTCTAATAGAGAGACTGCAGTGGCGTAGCCCAGCCCCGAGCTGGCGCCTGTCAACACAACATGCTTGCCAGACATATCGGTACTCATCGGCGCCCATTGTTTTCTACCTCTGTGGTATCCGTAGCGCGTAAAGCACCGCAGTGCAGAGATAATGTGACTGTCTTTTCGCTGGGTCTCGGGCAACGCGGTGGGCACCGGATTGTCATCATTCAGGGCTCGGGCAAGGCCTTGAAGGCTGGCTTTTCCCATTTTTCTTAAACTCTGCTCGTTGCGCTTCGCCAGTGCTTCGAGACCATAGTGATATGTAAAGGTGGCGGCGTAGCTGATGCGCGTCGTGCCAATACTAATGGCCTCAAAGGTAATCACATCTCTCACGGTAAACCATCGGCTCTTGCCTGTGAGCACAAGGCATTGCCAGGGAGTGAATTCTTCCAGCGTGTAGGACAAGGCAATGGTCGTAGGGCCCGCTTTGCATAGGAGTGAGAACTGGCTTCCCACGCCGATGGGGCCGTCGGAGACCTTGCGGGCTTCTACGGCTGTCGCGTCCCATTCAATGGTGGTTCGGAAATCCGCGACATAGCGAAAACAGGCCTCTACTGAGCGGGGCACTTCGATAGTTTCGTTGAGTGTGATCATGTTGCACCGGTGGGCTGGAGCTAGACTTTACGGCGCGGAAGCCCCGTCAGTTCATTGCCGTCCTCATGCCGTGGCAGCGGCTTTGGATCTTGCGTGGCTTGACTATTCTTCGATCCACACCACTCGCAGCGGTTCTCCGAAATCGTCGTATACCACCTGTCGACGACGCTTGGGGGTGCGTTGTCGAACAATCTTCTTACGGCTCCGTTTTTCGGCGCGCCGTGCGTCAAGGGCAGCGATGACGTCGTTGAGCGGAGTGCGACTCGCTTTACGCGGTTCAAACACCGGGGGCGTGGTAGGTGGAATACCAGTGCCATCGTAGGCACTCTCGCCAGTTTTAAGCTCTTGGACTTTCCCGCCATCTGACAGGAATGCCGCCACCTGTCTCTCCAAGTGTTTCCTTATATCCTGTTTTGAAGGCGGTTTTTTCAATTCACATCCTCTATTGCGAGTATAAGACTTCAGTGCCCGCTCAGAAAGCAACGGGCTGACCGATAAGGATGCTTTCTGGTTTAATGCGCGCTCCTTTAATAATCCTTGGCGGCTGGAGAGGCATTGAGTTCTCTATTCTCCTATCGCACCCAAGATCATGGATTTGATAAATGGGTGCGCTGAGATCTTTGCTGGTGTTTCTATGGATGGCCGTTACGGTTATTCCAGCGGCGTCTTTGATCATTGTCTTTACGCCGTTCTCTAGCCCTGACTTTCGTTGGTGGCACATCGCTAGACCCTGGCTTCGCGGTGCGGTAGAGGCGGCGAGAAAGATCGGTGGAATTCAATATGTCGTCGAAGGTGAGGAGTATCTGCCATCTGCGGGCGACAATCAGCGCATTATTTTATGTCCCAAGCACCAGTCGACTTGGGAAACATTCTTCTTCGCAAGTCGCATGCCGCATCCACTTGCCTATGTTTTTAAGAGGGAGTTGCTGTTTATTCCATTCTTTGGCTGGGCGATGGCGTGTTTGAACATGATTCATATTGATCGCAGTGCCCGGGGAGACGCCTGGAGCAAGGTGGCGTTGCTCGGAGAACAGCTCATGGATGCGGGCAAGTGGGTGATTATGTTCCCGGAAGGGACCCGATCAAGACGAGGTGAACAGGGCGTCTATAAAACCGGTGCCGCACGGCTGGCGGTTGCCACCGGTGCGAGTATCGTTCCCATTGCTGTGGCCTCTGCGCGCTGCTGGCCCCGTAAAAGCTTCACATTTATTCCGGGTTCCGTGACGGTGTCGCTCGGCCCGCCCATTGTCAGCGGTGTGGGGGAGAGTCCGGGAGAGCTCATGCAGCGGGTGGAGCAGTGGATTGAAGCGGAGATGCGTCGTATCGACCCAGAGGCTTACCCTGCGGCGGATCGACGGGTCTCGCCGGAGGAACAGGATGCCCAACTCCAGCGAGCGCTGGAGGCTCAGGCTGATGCCGCTCGGGCTGCGCAAGGGGACGTTCCCGAGGACCTGCGTTAACTTTGACTTAGGCCAATTCGAGCGATTGCCTGATAGCGGCATTTGCGGCACTGTCGACACCAGCAATTAGCGAGGAATATGAGAGATGGGCTTTTATAGCGACGTTGTAGTTCCGCGACTTGTTACCTGTGCTTGTGGCACCAAACCCATTCTCAAGCAACGGCAGAAAGTGGTGCCGTTGGCGCATGGCGCGGTGTTGGAGATCGGCATGGGCGCGGGCCACAATCTGCCGTACTACGATACCGGCCGTATTACCTCGGTAGCGGGTATAGACCCCTGTCGCACGAGTTGGCGGCTGGCGCAGCCGCGGGCCTCGGCATTAGGCGTGCCACTTGAATTTGTAGAGGGCTCCGCCGAGAGTATTCCGATGCCTGATGCACGCTTTGATACGGTGCTCATGACCTACAGCCTGTGCACGATTCCGGACCCCGAGGCGGCTCTGGAGGAGATGCGTCGCGTGCTGAAGCCAGGCGGACGCCTCGTTTTCTGCGAACATGGTGAGGCGCCTGAGGCCTCCGTTGCCAAATGGCAAAAGCGGATTAATCCGACCTGGCGGCGGTTATTGGGCGGTTGCAACCTTAATCGCCCGATCATGGCGTTGATTCGCAACGCGCGATTCGAAGTGAATGAGTACGACCAAATGTACTTGCCGGGGACTCCCCGTATCGCCGGATTCAACGTCTGGGGTATTGCCCAGCGTTGAAGAGGTGCCTTTCTGCGCATGCCGATCGCGGTTTAAGTTGCCACCGGGACCGCATGGCGGTTTGCCGACGCGGAGTTTTTGCTGTGCTCGGTGTTTTGGCAATGCTCCATGGGTGCAGTACTAACGATGCACAGCCTGAAATGTCGACGATTCCCCCACCGGATTTATCCGGTCATTGGGAAGTCGATTACGCTCGCAGTGACAGCGTGCAGAACCAGGTGAATAGCACCTTCAGAGAGGTGCAGCGGGAGATCCGTCGTCGCAATGCGGCCGCGGAGAAGGGTGTTTCCTATCAGGGGCCCGCAATAGGGAACATCGATACCTTATTCGCTCTAGCCAAAATGGCCGAGTTGGTGGTGGAGCCTGGGCTCCTGGAGATTGACCAGGACACGCAATGGATCAGAATCGAGAGGGAGAATAGTTTTGCGTTGGTTTGCTCACTCGAGGCGACTCGCGACGAAGCTAATCGTCTCGGTAGAGAGATTTGCTGGTGGGATGGGCAGCAGTGGCATTTTGTGGTCCAACTACCCGATGGCTTGAATGTAGCTCACCGGTTCACGCGGTCTGATGATGGCAATTCGTTGGCCCAGCGCACCCGATTAAGCGATCCGGGGACGGGACATGATTTCGTGGTTACGAAGATTTTTGGCCGCTATGACCCCGCCGATCGCGGCTATACCTGTACCGAAACGTTATCCCGAGGACGGGTCTGCACCACCGAGCGGGTAGGAGTGGAGTAACCGTGGCCGGTGAACATCGCACGCTGCTATTAAAGCTGTGGTTGGTGCTGAGTTGGATCAGTATGGTCGCCTGTGGCCCTGTCCTGACCAAATCAACAATGACTGAAATCGAGGGCGAGGCAGCGGCGGAACTGGCTGCTCCGACGGCTCCACAAGAATCTCTTTCGCGCGTCGATAGGCCGCTACAGCCGGCCCTCGATATTAATGTGGTTGTATTCGACATTGCCCCAGAGGCGGGTGAAACGGCGCAATACATGGCTGTTCGCAAGCTGGAGTCTCGACTACTCCCCGGTTTGTTTCGCGAAGTTTTAGTCAGCAGTAATCAATGGGGTGTCGTGCGTGTCGTGCCCACTGCATCTGCTCTTGCGCCCGTCAATATTCGAACGGTTATCTTGGCCTCTGATGGCCGCGACCTCGCACTTGATGTGACGGTGTCTGACGTCGCGGGAGAGGAATGGTTCCGACTTCGGTTGGCTTATCGACAAGATGATCCGTTGGACAGTCTCTCCACCCTTCGTCAGATTTTTCATGTCGTAAGTAACCGTATGCGCGATGTTTGGTTTAACAGGTCAGTTGCAGAGCGCTCTCGATTGATCTCGATCGCAGACGTTGTCTATGCACGAGAATTAGCGCCCGACGCCTTCGCAAACTACCTTGACGCAGAGTCACCTTTGCTGACGCTGAAACGGGCACCCTCAAACGATGACCCGATGCTTGCCAGAGTGCAAAGAATCAAGAATCAGGAGTATTTATTCTGTGACGCCATGGATGAGCAGCTCGTCACTTTACTGGATAGGGCGGGCCCAACATATGACCTGTGGCGTGAGGCGGCGGTAGAGCAGGCGAATTGGCTCGATTATTATGAGTCGGTCGCCGCGTCAAGATCCGCGGGCCCCGGTGATGGGGAGTTCTCTCGCATGCAGGCAAGCTATTCGGCCTACCGGTCTTACCGCATTCAGGAGCAGGCTCTGCTCGAATTAGCGGAGGCGCTGGAGTCGGAGAGTCAGCCGGTCGTTTTGAGATCAGAAGGCGCCGTCATCACCCTCGAGGGCACGCTCGAGGCACAATATGCGACTTGGCGTGATTTGCTGAAGGAGATCTTTTTACTGGAACAGGGCGCCTTAGAATGACGGATCATCAATATCTCGCGACCTGTCCCGCCGGCGTTGGCGTGTTGCTGGTTCAGGAATTGCGCGCTCTGGGCGCCGAAGATCTAGTCGAGAGGCCGGTGGGGGTATCGTTTCGCGGGGATCTCGCCCTCGCTTATCGCGTATGCCTATGGAGTCGGTTGGCCAATCGGGTGCTTTTAATCTTGGATAGCGCTGAGGTGGATGGTGCCGACGGGCTTTATCAATATATAAATAGCATTAAATGGTCAGCTCATCTTTCTGATAAATCAACATTTATGGTGGATTTTTCTGGTCGCGCCAGTTGGATGCGGAACGCGCAGTTTGGCGCTCAGAAAATTAAAGACGCCGTTGTCGACCAGTTTCGAGCGGCAGGTATGGGTAGGCCCTCGGTCGATCTCAAGCAACCCGATTTACGGATTACGGCGCGCCTGGCAAAGGGCAGGGTTACCCTTGGCATTGATCTCTCAGGCGATAGTCTGCACCGGCGCGGCTACCGATTGGACGGTGGACTTGCCCCCCTCAAAGAGAATATTGCGGCGGCAGCGCTGTTAGCGGCGAATTGGCCCGAGCGAGCTCAGTCCGGAGAGGTCTTGATCGACCCGATGTGTGGTTCCGGGACCTTGCTCTTGGAGGCAGCGCTGATGGCGCTGGATCGAGCTCCGGGGCTGTTGCGGGAAAGATTTGGGTTTACACGTTGGTTGGGGCACGACGCATCGCAGTGGGCGGCCATTAGAGGCGAGGCGGAGGCCCGCGCCCAACCCGCCAGGAACGGCCTTGAGATACGGGGATACGATGCTGATATCCGCGCAGTGAGGCATGCTCAGGAGAATATTGCGCGACTCGGGTTGGAGGATGTCGTCAGAATTCGGTGCAAAAGCCTTGCTGAGGTGAAGCGTCCCACCCATCGCGCAATGCCGTCGGGTTTACTCGTCACGAACCCACCGTGGGGTGAAAGAATGGGAGAGAAGCAGTCGTTACCTCACCTCTACTCGGCGATGGGCGAGTTGATGAGTCGCGAGTTTACGGGCTGGGAGGGTCTTGTGCTCACCTCTGACCTGTCTCTGGGACGGGCGGTAGGGTTGCGCGCGCACAAGCGCCGCCGCATGCATAACGGTCGCCTTGAGCTTCATTTACTGCAGTTTGACCTCAGTGCTGACAACCGATTCCGGGCATTTGAGCAAACAGCCTTGGTGCCCGGTGGCGAGGAACTAGGTACTGAGAGTGACCCCAAAGAGATAGCGCTGTCCCCGGGTGCTATAAGTCTCGCCAATAGAATCAGTAAAAATCTGAGGCGCCTGCGTCCTTGGGTCAAGCGCGACGATATTTATTGTTATCGGGTGTATGACAGAGATATTCCGGAATATTCGGTGGCCATCGATTGGTACGAGGGTCACTTGCATGTCGCTGAATATCAGGCACCAAAGGCGATTCCCGAAGAGAAGTCGACAGCGCATTTGCGCGAAGTACTGGACGCCGTCCAAGTGGTTTTCAATATCGCAGATCGATCCAGCATCGCGGTCAAGACTCGAAGTCGACAGCGGGGCAAGGAGCAGTATCAGCGACTCAGCTCTGACGAAAACCGAATTGTAGTTAGGGAGGGTAGGGCAAGGCTATTCGTCAATCTCCACGATTATCTGGATACGGGACTATTTTTAGATCATCGACCGTTGCGCCATTGGCTTGGCGCGCAAAGTCAAAGCAGGCATTTCCTTAATCTTTTCAGCTACACCGGTGTTGCAACCCTACATGCGGCGCTGGGCGGCGCCACCACGAGCACCAGTGTGGACTCGTCGGCCACCTATCTGGAATGGTTCCGCGCTAATCTCGCGCTGAACGGATTGTCGGAGCGACAGCACCGCAGCGTGCGAGCAGACGTTCGCGCTTGGCTACAACAAGACCAACGGATGTATGACGTGATTATGCTTGACCCGCCCTCATTCTCGAATTCAAAGGGGCAGGCGGACTTTGATATCCAGGCTGACCATGGCAGCTTGATCGCATTAGCCATGGCGAGGCTCAATCCGCGAGGCGGCGTAATGTATTTTTCTACGAACCGACGGAAATTTGAGCTTGACCCAGCGGTGCAGGCCGAATGGGTGGTCGAAGACGTAACGACTGCTTCAATTCCGCCGGATTTTTTGCGATCAACCAAAATCCATTATTGCTGGCGAATTAAGCATCCGCCAGCCTGACGCAGAGAGGATGACGGTTCGCCATCCTCGCAGCGCAAGCGTTGTCCACCGGTTTATCCAGACCGCGATTTGAGCGGCATCGGTGATATACTCCGCGCCTTTTTAAATGCCGGTGCGCGCTCACGCGGGGATATCGGCGCGAACCGGAAAGAAGCCATGGCGCAAACTTTGTATGACAAACTCTGGGATGCTCATCTCGTAGAGCAGCGCGATGACGGCACGTCATTGATCTACATAGACAGGCATCTGATCCATGAGGTGACCTCGGCGCAGGCATTTGAGGGGTTGTCTCTCGCGGGCAGAGCGCCCTGGCGAAAAAACGCCAATCTGGCGGTGCCGGATCATAATGTTTCGACACTGCAAACTGAGCGTGCCGGCGGTCTTGCCGCATTGCCCGACCCTGTTTCACGCATTCAGCTGCAGACGCTGGACGATAACTGCACAACGTTTGGTATTGCTGAGATTCCTTTGAGTGATATTCGCCAAGGTATTGTGCATGTCATCGGGCCTGAGCAGGGTGCCGTGCTGCCCGGTATGACAGTGGTTTGCGGTGATTCCCACACATCAACTCATGGGGCCCTCGGGGCGCTCGCCCATGGCATTGGGACTTCAGAAGTGGAGCATGTCCTTGCCACTCAATGCCTCATTCAGAAAAAAATGAAAAACTTCAAAGTCGAGGTCAGCGGTCGTCTTGAGGCGGGGGTTTCAGCCAAGGACCTCGCGCTGG
>Ga0181594_10000093_pt1 | contig 67752 bp, 67 predicted proteins | sample 071ome_18_FD_145603 | JGI IMG/M metagenome (GOLD analysis project Ga0181594, IMG submission 145603) | Coastal salt marsh microbial communities from the Groves Creek Marsh, Skidaway Island, Georgia - 071413BT metaG (spades assembly) | ecosystem: Environmental > Aquatic > Marine > Intertidal zone...
ACCGTTCCTGAGCGAGATTCGAAGAGAGGTAACGGAAACCCTCACCCTCGGCGCCGAGACGGTTCGCCACCGGCACACGGACATCATTGAAGAACAACTCAGCCGTGTCCTGGGAGTGCATGCCGATCTTGTCGAGGTTGCGTCCCCGCTCGAAGCCCTCCATACCGCGCTCCACCACGAGCAGCGTCATGCCCGAGTGCCGAGCCTCCGGATCGGTCTTCGCGACGACGATCACCAGATCGGAGTTGATCCCGTTGGTGATGAAGGTCTTCGACCCGTTCAACACGTAGACATCCCCGTCGAGCACCGCCGTGGTCGCCACCCCGGCGAGGTCGCTACCGGTGCCAGGCTCAGTCATCGCGATCGCGGTGATCGCCTCGCCGCTCGCGATCAGCGGAAGCCATCTCCGACGCTGCTCGTCATCGCAGAGCTCGAGGTAGTAGGGCGCCGTCACATCGTTGTGCAAGGTGATACCGAGTCCCGCCCCACCGATGCCGGCCATCGCCAACTCCTCGGCGAAGATCTGGTTGAAACGGAAGTCGTCGCTCCCGCCACCCCCGAACTCCTCAGGAATCTGGAAACCGAGGAACCCGTTCGCTCCGGCGAGGGCGAAGATCTCCCTCGGCGCGATACCCGCCACTTCCCAATCGGCGTAATGCGGCACCATCTCCTTCGCGATGAAGGAGGCGACGGCCTCTCGGAACGCCTCATGGGTCTCATCGAAGATCGCGCGCATGGCCGGACTGTACGCACCGCTCTGCCCGGCGACCGAAGCGGCCGGTACGGTTTGCGCGTGTCCACGGGGATCGTCACCCTCTCCTCGACGAGGGCCGTCGTCAACATCGACCTCGCCAACGGCGGCCGGATGGCGTCATTCACCGTCGACGGCGACGAACTCCTTCACACCGAATCGACCGAGGACGATCCGATGTCGTGGGGTTGCTACCCGATGGCCCCGTTCGCTGGACGAGTCCGCGACGGGGTGCTCACCCACGATGGTCACGCGCATCACCTGCGAATCAACATGGCACCGCACTCGATCCACGGCAGCGTCTTCGACCGCGAATGGGAGCACGAGGGCGGCAACCGCTTCGTGTGCGATCTCGGACCCGAATGGCCCTGGCGTGGCCACGCCGTTCAAGTGATCGACGTCGGGGAGCAGGCGCTCACCCTCCGCCTCGAGGTGCACTCCCACGGCGACTCCTTCCCCGCGAGCATCGGATGGCACCCGTGGTTCCGCACACGGCTACGAAGCGGCGAGCAGTTGTTCCTCGAGGCCCCGGTCGGTCGACAGGTGCTGCGCGACGCCACGGGGATGCCATCCGGTGAGTGGGCTGCCCCACTGCCCCGCCCCTGGGACGACTGTTTCACCGATGTCGACTGGCCGATCACCCTCGACTGGGCGGGCCGGCGTCGGCTGAGCATCACCTCCGACTGCTCATACGTCGTGATCTACGACGAACGCGCCCACGCCTGGTGCGTCGAACCGCAAAGCGCTCCACCCGACGCTGTGAACGGCGCCGCGGATCTCGTCACGTCCGACGAGCCGCTCATCGCAACCACCACCTGGACCTGGTGATCCGGCCCCCGGGCACCCCGGTCGACCCGCCGCCTGACCGGCATACTGGCCGGGTGGACGAACGAGCAGCCGACGCCGCCGAACCCCAGGGCGCCGACTTCGTGCGCGAACTGGTCCGACGCGACAACGCCGACGGCACCTACTCGGGCCGAGTCCAGACCCGCTTCCCTCCGGAGCCGAACGGCTACCTACACATCGGGCACGCCAAGGCGATCACCCTCGACTTCGAACTGGCCCGCGAGTTCGGGGGCATCTGCAATCTGCGTTTCGACGACACCAACCCCGACACCGAGGACACCGCCTTCGTCGACGGAATCCTCGAGGACCTCGCCTGGCTCGGCTACCCGATCGACACCGAGCCCCTCTACGCGAGCGACTACTTCGAGCAGCTGTACACCTGGGCAGAACTCCTGATCGAGCGGGGGCTCGCCTACGTCGACGACTCCGACAGCGAGACCATCTCGGCCGGGCGAGGCGGCTACGGCAAGCCCGGTGTCGACAGCGAATGGCGCGACCGGAGCGTCGAGGAGAACCTCGACCTCTTCCGCCGGATGCGCGCCGGCGAGTTCGCCGAGGGATCTCGAGTGCTTCGCGCTCGTATCGACATGCAGCACGAGAACATGCAGATGCGCGACCCCGTCATGTACCGCATCCGCCATGAGCGCCATCACCGCACGGGCGACGCCTGGCACATCTACCCGACCTACGACTGGGCCCACGGCCAAAGCGACGCCATCGAAGGCGTGACCCACTCGCTGTGCACTCTCGAGTTCGACAGCCACCGTCCGCTCTACGACTGGTATCTCGAGCAGCTCCCCCTGCCCGGCGACACGCCACGCCAGACCGAGTTCGCCCGCCTCGAACTCACCCACACCGTCACCTCCAAGCGCCGCCTCGCCGGCCTCGTCGCCGACGGGGTCGTCGATGGATGGGACGACCCCCGCATGCCGACGCTCCGCGGGCTGAGACGGCGCGGCTATCCCGCGGCGGCGATCCGGGAGTTCTGCGCCTTCATCGGTGTGTCACGCACGAACAGCCGTCACCAGATCGAGCTGCTCGAGTCGTTCGTTCGACAGCATCTGAACCGTACGGCTCAGCGTCGAATGGCCGTGCTCGACCCGATCCGACTCGTGATCACCGACTGGCCTGAAGGCCGCGTCGACGAGGTCGAGCTCACCAACAACCCTGAGGATCCAGCCGATGGCACGCGTCGGGTGGCTTTCACCGGCGAACTCTGGATCGAGCGCGACGACTTCCGGGCCGACCCGCCACCCAAGTACTTCCGACTCACCCCGGGCCGCGAGGTGAGGCTTCGCGGCGCCTACCTCATCACCTGCACCGGCTTCGAGGTTGGACCCGATGGAGAGCCAACCGTCATCTACGCGACCCACGACCCGGAGAGCCGGGGCGGGAACGCGCCCGACGGCCGCAAGGTGAAATCCACGATGCATTGGGTGTCAGCGGATCACGCGATCGAGGGAACGGCGGCGCTCTACGAGCGTCTGTTCTCAGCCGAAGTGCCCGGCGAGGCCACCGGCGATCCGATGGACGACCTCGATCGAACATCGCTCGACCTCCGAACCGGTTGCCGGTTCGAGCCGGCCCTCGCCGACACCCCTCCGGGGGCCGTCGTGCAGTTCGAGCGCCTCGGCTACTTCGCCCACGATCCGCGCGAGCCGATGCTCTTCCATCGAACGGTCGGCCTGCGCGACGAATGGGCCCGCCTACAGCAGCGGGCATGAGGCCAGCGAGCCTGAGCCTTCGGGCGTCTCAGAGGTGCGGCCAGGGGGCCGCGGCCTCGAGTTGGGCAGCCACCGCGAGCAGCAGGTCCTCCCGCCCATAAGCGGCCACCAATTGAACGCCGACCGGCAGTCCAGCGGCGGTGCGGTGCATCGGCAGACTGATCGCGGGCTGACCCGACATGTTGAACGCGGACGTGAACGCGATCCACTCCCCCGCCCGCCGCATCGGAGCGAGCGGGTCGCCATCGCGATGGTCGTGCTCGCCAATGAGCGGTGACACCTGAGCGGTGGTCGGTGTGACGAGAAGGTCGAAGCCGTCATGCCACCAACCCTGACAGCTGCGCCGGAAGGTGGCGGCCGCGGCGAGCGCGGCACCGTAGTCGACTCCCGACATCCGGTCGGCGTACTCGGCCTGCAGCCAGTTGACCGGCTCCATCTCGCTCTCAACGAGGGGACGGCCGAGGAGATCGCCGAGTCCGACGCGTCCGAGCGCGGCCTGCACCGCCCAGAGCGCCATGAACCGGTCGCGTACCCCCTCGTCGGCGAGCGCCGACGGGAAACCGGGCGCGACGCTGTGGCCGAGACCCTCGAGAAGGCGAGCCGTCACCCGCGCCGCCTCCGCGCAGTCCGGGTCGATCTCCCCGCCGAAGGGATGGTGGTCGAGCAGGCCGATGCGGAGTCGCCCCGGGTCAGACCCGACGGATGCCGTCCACGGAGCGGTCGGGGCCGGCGCGATCACCGTGTCGCCGACACCGGGGCCGTGCACCGCGTCGAGCACAAGCGCTGTGTCGCGAACCGAACGGCTGACGACGAGCTCAACGCCAAGGCCCGTCTCCGGCCGGAACGGTCCAGTGGTGATGCGCCCTTGGGAGGGTTTCAATCCAACGAGCCCCGAGCACGAGGCGGGGATCCGGATCGAACCGCCGCCGTCGCTGGCGTGGGCGATCGGCACCATGCCCGAGGCGACCGCCGCCGCGGCGCCTCCCGAGGATCCCCCCGGCGTGCGCGAGGTGTCCCACGGGTTGCGGGTCGGCCCGAAGGCGATCGGCTCGGTGACCGGCAGGGTGCCGAGCTCAGGACTCGAGGTGCGTCCGAGGGTGACGAGCCCCGCGGAGCGGAAACGCGCGACGAGCTCGGTGTCGCTCGAGCAGACATAGCCGGCATCGCGGAGCGCGACGTTGCCGTTGGTCATCGGCGTGCCCGCCATATGCGAATTCAGATCCTTGAGCAGGAACGGCACACCGGTGAGCGGTCCGGCCGGCAGATCGGCTGAACGGGCGGCCTCGCGAGCGGCTTCGAACCAGCGCAGGTTGACCGCGTTGAGTTCGCCGTCGAGGCGCTCGATGCGCTCGATCGCGGCATCGGCCAGTTCGCCGGCCGAGACCTCGCCCGAGGCGACCAGTTCGGCCTGAGCGGTGGCGTCAAGCCAGCGGGTGTCGTCGGCGAGTGAGGACATGCGCCGTTCCTAGCACCAGTCGCCGGTGAGCGAAGCCATTGGAGGTCAGCCGTCGAGGCCGGGCAGAAAGGCGCGCACCAAGCCCTCCGCGTGGCGCTCCAGCATCGCTCGGTCGAAGTCGACGGGCCCATGAACACGCTCCACGTGAGGCATCAAGCAGAACGGAATGGTGATCGCTCCGATCAACGCGAAGTACGCGAACTCGTCGACGATCTGCTCGGTGAGTCCCCGCTCCTTGAGCGCGGTCCATACCCGTACCCGCCGTTCGAGGTACGGCCCGACATAGGTGTCGACCAGCCAGTTCATTCGGTCGTTGTAGGAGGCGGCCTCGTGCATGATCAACCGGCTGAGTTCGGGCCGCTCCGCTGAGAAGAGCGCCAGACCGAGCACCCACTGACGGAACTCGTCGACGGGATCATCGAACGTGCCCTCGGGTTCGAGGAACGCGCCGAGCTGCGAGAACAGGTCGTCGACCACCGCCCGCCAGAGCGCCTCCTTGGAGGAGAAGTGGTAGTTGATCTGAGGTTGATGGGCTCCGGCGCGGATCGCGATCGCTCGGGTGGAGGCGCCAGCGAAGCCGTTTCGAGCGAACTCGACGGTCGCAGCATCGATCAGCTGGCGACGGACGTCGACCTCAGCGTCGTCACCAGTGGCATCGACGACACCATCTCCGCTCTCCTTCACGTCGGAGACTTTACTGCACGGTAACAACGCTTATGGTCCGCAGATCGACGTAACACAAGCCGGAATGAACGCCTCTGCAGTCACCCCAAAATGGGAAAAGGTCGGAGCGACTTGCCCGCGAAAGCCAAGCACATCATGGGCTGAGTGAACCTGCGCGTCTCCGTGCCGCGAACGCCATAGAGCCAATTTCGCTGTCAGCTCTTTTGCGAGAAATGGTTATCAATTGAACAAATTGATGTGATCAATTGATAATGCACTGAATCGCGAAAACGGCGACGGGGCCCCGGAGGGCCCCGTGCGACTGGCAGCCCGTACGGGATTCGAACCCGTGCCGCCACCTTGAGAGGGTGGTGTCCTAGGCCTCTAGACGAACGGGCCGTGCTGCGCGCCGAAGGTTATCGGACACCCCCGCCGAACTCACACGCCCTCGGCCGAGAACGAGATGTGCCGGCCCGAGGGCCGGCACATCGTCGATGGTTGGGGTGCGAGGACTTGAACCCCGAATAACAGAACCAGAATCTGCTGTGTTGCCAATTACACCACACCCCATCGGGTGCGCCGATTGTACCGGCGGCCCCGACGGGGCCACACGCCTCACCCCCGGCCGCTGAGCCGCTCGAAACCAATCAGGCGACCGAGCGCGACACCGGCCGACTCGACCAGATGACGACGCACCGAGGTCCATCCGGTGACCACCGAGGTCGGCGTCGTCGACACCTCCACGCCCCGAAAGCCGAACTCCTCGGCGATCAGGCGGCTGCGCAGCCCGTGATGAGCATCGGTCACCACGATCACCGAATCAACGACTCCAACGAGATCCGCCACGCCGCGCATCGACTCCCAAGTTGTCGTCCCCTGGTCCTCCGAGAGGATCGACGACCGCGGGACTCCCCGCTCGACTAGGTACTCCTCCGAAGCCGCCGCCTCAGAGAACCGATCCCCCGGACGACTCCCCCCAGTCACCACGACACGACCGACACCACCGGTCTCCCAAAGCGTCACCACGTGATCGAGCCGCGCCGCCAACTGAGCCGACGGCCGGCCGTCGTATTGGGCAGCTCCCATCACGACCACCGCATCGACCGGAGGCAGGGCCCGTGAACGTCCGGTGAGCACCACCTGGGCCACCGTCACCGCCAGATACCCCGCGATGAGCACCGGCACCGCGAGCAGCATCAGCCGACGCATGATCACCCCAGAAGGCGGCTGATGGCGGCGTCGATCCGAGCGAGCGACTCCTCTCGACCGAGCGCCTCCAGCGACTCGAAGAGCGGCGGACCGACCGTGCGACCGGTCACGGCGACGCGGACCGGCGCCTGGGCTTTGCCGAGTTTCAACTCGAAGGGCTCCATCACCGACTCGAGCGCCTCCTTCAGCGCGTCGGCCGACCAGTCGGGCAGGTCGGCGTAAGCCACTCGGGTGGCCGCCAGAAGCGCGGGCGCGAACTCCGTCGTCATCGCCTTCTCCCACGAGGCCTCATCCATCGAGACCGGACCGAACAAGAAATCGACCGTTCCCTCAAGATCTGAGAAGGTGACGAGGCGCGGCTGGACGTGCGGAGCGATCAACGACAGGCGACCGCGATCCCAGGACTCAGGAACCCAACGCGCGCACTCGGCGGCGAACTCGTCCGCCGTCATCATCCTGATGTACTCGCCATTGAACGCCCCGAGCTTTCGCACATCGAAGAACGCCGGGGAGAGGTTCACTCCCTCAAGGCGGAACAGCGACTCGATCTCCGACCAGGGGCGGATCTCGACGTCGTCGCCCGCCGACCATCCAAGGGTCATGAGGTAGTTCACCATCGCGTCGGCGAGGTACCCCTCCTCGCGGTACTGCTCGAGCGCCACCTTGTCGCGACGCTTGGAGAGCTTCTTGCGCTGCTCGTTGACGAGCACCGGCACATGACCCCACGCGGGCGGGGTGTGGCCGAGCGCCTCCCACAACATCTGCTGCTTCGGGGTGTTCGAGAGGTGCTCCTCGGCACGAACCACATGGGTGATACCCATCAGCCGATCATCGACCACGTTCGCGAGGTTGAACACCGGCGAGCCGTTGCCTCGCACCAGCACGAAATCCTCGATCACCGAGTTGTCGAACACGACCTCGCCGCGAACCGAGTCGATCACCGTCGTCTCACCCTCGGGCACCCGGAAGCGCAACACCCGCCCCGGACCTTCGTCGAGCCCGAGGTCCCGCGACCAACCGGCATAACCGGTGACCCCATCGGCAGCGGCGCGCTCGGCGATCTCCTCGGGCGTCATCGCGCACCAATACGCCCGACCCGACGCGGCGAGGGAGCGCGCCGCCTCAAGATGCGCCTCGGCGTTGTCCGACTGCATATAGGGACCCTCGAAGGTTGGATCCGCCGACGAGATCCCGAGCCACTCGAGCGCCGAGATGATGCCCTCGGTCCACTCAGGGCGGTTCCGAGCCTCATCGGTGTCCTCGATCCGCAGGACGAACCGACCACCAAGACGTCGCGCCAGCGCCCAGTTGAAGAGCGCCGTGCGCGCCCCTCCCACATGGAAGAAGCCGGTCGGCGACGGCGCGAAACGGAACCGCGGACCGCTCATCGAGCCCCCACCGAGACCCGAAACACCACGGCTGCCATGGGACCCGACGCTATCGGCGGCCCCGTGCCCGCCCGGACCCCCGGGTACGCTCGCAGTGATGTCCAAACACGATCGGCGAAGCGAACCCCACGACGGACACCGTTCGGTGTCGGGTGGACTCGCCCGCGCGACCGTGTTCGGCATCAACGACGGGCTGGTCTCGAACGTCTCGCTGATCCTCGGCTTTGCCTCGGCTGGCGCCGACGCCGGATATGTCCGTCTCGCCGGAATCGCCGGAGCCGTCGCCGGCGCGATCTCGATGGCCGCTGGTGAATGGGTGAGCATCTCCTCGCAAAACGACCTCATCCGTCGCGAGCTCGATCTCGAACTCACCGAGCTCCGCGAGAACACCGAGCACGAGACCGAGGAACTCGCTGCCATGTACGAGAGCCACGGAATGGAGGTCGATTCCGCCGCCACGGCTGCTGCCGAGGTGATGCGCATCCCGGAGAACGCCCTCGCCGTTCACGCTCGCGAGGAGCTCGGCGTCGACCCGGGATCGCTCCCCTCTGCCAACCTCGCGGCGATCCTCTCTCTGATCGCCTTCGCGTTCGGCGCGCTCATGCCGATCGTTCCGTGGTACCTCGGATCGGGTACCGGCGCCGGTGTCGCCTCACTCGCCATCGGCATCGTGGCCGCTGCCGTGGTCGGCGCGATCGTCGGCCGCTACGCGAATCGGTCCGTCCCCTGGTCGGCTGTGCGCCAAGCCCTCATTGTCGTTGTCGCCTGCGCCGTCACCTGGGGTATCGGGCGACTCGTTGGCGTCAACCTCACTTGAATCAACCGCGACTGACCGTCTCTCGGAGGCGGCGCGCGATCACCTCAGCGGCTCCCGAGTCATCGTCGACCACTGTCAGGTGCCCCATCTTGCGACCGGGGCGAGCTGTCCGCTTGCCGTAGAGATGCAAATGAGCACGCGGCTCGGCGAGCACCGCCGACCAATCGGGCTCACCCCCGTCCCAGAGGTCGCCAAGCAGGTTCACCATCGCGACCCCGCCAGCAGTCATCGCCGTATCTCCGAGCGCCAGCCCGCAGATCGCCCGCACCTGCTGCGTGAACTGGTCGGTGCGCGACCCATCGAGCGTCCAATGGCCGCTGTTGTGCGGGCGCGGCGCGATCTCGTTGACCAACAACTCCGGGCCGTCATCGCCGTCGACGATGAACATCTCCACCGCGAGCACACCGACATAGCCGAGCGCGTCGGCCACCGTCATCGCGAGACCCACCGCCCGATCAGCCAACACCTCGTCGACGCGGGCAGGCACGACCGAGACATCGAGGATGCCGTCGACATGGCGGTTCTCAGCCACCGGGTAGGTCACCACCGACCCTTCGGCGGTGCGCGCGACGATCACGCTCACCTCGGTCACCAGCGAGAGACGACGTTCGAGCACACACGGCGCCCCGTTGAGCGCGCGCCAGGCGTGCCACAACCCGTCGACGTCGTCGACCGAGCGCTGGCCCTTGCCGTCGTAGCCACCCCGGGTCGTCTTCAAGATGCCGGGAAGGCAGTCGTCGCGGTCGAAGGGCACGGGATCGTCTACCCCCACCCCGAACACCTCGGCATCCACCCGGGCGAACGGCCCGACCGGCACACCGACCGAGGAGAGGAACTCCTTCTCGAGGCCCCGGTCCTGAGCGATCCCGACCGTCGTCGACGAGGGGGCCACGCGGACAGATCGGGCGAGCGTCGCCATGGCCTCCGCCGATGGATTCTCGAACTCGGTGGTGACCACCGAGCACGTCGCCGCCAAACGGGCGAGCGCCTCCGGGTCGTCGTAGTCGGCGACGAGGTGCTCGTCGGCGACGACCCCAGCCGGAGCCTCCGGGTCGGGTTCGAGGACCATCGTGCGAAAGCCCATCGTCCGGGCCGCCATCAGCGCGTAACGACCCAGTTGACCACCGCCAAGCATCCCGATGGTCGCCGGCGGAGTGATCGGCGACTGGTCGGGTCGCTGAGCGCTCACTGCTCGGGAGGGAGCGTCGCGCCGGTCACAGCGTCGTGACGGGCCCGACGATCGGTGGCGAGCCGAGCGGCGAGTTCCTCATCGCCGGCGGCGATGATCTGCGCGGCGAACAACGCGGCATTCGTCGCCCCCGCCACGCCGATCGCGAACGTCGCCACCGGCACTCCGGCGGGCATCTGGACAATCGAGAGCAACGAGTCCTGACCCTGGAGGTGTCGGGAGGGCACCGGCACGCCGAGCACTGGCACCTGGGTCTTGGAGGCCAACATCCCCGGAAGGTGCGCGGCGCCCCCGGCACCGGCGATGATCGCCCGGAGCCCACGATCAGCCGCCGACTCCGCGAAGGCGAACATCTCATCGGGCATACGGTGAGCCGAGAGCACAGCGGTCTCGTGAGACACACCGAGCGAGTCGAGCGTCTCGACGGCGGCCGACATCGTCGACCAGTCGCTCGTCGAACCCATCACGACGGCCACGAGTGGGGTTCCTGCGTCTCGCACGACCCCGAGACTACGTGGTGTGATGGAGAGGTGAACCAGATCAACGTGCTCGGTACTGAACTCCAGCCGTGCTCCTACGACCCGCTCACCGGCTACTACCGCACCGGATGCTGCGAGAACCGGGGCGACGATCCGGGCATGCATGTCGTGTGCTGCCGGGTGACCGACGACTTCCTTGAGTTCTCCCGTTCGATGGGCAATGACCTGTCGACACCGATGCCCCAGTACGGGTTCGCCGGACTGAGCGACGGCGATCAGTGGTGCGTGTGCGCCATGCGATGGCGCGAGGCGCTCGAGGCCGGTCGAGCCTGCCCTGTGGTGCTCGAAAGCACCCACATCTCAGCCCTCGAGTACGTCGACCTCGAGGACCTTCGGTCGCACGCGATCGGCGGCTGACCGCTCCTCAGGCGCCGAGGGCCCGCAACAGTTCGGTCGGGGTGTCCGCCGGGCTGATCTTCGGCCAAGCGCGCTCCACGCGACCCGTGCCGTCGATCAGAAACGACGAACGTTGAACTCCCATGTACTTCTTGCCGTACATCGACTTCTCGACCCACACCCCGAAGGCCTCGGCTACCGCGTGGTCCTCATCGCTGAGCAGGGTGAACCCGAGGGAGTACTTCTCATCGAAGCGGGCGAGTTTGGCCGGCTTGTCGGGGCTGATGCCGATGATCGCCGTGTCGCCGATTTCGCCCGCGATGTCGCGCAAACCACAGGACTGTTTCGTGCAGCCGGGCGTATCGGCCTTCGGGTAGAAGTAGACCAGCACTTTCCGACCGGCGAAGTCGGCGAGTCGAACCCGCTCCCCGCGCTGATCCAACAGTTCGAACTTCGGAGACTTGGAACCTTCAGTCACGGGCATGGCTCGAGCCTAGGACCGACCGTCCGGGGCCTCAGCCGTCGAGCAGGTCTTGATGACGCTCGAGAATTGGCACCAATGCCTCCTCCTCGATCGCCGGCAACCAGAAGATCACCCGGTCGACACCCGCCTCGCGGTAGCGGTCGACGGCCTCGGCGTCCATCGGGCAGCCGTAGATGCTGATGTCGAGCGAGTCGGGGTCGCGGCCGGCATCGGCCGCCATCGAGCGGAGCAGCGGCAGGTTCTCGAGCGGATCGCTACGACCGTGAATCGGAATCCACCCGTCGCAGTACTCGACGACGTGACGGAAAGTGACCGGACCCCCGGCGCCGCCCATCAGGATCGGCGGATGCGGAGAGCTGACCGGCTTCGGGTAGGAGAGGCTCGCCGAGAAGTCGACGTACTCACCGTGGAACTCGGCCTCCTCGGCCGTCCACAACTCGCGGATCGCGAGCACGCGCTCACGCGCCGACGAGCGCCGCTTCGAGGGGTCGACGCCGTGGTGCTCCATCTCGTCGGTGTTCCAGCCGACACCGACACCGAAGAGCAGCCGCCCTCCGGAGAGATGATCGATCGAGGCGGCCTGCTTCGCTGCGTTGATCGGATGGTGCTGGTTGACGAGGCAGATCCCGGTGCCGACCCGAAGTGTCGTGGTGGCCATCGCGGCAGCGGTCAAGGCGACGAACGGGTCCATGGTGCGCGTGTACATCTCGGGCAGTTCGCCTCCGCCCGGGTACGGCGACTTCCGCGACAACGGGATGTGCGTGTGCTCGGCCACCCACATCGACTCGTAACCGCGCCGCTCCAGCTCCGCGGCGAGACGCTCGGGTCTCATGGCCCGGTCGGTCGGGAAGATCAACGCTCCGATGTGCATGCTCGGAGACTACGACCGCAGCTGCGGCCCGCGGGGAGCCGGACGGATCAGCGTGAGCCGGCGATGCCGGTGAGTTGGCGCCATTGCGCTGGGTACACCGACACCACCTGAGCGACACTCGCCTCAAGGGTCGAGTCGGGCACGAGATCGACGATGGCCCGCGCCTCGGTGTAGTGGTGGTTCACATCGGCCACCCCGGCGAAAAGCCGGCGGCGCTCAGCGACCAACTCGGCGGGAGGCGTCGGATCGAGAAAACCCCAGATCGTGAAGGCGATGGTGAGGTCGTGCACCACCGGCGCGCGACTCGCCATCGACGCCCGCCGAAGCGCGATACCGAGGCAACCGCGAATCGCGTCGTCGACGCTCACACCCTCGCCCGGATGCAACCGATCACGGAACCGTCCGGCGACCCGAAGGGCGAACCCCTGATCCGGCCCCTGAGAGCCGAGACGTCGACCAACCGGTTGCAACCCGTCGATCTCGGCGGGACGGTCGGGCGCCCAACCGTCGGGCACCACATCGGGCGAGCGGTAGTGCGAGCGCGCGCGCAGTCCGGCGGGGGCTGATCGGGGGGCGGCCATGGCGAAGTTCTAGCCGACGGCCGGAACCATCTCGACGGAACGCAGCAGCCCGTAGACGATGCTCTCCTCAAGGGCTCGCCACGCGGCCTCGATGATGTTCGCGCTCACCCCGATGGTGGTCCAATCACCACGACCGTCGGAGGCGCTGAGCAGTACGCGGGTCACCGCACCGGTGGCCTCGCCACCGTCGAGGATGCGCACCTTGAAGTCGGTCAGGTGGACCGAGGCGAGTTGCGGGTAGGCCTGCTGCACAGCGCGACGGAATGCGGTGTCGATCGCGTTGACCGGGCCGTTGCCCTCGGCGGTCTCAACGTGGCGCTGGTCGCCCACCCACACCTTGACGGTCGCTTCGGTGTTGAACACCGAGCCCATCGCCTCAGCGTGCTCGTCGGTGATGACCCGCATCGATTCGACCCGGAAGAAGTCGTGCTCCCAGCCCGATGCCCGTCGCATGAGCAACTCGAGCGAGGCGTCGGCCGCCTCGAAGTGGTAGCCCTCGTGCTCAAGTCGCTTCAGGTCGTCGATCACCTGGTTGACGGCTGGGCCATCGAGTTCAAGGCCGATCTCCTCGGCCTTGATCTGGATGGTGGCGCGGCCCGCCATCTCCGAGACAACGAAGCGGGTGTCGTTTCCGACCATCTGCGGGTCGACGTGCTCGTAGGCGTCGCGGGCCCGCTTAATGGCCGACACGTGCAGGCCGGCTTTGTGCGCGAACGCGGAGGAACCAACGTAGGGAGCCTGCGGATTCACCGCCCGGTTGAGGGTCTCGGCGATCCGGTGCGACACGACGGTCAGCCGCTCGAGACGACCCTCGGGAAGGCAGAGGTAGTCCTGCTTGACCTGCAGGTTCGGGATGATGGTGGTGAGGTTCGCGTTGCCGGTGCGCTCGCCGAGGCCGTTGAGGGTTCCCTGCACGTGGCGGGCTCCGGCGCGGACGGCGGCCATCGAGTTGGCGACGGCGCAGCCGGTGTCGTCGTGACAGTGGATGCCGATCGTGACGTCATCGCCGACATGGGCGTACACGGCGCCGACGATCTCCTCGATCTCGTGCGGGAGCGAACCGCCATTGGTGTCGCAGAGCACGACGTGGGTGGCGCCCTTCACGATGGCCGCTTCGAGGGCCCGGAGGGCGAACTCGGGGTTGCGCTTGAACCCGTCGAAGAAGTGCTCCATGTCGACGAGCACGCGACGTCCGTGACCGGCGAGGAACTCGACCGAGTCGGCGATCATCGCTTCGCCCTCGTCGAGCGTGGTCTGCAGCGCCTCAATGACGTGGTAGTCCCAGCTCTTGGCGACGATGCACACCGCCGGCGTCTGGGCGTCGAGAAGATGCTGAAGGGTCGCGTCCTCATCGACGCGGCCGCGGGGCCGCCTGGTCGAGCCGAAGGCGACGAGGGTGCTCGTGGTGAGGTTGAGCTCGGTGGCAGCGCGGGAGAAGAACTCGATGTCCTTCGGGTTGGCGCCAGGCCACCCTCCCTCGATGAAGTGCACGCCGAGATGGTCGAGTTGCTCGGCGATACGCAGCTTGTCGTCGACGGTGGCGGTGACTCCCTCCACCTGGAGTCCGTCGCGCAGTGTCGTGTCGAAGACCTCGATCTGTTTCTGCTGGTTGCTCATCTCTCTGCCTGTTCTCCGATGGTCCCGGCTCGGGATCGGTTTGTGGTGTGAGTCTGGTTCCGAAAAAGCGAAATGCCGCCCGAGGGCGGCGAAACGAGCACGTGGAGTCCACGTGCTCTAGCGAATAATGATGATGCGGGCGGCGGTCGTTGCGTTCCTCATCGCCCGTTATTCAACCGCCTCGCCGGCGAGAGCGCAAGTCGGCGCTCTCGCCGACCGAAAACTGTGGATTCCGCTGTGGGTTTCCGGTGGATGAACGGTGGACAAACCAAGATTTCCGGTGGATAACCAAGAAATGTGGTGGATAACCCTGTGAATTCAAAAATACCTCTTGACCTGCGGTGATGCGGCTGGCAGAGTGACACTCGTTCCACTCAGCGCACGACGGAGACGGACCGAGAAGCGACCGGGCAACCGAGAGCGACACGGAAACCGAACCGACGGAGGCGAGAGCGGAGCGGGATTCACCGGATCCCCAGGATTCGGGAGGTGAGGCCGGCAACGGTCGCATCGCTCGAAGAGCGGGGGTCGTGAGCCGGAAGATCCGGAGCCCGCAAGGGTGAAGGGGGAGACGGCCCACATAGCGGCATCGCCCGCCGTCCGCAAGGACGACGGGCGATGTGAGTGGTCGGAAGAAGGCTAACGCCCGAAGGTCGACCACCGGTGGATTCCGCAACTCGGGTGGCCCCGGGTGGAGCGCCTCACGGCAGCACCGCCCGGGGCCCTCGTACTTTTCGCCCGCACCTACACTCGTGGCCATGAGCGACGACCCGCGCCTCTCCCCCGGAATGCGCGAGCAACTCGAGCTCGGCTACGTCTTCGGTGGCCTGTCGACCTTCGGCCAGCGTCCCTTCCTTACCGACCCGGAGCAACTCGACGAGTGGTCCCCCGACGTCGCCATCGTCGGAGCGCCGCTCGACATCACGACCACCAACCGCGCCGGGGCGCGCTTCGGGCCGCGCGCCATCCGGGCGCTCGCCTACGAAGCAGGCACCTACCACATTGATCTTGACCTCGAGATCTTCGACCACCTCGACGTCGTCGATTTCGGCGACGCCCACTGCCCCCACGGCGACGCCGCAGCTGGTCACGCGAACATCCGCAGCCGGGTCGCCGAGGTCGCGAGCCGGCGGATCGTGCCGATCATCCTCGGCGGCGACCACTCGATCACCTGGCCGGCTGCCACCGCCGTGGCCGACACCTACGGCTACGGGAACGTCGGCATCGTCCATTTCGACGCCCACGCCGACACCGCCGACATCATCGATGGCAACCTCGCGAGCCACGGCACCCCGATGAGACGACTCATCGAGTCGGGAGCGGTTCCCGGCGACCGGTTCGTGCAGGTCGGACTGCGCGGCTACTGGCCGCCCGCCGAAACCTTCTCGTGGATGCGCGAGCAGGGCATGGTCTGGCACACGATGCAGGAAATCTGGGAGCGCGGCTTCCAAGCGGTGCTCGACGACGCCGTCGCCGAGGCCCTCGACCGAGCCGACCACCTCTACATCTCGGTCGACGTCGACAGCCTCGACCCAGCGCACGCCCCCGGAACCGGCACTCCCGAACCCGGTGGTCTCACCAGCGCCGACCTGCTCCGCGCGGTTCGCGAACTCGCCCGTCGCCACGACGTCGTCGGTATGGACGTCGTCGAGGTCGCCCCGGCTTACGACGTCAGCGACCTCACCGTGAACGCCGCCCACCGCCTCGTGTTCGAGGCGCTCGGCGGGATGGCGGCACGCAAGCGCGACAACGCCGGCTGATCCGTCGGGTGACCCGACACCTAGTGTTCCGTCGATGTCCTCGCGCCCCTTCTTCATCGACACCGACACCGCCAGCGACGACGCCGTTGCCCTCGCCCTCGCGCTGACCGACGACCGTGTCAACGTCGTCGGCATCGGAGTGGTGGCGGGGAACGTGCCCCTCGACTCCGCCGTGCAGAACGCCCTCTACACCCGGGAGGTCTGCGGTCGTGAGGACGTTCCCGTCTATGTCGGGGCCGACCGTCCCCTCGTGCTCGAGCTCGGCACCGCCCAAAACGTTCACGGGAACGACGGCATGGGCGACATCGGCCTCCCCCTCAACGGGCGGGCGCCCAACCCGGGGCACGCGGTCGACGCCCTCATCGAGGCCTCCCACACCTACGCCGGCGAACTGACCCTGGTCACCCTCGGACCACTCACCAACATCGCGCTCGCGGTACGTCGCGACCCGACCCTGGCCGAGCGGATTCCCCGCGTGGTGATCATGGGCGCCGCCGCCGATCATGTCGGCAACGTCAATCCGGTGGCCGAGTTCAACATGTGGGTCGATCCCCACGCCGTGCAGGTAGTGCTCGATTCGGGCCTGCCCCTCGAGTTCGTTGGCTGGGACATCAGCCGACGCGACGCGGTGATCGTGCCCGCGCTCGCCGATGAACTTCGAGCCATCGGCACGCCACTCGCCGAGTTCTGCGTCGACATTCAGGCGACGGTCGCCTCGTTCTGCGCGACAGAGACGAAACTCGCCGGGTTCGATCTCCCTGACCCGATCGCGATGGCATACGCCATCGACCCGACGATCGCCACCGAGACGCGACGGATGCACCTCGACGTGGAATGCGATTCGGTGACGACTCGCGGGATGGTCGTGATGGACCTGCTCGGGTTCACCCGTCGGGAGCCGAACGCTCTCGTCGTGATGCATGCGGACCACAAGCGGTTCGTGGACATGCTCCGGGCGATGATGGCGCGGAGCTGATCAGCCCGATCAGATCAGCGCGGTCAGATCAGAGCGTCTCGCACCAGTGGCGGTACCGGTCATCCCGACGGACCTGATCGCGGTCGGAGACCGGCCCGCGATCGAGTTAGATCAGAGCGTCTCGCACCAGTGGCGGTACCGGTCATCCCGACCGTGCACCGCGTCGGAGTAGGTCGCCGCGATCGCGCGGGTCATCGGACCCGGGCACGGAATCGAACGGTCGTCCACCGAGTTCACCGCCGACACCTCCGCCGCCGTGCCGCACACGAAGGCCTCATCAGCGATGTACAGATCGCTGCGGGCGAGATTGTCCGTGCGCGCGTCGAACCCGAGGTCGCGAGCGATCGTGATCACCGTGTTCTGCGTGATGCCCTCGAGGGCACCCGCTGACAGCGGCGGCGTGAGCAACATGCCATGACGCGAGACGAAAATGTTCTCGCCAGAGCACTCCGCGACCAGCCCGTTCGGCGCCAGCATGACCGCCTCGTCGTAACCGGCGCGCAACGCCTCCACCTTGGCGAGCGAGGAGTTCACGTAGTTGCCGGTCGTCTTCGCCGCCGGCGGCATGATGTTGTGGTCATGACGCGTCCACGACGACGTCTTCAGACGAATCCCCTTCTCGACGGCGTCGTCACCGAGATAGGCGCCCCACGGCCAGCACGCGATCGACACATCCACCGAGCACGGCATCGTGTTGATGCCCATCTCCCCGTAACCGAGGTACGCGATCGGGCGGATGTAGCACTCGTCAAGCCCGGTGGACGCCACCGTCGCCTTGGTCGCCGCGATCAACTCCTCGACCGAGAACGGGATCTCCATGCCGAGCATGTGCGCCGAACGATGCAGGCGCTGAATGTGCTCGGTGAGACGGAACACCGCCGGGCCATCGCTGGTCGCATAGGCGCGAATGCCCTCGAACACCCCCATGCCGTAGTGGAGCGTGTGAGTGAGCACATGGATTCGGGCCTCGTCCCAAGCGACGAGCTCGCCGTTCATCCAGATTTTCGGGGTGGGTGTGATTGGCATCGTTCCTCAGTCTCTCACTCGGTCGGCGATCATCGCACCGACCTCGGTCGTCGACCCAGTCGGGAGGTCGACACATGCCGCCCGGATGCGATCGGCCGCCGCCGACTCGCCCAAGAAGTCAAGCATCAACGCCGCCGACAACACCGCCGCCGTCGGATTCGCGCGGTTGGTTCCCGCGATGTCGGGAGCCGAGCCGTGCACCGGCTCGAACATCGACGGGCCGGTGCGGGCCGGGTTCAAGTTCGCGGAGGACGCGAGGCCGATTCCGCCCGACACCGCCCCACCGAGGTCGGTGAGGATGTCACCGAAGAGGTTGTCGGTCACGACAACGTCGTAGCGGTGCGGGTCCTGCACGAAGTAGATGCAGGCCGCGTCGACATGGTTATAGGCGGTCGCGATACCGGGGTGCTCCGCAGCGACCTCGTTGAAGGTGCGCTCCCACAGGTCTCCGGCGAAGGTCAACACATTCGTCTTGTGCACGAGGGTGACATGACGCGCTGAACGCGACTCGGCCAACTCGAAGGCGTGGCGGATGCAGCGCTCCACACCGTGGCGTGTGTTCACCGAACCCTGGGTGGCCACCTCCTGAGGGGTGCCACGACGGAGCACGCCACCCTCGCCGACATACGGTCCCTCGGTGTTCTCGCGGATCACCACGAAGTCATGAGGCTCTGCGTGACCTGGCGCCGTTCCCAAGAACGGACGCTGATTGACGTACAGATCCAATTCGAAGCGCATCTTCAACAGAAGCCCGCGCTCGATCACCCCGGGCGGCACCCGAGGGTCTCCGACCGCGCCGAGCAGGATGGCGTCGAAGGCCCGCAGTTCGTTGAGGGTGTCATCGGACAGGATCTCCCCATCGCGGAGGTAACGAGCCCCTCCGAGGTCGAACTCCTGGGTCTCCACCTCGACCCCAGCGGCGCGGACCACCTGAAGGGCTTCCGCGGTCACCTCCGGCCCGATTCCGTCCCCGCCGATCACCGCGATCCGATGCGTCATAGGCCGCCCAATCTATTGGCGGGCCTCGCGGGGACCACGATGAACGGACCGCGGCTCCGATCGACCCCGCCGATACCCACCGGTAGCCTGCCTCCACCATGGCCACCCCGCATCTCTCCCGCGCCACCCACGCACGCCTCAAAGCCGAGTTCGACGATCTGACCAGTCGCGGACGCATCGAGGTCGCCGAGGAGATCGAACGGGCCCGTGAGGAGGGCGACCTGCGCGAGAACGCCGGCTATCACGCGGCCAAAGACAAGCAGGGCCATATGGAGGGCCGCATCCGCCAGCTCGAACACCTCCTCGAGAACGCCGAGATCACCGAGAGCCTCCGCATCTTCACCATCCGCTACGACGGCGACTCAGAGGACGACGCCGAGCGCTACGTCGTCGGCGACCCCGAGGAGGTCATCACCCTCGGACGTGACGACGTCGAGGTGATGACCCCGACCTCTCCGCTCGGGCAGGCCCTCGACGAATCAGAGGCCACCGCCGGGCAGTGGGTGGAATACGACGCCCCCAACGGGCGGTTGCGCATTGAGATTCTCTCCATCGAGGAGATCTGACCCCCCCGGAGCACTGTGAGCACCACGACGACAGCGGAGAACGAGGCCGGCGACCTCGCCGAACCCCCCGCACCTGAACTCCCGCCGTCGACCACCCTCGACCTGGCCGGACTCGGCGACGTCGAGGTGCGCGAAATGCCCGGCCCAGAAGGTGCTCCAACCGTCATCCTCATCCACGGTTGGACGGCGAGCGCCGACATCAACTTCTTCACCTGCTACCGAGCGCTCGGCGAGCACGTCAGAGTCATCGCCTTCGACCAGCGCGGTCACGGAGGCGGCCTCCGCACCCGGCGGGTCGTGCGCCTCGAGGACTGCGCCGATGACGTCGCCCGCGTCGCCGACGCCCTCGGTGTCGACACCTTCATCCCGATCGGCTACTCGATGGGCGGCGCCATCGCGCAACTCACCTGGCGCCGCCACCGCGACCGAGTCGACGGCCTCGTCCTCGCCGCCACCGCCCCCCACTTCGCCGAGCGTCGCGACGAGCGACTCTCCTTCCTTGGGCTCACCGGACTCGCGGCCCTCGCCCGGGTCACCCCCTCGCAGGCCCGCGACCGGATCTCCGATCAGGTGTATCTCCGCCGCAAAACCGAGACTTGGGGCCCCTGGGCTGTGGCCCAAGCCGCGCGCCACGACTGGCGCATGGTCCTCGAAGCAGGCCGCGCCCTCGGCAACTTCTCCTCCACTGACTGGCTCGACGAGATCGACGTCCCGACGTCGGTGATCGTCACCATGCGCGACCCGGTGGTCCCCCTGCGACGCCAGGTCCGACTCTTCGACCGCATCCCCGACGCAGAAGCGTTCCGAGTCGACGGAGAGCACGACGCCGTGGTCGCCAACGCCGATCGCTTCGTTCCCACCCTCATTCGAGCGGTCGACTCCGTTGTCGCTCGCCTCCCCGTGGACGCTCATGGCCGGCGCTGACCTCTCAAGATCTTGGGTGGGGCGCTCAGCCCGCGTCGCTCGCCTCGGAGCACGGGTCGGTGGCACTTACGCCGGCACCGCCGCGCGCAAAGTGTTCGCCTCCACCGAACGGCGAATCGAACTCGACGAGCGTCGACGCCTCACCACCGCCCAGCAGGTCGCCGACGAGCTCGGTCGAATGAAGGGCGCGCTGATGAAGCTCGGCCAGATGGCGAGCTACCTCGACGAGGGGCTTCCCGAACCGCTCCGGCTCGCCCTCGCCCAACTCCAATCGAACGCCCCACCCATGTCGTCGAACCTCGTTGACTCGGTCATCACTGCCGAACTCGGCGCGCCGCCCGAGCAGGTCTTCGCCGAATGGGATGCCGAGCCGATCGCCGCAGCCTCGATCGGCCAGGTGCACCGCGCCGTGATCATCGACCCCGACACCGGCGTCGAGCGAGCCGTCGCCGTCAAGGTGCAGTACCCGGGGGTCGACGAGGCCATCTCGGCCGACCTCCGCAACGCCGACCTGCTCGGCGCCATCCTGCGGCAGGGATTTGGCGGACTCGACCCAACCGAGATGGTCAACGAGATCAAGGAACGACTCAGCGAAGAACTCGACTATCGGCGCGAGGCCGACAACCAGCGACGATTCGCCGACTTCTACCGAGGTCACCCGAGGATCCACATCCCCGACGTCGTCGACCATCTGTCCACCGCCCGGGTACTCACCACCGACCTCGTCGACGGACACACCTGGGCCGAGTTGCTCACCTGGGATGAGCGTGAGCACGATCTCGCCGCCGAGACCATCTTCCGCTTCGTGTTCCGAAGCCTTTACACGATGCGCGCCTTCAACGGCGACCCACACCCCGGCAACTACCTGTTCCACGGCGACGGGCGGGTGACCTTCCTCGACTTCGGACTCGTCAAGGAGTTCAGCGAGGCCGAGATGCACACCTTCGAGACCATGGTGCGACTCGCCGCCGTCGAACACGATGTGCCGGGCTTCCGCGCGATCCTCGAAGAGGCCGGCATGCTGCTCCCCGACGCTCCCGTCGACACCGACGAGGTCGGTGAGTACTTCTCCCACTTCTACGAGCCCGTCTCGGCCGATCGCGAGATGACCTGGACACCGTCGTACGCGTCGAGCATCGTGCGCCACACCTTCGATCGGTCGAGTCCGATTTCGCAGTACGCGACCGTTCCCCGGGCCTTCGTGTTCATCCAGCGCATCAACCTCGGCCTCTACGCCCTGCTCGGCGAACTCGGTGCCCGCGGCAACTACCGGCGGCTCGCCGAGGAGCTGTGGCCCTTCACCCAGCACCCGCCATCGACCCCGCTCGGAGAGGACGAGGCCGCATGGCTGGACGAGCGTCACATCCGATCCCGCTAGCGTCCCCCCGGTGCTTCCCCGGCTCCGCCCGACAAGCCTCAGCCTCGCCGCGCTGCTCGTCATCGCGATGACCGGCGCATGCGGGGGCGACGACACGGGCGCGGATGAGAGCGATGTCACCGACGTCGAACTCAGCCCAGTCGACGCTGATGCGCCGACGACCACGATCGGCGAGAACCCCCTCGACGTCGAACCTCTCGACGAGGCCCCGACCGAACTACTCATCACCGACATCGAGACCGGCACCGGACGAAAGGCAGCTCCGGGCGACTCCGTGTGGGTCGACTACGTCGGCGTCATCACCCTGACCGGCGAACTCTTCGACACCAGCCTCGCCCGCGGCCAAGCCCTCAACTTCACGGTCGGCGCCGGCCAGGTCATCCAAGGCTGGGACGACGGACTCCTCGGCGCCACCCCGGGCACGAAGCGCCGGCTCGACATCCCCGCCGACCTCGCCTACGGCGACAACCCGCCGGGCGACCCCATCAAAGCCGGCGACGCGCTCACCTTCATCGTCGACGTGCGCGCCGTCGTGCCACCCACCCGCGCCGAGGACGCCCCGCTCGACATCGACACCGCCCCCTCCGACGGCGCCCTCGAGCTCAGCATCGAGGATCTCGTCGAGGGAGACGGCCACACCGCCGTCACCGGCGACACGGTGCTCGCCCACCTGCTCCTCGTTCGCGGCGACAACCGCGTCACCCTCTTCAACACCTGGGACCGCGGCGAGCCCCTCGAGATCCTCCTCGAGGACGGCTACACCCTGCCTGGGCTCCAGCAGGGCATCACCGGGATGTCGGTGGGTGGAACGCGAATCCTGAAGATGCCTCCCGACCTCGCCTTCGGGCCCGACGGCGAACCGGGCCTCGGCCTGCCCGCCGGACGCGACCTCATCGCGATCGTCGAACTCGTCGGCGCTTGGTGACCCCGAGGTCGCCAGAGCGGCCCGCCGGTACGCTTCGGGGCCGACAGCGACCGAGACGAGTACCGGAGAGGGCGGACACCGATGGCCGAGACGAGACCGAAGACACTCCCGGAGAAGATCTGGGACCGGCACCTCGTCGCCTCCACGCCCGGTGAGTCCGACCTCGTCTACATCGACCTCCACCTGATCCACGAGGTCACCAGCCCTCAAGCGTTCGAGGGGCTGCGGCTCAGCGGACGCACCGTGCGCCGCCCCGAACTCACCGTCGCTACCGAAGACCACAACGTCCCGACCGCCGATATCGATCAGCCGATCGCCGACGAGATCTCCGCCAAGCAGGTCGACACCCTCCGGCAGAACGCGCGCGAGTTCGGCATCACCCACTATCCGATGGGTGACGCCGGTCAAGGCATCGTCCACGTCATCGGACCCGAGCAGGGCCGCACCCTCCCGGGAATGACCATCGTTTGCGGCGACAGCCACACCGCCACCCACGGCGCCTTCGGCGCCCTCGCCTTCGGCATCGGCACCAGCGAGGTCGAGCACGTCCTCGCCACCCAGACGCTTCCCCAGTCGCGACCGAAGTGGATGTCGGTCACCGTCGAAGGCGAACTGGCCGCAGGGGTCACCGCCAAAGACGTCGTGCTCGCCATCATCGGACACATCGGCACCGGCGGCGGGATCGGCCACGTCATCGAGTACCGCGGCTCGGCGATCCGATCCCTCTCGATGGAGGGCCGCATGACGGTGTGCAACATGTCGATCGAAGCCGGAGCCCGCGCCGGCCTCGTCGCCCCCGACCAGACCACCTTCGACTACCTCAAGGACCGCGATCACGCGCCGAGCGGCGCCGACTGGGAGGCCGCGGTCGCCGACTGGTCCACCCTGACCAGCGACGAGGGCGCCACCTGGGACACCGAGGTGGTCATCGATGCTGCCGCCATCCGCCCACAGGTCACCTGGGGCACCAACCCTGCTCAGGTCGCCTCGATCGACGACCGTGTCCCTTCCCCCGAGGATTACAACGACCCCACCACCCGCGAGACGGTGACCCGCGCGCTCGACTACATGGGCCTCACCCCCGGCACCGCCATCCGCGATATCTCCGTCGACACCGTGTTCATCGGCTCGTGTACCAACAGCCGCATCGAGGATCTCCGGGCCGCCGCGGAGGTCATGCGCGGCCGCACCGTGACCGTTCCTCGCGTGATGGTCGTGCCCGGCTCGCACCGGGTAAAGGCCGAGGCCGAGGCCGAGGGGCTTCACGAGGTGTTCCGAGCCGCCGGTGCCGACTGGCGGGAACCGGGGTGCTCGATGTGCCTGGCCATGAACCCCGACAAGCTCGCCCCGGGTGAGCGATCGGCGAGCACCAGCAACCGCAATTTCGAGGGTCGCCAAGGACGCGGCGGGCGCACCCACCTCGTCTCCCCCGCCGTCGCGGCCGCCACCGCGGTCGCCGGCCACTTCGCACTCCCGGAGGACCTGTCATGAGAGCAGTCAGGGTCATCACCGGCACCGCTATCCCCCTCCGACGCAGCGACGTCGACACCGACCAGATCATTCCCGCCGAATGGTTGAAGCGGGTGGAGCGCACCGGGTTCGAGAAGGGCCTGTTCTCCACCTGGAAGGACGACCCGGCGTTCGTCATGAACGACGAGCGCTACACCGGGGCGAGCATCCTTGTCGCCGGCCCCTCGTTTGGAGTGGGCTCGAGCCGTGAGCACGCCGTTTGGGCGATTCAGCAGGCGGGCTTCGACGCCGTGATCGCGCCGAGCTTCTCCGACATCTTCCGCAACAACTGCACGAAGAACGGCCTAGTGCCGGCCGCCGTGCCGCTCGCCGTGGTCGAGTCGATCTGGTCGGCGATCGAAGCCGACCCGGCCACCGCGGTCGTCGTCGACATGGAGCGGCGGCTCGTCGAGGTGCCCTCGGCTGGCGTGTCGGTCGACTTCCCTATGGACGACCCGACCCAGCATCGCTTCCTCGAAGGACTCGACGACATCGGGCTCACCCTCACCCACGCCGACGCGATCGATCGCTTCGAATCGACGCGCCCCGCGTGGCTGCCCGGCTGAACCCGCGAGACTGAGCCCGGCTCAGCCGGGGCAGCGCCAGGCGCCGTCCACCACCACGCCGTCGGAGGACGTCCCGCTGAAAATCCCCGTTCCGGCTCCCGTCAAGGTGACGGTCGCCTCGCCGAGCACCAGCGTGCGACCGAGCACCGAGAGCACCACGTCAGCAGGCGCCGAGGCGCCAGTCGCGAGGCCGGGGCGAGAGGACACCGCGAGCGAACCGCCCCCGCCCCCTGGCACGCCGCTCTCGGTGGCTACCGAGACGACGACCCGATCGGCGTCGACCGGATCGGCGCATCTCATGGCATCGTCATCGGTCATCGCCATCGAGGCGGTTCGCTCGCGAAGCCCATCGCGAAGACGCACCGAATAGCCCGGGGCCATCGACCTATCGCCGAGCGTCCGCTCCCCCGAACAGGTGAAACCCGCCGATACCGACTCACCCGCGTCGGTGCGCCCGACCACCGTGCCCGAACGTTGATCGATCGCGCCATCGACCCGGACGAACGTGACGCGGCCCGTTCCGAGGCGCACGGGGCCGCCGAGCAGTCGGACCTCCACGTCGACCTCGACCGACGCGGCCTCCTCCTCGAGCACCTCGGAGTCCGCCGATGCGAACCGGACCGATGACTCGCTCTCACGGTCGGCGACCACCACCTCGAACGGCCGCGTTCCCGACCCCTCCACCACCGAGCAGGATGCCACCGAGTCGAACGGGTCAAGAGTCGACGGATCCACCGACCGAGGGGTCATCGACACCAAGGTCGTCGAACGGGCCGGAGAGACGCGAACCGCCACCTCCACCGCATCTGGGAGTCCGAACGGAGACGCCTCAATCTCGGCCACCTCATCGGGATCCGGACCGGCGACGACCGGCGCCGTCACCGGAACGGGCGCCGTCACCGGGGGAAGCGACTCGTCGTCGCTAGCGCCCGAGCATCCGACGAGCGCCGCGGCGAGCAGCCACGGCGCGACCTCGGCCCGAAACACCGCCACTCCTAGGTGGTGACGTCGGTCTCGAAGCGGCTGAGATCCAGCAAGCGGTCGTCGTTGGAAAAGACCTCGACCGGCTTCACCGCCGGGAGTCGAAGCAGACGCTGCAGCACCCGCACCTGAGTGTGCTGGTTGTACTCGACCAAGGTCACCGCCCAACCGTCACGGCCGGCACGCGCCGTGCGACCCGAGCGGTGCAGGTAATCCTTCACATCACCCGGAGGGTCGTAGTGCACGACCGCGCCGATGTCGTCGATGTCAATACCGCGGGCCGCTACGTCGGTGGCGACCAGCACGGCGAGGCGACCATCACCGAACCGCTGAAGGGCACGCTCCCGCGCCGCCTGCGATAGGTCGCCATGGATCGCCGCAGCGTTGACACCGAGGTCGACGAGCGCTCCCTCGACCTTGTCGCAGAGGCGCTTCGTCTGACAGAACACAACGACCTTCGGAATGGAGCGGGCGATCGAGCCGACCACCCGCGCCTTATCCATGTGGTGCACCGCGAGGAACAGGTGGTGCATCGTGCCGACCGTGTCGGTGACGGCGTCGATGGCCACCTCGACCGGGTCGGTCATATAGGCGCGGATCAGGTGACCGACATCACCGTCGAGCGTGGCTGAGAACAGCATTGTTTGACGTCGGCCCGTGCAATGACGAAGGATCCACTCGACCTGCGGGGTGAAGCCGTCATCAGCCATCCGGTCGGCCTCGTCGAGGGTCACGATCTGCACATCGGAGAGATCAACCTCGTCGGATTTGATGAGGTCGATGAGGCGAAGGGGCGTGGCAACCACCAACTCAACGCCCTTGTTCAACTCGGCGATCTGCCCGTCGCGGCTCGCCCCGCCGTACACCGGAAGGACGCGCATCGAGGCCTTCGTTGCGACCGGCTCGAGCACCTCGGCCACCTGCACCGCGAGCTCACGGGTGGGCACCAGCACGAGGCCGAGCGGCCGACCCGGGGCGCCACGCCCCTCGATTCGAGCGAGCATCGGCACGCCGAAGGCGAGCGTCTTACCCGATCCGGTCTTCGCGCGACCGCACACGTCGTCTCCGCGCATGGCGACCGGGATCGCCTCAGTCTGGATCGCGAACGGGGTCGCGAAACCGCAGGCCGCCAGTCCGATGTCGATCCGCTCCGGCACACCCAACTCGGCGAAACCAGTCGGTGTCTCCACAGGAGGAAGAGCCGAATTGGAGGTCAGGGAGCCGGTACGGGCCTCGACATCGTCATCTCGATGCGGGGGCCGACGCCGGGGGGAGGAGCCGTCAGAGCCGCCTCCGCGGCCCCGACGCCGCGCGCCAGTGCGCGGAGGTCGGTCAGTCATGGTGGCGCCGAGCCTACCGGCGAGGCGGCCCCGGTGATTGTGGAGCGGGCGAGCGCTCGCTAGTCTCCCGGTCGATGTCCACCGCCTTGCGTCTGCTTCCCCTTCTCGGGCTGCTTACGTAGGGCGGACGCGCACATACTCACGTCCGCCCGCCCCCACCGACCCGGTCAGGGGGCGGTTGTCGTTTTCGGCGCCGCTCCGACCGACCCCGAAGAACGCAACCCCAAGGAGACACCGTGCCACCGACACCAGCCACCCCACGCAAGATGCCGTTCGAGCGGTACTCGCCTCAGGTGCCCCTCATCCTCGAGGACCGGACCTGGCCGAACATCATCATCGATCACGCCCCCACCTGGTGCTCGGTCGATCTCCGCGATGGCAACCAAGCGCTCATCGACCCGATGGATCCCGTTCGCAAGCTCGCCATGTTCCGCGAGCTCGTCAAGATGGGCTTCACCGAGATCGAGGTCGGATTCCCATCGGCGAGCCAACCCGACTTCGACTTCGTCCGCCAGCTGATCACCGAGGATCTCATCCCCGACAACGTCGAGATCCAAGTGCTCGTGCAATGCCGCCGAGAACTCATCGAGCGCACCTACGAGTGCCTCCGCGGAGCACCGCGGGCCATTGTTCACTTCTACAACTCGACCAATCCGCTGCAGCGCGAGGTCGTCTTCGGACTCGACAAAGCCGGCATCGTCGACATCGCGGTTCAAGGGGCACGACTCTGCCGCGAGCTCGAAGCCGACCTCGAGGGCACCGACATCCGCTACGAGTACTCCCCCGAGAGCTTCACCCTTACCGAACCCGAATTCGCCATCGAGGTGTGCGAAGCGGTGATGGATGTCATCAAGCCGACTCCCGAGCGCCCGCTCATTCTGAACCTCCCCGCCACCGTCGAGTGCTACAGCCCGAACGTCTACGGCGACGTCATCGAGTGGTTTGGCCGCACCATCCGCGACCGCGAGTCCGTCATCATCAGCCTCCATCCGCACAACGACCGTGGCTGTGCCGTCGCAGCCGCCGAGTTCGGCGTCATGGCCGGCGCCGACCGGGTCGAGGGAACCCTCTTCGGTAACGGCGAGCGCACCGGCAACGTCGACATCGTCAACCTCGCCATGAACCTGTTCGTGAACGGGGTCGACCCCGAACTCGACATCAGCGATATCGACGCCCTGCGGCGCACCGCCGAGTACTGCAACCGGCTGCCCGTGCACCCTCGACACCCCTATGTGGGCGACCTCGTCTACACAGCGTTCTCCGGCTCGCATCAGGACGCCATCAAGAAGGGTTTCGCCGCCCTGCCCTCCGACTACGACCAGTGGGGAGTCCCGTATCTGCCCATCGACCCGAAGCACGTCGGACGCACCTACGAAGCCGTCATCCGCGTCAACTCGCAATCCGGTAAGGGCGGTGTCGCCTATGTGATGAAGGAGGAGTACGGCTACGACCTGCCCCGACGCCTGCAGATCGAGTTCTCCAAGACCATCCAGCACATCACCGAGGACTCGGGCACCGAGATCTCGCCCGCGATCATGTGGGACGCTTTCTCCACCGAGTACCTCCCGAGCGAGCCGAACATGCGCCTGCGAAGCCACGAGCTGCACACCAACACCACCGACGGCCGCGGTCGAACCACCATCAGCGCCCAACTCGAGGTCGACGGCTCAGCGGTCACCATTCGAGGTGAGGGCGACGGACCCGTCGAGGCTTTCGTCAACGGCCTGCGCGCCGAATGGCCCGGCGACTTCGACGTGCTCGACTACTCCGAGCACGCCATCGGACGCGGCTCCGACGCCGAAGCCGTCGCCTATGTGGAGAGCTCGTCGGGCAACGAGGTCCGCTGGGGCATTGGCACCGATCCGAATATCACCACCGCCTCCCTGCGCGCGGTGCTGTCGGCCTTCGAACGGCAACGACGGGGCTGAGTCCTCGGATGGCGCACACGAGCCCCGGGATAGTGTCGGGGCGTGCGCGTCACCGTCGACCTTGACCTTTGCGCCTCCACCGGTGGCTGCGCGCAGACCTGCCCTGAAGTCTTCGAGATCGGCGACGACGGATACGTCCACATCCTCCGCGAGCACCCCGAGGCCGACCTCCACGACCAGGTTCGCGATGCCGCTGATCTCTGCCCCACCGCGGCCATCGAGTTGATCGAGTCGTGACCACGACCGCCTCGGGGTTCCACGGCCGCCTCGCCGCCGCCTGGGAGCGCAACGACTCGCTGCTGTGCGTCGGGCTCGATCCAGACCCGAGCCGTTTCCCGCGCAGCCTCGACGGAGCACCCGACGCCGTCTTCCGGTTCTGCGCCGAGATCGTCGACGCGACCGCCGACCTCGTCTGCGCCTTCAAACCCCAGATCGCCCACTTCGCCGCCTTGCGCGCCGAGGACCAACTCGAGCGACTCTGCGAGCACATCGCCGAGCGTCACCCCGCGGTGCCGATCATCCTCGATGCCAAGCGAGGCGACATCGGCTCGACAGCGGAGCAGTACGCGCGCGAGGCCTTCGGTCGATACGGAGCCGATGCCGTCACCGTCAACCCCTACCTCGGAACCGACTCGGTCGAACCGTTCCTGGCCGCCGGGGCCATCATCGCCCTGTGCCGAACCTCCAATCCCGGCGGGGCTGATCTGCAGCTCCTCGAGGTCGACGGAGAGCCGCTCTACCTGCGGGTCGCCCGCATGATCGCCGAACAGTGGTCCGCCCTCGGCGAGGTCGGCCTCGTGGTGGGCGCCACCCATCCCGAGGAACTCTCGAGGGTGCGCGCCACCGTCGGCGATCTACCGATCCTCGTCCCCGGAGTCGGCGCCCAAGGAGGCGACGCCCGCGAAGCGGTCACCGCCGGCGCCACCGCGAACGGGCGCGGCCTGATCGTGAACTCGTCTCGGGCCGTGCTCTACGCCGGTTCGGGTGAGGATTTCGCCGACGCCGCCAGAGCGGTCGCCGTCGCGACTCGCGACGCCTGTCGAATCAGCCGCGAAGGCTGACCACGCTCGTCACACCGGGCGCCGACCGAAGGGCGGCAACGACCTCGTCGGTCACGACTGCGGTGGCGGCGATCAACATGAGGGCGCCACCCGACCGAGCGACGCGCCCGACGTCCATATCGGCGATGTTGATCCCGGCGTCGCCGAGCAGCGTGCCGACGGTGCCGATCACCCCGGGGCGATCATCGTTGGAGATCAACAACATGTTGGCGGCCGGAGGCATGTCGACCCCGTGGCCGTCGATCTCGACGAGACGCTCGGCTCCAGTCCGATCCAACAGGGTGCCGGCGATGCTGCGGCCGCCGCCGCGAACCGCGATCAGGTTGACGTGATCCTCGGCCACCGACGACTTCGACTCCGTCAACTCGATGCCGGCCTCGCTGGCGAGCTGTGGCGCGTTGACGTAGGTGACCGGCTCATCACCCGCCCCCAGCATTCCCTTCAGCACGGCGAGAGCGAGGATGCGCGTATCGCAGGCGGCGATGTCGCCCTCGATCCGCAACTCCACCGACGACAGATCAGCGACCGAGAGCGACGAGAACAATCGTCCGAGGCGCTCGGCGAGCCCGAGGAACGGCCGCAGCATCTCATCGGCCTCAGCTGCGTCGACGTTGACCGCCCAGGGCACGAAGTCGCCAGCCAGTGCGAGCTGCACCATGTCGGCGATCGCGTCGCCGGCCTTGTCTTGGGCCTCGCGGGTGCTGGCCCCGAGATGCGGGGTGACAACCACCTCAGGGAGCGAGAAGAGCGGCGAGTCGGTGCACGGCTCGGAGTCGAAGACATCGAGCGCCGCGCCCGCGATGAGACCCTCGCGGATGCACTCGGCGAGATCGGACTCGACCACGATGCCGCCGCGGGCCACGTTCACGATCCGGAGTGACGGTTTCGCCTTGAGTAGCAGCTCACGATTGATGAGCCCGATGGTCTCGGCGTTGCGAGGAAGATGGACCGTGAGGAAGTCAGCCTCGGCGACCGCCTGATCAAGCGGGAGCAACTCGGCACCCATGAGCCGAGCGCGATCAGCCGAGACGAAGGGGTCGAAGGCCACGATCCTCATACCGAACGAACGGGCGCGCTCGGCGACCAGTTTGCCGATCCGGCCGAGACCGATGATCGCGAGGGTCTTGTCGGCGAGTTCGACCCCCTCCCAACGTGAGCGCTCCCATCGGCCGGCGACGAGAGCCGCATGGGCCTGAGGAACATTGCGCGCCTGCGCGAGCAGCAGCGCCATGGTGTGCTCGGCGGCGGAGACGATGTTCGACTGCGGGGCGTTGACGACCATCACCCCGCGCGCGGTGGCAGCAGGAACGTCGACGTTGTCGAGGCCGATCCCTGCGCGACCAACCACCACCAGATCAGACCCCGCGGCGAGCACCTCGTCGTCGACCTGCGTGGCTGAGCGGATGATGAGCGCGGCCGCACCACGGACCGCTTCGAGAAGGCCCGCGCGATCGAGACCCTCGCGCACGTCGACATCGTGCCCGTCAGCCCGGAGACGGTCGAGCCCGCCGTCGGCGATCGACTCGGTCACCAGAATGCGCGCCATTCCCGCATCGTTATCCGCCTCGCCGACCGCTACCAACCGGAGCGGCGCCTTTGGACGAGAAGTCACGCGATGCCGACGAGTGGGTGTGTCGCTGACAGCGCTCCGACGCGGGCGCAGTAGTTTGGGCTCGTGGCCGGCAGTGACGACAACGACGTCGAGATCCGCAGCCCGCACACGGTGGAGGAGATGACCGCTGTGAGCGAGGTGCTCCGACAGATCTGGGGCGCGACCTCGGTGATGGTCAGTCCCGAGCTCCTTCGGGCGGTCGAACACGCTGGCGGATATGTCGCGGCTGCGTTCGTCGCCGACAACATGGTGGGCGCCTCCTTCGGCTTCCTCGCCCGCCACGAAGGACGGCCGGCGCTTCACAGCCACATCACCGGCATCCTCCCTGGTGTGCAGCATGCCGGCGTCGGTCGCGCCATGAAGAGCCACCAGCGCGCCTGGGCCGCCGACAACGGCATCGAATGGGTCACCTGGACGTTCGATCCGATCGTGCGACGGAACGCCTGGTTCAACATCGAGGTGCTCGGCGCCCGCCTGTCCGACTACCTCCCCGATTTCTACGGCTCGATGTCCGATGCCGTGAACGCCGAGGACGAGAGCGACCGGGTGCTCTGCGCCTGGCCTGTCGACCCATCGGTCGAAGATCCGGGGCCGTCCGGGCCGACCGAGCGGATCGAGATCCCCACCCCTGAGGACATCGTCGTGCTCCGCCGAACCGACCCCGCCGCCGCCCAAGCCTGGCGTCGGCGCGTCCGCGAGGAACTCGGATCGGCCCTCGCCGCCGGCGCCGTGGTCACCGGGTTCACTCGCGAGGGCTCGTACATCCTCGAGAAGCCCATCTGATGCGCGCCGGACGTCTCGAGCTTCGGCGGGTCCGCATGGACCTCGTCAGTCCCTTCAGAACGAGCTTCGGCAGCCAGACCGACCGCGACATCCTCCTCGTGCGCTTCGAAGGGGTCGACGGCGAGAGCGGCTGGGGTGAGTGCGTCGCGCTCAGCGAGCCGGTCTACTCCGCCGAGTTCGTCGACGGAGTCGAACTGGTGCTCGAACATCACATCTGGCCGCGACTCCGAGCAGCCGGTGACATCTCCGCCGCCGACATCGCCGAGATCCTCGAGCCGCTCCGCGGCCACCCGATGGCCAAAGCCGCCGTCGAGATGGCCGCCCTCGACGCCGAGTTACGGGCGAACGACACCGAGCTGCGCTCCTACTTCGGGGTGACCCGCGACCGCGTCCCGAGCGGCGTCAGCGTCGGCATCCACCCGACCATCGACGATCTCCTCTCAGCCGTCGAGGGCTACGTGCGCGACGGCTACGCCCGGATCAAACTCAAAATCGAGCCGGACTGGGACATCGAACCGGTCCGAGAGGTCCGAGCGCTGATCGGGCCCGACATGGGCCTCCAGGTCGATGCCAACACCGCCTACGGCCGCGACGACATCGACCATCTCTGCCAACTCGACGAGTTCGACCTGTTGCTCATCGAGCAACCGATGGCCGAGGAGGACATCATCGGTCATGCCCGTCTCGCCGCGGCTTCGAGCACCCCGGTCTGCCTCGACGAATCGATCGTGTCCGCTCAGACCACCCGCGACGCCATCGAGCTCGGCGCCGCCGAGGTGATCAACATCAAGCCCGGACGCGTCGGTGGCTACCTCGAGGCACGACGCATCCACGACTACTGCCTCGACCTCGGTGTGCCGGTGTGGTGCGGTGGGATGCTCGAGACCGGCATCGGTCGCGCGGCCAACGCCGCCCTCGCCGCACTCGACGGGTTCACCCTCCCCGGCGATATCAGCGCCTCGGCCCGCTTCTGGTCTCGCGACATCGTGCTCGACCCGATCACGGTGGAGGAGGGCTCCGTCGCTGTCCCCGAGGCCCCCGGACTCGGTTACGACCTCGATCTCGACGAACTCGAGCGGGTCACCTACCGGACGAGACTGCTCGACTGACCACCGGTACGCTCGCCTCATGGCCGCGCACCCCTTCCTCTCCGACGCCTGGATCGAGGCCGCGCGCGAGGTTCGAGAGTCGTTCGCCGACCGCCTCCCCGCCCCCGTCGCCGATGTGAGCGTCAACCTGGTCGTCACCGATGGACCCGACGGCGCGACCGTCGAGGCGCACCTCGACACCCACTCCGGGGCGCTCGACGTCGACCTCGGACACGTCGACGCCCCCGATGCGACGATCACTGTCGACCACGACACCGCTCGGGTGCTGCTCGTCTCGCGTGATCCAGCGGCCGCGATGCAGGCCTTCATGTCCGGGCGCATCCAGGTGGAAGGCGACGTGATCCGGGTGATGGCCCTTCAGGCCGGACCCGCCGATCTCGAACTCGCCGAGGAGATCGCCTCCGCCCTCGAAGCGATCACCGACTGACGCTTAGAGCGCGTCGAGGGCCGCGGAGAGCGTCGACGCCGTCCAACCGGTCACGGAATCCACCGACTCCCCCACCGTCCATGGGTGCATTCGCTGCACCAGACCTCCCATCACCGAGAAGGTCTCGCCGGTGAACCGGCACGCCTCCGACGATAGGTAGGCCACGAGCGGTGAGGCGTTGGCCGGATCCCACGTGTCGAAGGCACCGTCGGCGGCCGCCATCAACTCGGGGAGCCCGGGGCTGGCCAAGGTGAGCCGGGTTCGCGCGCCGGGAAGGATGCAGTTCGACACGACCTCGTAGCGGGCGAGTTCCTGGGCGGCGATCTGGCTGAGCGTGGCGATACCCGACTTCGCGGCCCCGTAGTTCGACTGGCCGGGGTTGGCGAAGAGCCCAGAGGTGGAAGCGGTGTGCACGAGCGCGCGACGGCGACGCTCCCCCGCGTGGTAGCGCTGGCGCCAGTGTCGGGCGGCGAAGTGGGTCATGGCGAAGTGGCCCTTGAGGTGGACCCTGACCACCGAGTCGAAATCCTCCTCGCTCATGGACACGATCGCGTGGTCGCGGAGGAACCCGGCGTTGTTCACGACGACATCGAGGTCGCCGAAGGCGCTGACCGCCGCCGCCACCACCGACTCAGCGCCCGCCCAGTCGGCGACGTCATCGCGGTTGGCGACCGCGGAACCGCCGGCCGCCACGATCTCATCCACAACCTCCGAGGCGGGGTCGCCATCACCACCGGCGCCGTCGGGTGTCGTCCCGAGATCGTTGACCAGCACGCTGGCGCCCTCGGCCGCGAGCAAAAGCGCATGGGCGCGGCCGAGGCCACGACCGGCTCCGGTCACCACCACGACACGACCGTCGAGCACTCCCATGGCGCCACCGTAGTGACGGCAGCCAGACGCGGGCGCACCGCTGAGTCAGGTCGTGCTCACACGGCGACGATGTCGACCTGCGTGCCGCGCGGGTACACGCCGTCGACCTCGGGGGGTTCGCCGTCGATGAGGACCTCGGAGACGATGGCGTCGACAGCCCCGAGCACGAGTTCCACCTCGAAACCGGCGGCGAGAAGTTCGGCTCGCGCGTCGGCGAACACGATGCCTTCAGCGAGCGAGGGGAAGACGACGACATCGGGTCCCCGAGACACCGTGACGGTGATCTCGGCGCCCCGCTCCGCCAGTTCGCCGGGAGCCGGGCTCTGCTCGACGATCTGACCGGCCTCGGTCTCCTCGTCGAAGTCTCCCTGGCGCTCGACCAACACCAGCCCGAGGTCGACGAGACGCGCGCGGGCGGTACCGCTGATTGTCCCGACGAGGTCGGGCACGGTCCTTGGTGCCGGGCCCGCCGACACCCGGAGCGTGATGGCCGTCCCGGGTTCCACCGGCGTTCCAGCGATCACCGTCGGATCGTCGGTCGCGATCCAGGAGACGACGATGTCGATCGGGACGGACTCGTCATAGACCGGCTCGACGTAGGCGGTCAGACCGAGCGCGGTGAGCGCCGTCTCGGCGTCGACCGCGCGCGCCCCGGTCGTGTCGGGAACGGCCCGGAGCGTCGGGCCCTCGCTCACCACATAGGTGAAGGGCTCTCCTTCGGCGAGTTCGACACCAGCCGCTGGCGTCGTCGAGATGATGCTTCCGGGAGTCGGCACTGCGTCGCTGCGTTCGAGTAACCGTTCAGTGGCCCAGCCGAAGGGGGTGATCGTGTTGACCGCCTCAGCCTCGGTGACCCCGCGGAGATCGGGAACCACATGGATCGGGGTGACGAGCAGCAAACGCACTAACAGGGCCGCGAGCACCACCGTCACACCCGAGGCCAACGGGAGAACCCAGGCGGGGCGGCGACGGCCGATACGCACCGTCTCCGGCGCGCCCTGGACGGTCGAGTCCGGAACCGTCGGCTCTGTGACCACCCCGGCAGACGGGCTTTGAGCAGGCGGCTCGGATTCGTCGAGCGTGGGGGTTGCGACCGTTGGGAGTTCGCTCGTCGTGGCGCCGGCCACCGACCGGGCGACCAGCGGAAGTGGTTCGGGACGCGGCAGGCGCGGCGCGACGGCGACCAGCGCCTGGTGGAGGGATTCGGCGGTCCACCGCTCGGAGGGGTCGGGCCGGGCGGCGTGCTCGAGTACCGCGGCGAGTGGACCGAGGTCGGCGGAAGCCGGCATGAGACGATCGACGCGTTGGGCGAGGGTCGCGACCGTCGAGCCGGCGTCGAAAGGCACCGAGCCGGTGACCGCCTCGACGAGCACCAGCCCGAGGGCGTAGATGTCGGCGGCCGATGACGGATCGAGGGTGGTCGCCTGCTCGGGCGCCGAGTAGCGAACCACATGGTTGTCGAGCGATGACGGATCGACCCAGGCCCGCCGGCCGAGCAGACCGGCCAACCCGAGGTCGACGAGACGCGCTCGACCTTCGTCGCCGAACATGATCTTCGAGGGGGTCACCTCGGTGTGCACCAGACCTCGGGAGTGAGCGAGATGGAGGGCACGGCACACATCGAGTCCGAGGGCGAGGGCCTGCGACGGGCTGAGGAGCCGACCACGGTCAAGGAGGTCGCGAAGACTTCCGCCCGTCAGCGCCTCGGTGACGATGCAACCGGCCGCTCCGCGATCGGTGTCGACCATCGCGGTGGCGAGCACCGTCGCGATGTTGGGGTGATCGAGGGCGCGAACCGGGCGGATCGCGAGCCGGAACTCCTCGGGGAAGCCCGGATCGGAGCACAGGGCCGGGTTGATGACTCGCACCGTGACGGCGGCCCCGGACGAGCGCTCCACTCCGTCGATGACGGTCGCGGTGGCTCCCACCGAGACCACCCCGGTCAGATGGAAGCGGTCGGTGATCTCCGACCCTCGGAGCGACGAGAGGTCCACGGCCACAGGACGCTACCGGCGGCCGGATCGCCGTGGGGGTCGGGCCGGCCGCTCCGGTTGGGTCGATCGGCGAACCTCAGCCATGATGGTCAGGTGAGCGGTAACGACCCCGACGCGACCGCGGAGGCCGACTCCCCAGCGCCCGCGCGGCGACGGGTCGACCCCGCCCTTCTGCTCGTCAGCGCGGTGATCGCGATCGGGCTCGTGCTCGTCACCCGCGGCTTCCTCGTGTCGGTGACCGGCGATGAGCGCAGCGACCTGCCGGCGACGATCGAGAGCGTCACCCCCGTCCCCGACGCCGAGCAAGCCCTCGCCCAAACGAACGTCTTCGTCGACCTCGCGCCCGGTCACACCGGGGTGCTGGTGATCGACGGAGTCGAGATCCCAACGGTCGATCTGTCGGAGGTGCAGGCAAGCCCGGTCGAGCCCGGGGAACAGGTCTCGGTTCCCCCGGTGACCGTGTTCGAACCCGGCAACTCGACGCTCACCTACACCCCGTCGTCGAACGGGCCGGTGCCGCGCTTCGACCCCGGGGTGCACCGCGTTGAGGTGATCCACTGGAGAATCGACGAGGGTCGACAGCGAGCCCGATCGTTCACCTGGCAGTTCGTGGTCGTCTGATGAGAGACTCCGCAACCACAGGGTGCTCGCCTCAGGTCGGGATCTCACCCGACTCGAGCAACTCGTCGAAGCGGTCGGCCGCGACAATGGGAATGCCGAGGGACTCGGCCTTGGTGAGTTTCGAGGCGCCCGCTCCATCGCCGACCACGAGGGCAAAGGTCTTCGCACTGACACTCCCCGGTGCCGTGCCGCCTCGGGCGAGCACCGCCGCCTGAGCGCTCTCACGGGTGTGCCCCGGAACCGTCCCGGTCACGACCACGGCGCGACCCTCGAGGGTGGCGGGGAGGTCGGAGACGATCGGGCCGTCCGAGACACGCAGATCGACCCCGTGCCGCTCGAGCCGGTCGACGAGATCGCGGTGGGCCTCGCGCGACCACCAGTCGGAAACCGAGGCCGAGATGACCTGACCGACCCCCGCGACTTCGGCCCGGCGCTCCTCGGATGCCTCGAGCACCTCGCGCACCCCGCCGAGCGCGGCGGCGAGACTCTGAGCGGCCGTCGGCCCGAGATGTTTGATGCCGAAACCGGTGAGCACCCGCCAGGCCGGTCGATCACGGGAGCCGTCGATACCCGCGACCAGCTTCTCGGCGCTCACCCGGGCGAACCCCTCGAGGGACTCGACCTGTTCGGCGGTGAGGGCGTAGAGGTCGGCGACATCGGCGGCCAGGCCGGCGGCAGTGAGCTGAGCCACCGTCCGCTCGCCGAGACCCTCGATATCCATCGCCCCTCGCGACGCCCAGTAGATGATGCGCTGGTCGCGCTGGAACGGACACGTCGCCTCGACGCACCGGGTGTCGGCCTCGCCCTCCGCCCGCTCGAGCGCACTCGCGACCGGACAGGGGCACACGGTCGGGAACTCCCACTCGGCGAGACCTTCGGGACGCTCTGAGAGCACCGGGCCGACCACCTCGGGGATGACATCGCCCGCCTTTCGCACCACGACGAGGTCGCCCGGGCGAACATCTTTCAGACGCACCTGGTCCTGGTTGTGCAGGGTCGCCATCGTGACCGTCGAACCGCCGACGAACACCGGCTCGAGCACCGCGAAGGGGGTGGTGCGCCCGGTGCGACCGACGGAGACCTGGATGTCGAGGAGCCGGGTGGTGCGCTCCTCAGGAGGGAACTTGAACGCGATCGCCCATCTCGGCGCTCGAGACGTGAACCCGAGCGCCGCCCGTTGAGCGAGGTCGTCGACCTTGATGACCACCCCGTCGATGTCGTAATCGAGATCGTGACGATGCTCCTGCCAGTGCCGGCAGAGCCGGTCCGCCTCGTCGAGACCACCGACCACCTTGACCTCCGGATTGACCGGGAACCCGAGGGAGGCGATGAACTCGAGGGCCTCATGATGGGACGCGATCTCAGGACCCCCGACCACCTCGCCCAATTGATAGGCCCACATCGACAGGCGCCGACGCGCGGTCACCGCCGGATCTTTCTGACGAAGCGAACCGGCCGCAGCGTTTCGCGGATTGACGAGCAACCGCTCTCCCGCCTCCGTCGCCTCGCGATTGAGCGCGTCGAACACTGACACGGGCATGTAGATCTCGCCGCGGACCTCGACCACCTCCGGCGCCCCGGCGGGGAGCCGCTCAGGCACATCGGCGATGGTGCGCACGTTCGCCGTGACGTCCTCACCCACTCGCCCGTCGCCTCGGGTGGCCGCGTGCACGAGCACCCCGGCCTCGTAGCGAAGGCTCATGGCCAGACCGTCGATCTTCAGTTCGCAGACCAGCCGAGCCTCGGCCCCATCGAGACCGCGCTCGAGCCGCTCTCCCCACGCCGCCAACTCATCGGCGTCCATGGCGTTGTCGAGGCTCATCATCGGCACGGCGTGGACCACCGGCGCGAACGTGGCCGATGCCGCCCCGCCCACCGAGGACGACGGTGAGTCGGAGGTGGCTAACTCGGGATGGTTGACCTCGAGCTCGCGGAGGCGCCGAACGAGGGCGTCGAACTCGCCGTCGGGAAGCTCGGGGGTATCGAGCTCGTGATAGAGCCGGTTGTGATGAGCGACGAGCGCGCGCAACCGGTCGATCTCGTCGGCCGGCGACTCGTTTGAGCGAGGTGCGTCGGCGGCCGTGGGATCAGCGGGCTTGGGTTTAGCGGCCACGGCGTCGCTCCATAGCCCGAGTGTAGATAGGGGGTGCGCGACGCTCGGAGCGTCTAGGCGCCGAATACGAGTCGGGTCGCCGACGCCTGATCGCGCACCCGACTCGAGATCTCACGAAGCGACCGGCAGATGTCCTCGGCAACCGATGTGGTGTGTCCGGCCAAACCGCTTCGCGGACTGAGCAAGCTCTGTCGACGCAGCAGCGACGGGTCCGAGCCTCGCCTCACCAGATCGCACCAGATCGAACTGAGCGAGTGCCACGATCGATTCGCCGTCACCCCGATCGGACCGTCGGAGGAGATGGCGCCCCAAGCGATCCAGCCACCCCCATCGAGGAAGCGATCGATGTACCCGGCCACCTCGACCACATCGGCACGAGCCGGAAGCGAGATGACCTGCGGGCCGGCCTCGAGCAGCGACGGCCAGTCGGCATCGAAACAGCAGTGCACCCCGACCGCGGCCCGGTCCTGTACCACCGCCATCGTCCCCGAGAGCAGGTCGGCAGCCGTGTCTGGCGGAAGCGGGAAGTCGTGCTCCATGAGATCCGCCATCAACGGCTCATCGAGCACCATCAACTGCGGCGACTCCGGAAGCGCATCGGCGAGAGCGGAGCACAGCGCGTCGGCGTGCTCCCGTACCGTCTGAGAGGCCACCCGGAACGCGAGATCGACCGGAGCTCCAGCGCGGGTGAGCGACAGGCCAAGGGTCACCGGGCCCACCAACTGCCACTTCACCGGGCGGCCGTCGATCCCCTCCGCCGATGCCACGTCGAGAAACGACCGGAACCCCGCGAAATTGTCCGAGCGGAGATCGGTGACCACCGGGGCGTCCGGGTCGAGCGCCGAAACGTCCACCGCGATCGTTCCGTACTGGCCGAGGGTCACCCCTCGCGCGCCGACGATGGCCTGCGCGACGAGTTGCTCAGCCGGGGAGCGCCTCGGGAGGCGCGGCACCACCGCGATATCGAAATGCTCGAGAGAGAAGCGGGCCGCTGACTCGCCGTCACGATGCGGAAGGCTGCCGACACCGAGCGTCGAGCCGGGTCGAATACCGCCGAGCACCCCACCCGACTGGGTCTCCGGGGAGTCGACCGCCGCCATCGACAGATCGTGCCATGACGACCATGCCGAGCACGACCCGGACCCGACAAACTGTCGAGGTGCCCGAGAACGACGAGACCACGTCGTCGCGCCGTCGCGCGACCTGGATCCCGGCGGCCGCCGTCGTGCTCTGGGTGGCGGTCGCCGTCGTCATCGGCTCCGGACTCGACACCCTTCGAACCAACGACGGGCTGCTCGCCGGCACCGGCCCTGCGCTCGAGATCCTCTGGGTCGCCACTGCTCTCGCCCTCGTCATTCCCTCCGCGGTGTCGTTGACCCTCGCGAGAACGCTGGTGCCGCTCGCCCCCATCGTCGCCGTGGCCATCGCCCTCGAGCGCACCGACACTTCGACAGTCGCCGGTGTCGCTCTCTCGCTCATGGTCACCCTCGCGGTGTGGTCAGCGCCGATCGGCTCGCATCACCTCCAGGCCGGCGCGTACGGCGCCGAGCGGCGCTTCCCGCTCCGACCCCCCACCGGATACGTGGTCGCCTCGACCCTCGCGTGGGGCCTCACCGTCGGGCTTGGCCTGATCGCCGCACGGTCTGAGGGAACCGCCACCACGGTGGTCGCCGGCGCGCTCGCGATCGCCCTCGCCGCCATCTCCGCCCCGCGCTGGCATCGGCTCTCGCGACGTTGGCTGGTGCTCGTGCCAACCGGGCTGGTCGTGCACGATCCACTCGTGCTCGCCGAGACGCTCATGCTGCGGCGCTCGGAGGTAGCGGCGCTCACCATCGCCACCGACGACTCCCCCGCCGACCTCACCGGAGGGGTTGGCGGCCCGACCCTCGAGCTGGCAACCGTCGAATCGGTCACCGCTGTGCTCGCCACCGGTCCGCGCCGACCGGGTGGCCGAGCGATCCACCTGAGCGCGGCTCGGTTAGCCCCGACCCGCCCGGGGGCGGTGCTTCGCGCCTGGACTCAGCGTCGAGCCACGCCGCCGCCGAGCACCCAACGATCGTCGAGGTCGTAGAGCACGACGCTCTGGCCCGGGGCGACCCGACGCTGCGGTTCCTCCCATTCGATCCGGATGACACCCGGCTCATCGGTCACAACCGACCTCGCCGGCTGAGCCGGACCGTGGGCGCTCACCTGCGCTCGGACTCGCCCCTCGACCGTTCCATCGACCCAGGTGACCGACTCCACGTCGACCGATCGTCGCAAGAGATCGGCGCCGTCGCCCACCACGACGACCGGCTCGGGTTCGGCAACCACATCGACGACGTAACGCAACGGTCCTCCGCCAGGCAGACCGAGGCCGCGTCGCTGACCGATCGTCACCATCTCCACGGACGGCACCTCGCCGAGGTGCCGTCCCTCGGTATCGATCACCGGGGCCGATCGCAGCGGAATCCGGTCACCGAGGAACCGCTCGCGACCCCCGGTCGAGGTGATGAAGCAGACGTCTTGGCTGTCGGGCTTATCGGCGGTGCGTAAACCGAGGCGGCGGGCGTGATCGCGCACCTCGGCCTTCGAAAGGTGTCCGATCGGAAACACCGTCCGCTCCAGTTCCTCGGCGTCGACCATGTGCACCACGTAGCTCTGGTCTTTGTCTCGGTCAGCTCCGCGAGCGAGTCTCGGTCGCCCGGCTGAGTCGCGCTCCAAGCGGGCGTGGTGGCCCGTCGCGACAGCGTCGAATCCGAGCACGCGGGCCCGCTCGCTCAGTCGATCGAACTTCAGATGCCGGTTGCACTCGATGCACGGATTCGGGGTAACCCCGCGCGAGTGCGCCTCGACATAGGGCGAGACGACACGTTCATCGAAGTCGTCGGAGAAGTTGAACACCACGTGGTCGAGGCCGAGTTGTTGAGCCACCCGACGCGCGTCGTCGACATCCGCGACACTGCAACACCCGGTGTCACTGTCGCCACCCCAAAGCCGCATGGTCACCCCGACCACCTCGTGGCCCTCCTCGGCGAGCAGCGCGGCCGCCACCGAGGAGTCGACCCCTCCGCTCATGCCGACGAGCACACGCATCTAGCGGGCACCCCTCAACCGCTCCACCGAGGACACCACCGCCTGGGCGGCCGCGTCGATCTCCTCGGCGGTCGTCGTATGACCGAGACTCAATCGCAGGGCGCCACCAGCGAGCTTTCGGGGCAGACCCATCGCGGCCAGCACATGCGAGGGCTCCATCGCGCCACTCGCGCAGGCCGAGGCCGCCGAGGCGCACACCCCATCGGTATCCAGGAGGAACAGCAGCGCCTCGTTCTCGATGCCCTCAAAGCAGAGGTGCGCGACCCCGGGAACCGATGCCGAGCTGGGCACGGTCTCGTGGACGTCGACCGAGGACGAGATCGACTCGACGAGCCGGGTGCGAAGCGCGCTGACGCGCTCAACCTCGACGTCGCGCTCCGCGTCCGTCTCAGCGAGGGCGACCGCTGTGGCGACGATCCCGGCCACATTCGATGTGCCACTCCGACGCTCGCGCTCTTGGCCGCCACCCCGGATGATCGGGGCAGGCGCGGCACCGCCGCGCACCACGAGCACCCCGACACCCTTCGGTCCGCCAAACTTGTGCGCGCTCAACGAGAGCATGTCGACGAGTGGGGTCACCTCGCGAAGATCGATCCAGCAGGCGGCCTGAACGGCGTCGGTGTGCAGCCACGCCCCCGGCGCCTCACGACGCACCACCTTGGACACCGCGGCCATATCGGTCACCGTGCCCACCTCGTTGTTCACCGTCATGATGCTCACCACCGACACCGTGTCGTTCGACCGCAGCACCCGGGTGAGTTCGTCGAGATCGATATGACCGGTCTCGTCCACCGCGACCGCTACCCCGCCCGATGCGAGCACCGGATCGAGCACCGCGTGATGCTCCACCGCCGAGGTGACCGCAACACCTCCGCGATGAGCGACCGATCCGGTGACGGCCTGATTGTCGGACTCGGTACCGCAGCCCGTGAAAACCACCTCACCAGGAAGCACCCCGAGCGACACGGCCACCTGCTCGCGGGCCTCGTCGACGGCGCGACGGGCGGTACGGGCGAACCGGTGCGATCCGCTCGGGTTCGCGAAACAGTCCGTGAGGAACGGAGTCATGGCCTGCACCGCCGCCGGACGCATCGGCGTCGAGGCGGCGTGATCGAGGTAGAGCAGCCCGTCCACGAGGCGAAGACTACGGTGCCGCGGGGTGGAGGGGTACGACGAGTCGACCTACGGACGGGCCTTCGCCGATGTCTACGACGACTGGTACGGCGACGACCCCCGACTGCATGACCTTGTCACCACCGTTGGAGCGCTGACCCAATCCGTCGAGGGCCCATTCGTCGAACTCGGCGCCGGTACCGGACGTCTCACCGGTCCGATCGCGGAGCAGCTCCCCGACCGCCGGATCATCGCGATCGACGCGAGCGCCGAGATGCTCGAGCGCCTCGGTGCGCGCGCCGGATGCGAACGAGTGGAGCGCGTCCTCGGCGACATGCTCGACAAGTTCCCTGATGGGCCGCTCTCGTTCGTGCTCGCCTCATACAACACCGCGTTCAACCTCATCGGCGAGGGTCGTCAAGTCGAGTTGCTACAACGGATCGCGACGTCACTCGCGCCCAACGGTCACCTCGCGATCGAAACCGAACCGCCCCTCGAGACCGAGGAGGAGTCCTCGGTATCGGTGAGGCATATGACCGCCGACATGGTGGTGCTCTCCGTCTCGCGACACCTCGGTGATCGACGACTCGAAGGGCATTTCGTCGAAATGGTCAACGGAGGCTCCACCCGCCTTCGACCCTGGAGCATCCGCTGGTTCGACCACCTCGAACTCGCGACCATGGCCGAAGCCGCCGGGCTCGAGATCGCGCACCACGGACCCGACTGGCCAACCGACCACACCGAGTTCGCGTCAGGCCCACCGCAGCAGCCACACGGTCGCCGCGTGACGATCCTGCGTCGGTCGGAATCGAGCATCCGCGCGTAGCGGGACCGACCCGCGCCTATCCTGCAGGTGTGAGCCAACTGCGTCTCAACCAGTTGACCGGGCGATGGGTGACGATCGTGTCCGAGCGAGCCCAGCGCCCCACCGACTTCGCTCCCCGATCCGCCGTGGTCGACGGCCCCCCTGAGCGGCCCTGTCCGTTCTGTCCCGGCAACGAGGAAGCGACGCCGCCCGCTCTCGAGACCGTCGACTCATCGGGGTCGTGGCAGGTGCGCGTCATCCCCAACCTCTACCCGGCCTTCACCGGCGACGACGGCTTCGCCGTCCATCACGAGGGACCGGTGCACGTGACCGCCGAGGGCACCGGCATCCACGAGGTCTTCGTGTACACGCCTGACCACACCGCCGGGCTCGATGTCCTCGACGACTCCGGAGCCGAGCAGTTCATGGCCGCGCTCAAGCGTCGCTTCGTTGAGCACGCCTCGGCCGAGCACATCCGCTACACCCAGGCGATCGTCAACCACGGCCGCGAGGCCGGTGCCTCCATCGCCCACCCCCACGGCCAGCTGATGGGGCTTCCGTTCGTTCCGGGCGAGATCCTCGACGAGGAGCGCGCCTTCGCCCGCTTCGCCGGCGGCTGTGTGCTGTGCACCACCATCGAGGCGGAACGCTCCACCGGCGACCGGGTGGTCATCGACGGCGACGACGTCATGGTGATCTGCCCCTACTGGAGCGGCACCCCATACGAACTTCTCGTCATCCCGAAAAGCCACGAACTTCACCTCCAGGACACCGACGACAACACCCTCGCGGCCGTCGGCCGGGGCTTGCGCGACGCGATGTCGTCGCTCAATCGAGTCCTCGGCGACGTCGCTTACAACGTCGGCTTCCACTCCGCCCCGCACCAGCACACCGGTGAGTACCACTGGCACATCCACATCTGGCCAAACCTCGTCACCCAGGCCGGATTCGAGCGCGGCACCGGCGTCATGATCAACGTCGTTCCGCCCGAGCAGGCAGCTGCCACCCTTCGCGCCGTACAGGCCACGGTCTGACCGATGGCCAGCATCACCGTCTCGGTGGAGATCGACGCCACGACCGAACGGGTCTGGGAGGTCGTCGAACCGGTCGAGCGTCACGTCGACTGGATGGCCGACGCGGTCGCCATCCGCTTCACCGGCGAGCAGACCCGCGGGATCGGCACCGCCTTCGAGTGCGACACCAAGGTCGGGCCGATCACCCTCGTCGACAAGATGGAGATCACCGACTGGGTACCTGGCGAGCGAATGGGCGTGCGCCATAGCGGTGTCGTCACCGGCTCCGGTCACTTCACGCTCGAACCGATCGACCTCGGTCGACGCACCCGCTTCACGTGGACCGAGGAGCTCGTGTTCCCGTGGTGGCTCGGCGGGCCGATCGGCGCGCTCGTCGGGGGTCGCGTCGTGATGGGCGCCATCTGGCGTCGCAACCTGCGGGCCCTCGCCCGAATCGTCGAGTCGGCTTAGACGTTGCCGCTCAGTCGAGTCCCGCCGCCCGAGCGGCCGCGGTGACCGACGCCCCCAAGATGATCACCACGATCAGCGGGGCGCGGAGTCGCGCCGCCACGACCGCGGCGAGCACCCCGGGCAGACGAGCGTCGAGCACCAACTCATCGCCGACACTCACCGTGTCTTTGACGATCAGCGCCGAGATGAGCGCCGCGGGCACCAGGGCGAGGCACCGCTCGACCACCGGCGGCAGCGAACGACCACCCACGATCACCAAGCCGGTCACCTTGAACAGATAGGCCGCCGCGGCAAGGGAGAGCACCAACAACCAGGTCACGGTCGCCTCACCCCGAACAGCACACCGGCCGAGGCGACGAGGATCGGAAGTCCGACCGGCAGGACCGGCACCGTGACGAGGCAGAGCAGCGCCCCGGTCAACGCCGCCGCGCGTCCCCTCGGCGTCTCGAGATGGGGCATGACCATGGCGACGAACCCGGCTGGGAAGGCCGCATCGAGCCCGAACACCTCCGGGTCGACCGCGCTGCCCGCGAGAGCGCCGATCAACGTGCCGATATTCCAAAAGACGTAGACCGAGGCTCCAGTGATCCAGAACGCTCGTCGGCGCTGATGAGGGGTCGGCTGGGCGGTCGCCATCGCGGTCGACTCGTCGATGGTGATCTGGGCCGCCACCAGGCGCGTAGGCAGCGCTCCCCCGAGATGCCGCGACATGGTGAGCCCGTAGACGGCGTTGCGCGCGGCGAGGAGCACGGCCCCTCCGAAGGCCGATAGCGCCGACCCCCCAGAGGACACGACGCTGACGGCGAGGAACTGGGAGGCCCCGGTGAACACGAGAAGCGACATCACGCAGGTCTGGGCGACCGAAGCGCCCGCTGACACCGAGCCGACGCCGAAGGCGATGGCGAAGACGCCGACCGCGGCGCCAAGCGTCACCGAGGCGGCGATGACCTGACGGTCGTCAGGGGGCGTCGGCACCGAACCACACCATGGCGAGCGGTGGGAGGTCGAAGACGACGGAATGGTCACGGCCCTGCCAGGGCACCTCCTCGGCCATCGCCGAGACCGCTCCTCCTCGCGCCCCACTTCCCCACAGGTCGGTGGAGTCGGTGTCGATCAGCACCTTCCACTCCCCTCCCCAGGGCACCCCAAGGCGGTAACCGGGACGCGGCACCGGCGTCCAGTTCGCCACCGCGGCCACCGCCGACCGCCCCTCGTGCGCCCATCGCAACAGCGCGTACACCGAATGGTCGGCATCTTCCACCTCAAGCCACTCGAACGCCGTTGGATCGTCGTCGCGCTCCCAGAGCGCCGGATGCCGCTCAACCGTGTGGTTGAGTCGCGCGACGAGGTCGTGAACCCCCCGATGCGGCTCGTGATCGATCAGGTTCCAGTCAAGGGGGCGGTCGTGTCGCCACTCCGACCAGGGAGCGAGCTCGGAGCCCATGAACAACAGCGGTGAGCCTGGGAGCGCCCACTGCCAGGCGTAGAGGAGTCGGAGGGTGGCGAACTTCTGCCAGTCATCGCCGGACATCTTGGCGAGGAGGCTGCCCTTGCCATGGACGACCTCGTCATGGCTGAGCGGCAACACGTAGCGCTCACTGAAGGCGTAGAGGAGAGTGAACGGCAGCTCGCCGTGATGATGCCGCCGGTGCACCGGTTCTCGTCGCGAGAACGAGAGCGTGTCGTGCATCCAGCCCATATTCCACTTGTGAGTGAAGCCAAGTCCGCCCGCGTCGGCCGGAGCGGTCACCCCCGGCCACGCCGTCGATTCCTCGGCGATCATGAGCACCCCCGGATGGGTGGAGCCGACAACGGTGTTCACCTCACGCAGGAAGTCGACGTTGACGAGATCCTCGTTGCCGCCACGCTCGTTCGGGATCCACTCCCCGGCCTTGCGCGAGTAGTCGCGATAGAGCATCGAGGCCACGGCATCGACCCGGAGCCCGTCGATATGGAACTCGTCGATCCAATAGAGCGCGTTGGCCACGAGGAAGTTCCGCACTTCGTCACGAGAGGTGTTGAACACGAGTGTGCCCCAATCGGGATGCTCACCGAGACGCGGATCCTCGTGCTCGTAGAGAGCCGTGCCGTCGAAGCGGCCGAGCGCCCAAGAGTCCTTCGGGAAATGCGCCGGAACCCAGTCGACGATCACCCCGATGCCGGCCTGATGAAGCCGGTCGACGAACCGTCGGAATCCGTCCGGGTCGCCGAGTCGAGCGGTCGGGGCGAAATAGCCGGTGACCTGATAGCCCCAGGATCCGCCGTAGGGATGCTCGGCGACCGGAAGCAGTTCGACGTGAGTGAATCCGAGTGCGAGCACATGCTCGACGAGCGCTTCGGCGAGCGCGTCCCAGCTCTCGACGCCGTGCCGCCACGACGACGCATGCACCTCGTAGACCCGTAGCGGGGCCTCGCCTCTCAGCACGGCGCCCCGGCGGGCCATCCAGTCATCATCGGCCCAGTCAAAGTTCCATCCGGGAGCGACATCATCGGGGATCACGCTCGCGTCCCGCGGCGGGCACTCGGTACGCCTCGCCATCGGATCGGCCTTCAGCACCTCGCGACCATGACTTCCGGTGACGATGAACTTGTAGTGATGACCGGCGCGCGCCTCGGCGACCACCGCGCACCACACGCCCGATGAGGCGACCGGTGCCAGCGGAATTGGATTCCAAGAACTGAAGTCGCCGATCACCGAGACGGCTCGGGCGTTGGGTGCCCACACCGCGAACCGCACCCCGTCGGCGGTGGCCTGTGGCCCGAGCATCTCCCAGAGCCGACGGTGCGAACCCTCGTTGAAGAGGTGCAGGTCGAGCTCGCCCGGGGTTGGGCCGACGAGCCCGCGACTGATCACACCCCGAGACTAGGGTCCGCGAGCGTGAGGGTGCTCATGCTGTCATGGGAGCTCCCACCGGCTCACACCGGCGGCACCGCCGCCCACGTCGACGGCCTCGCCCACGCTCTGGCCGGAGAAGGGCACGACGTGGTGCTCGTGTCGAGGCGCACCGATGGCACCCCACCGGTCACCTCCATCGGCGGAGTCACCGTCGTGCGAGCCGAGGCCGACCTCCCCTGGGTGCCCGAGCACCCGATTGGGCGCACCTCATCGGCGAACCACGCTCTGGTCGAGGCGGCGCTCAGCGCTCTCGACCCCACGTGGCGGCCCGACGTAGTCCACGCCCACGACTGGACCGTCGCCTGGGCGGCCGCCACGCTCGCTTCCGCGCATCGAGCACCGCTCGTCACCACCTTCCACGGCACCGAGCGCAGCCGCCACGGCGGCCATGTCCCCCTCGGCGCCCCGGAGGAGATCAACGGGGTCGAGTGGTGGCTGGCGGCACGGTCCCGCCAAGTGATCACCATCACCCGTCTCCTCGCCCGACAGGTGACCACCGACTTCGAGATCGATCCCGACCTCGTGTCGTCGATCCCCGGCGGCATCGACCCCACCTGGTGGGCGGCGACCGAGGGTGACGACGAGGTGATCGACGCCCCAGCCTCAGCGGGGCCTAGCTCCCCGCTCGTGTTCACCTGGGGTCGAGTGCAGTACGAGAAGGGATTCCAGGTGCTGGCCCACGCCATGTCGATCGTGCGCGCGGAGGTGCCCGGGGTGCGCTGCGTGATCGCCGGGCGCGGCACTTATCTCGCCGAGCTCCAGTCCCAGATCGATGTGGCTGGCGTGAGCGACATCGTCGACCTGCCCGGTTTCATCAGCGACAACGCCCTGCGCGCCGCACTCCATCGCGCTGACTGCGTGGTCATCCCATCGCTCTACGAACCATTCGGCGTGATCACGCTCGAGGCGCTCGCCGGCGGAGCCGCTCTTGTGGCCGCCGAGACCGGAGGACTGGCCGAACTGGTGCGGGGCAACGGCTCCGCGCTCACGTTCGAGCCGGGACGGGCGGAGGACCTCGCCGCACGGATCATCGATGTGCTGACCGATCACGACCTGGCCGCGAGCCTGCGCGCCGCGGCGAGGGAACTCGTGGAGGGCTCGTACTCGTGGGGAGCTATCGCCCGACGGACCGTCGACGTCTACCAGCGGGCGCTCCCCACCTGATCTCCGGGTGCCGCGGGTTGGCACCGGTCGGCAAGACTGTCGCGATGGACACTGTCGTCGAACTCGACCACCTCGACGGGGGCATCGCCCTCATCACCCTCGCCAACGGCAAGGTGAACGCGCTCTCGGGAGCGGTCGTCGCCCGCATCGGCGAGATCGCGGCCGAACTCACTGCGAATCCGCCGAAGGTGGTCGTGGTGACCGGCGGCCCGAAGATCTTCGCCGCCGGCGCTGACATCTCCGAGTTCGGTGGGCCCGACGAGGCGGCCGGCATCACCGAACGAATCCACGTCGCCCTCGACGCATTGGCGGCAATCCCTCGATTCGTGATCGCCGAGGTATCGGGATACGCCCTCGGTGGCGGCTGCGAGTTGGCCCTCGCCTGCGATTATCGGATCGCCTCGGAACGCGCGGTGTTCGGTCAACCCGAGGTGCTGCTCGGCACCATTCCTGGTGGCGGCGGAACCCAGCGTCTCGCCCGTGCCGTCGGCGCGAGCCGCGCGAAGGAGATCTCGATCACCGGTCGACAGGTGAAGGCCGAGGAGGCGCTGCGCATCGGACTCGCCGATGAGGTCGTCCCCTCCGAGGGGTTGCGGGACCGCACGATGGAACTCGCCACCGAGGTCGCTCGAGGCGCAACGATCGCCCAGGCGCTCGCGAAGGCCGCGATCGACCGGGGTCTGTCGATGTCGCTGGCCGACGGTCTCATGGTCGAGCGGGAGTTGTTCGTGGAGTCGTTCCGAACGGAGGACAGCCAGATCGGCGTGCGGAGCTTCCTCGAGAACGGCCCGGGCAAAGCCGAGTTCCTCGGCAAGTAGACCCGTCGAGTTCCCCGCAGGGGGCCCTCCGGCGCCCACCGGAGGTCATGCGCGAACTCTTCCAACACCTCCACGACCACGACGGCGTCGCCACCTGTGACGACCTCCGACGCCTCGGCGTCTCTTGGCATCGAGAGCGACGGCTCCTCGATATCGGCGTGCTCGACCGCGTTGGTTCTCGCGTCGTGCGCGTCACGTCGACCCCAGAGAGCTTTCGTCAGCGCTGCCGAATCGCCACGCTCGGGCCGGGCCGCGGCGTGATCTCTCACGGTGCCGCCGCCCGCCTGCATCGACTCGACGGCTTCAACGATCACGACCGAGTCGACCTCCTCTGTCGACGCGGGTCGTGGCCCGGACATCCCGGGGTCATCATCACCCACTTCACCCGCGGTCCGGTCGACGAAGCGGTCGTCGACGTGTCGGGCATCCCAGTGCTCGACATCCCCGACACCCTCGCCCTGCTCTCACCCCACACACGACCGGATCTCCTCGAGCGGGCAGTGGTCAGCGCTCTCGGCCGCGGCTGGACCGTCACCCAACTCCGCGACGGCGCCGAACGCTGGACGAGCCGGGGTCGACCGGGGCCCCGCGCCCTCGAGGTGGTGCTCGACGATCTCAGCCGGCGAAGCCGTCAGGCGTCGACCGGAGCCAACATCTCATCGGCGGCGGTCCAGGGGTCGACACGACGACCGAGCACCTCGTCGGTCAACTCGTCCCAGCGCTCACCCGTGCACACCTGACGAGCTCGCTCGCGAAGCCGCGCGGCGACGATCTCTCGCATCTCCTCCCGCAGGCGGAACTGGCGTCGCTCAGCGAGCAGGCCGCTCTCCTCCGCGAAGGCGCGGTGACGACCCACGGCCTCCCACAACTCGGCAACGCCCTCACCCGAGTTCGCGACGGTCGCCACGATCGGCGGTCGCCACGAGTCGTTTGGCAACTCCGACAGGTCGAGCATCTGCTCGAGGTCACGGCGGGTCTCCTCGACCCCCTTGCGATCGGCCTTGTTGATGACGAACACATCGGCGATCTCCATGAGGCCCGCCTTGTTCGCCTGAACGCTGTCACCCCAACCCGGGTTCACCACCACCACGGTGGTATCCGCCTTGCCCGCGACCTCGACCTCCACCTGTCCGACACCGACCGTCTCGAGCAGGATCCAACGGCGACCGAGGGCGTCGAGGAGTCGGATCGCCTCAGGGGCGGCCACCGACAGGCCACCGAGATGCCCTCGGGTGGCCATCGACCGGATGAACACCCCGGGATCGTTCGCGTGATCCTGCATCCTCACCCGATCACCGAGGATCGCGCCTCCCGTGAACGGCGAGGAGGGATCGATCGCGAGCACGGCGACCTCGAGCTCGAGTGCGCGGAGGTGGCCGATCAGCGCGCTCGTGAGGGTGCTCTTACCGGCACCGGGAGCGCCGGTGAGCCCGACGGTGTAGCCCTCTCCGCTCAAGGGATGGGCGAGTCGGCCCACCGCGCGGCCTTCGACCCCACCGCGCTCCACGAGCGAGAGAAGGCGAGCCGTCGCCGCCCGGTCACCCTCGCGGGCGGAGGCGAACAGCGCGACGGGATCCGCCGGAGCGCGACCCATCAGATCGCGTTCTCGGCCTCGGCGACGTTGATTACCTCGGTGACCCCGTCGACGCGGTCGCGCAGGATGCGTTCGATCCCGCCTTTGAGCGTCTGCGTCGACACCGGGCAGGTTCCGCAGGCCCCCACAAGCCGGACGCTGACCACACCGGTCTCCTCGTCGACGCCGACGAGTTCCATGTCGCCGCCATCGGCCTGAAGAGCCGGTCGAATGACCTCGATCGTCGCCTTGATCTGCTCCAACATCGTCTGGACAGTCAACCAGACACCGGGGTCGGCTCGCACGATCGACCTCGTACGCTCACAACGTGCCTCTCATCGCGCACCAAGGCGGCTGGGACGAGATCCTGCTCGTCGCCGGCCCAATGCTTGTGGTCATCGGCGTACTCGCGCTGGTGAAGCGTCGGGTGGAGGCCGCGGCCCAAGCGGCGGCCGAAGCCGAAAGGGATGCCGAAGACGAGACCCGCGGCGACGTGCCGAGCGAACCTGCCGACTGAGCCGTCGCGGGGTCAGGGGTCGACGCGGGCGATATCCGCGCCGATCGAGGCGAGACGACCGACGAGGTCGTCGTAGCCGCGGTCGATATGTCGCACCCCAGAGATCGTCGTCGTGCCCTCGGCCGCCAGACCGGCCACCACCATCGCGGCGCCCGCGCGGATGTCGTGAGCCCGCACCGGGGCGCCGGAGAGCCGCGGCTGTCCCCTCACCACGGCATGATGACCGTCGGTGCGGATATCCGCCCCGAGCCGCTGCAGTTCCTCGACGTATCGGAAGCGACCGGGATAGAGGTTCTCGGTCACGATCGACACCCCATCGGCCACGGCGAGCATCGTGATGATGAGCGGTTTGTAGTCGGTGGCGATTCCCGGATACGGCAAGGTCTGAACATCGACCGACCTCAGCCGGGTGGAGCACGACACCCGCACCCCCTCGACACCGTCGTCCTCGAACGGTTCGAACACGATGCCCATATCTCGGCACCGGGTGAGCAGCATCTCCATATGCGCGGGCCGGGCATCCACCATCTCGACCTCTCCCCCGGCCACCGCCACCGCGGCGATGTAGGTGGCCGCCTGCACCCGATCGGGCACCGTGCGATGGCTCGCCGGGCGGAGTTCGTCGCGCCCGACCCCGCGCACCGTCAGGCGCGAGGTGCCCACCCCTGAGATGTCGGCCCCCATGGAGACGAGGAAATGACAAAGGTCGACGACCTCAGGTTCGCGGGCCGCGTTCTCCACCGTGGTCACCCCGTCAGCGAGTACCGCGGCGGTCACGATGTTCTCGGTCGCCCCAACGCTCGGGAAATCGAAGACGATGTCGGCCCCGTGGAGCCGATCGGCCCGCGCCTCGAGATATCCGTGCGAGGTCTTGAACTCGGCACCCATCGCCTCGAGGCCGGCGATGTGCATGTCGATCGGCCGAGCACCGAAGTCGTCACCACCGGGCAGCGAGAGCCGCACCTCACCGCAGCGGGTCAGCAACGGTCCGAGCACGTTGATCGAAGCACGGATTCGCTCCACGAGCTCGTACGGAGCCACCGGAACTAGGTCACCGGGGTTGGTCACCCGGAGGGTGTTCGGCTCGGGGCTGTCGAGGCGGAGGCCGATCGCCTCAAGGAGTTCGCTCATGATCGACACATCGGCGATCCGAGGGACGTTCGAGATCTCCGAGGTGCCGTCAGCCAGCAAGCAGGCGGCCATCAACTTGAGCACCGAGTTCTTCGCCCCCGGCACCAGCACCCGTCCCGAGAGGTCGCCGGCGCGCCGGACCGTGATGAGCGGACCAGTGTCGATGATGCTCGGATCTAACCCAGGGCCGGCTGACACGGCCAACAGTATGCTCCGCACGTGCCGGGAGGTCAGCGCACCGTCATCCGACGGCACCGGAGCGAAGCCGGGCACTCCGACGAGGAGATCACCAGCCCGCGTTCGGGCCTCCTGACCGAGCGAGTGGCCGAGTCGACCACCGACAGCCTCACCCTCGAGCAGGAACGCGGGCCGTTCGCCTCCTATCGACGCGTCCTTCGGCGCGACGGCGATCACTGGGAGGAGCGCACCGACTACCGCCTCGAGATCCCCTGGTTCGGCTGGCTTTTCGCGATCCCAGTGCGACGCTGGATCGGTCGACGATCGCCCGAGCGACGCCTCTGGTGGGCGCCACCGGAGGCCCTCGACCAACGCCAGATTCTCGTGCTCGGCCTCCTCGCCGCAGCCTCGATGACTTCCGCGTTCGTCAACACGATCTTCACCCAGACCGTCGCCTTCGCCGCAGACGACTTCGGCGTCGGGAACACCGGCATTGGCGTGGCGGGCTCGATCGTCCGTGCGGGCATCCTCATCACCATCCCCCTCGCGGTGGCCGCCGACCGGATCGGACGCCGACGAGTGATCACGACCGTCGCCTGGGCCGCGCCGCTCATCACCGCCCTCGGCGCGATCGCTCCCTCATTCGAGTGGCTCGTCGCCTCCCAGGCCGTCGGGCGACCCCTCGGCCTGGCCCTCGATTTCCTGATCGCCGTCGTCGCCGTCGAGGAGATGCCGCGGGGCTCGCGCGCCTACGCGGTCGCGCTCCTCGCGATGGCGAGCGGACTCGGGGCCGGGATCGCGGTCGGCGCGCTCCCCCTCACCGATCTCGGCGACGGCGGCTGGCGACTCGTCTATGTCGTGACGCTGATCTGGCTGGTGGTCGCGGTCGACATCGCTCGCCGACTGCCCGAGACGCGGCGCTTCAGCCGCGACCACACCGTCGCCCCACCTCTCGACCGCGGTCGATTCATCGCCCTCGGCGTGATCGCGATCGGCATCAACCTGTTCGTCGCACCGGCGAGCTTCTTTCAAAACCGATACCTCGACGAGATCCGAGATCTCTCCGGATCAACGATCGCCCTCTTCACCTTGACCACATCGACGCCCGCCGCCCTCGGCCTCGTCGTCGGCGGACAGCTCGCTGACAGAAGAGGGCGCCGCGGTCTCATAGCTCTCACCCTGCCGGTCGCCACCGCAGGCATCTGGACCTCCTTCAGCGTCGGCGGCTCCGCGATGTGGGTGTCCGCGTTCGCTGGTGGCTTCCTCGGCGGGATCGCCTACCCCGCCCTCGCCGTCTACCGGGCCGAGCTGTTCCCCACCGGCAATCGAGGACGGGCTGCCGGACTGCTCACCGTGCTCGCCCTGCTCGGCGGCATCGGCGGTCTCCTCGCAGCCGGGACGCTCCTCGACAGCGGATGGAGTTACGCCCGCGTCATGGGGGTGCTGACTGCCGGCCAACTCGTCGTGGTCCATGTGGTGTGGCGGTACCTTCCCGAGACGGCCCGACGAGATCTCGACGAGCTGAATCCGGTCGACGCGCTCAGCCCACCGGCATCGACTCAGTGAGAATCCGTCGAGCCTCGTTGAGCTCGAGGATCGAGGCGCTCGCCGCCGAGGTGTCGCCGCCGTGGTCGGGGTGGACGTCGAGCATGCGGCGCCGGTAGCGACGCATCACCTCTCGACGGCTCGGGGCTCCCTCATCGGGATCGAACCCGAGCAGGGTCATCGCCCAACCCCGAGGATCCGCGAGGGATCGCAGCTCGGCCGATCGCGCTCCCGCCAGGTGGGCGACGAGGGACGGCCCGATCGGCCCCCTCCAGCGTGAGGCTCGGGTGAGCACCGGCCCGATGGCGCGTCGGGCCTCGAGACCGAGGCGCTCGAGGGCGTAGACAGCGCCGAGCACCTGAGCGACATCGGTGCCCTTAGCATCGAATTCGAAGGAGATGTCGTCCCCGTCGCCGACCATGATGTGTCGGCTACAGGCGAGACCGTGGCGATCCACCTGATAGCGGTGCCGAAGGCGGGGCTGGGGCACTCGGTGACCGTGTTCCACCTCTGAGATGAGACGTCCGATATCGAGGAGATCGTCGCCGTCGAGCCGTCGGGCGTGCTCGGCGACCACGGCGCCGAGAAGGATTCCCCCGAGACCCGGTGCCGGATCAACCGGGAGGACCAGGTGACCGAGGGCGACCCGGCGGGTTGGCTGGACGGCGCGGGAGTGGAAGATCTCGAGCTCGGCCAGCACCATGGCGAAAACGTACCGGTGGGTGATCGCCCTGTCGCCGTGAGCGAAGGGTGCGTTGGCTCAGACCCAGGGTCGGCAGACGTCGCGAAGGTCCTCGGCCGCTGAGGAGACCCGAGCCGGTTCGAAGTCGGCCGCCGTGAAGGCCGCACGCACGTCGGTGGCCCGCTCGAGCACTCGTCGCCACACCCCGAGCGCCACCCCGAACGGAGCGGCCTCCGGCGAGAGGGTTGGGAGCAGGTCGAACAGTTGGGTCCGGGCCGCCGATGCCGTTCCATCGCGCGCCAGCCGGTCACCGATAGCGAAGAGTTCCTGAAGGACGCCGTCGGGTGCCGTCTCGGCGGCTTCGGTGGGCGCGAGATCGCCGGCCTCGATGGCGTCGAGAAGATCGTCGACGGTCTCCTCGGCGTCCTCGGCGACGACGACGTTGTCACCTTCCCATCGGTGCGGGATCTCCGCTTCAACGAGTGACCGGCGAAGCAGGTCGATCTCGGCAGGTGCCCAATCATCGAGTTGGAACTCGGTGCCCGGCTCACCCGCAGCGAGCATCACAGGGAACGGACCGAGTTCGTCCTCGAGTCGGTCGAAGACGGTGTCGACGGCCTCCTCGTCGGATTCGGGGACGAGCAGTTCGGTCCCACGCCAGGCATGAGGGAGCCCCTCGTTGGCCAACGACTCGGTGAGGGCCGCGATTTGGTCGGCGTCCCAGCCGTCGAGGTCGTAATGGACGACGACCGTGTCGGGATCGTCCGGGCGAAACTCGCGGTCGTCGGAGGTCACGGCGGAACCCTACTGCGCGTCCTGATCGAGCCCGCTCGCGCGCCCGATGACTCCGGCGAGGAACTCGCCCACGAGGTCGTACTCGAGTCGACGGTTCTCCGGTGACCGGAAGCCGTGTCCCTCGTCCTCCAGCTCGACGATCCGCGCTTCGACGCGCGCGGGATCGAGGGCGGCGGCCAAGCGTCGCGTGTGCTCGATCGGCACGACGGGATCCTCCGTGCCGTGCATCACGAGCAGATGTCCGGAGATCTCCGCTGCCCTCGAGATCGGCGAGTTCGCGACGAGGGCGTCACTTCCCGGCGGCCCAACCAGACCGTCGGTGTAATGAGCCTCGAAACGATGGGTGTGCTCGGCCAGACCGACGAGATCGGACACCGGGTAGAGAGCGATTCCAGCGACGATCGGGCCCGCTCCGATGAGGGCGTTCAACACGACCAGCCCGCCCGATGAGGAACCCATCACGACCGTTGTGTCGCGGGTCGACCATCCCGAGGACTGGCAGTGCTCGGCGACGGCCAGCACGTCGTCGGTGTCGAGTCGTCCCCACCCGCCGCGGAGCGCGTCGGTGTAGGCGCGACCGTGTCCCGTCGACCCACGGGGATCGCAAACAACGACATCCCAACCCTCCGACCACCACCGGGCGATCCTCGGCAAGAAGGTGACCGGCCACTGATCGGTTGGGCCGCCGTGCACCGCGATCAGCACTCGGCCGCGACCCGCGCGGTAGCGGCGCAGAGGTACCGCGACACCGTCGACGCCCGTAACCCGGTGCACTTCCGGTTCAGGCAGGTCGTGGCCTCGCCACTCCTCCGACGGACCGACCGCGAGCACGGCGCGCTCCCCACTCGGCATCGAGTAGGCGACGACCTGCGTCGGAGTGCGAGCACCTGAACGAATCGCCACGAGCGTGTTCCCGCCCCACGAGAGATGACCGTGCACCCCACGGCCGAGTTCGACCACCTCACCAGAGCTGATCTCGAGCACGCAGAGGCGACCGAAGCCGCCCTCATTGCGGGTGAACGCGATCTGCGTCCCGTCCGGCGAGCCGACGAAGCTGCGCTGGCCGGGACCCCATGAGGGTCCGCCGTGCTCCAACGGCTCGTCGACCAGGTGCTCCCAGGCGCCAAAGGGATCCCGGGCCCGCCAGAGGTTGAGCCAGCCCGAGTCGTCGCGGAGGCAGGCGAGCGAGCCGTCAGCGAGCGAGCGTGGCTGCTGCATGGCCACCGGGCGTCGCCCGATGTCGACCGGGCCATCCGCCGTAGCGACGACGATCGACGATCCGTCCCACGGCATATCGGGCACCGACCAGGCCTGCCAGACGATCCGCGCGTCGGGGCCATCTCCCCACACCTCCGGGTCGGCGACGAAATCGTGTCCGCCGTCATCGAGGCGCTCGATAACGGGTTGCAGCGACCGACCGTCCGCCGCGACCCGCAGCACCCGCTCGGCGTCCACGGCGACGACCACACCACCGGAGGTGTCCCACACCGGCGCGGCGATCGACGATCCATCGGCTGGAAGTAGCAGTGCGCTCGAACCGTTGAGGTCGACCACCCAGAGACCGGCGCGGGCGATCACAGCGAGCCGTCGACCGTCCCGCGACCACGCCAGACAACCTCCGAACATCCCTCGGCCGCCGCTCGGCTCGTCGGGGAACGTCAGCGTCCGCTCATCACCCCCGAATGCGGGGATCAGCAGCAGTTCGGCCGGTTCCCCTGGCGCTTTCGAGACCACCGCGACCGTCGAGCCATCCGGAGAAACGACCGGTCCGGTGAGGTCGCGGCCTCCGAGGCACAACTCGGTCGGTACGACCCGAGGGGCGTTGGAATCCGACGGCACCCGACCGACGGTACCGCTAGGGCTACCGTGGGGCCATGGCGAGCCCGAGCGCCCAGCGACCCGACCGCAACCTCGCGATGGAGCTGGTGCGGGTAACCGAGTCCGCAGCCCTCGCCGCCGCTCGCTGGGTGGGCCGCGGCCACAAGGAGGGCGCTGACGCCGCCGCCGTCGACGCCATGCGCCTCAGCCTCTCTACCGTGCAGATGACCGGCACCGTGATCATCGGCGAGGGTGAGAAGGATGACGCCCCGATGCTCTTCAACGGCGAGGAGGTGGGCGACGGCACTGAGCCCCTCGTCGACGTCGCGGTCGACCCGATCGACGGAACCACTCTCACCGCCTACGGGCTGAACAACGCGCTGTCGGTCATCGCGGTCGGCGAGCGCCACTCGATGTTCGATCCGGGTCCCTCGTACTACATGGAGAAGATCGCCGTCGGACCCGAGAGCGCCGGAGCCATCGACATCACCGCGAGCGCCACCCAGAACCTGAAGTGGATCGCGAAGTCGAAACAGGCGAGCGTGCGCGACCTCACCGCCGTCATCCTCGACCGTCCCCGCCACACCGAACTCATCGACGAGGTGCGCGCCTCGGGGGCCCGCATCCGACTTATCCGCGACGGCGACGTCTACGGGGCGATCGCCTCGGCCTGGCCCGACGCCGGCGTCGACGTGCTCTTCGGCATCGGCGGCACCCCCGAGGGCGTCATCAGCGCCGCCGCGCTGAAGAGCATGGGTGGCGAGATGCAGGCCCGGTTGCGCCCCCAAAGCGAGGCCGAGTCCGAGGCCGTGCTCGCCGCTGGCTACGACATAGATCGCGTCCTCACCCAGGACGACCTCGTTCAGGGCGACAATTGCTTCTTCGCCGCCACCGGCCTCACCGACGGACAGTTGCTCCGCGGGGTGCGATTCGATGCCCGAGGCGCCCGAACACAGAGCCTCGTCATGCGATCACGAAGCGGAACGGTGCGCTTCATCGACGCGCGGCACCGGGTGCGGAAACTCCAAGAGTTCTCCGCGATCGACTACACCTGAGGCCGTCGATCAGACCCGCTGCACTCGCGCGGCGATCACCCTGAGCAGCGGTCGGGGTGTCACCGCCGAGAGCCCGGTCACCACCTTGTTCACCGCGCCCGGCACCGACACGACCCGTCCGCGCGTCACATCGCGCAGCCCGGTCTCGGCGACGCTGTCGACGCTCGACCAGGCAAAGCCAGGGAACCGGTCGACGTAGGACTCGGTGTTCGACACCCGTTGGAACTCGGTGCGCGTCAAACCGGGGCAGAGTGCCGTCACGTGCACCCCAACTGCCGACACCTCCGCGTGTAGCGCCTCGGACAGGCTCGTGACATAGGCCTTCGACGCCGCGTACACCGCGAGCCCGGGAGCGGCCTGGAAGCCGGCGATGCTCGACACGTTGATCAGGTAGCCCCGATGACGGGGCACCATCGCCCGGAGCGCGGCATGGCTAAGTCGCGTGAGGGAGGCGGCGTTGAGCGACACCTCCCGCTCCAGTCGGTCGACGTCGAGGGTGACGAACGGGCCACTCGTGCCGAAGGCGGCGTTGTTCACGACTAGATCGATCGGATCGCGATCGTCGACGATCCTCGCCTCAACCGCGGCGAGACCTTCTGGGGTCGTCAGGTCGGCACCGAGCACCTCGACGTCACCGAGACGGTCAGCCAGCGACTCGAGTCGATCCGCGCGCCTCGCCACCGCGACCACCGGCACACCCGCGGCCCGGAGCACCTCGACGAAGGCCTCACCAATACCCGAGGAGGCGCCGGTGACCAGCGCGCGGCCGAAGACCTCGCCGTGGGGACGGGGACGAGCCAACGTGCGTCAGGAAGCGGCGGTGACGCCAGCGGCGCTGAGCCGGGCGTTCGCGCGGGCGAGCGCCGAGGCGGCCTCAGCGTCGTGCTCGTGTCGGAGGCGCTCCTCGGCGCGCTCACGGGCCGCCTTGGCGCGCTCGACATCGATCAGCGAGGCGATCTCGGCCGAGTCGGAGAGGATCGACACCTTGTTGCCGCTCACCTCAACGAAGCCGCCGTGCACCGCGATGTCCTCCACCGTCCCCCCAGGCAGGAACACCCGGGTGTGGTTCTCGATGAGGGCACCGAGAAACGGCGCGTGCCCCGGCTGGAAGGCGATCTCCCCGCCACCAAGGGTGCGGGTGATCACCATCTCGGCCTCACCTGAGTAGAGCACCGCCTCCGGGGAGACGACCTCGACGGTCATGGTCGTGGCCATCGGTCAGGCGTTGTCCTTCAGCGACTGGGCCTTGGCGAGCACCTGCTCGACACTGCCCACGTTGAGGAAGGCCTGCTCGGGAACGTCGTCGAGCTCACCATCGATGAGCGCCTCGAACGACTGAACCGTGTCGGCGACCGGCACGTACTCGCCCTTGAGACCGGTGAACACCTCGGCCACGTAGAACGGCTGCGACAGGAACCGCTGCACCTTGCGGGCGCGGTTGACCGTGAGCCGGTCCTCCTCGGAGAGCTCGTCGAGACCGAGAATGGCGATGATGTCCTGCAGCTCCTTGTAGCGCTGGAGGGTCTCCTGCACGCGACGGGCCACGTTGTAGTGGTGATCGCCGACGACCTCAGGGCTGAGGATGGTCGAGGTGGAGGCCAGCGGGTCCACGGCCGGGTAAATACCGAGAGCGGCAACCTGACGGGAGAGCTCGGTGGTCGCATCGAGGTGCGTGAAGGTCGTGAACGGCGCCGGGTCGGTGTAGTCGTCGGCGGGCACGTAGACGGCCTGCAGCGAGGTGATCGAACGACCACGGGTCGAGGTGATCCGCTCCTGCAGCTGGCCCATCTCGTCGGCCAGCGTCGGCTGGTAGCCCACCGCGGAAGGCATACGGCCGAGCAGGGTCGACACCTCTGAACCGGCCTGAACGAACCGGAAGATGTTGTCGACGAACAGCAGCACGTCCTGGTTCTGGACGTCGCGGAAATACTCGGCCATGGTGAGGGCCGAGAGGGCGACGCGCAGGCGCACCCCCGGCGGCTCGTCCATCTGACCGAAGACCAGAGCGGCCTTCTCGAACACGCCCGACTCCATCATCTCGAGACGAAGGTCGGTGCCCTCACGGGTGCGCTCGCCAACACCAGCGAACACCGACACGCCACCGTGCTGGGAGGCGACGCGGTTGATCATCTCGGTGATGAGCACGGTCTTGCCGACGCCCGCACCACCGAAGAGGCCGATCTTGCCGCCGGCCACATAGGGGGTGAGGAGGTCGATGACCTTGATGCCGGTCTCGAACATGCGGGCCTGCGGCTCGAGAGCGTCGAAGGTCGGGGCCGGGCGATGGATCTCCCAGCGCTCCATGTCGGCGAAGCCGTCCGGGTCGCTGTCGAGGGCCTCACCCCAGACGTTCCAGACGTGGCCGAGAACCTTGTCGCCGACGGGCACGGTGATGCCGCGCCCGGTGTCGTGCACCGGGGTGCCACGGACGAGTCCGTCGGTCGGCTTCATGCAGACGGCACGGACGCGACCGTCACCGAGCTGTTGGGCGACCTCGGCGATGACGGGGATGGCCTGGCCATCGACGGTGATGTCGAAGGTGATCGCGTTGTTGAGCTCGGGGAGCGCACCGCGGGGGAACTCAACGTCGATCACCGGTCCGGCGATGGCGACGACGCGGCCGGTGGCCAGTTCGGTCTGGGTGTTGGTCATGTCAGTTGTCTCCGTGCTGTGCTGGGTTCTGGCCTGCGGTGACGAGATCGCCGAGGTCGATGTAACGGGTGGAGGACGCCTTCGTGGATCCGAGGGCCTCGGCACCACCGACGATCTCCATGATCTCGGTGGTGATGGCGTCCTGGCGGGCGCGGTTCATGATGATGCTCAGGTTGCGGATGAGTTCCTCGGCGTTGTCGGTCGCCGACTTCATCGCGCGCTGACGGAAGGCGTGCTCGGAGGCCGCGGCGTTAAGAAGGGCCGCGTAGATGCGGGCTTCCACGTAGCGCGGCAGAAGCGTGTCGAGGATGGTCGAGGGGTCGGGCTCGAACTCGTAATCACCACCCGAGCCATCGTTGGAGCCGGCCTTGCCGTCACCCCCGGTGACCGTGTCACCCGAGAGCGGCACAAGCGGCCGCAACACGACCTCTTGGCTACCGGCAGTGATGAAGCGGGTGTACACCAGCTCGACCCGGTCGACCTCGCCCGAGGCGAACAGGCCGACGACGTAGCGACCGATAGCGCGCGCGTCCTCGTAGGAGGGGCTGTCGCTGAAACCGGAGAAGGTCTCACCGAGTTGGTAGCCGCGGAATCGGAAGTACCCATCGGACTTCTTGCCGACGGGAACGATGCGGTAATCGCGTCCGGCGAGCACATCGGCCTTGACCTCGCCCTCAGCGGCCCGCTGAACGCCGGTGTTGTAACCGCCGCAGAGTCCGCGGTCGGCTGTGATGACGACGTAGCAGGTGGTGCGGACCTCATCGCGACCGGCGAGCAGGGGCGAGTCGGAGGACCCGCCCGCCGCAGCGAGGTCCTTGACGACCTCGGTGATCTGCTCGGAGTAGGGAACGGCTGCCTGGACCCGTTGCTGAGCCTTCACGATTCGCGATCCCGCGATCAGTTCCATGGCGCGCGTGATCTTCTTGGTCGCCTGCATCGACTTGATGCGGCTCCTGAGAATGCGCTCCTGTCCACCTGCCATGTCAGTCGTCCCGGGTCACTCGGTCGCCAGCGTCTTGGCGGATTCGGCCTCGCCGACCTCGTCGGCGTCGACTGAGGTCGGGTCGACATTGACACCGGCGGCGGCAGCGGTCTCGGCGACGAACTGGTCCTTGAAGGACTGCACGGCGCCGGCGAGGGCGTCGGGCACCCCAGAGGTGCGGACCTCGGTCAGGAGCGCGCCGTGGCGGCTCCGGATGAACTCGAGCAGGCCGGCCTCGAAGCGGCGCACGTCGGAGACGGCGATGTCATCGAGGTAGCCCTTGGTGCCGGCGAAGATCGAGACGACCTGCTCCTCGACTGACATCGGCGAGTTGAGCGGCTGCTTGAGCAGTTCGACCAGTCGGTAACCGCGCTCAAGCTGGGCCTTGGAGACCGCGTCGAGCTCGGAGCCGAAGGTGGCGAACGCCTCGAGCTCGCGGAACTGCGCGAGGTCGAGCTTCAGGGTTCCGGCGACGGACTTCATCGACTTGATCTGGGCCGCGCCACCGACGCGGGAGACCGAGATGCCGACGTCCACCGCCGGGCGGACGCCCGACTTGAAGAGGTTGTCTTGGAGGTACACCTGACCGTCGGTGATGGAGATCACGTTGGTCGGGATGAAGGCCGACACGTCGCCGCCCTTCGTCTCGATGATCGGGAGCGCGGTCATCGATCCAGCGCCGTTCTCATCAGAGAGCTTGGCGGCGCGCTCGAGGAGCCGGCTGTGCAAATAGAAGACGTCACCGGGGTACGCCTCGCGGCCCGGGGGACGACGAAGCAACAGCGACAACTGGCGGTACGCCTCGGCCTGCTTGGAAAGGTCGTCGTACACCACGAGGGCGTGCTCGCCGTTCTCCATCCAGTGCTGGCCCATCGCGCAACCGGCGTAAGGGGCGAGGTATTTGAACGGAGCGGCGTCGGCGGCGGGAGCCGTCACGACGACGGTGTACTCAAGGGCGCCGGCTTGGCGGAGAGTCTCAACGGTCTGGGCGACGGTGGAGCCTTTCTGGCCGATCGCCACGTAGATGCACTTCACGCCCTGACCCTTCTGGTTCAGGATGGTGTCGATCGCGACCGTGGTCTTGCCGGTCTTGCGGTCGCCGATGATCAGCTCGCGCTGACCGCGGCCGATCGGGGTCATGGCGTCGATGGCCTTGATCCCAGTCTGCAGCGGCTCGTGCACGGGCTTACGACCCATGATGCCCGGCGCCTGGATCTCCATGCGCCGGAGCTGCGTGCCTACCAGTTCGCCGCGACCGTCGACCGGCTCGCCGAGGGCGTTCACGACACGACCGAGGACACCGTCGCCAACCGGGACCGAGAGGATGCGGCCGGTCGCCTTGACCGTCTGCCCCTCCTCAATCTCATCGCTCTCACCGAGCACAACCGCGCCGATGCTGGCCTCATCGAGGTTGAGGGCGAGACCGACGGTGCCGTTCTCGAACTCGAGGAGTTCGTTCACAGCGGCGTCGGGAAGGCCGGAAACGCGGGCGATACCATCGCCGACCGCGACGACGCGGCCGACGGTCCGGGCCTCGAGCGAGGGCTCGTAGCCCTCAAGGTTCTTCGAGATCGCCTGGGCGATATCGGATGCGGAGATCGTGAGTTCAGCCATGGGTTGCTCCTAGAGACGGCTCTTCAACTGGTCGACGCGGGTGCGGACGCTCCCGTCGATGACGGTGTCGCCGACGGTGGCGACGAGGCCACCGACGACGGAGGGATCGATGACGACTTTCAGGTTCACCTCGTGACCGGTCGCGTTCGCGAGGGCGGCGCGGAGACGGGCCTGCTGATCGTCGGTCAGCGCGACGGCGCTACGGACCTCGGCCACAGCGAGATCCTTCGACTGGGAGGCCCGGGCGACGAGGCGGTCGATGATCGCCGGAAGGTCGCGTCCGCGTCCAGAGCCGACCACCATCGAGACGAGTTGGACGGTGGTCGCGGTGGCCTGAGCGCCAAGCAACGTCTCGACGACGCCTTGGCGGCGCTCGATCGGAACCATCTCGTCGGTGAGGGCGTTGCGGAGCGCGTCGCTCGACTCATAGGAGCGAGCGAAGCGGAAGAGTTCGTCCTCGACCTCGTCGAGGGTGCCCTCGGCTCGCGCGATCTCGAAGAGGGCCCTCGCGTAGCCCTCGATGCGTGCTTCGCTCATGACGACGACCCCACCTTCTGGATGAACGACTCGATGAGTGCCTGCTGAGCCGAATCGTCGAGGGTGTCCGCCAGGAGACGGTCGGACACCTCGGCGGCGAGACGGCTGATCTCGGTGCGCAGTTCGTCGCCGACGCGGCTCGCGGCTGCGGCCTGGTCGGCTTCAGCGCGAGCCTCGAGATCGGCGATCTCGGCGGCGAGCCGAGCACGGCCATCGCTGAGAAGCGCTTCGGCCTGGGCGTCGGCGTCGGCGAGGAGACGCTGACGCTCGGAAGCGATATCGCCCGCGGCGCGACGGATGTCGGCTGCCTCGGACTCAGCGGAGGAACGGGCCTCGGCGGATGCGTCGAGTTCACCTTGGATCTTCGCCGTGCGGTCGGCCATCGCCTTGCGGACGGCCGGGCCGGCGAACTTATAGAGCAGACCGAAGATGAGGATCGAGGCGAGGCTGCCGTAGATGAGTTCGGCGGCGGCTGGCCAGAGCCAGTGGATGCTGCGCGCCGGATCGATCTCGCCGGCGGCGATCACTGCAAAGAGGTTCATCGCGACACCCCCGCGCTCATCGCCTCGTCGACCACTCGCGACATGGTCGCGGCGTCAGGGGCCTTGCCGGTGGCGAGCTCGACGGTTCGGCTGGCCACCGCGGCGACAGCGGAGCCGATCTCGGCCCGAGCGGCCTCGTGGGCAGCAGCGGCCTCGGCGGCGGCAGCGTCGCGGCGAGCGGAGATCCGCTCGTTGGCCTCGGCGAGTTGCGCGCCGCGCTCCTGCTCGAGCTGCGCGCGGGCCGCGTCGACTCGAGCGGACGCCTCGGCCTTGACCTCGGCGAGAGCCGACTCGTAAGTGGCGACCTCACTGCGAGCGGCTTGGCGCATCGCGTCAGCCTCGGTGTGTCCAGCGCGGATCGCCTCGTAGCGAGCGTCCATGCTGCGACGCAGCCTCGGGTAGAGGAAGAAGCGCATGAGGAGGGCGAAGACGATGAACGTCCCGGCTCCCCAAGCGAGCTCCTTGGCCTCGGGCAGGATCGGGCTCGGCCCGGCCCCACAGTCACCGAGGCCGGTGAACGCCTCTGGATTGTCTGGCGCGAACTCGCAGTCCTCGGGTGTGTACTCGCTCTCGGACGAATGCTCGTCCCCTGCGGCGAGGAACACCTCGAGACCATTGGGTCCGTTGGTGACGACGGCTCTCAGCACGTCAACTCCTTGTGTGCACTAGCTCGGACATGGGCAGTGGTCGGTGCGGGGCACCGTCCGTCGGTCAGAGACCGATGAGGATGAAGACCACGAAGCCGATGAGGGCGAGCGCCTCGGTGAAGGCGATGCCGAGGAACATCGTGGTGCGCACCATGCCGGCGGCCTCGGGCTGGCGGGCCATGGCCTCGACG
>Ga0181594_10000094_pt1 | contig 67595 bp, 63 predicted proteins | sample 071ome_18_FD_145603 | JGI IMG/M metagenome (GOLD analysis project Ga0181594, IMG submission 145603) | Coastal salt marsh microbial communities from the Groves Creek Marsh, Skidaway Island, Georgia - 071413BT metaG (spades assembly) | ecosystem: Environmental > Aquatic > Marine > Intertidal zone...
CTTCTTGGCTACAGCCTTCTTCGCCGCCGGCTTCGCGACCGATTTCTTCGGCGCGGCCTTCTTCGCAGCGGGTTTCGCGACCTTCTTGGCAGCCTTCTTCTTCGGCGCGGCCGGCTTGACGGCCTTCTTGGCTGCGGCTTTCTTCGCGACTGACTTCTTCACGGCCATGGGGGACCTCCCGTCGTTGGTCGAGGAACACTACCGCCCGCCATCGTGCGGGCCACGGCGATCACTCGGCCGAGATCCGCTCCACGGCCACCTCGGCCTCATCGGCCGACCCAGCCACCACAACATCGAGCGCGAGGGTCTCACCGGCGATCAGATCGCGGTGAGCGCCGAGGGCTTGGAGCACATCATCGGGTCCGCTCACAGTCAGCCGAATCCGGTCGCTCACGTCGAGACCTGCGTCGCGCCGCTCCTGCTGGACACGACGGATCAGGTCCCGAGCCACGCCCTCGATCTCCAGTTCAGGAGTCACCATCGTGTCGAGCACCACGATCCCGCCGTCTCGGGGCAGCGTCGCGGCTGCACCCTCACCAGCCGACACCAACCGGAAATCGAACTCACCCGGTTCGAGATCGTGCCCGCCGACCCGTACACCCGCCGGCGTCTCCGACCAGTCGCCCCGCTTATGGGCGACGATGACCTCTTGAGTGGCTCCACCAAGCCGTGGGCCGAGCGCCTTCGGATTCAGCACGAGTTCCCTGCGCCCATGGGCGGCCAGATCATCGGTGAGGACGATGTCCTTCAGGTTGAGCTCGTCTCGGATGATGGCGAGATGAGGGCGGAGCACGTCTGCGTCCGGGGTTGCCACCGTCGCCGAGGCGAGAGGAAGGCGAACTCGGAGGCCTTCGGCCTTGCGAAGCGAGAGCAGGGTGGAGCACGCATCGCGCACGAGCGCCATACCTCGCGCGAGATCGGAGTCGACCGGGAAGTCCCCAGAGGTCGGCCAGTCGAGCAGATGCACGCTCCCCTCTCCGGTGAGGCCGGCGTGGATGTGCTCGCTGATCAGCGGCAGCAGCGGCGCGCTGACCCGACAGAGCGTCACCATGGCCGTGTGCAAGGTGTCAATCGCGTCCTGGTCACCCTCCCAGAACCGCTCGCGGCTGCGCCGGATGTACCAGTTCGTCAGCGTGTCGAGGAACCGCTCCACCGTCTCGCACGCCCCGTAGAGGTCGTAGGCGTCCATCGCCGTCGTTGCGTCCGTTACCAGTCGGTTCAACTCGCCGAGGAGGTACCGGTCGAGGACGTCGGTCTGATCGGTGCGCTCAACACCTTCTCGACCAGCCGCCCGCGCGTAGAGCGTCAGGAAGTAGTAGGCATTCCAGAACGGCAAGACCACGCGCCTCACGGTGTCGCGAATGCCGGTCTCCGATACCGAGAAGTCGAGACCCCTCAGAATCGGCGAGGAGAGCAGGTACCAACGCATCGCATCGGAGCCATGCGCGTCGAACATCTCGTTCGGGTCCGGATAGTTGCGAAGCGACTTCGACATCTTCGAGCCGTCATCCCCGAGCACGATCCCGTGGCTGACGCAGTTCTCGAAGGCCGGTCGATCGAAGAGCGCGGTCGCCAAAACATGCATCGTGTAGAACCAGCCGCGGGTCTGGCCGAGGTACTCGACGATGAAGTCACCTGGATAGTGGTGCTCGAACCACTCCGCGTTCTCGAATGGGTAGTGGACTTGGGCGAAGGGCATCGACCCTGACTCGAACCAGCAGTCCAGCACCTCGGGAACGCGACGCATCATCGAGCGGCCCGTTGGATCGTCGGGGTTCGGACGCACCAAGTTGTCGATCGCGGGACGATGCAGATCGGTGACCGGAACACCGAAGTCGGCCTCGAGCTCGGCGATCGATCCGTAGACATCGGTGCGGGGATACTCGGGATCGTCGCTCACCCAGACTGGGATCGGTGATCCCCAGAATCGGTTCCTCGAGATCGACCAGTCGCGCGCGTTCGCCAGCCACTTGCCGAAGCTGCCCTCCTTCACGTGGGAGGGAACCCAGTTGATATCGCCGTTCAACTCGACCATGCGATCTCGAATCCGGGTCACCTCGACGAACCATGACGAGATCGCGCGGTAGACAAGCGGCTCAGCGCAACGCCAGCAGTGGGGATAGGCGTGGTCGTAACTGTCGTGACGCACGAGCGCGCCAATCTCCTTGAGCGCCCGGATCACCTCAGGGTTCGCCTCGAAGACATGGGTGCCCGCCCAGCGTGAGATCTCCGAGGTGTAGCGACCCCGCTCGTCCATCGGGCAGATCGTCGGGATGCCAACCGCCGAGCAGGCGGCCTGGTCCTCCTCACCGAAGCCGGGCGCCATATGCACGACGCCGGTGCCGTCCTCCGTGGTCACGAAGTCGCCCGGGAGCACCTGGAAGGCGTTCTCGGTGTCGGCGAGGAAGTCGAACACCGGGGTGTAGGAGCGCCCGACGAGTTCGGAGCCGACGATGGTCGCGACCACCTCTCCACCCTCGAGTTGGGCGGAGTAGGCCTCGAGCCGGGCGGAGGCGATGATGTAGCGCTCCCCCTCCAGCGAGACGACCGAATACTCGATGTCCGGACCGACGGCGAGCGCGAGGTTGGACGGCAGCGTCCAAGGCGTCGTGGTCCAGGCGAGGATCCGCTCGCCTGAGTCGAGGCGGAACCAGACCGTGACGGCGGGGTCCTGCCGGTCGCGGTACACATCGTCCATACGGGTCTCGGTGTTGCTGAGCGGCGTCTCGCAACGCCAGCAGTAGGCGAGCACCCGGAAGCCCTCGTAGACGAGGCCTTTGTCCCAGAGCTGACGGAAGGCCCACATGACGCTCTCCATGTAGTCGAGGTCGAGCGTCTTGTAGTCGTTGTCGAAATCAACCCAGCGCGCCTGACGGTTGACATAGGCGCGCCACTCGTTGGTGTACTGCAGCACGCTCGTGCGGCAGGCGTCGTTGAATCGATCGATGCCGAACTCAGAGATCTCGGGGTGCCCCGAGATGCCTAGTTCTTTCTCGGCCTGCACTTCGGCCGGCAGACCGTGGCAATCCCATCCGAACCGGCGCTCCACCCGGCGACCACGCATCGTCTGGTATCTCGGCACCGCGTCCTTGACGTAGCCGGTGAGCAGGTGACCGTAGTGAGGGAGCCCGTTCGCGAAGGGAGGGCCGTCGTAGAACACGAATTCGTTGGCGCCGTCAGCGCCCGCATCTCGGGCTTCCACCGAGCGCCTGAAGGTGTCGTCGCGCTCCCAGCCGGCGAGTACCTCACCCTCGAGGGAGGGCAGGTCGGGCTGTGGGGGGACGTCGGGGTACTTCACGTTGATCGCTCACTTGGCCGTCGCTGAGGCCCGCCGAATGCTACCGGTGGGTTCGATCCCCACTCCGGGGACTCGGTCTCAGGCGCCGCCCTGATGATTGGACGGCTTCAGCAGATACACGCCGTTGGCGATCTTCTCCATCGTCCCGTCGAGCGCGTAGCAGAGCCCGCTCGCGAAATCGATGAGACGGCGCGCGATCTCCCGATCGGATCCCTCGAGGTTCATGATGACCGGCTGCCCCACCTTGAACGCGTCGGCCACTTCCTGCGCCTGCTCGAACCCCCGCGGACGGACAGTCACCGGGTCAGCGTTGCGGGCGGACGGGCGGACCGTTCGCACCTTGACCGAGGAGTCTTCGCCATTCGGCCGACGGATCGGTCCGGTGTCTCCGCGCGAGGGAAACACGGGCCGATTCGGCGCGACGACCTCTTCGGTGTCGGGCACATCGAACTCATCGAGCTCATCCACCTCGACGTCCTCGTAGTCGTCATAGGCGTCGTCGGGGCCGAGCCCGAGGTAGTCCATCGTCTTCTTCCACACCGACATGTCGCGCTCCTCCTCGGCTCGGACGCTAGTTCACCAACACCGAACGAACGGGGCACCCTCACTCATCCACGAGCCCCGAAGAGGGCGGAGCCGATTCGCACCATCGTGGAACCCTCGCGCACCGCAACCTCCAGATCGCCCGACATGCCCATCGAACAATGCTCGAGTCCGAGCCGATCGACCAAGGCGCGGGTCATAGCGAAGTGCGGGCCGGCCGCGTCGATCCCTCCAGCGGTCGGCGCCACGCACATCAGACCGAGCACTTGGAGTCCCGCCTGACGGGCGGTGTCGACGAGGGCCGGCACCTCAGCCGGGTCACAGCCGCCCTTGCCCGGCTCGTCGGCCGGTGAGACCTGCACCATCACCGCCACCTCCGGTGCCCGTCGCGCGATCTCGGCGATCAGCGAGGGTCGATCCACCGATTGGATGACGTCGGCGTGGCGGGAGACGACCCGAACCTTGTTGGACTGGAGCTGTCCGATGAAATGCACCGGGCAACCGCTCCCCTTCGCCTCGGCCACCACGGATGCTTTGGCGTCGAGTTCCTGGGCGTAGTTCTCTCCGATGCCATCAGCGCCGGCGGCGATCGCGGCCAGCACCGCCTCAGGGGGAAACGACTTAGTGACGGCTATGACGGCGACTCGGGAACCGCCCGCTCGGGCGATGCGCTCTCTGACCTCTCGGAGGCGCTCGGCGACCCCGGCGGGATCCACCGGCGCGGAACCGGAGGTCACGATGTCAGCGCAGGAATTCGGGGACGTCGAAGCCGTCGTCCTCGTCGTCGCCATCAGGCCCGAAGAGGTCCGACAAACGCGACGAGGGTCGCTCGCTGGACGCGGACGCCGGGGACTCAACTCGGTCGAATCCGGCAGCGATCACGGTGATCCGGAGGGAATCGCCGATCTCGTCGTCGATGACCGTGCCGAAAATGATGTTCGCGTCCGGGTGGGCGACACCGTGGATGATCTCCGCGGCGGCGTTCATCTCGAAGAGTCCCATGCTGGAGGGGCCGGTGATGTTGAGGAGCACCCCACGGGCACCATCGATGGCCGACTCGAGCAACGGCGACGAGATGGCCGACTTCGCGGCACTCACGGCGCGATCCTCACCCGAGGCCTCGCCAATTCCCATCAGGGCAGAACCCGCATTGGCGAGCACCATCTTGACGTCGGCGAAATCGGTGTTGATCAGGCCAGGGATGGTGAGCAGGTTGGTGATGCCCGAGACACCCTGCAGCAGCACCTCGTTCGCGATGTTGAACGCCGCGGTGACACTGGTCTTCTCATTCGCAACGGAGAGAAGGCGATCGTTCGGAATGACGATCAGGGTGTCGACCTTCTCCTTCAGGCGCTGCACGCCGGAATCGGCGGTCACCGAGCGGCGTCGACCCTCAAAGGAGAACGGCCGAGTGACAACACCGATGGTCAGAGCGCCGGCCTCGCGGGCGATCTCAGCGATGACCGGGGAGGCGCCGGTGCCGGTGCCGCCTCCCTCACCGGCAGTGATGAACACCATGTCGGCGCCTTTGACCATTTCGGCGATCTCGTCGGCGTGAGCCTCCGCGGCGCTTCGGCCAACCTCGGGATCGCTTCCCGCCCCGAGGCCTCGAGTCAACTCGCGTCCGATATCGAGTTTCACATCGGCGTCGCTCATGAGCAGCGCCTGCGCGTCGGTGTTGACCGCGATGAACTCAACACCGCGCAGGCCGGCGTCGATCATGCGGTTCACGGCGTTGACGCCGCCGCCACCGACACCGATCACCTTGATCACTGCCAGGTAGTTCTGAGGCGCACCGTTCATCTCAGGGTCCCTTCCATCGCGTAACCCAGGTTGGTCAGCGGGTTGCTGTCGCGAAGTCGTCTCATCAGTTCTGTGGTTCCCGGCGAGAAATTTTTCGGTTCCGCAGTTACGGACCCTTCCGGGGCTGGTCGGATGTTAGCGCAGGTCAGCGGATCGTCACCTCGTCCGTGGATACGTCGATCACCACGGCCGAGGACGCCGCCCCCGATGCGTACACCGTCTCAAGCCGAACGAGCTTGGCGAAGAGATCCCGAGCGGCTCCGAATCGGATCTCCGTATCGTCGTCGAGCACGACCACGAGATCATTTCCCGCCTCATCGACCTGGATGAGGGCGACCCGATCGAGGATCGAGCCGGTCAAGGTGCGTCCGAGCGTGGCCGCGCCGACATAGCCGGGGGGCGCGAACTCTCCCGCGGCGAGCGCCGGAGGCTCCACGCCAACGAGGAGGAGGTACTCAAAGGGCCACCCGTCGATCACATCGAGCACCCGACCCTCGCCGTCGAGCACGCGAAACAGGTCATCGGGGCCCGGATAGGAGAGCACCGGCTCTCGCTCGGAGATCTCGATCACCAGTCCATAGGGCAGGTCGGTGCGAACGGTGGCCTCGTCGACCCAAGGGATCGCCTCGATCTCGACCTCAAGCTCGTCGGTGTCAACGAGGATGACCGGAGTGCCGATGACCGAGTCGATCGCCGCCCGAAGCGCGATCTGGTCGGTGTACACGTTGCCCGACACGCGCACATTGGCTTCACGCACCCCGAACGAGGAGGAGCCGAGCGAGGCGAGCACGCCGACCGCGACGAGGAGAAGGGCGACCACCACCAGCAGTCGACGAAGCCGACGGCGGCCTGCTTGACGATTGACCGCGATCCGCCGGGCCCTCAGACGAGTCTCGGCGGCTGACCGCGTCGCTCGAGGCTGGCCGCCACCGGCGTCGTCCACGATTACCACCCGGTGACGAGCCCCGCCCGGGTCGAGATCGCCGTCGAGGTAGACCGAATCGGGGCCATCGTCATCCACGATGGAAAGCACACGCCGCAACCCGGAGGGCTGTTCGGAGTCCCGATCGGCCATGAGCGAAACCTAGTGACCAGCCGAGGTAGCAGGTCGGGCACCGGCAGCCGCAGCGACCTCGACGTCGAAGCCGAGCAGGCGCACCTCCGAACGCAGGTCGTGACCGGTGCGATCCAGAACCTCCGCGCGGATACGGCTCATCAGGCGGACCACGTCGGACGCGGCGCCACCCGGTTCAGAGAGAATGAAATTCGCGTGCTTCTCCGACACCGCAGCGGTTCCGTCCCGAAGTCCACGTAGGCCGAGCCCATCGATGAGAGCTCCCGCCGAGATCTCCCCCGGCACCGGATTGACAAAGACGGAACCACAGTTCTGCCCGCCCGGCTGGTGCTCACGACGCCAGCGAACGATCTCGTCGATCTCAGCCTCTGCCTGTTCGGCCTCGCGCGGACGCAACACGAGTGTGGCGTCGAGCACAACGTCCTCCGGCGCGATGCCCGAACTTCGAAATCCGAAACCGAGGTCGGCGACCTCTACGCGTCGCGATGCCCCACCGAGCCTGAGGATCGTCGCCCGAGCGATGGATGCCGCCATATCGGAACCATGCCCACCGGCGTTCATCCGCACCGCGCCACCGATCGTGCCCGGCACACCGACCGCCCACTCGAAGCCGCCGAGTCCGGCGGCAGCCGTACGTCGCGCCACCACAGGAAGCGGCGCCGCGGAGCCGGCGGTCACCTCAATCACACGAGCGTCGACGACCGACGGAATCGCGATCGCCTCGAAGTCGCCAACCAGCCGGAGAACGACACCGTTGAAACCCGTGTCGGCGACCAAGACATTGGATCCCCTCCCGAGGACGACCGTCGCCACATCAGCCGCGGCAAGTATCCGTCCCACCTCGACGAGTGCTGTGCGCTCGCCAACGCTGACGGTAAGGGCGGCCGAGCCCCCGATGCGATAGGTGGTCAGCTCGCCGAGAGGGCGATCTCGCTCGACCGCCACTCCCGCGACAGCCTCGAGCGCGAGGGCGAGCGAACCTCGGTCCTTCACGCCGCGGAACCCCGCCCGCTGCGCACCCGGGCTTCGACGATCTCATCGGGAAGAGAGGCGATATCGCCACAGCCCATCGAGATGCACACGTCCCCCTCCCCCACCTCCGAAGCGAGAAAACGAACCAGGTCCTCGCGTTGACGCATCCACACCACTCGTCTCGTCGGGTCGGCCTCAGTGACGGCGTTGACCACGAGTTTGCCGGTGACCCCGGGAATCGGCGTCGTGCCAGAGGCGTAGATGTCGGTCAACACCACGAGGTCGGCCTCTGCGAAGCAGTGGGCGTAGTCGCGCCAGATCTCCGACATCCGGTTGAACCGATTCGGCTGGAACACCGCGATCACCCGCTTCCAACCATCACCCGAGTGACGCGCCGCGGCGAGGACGGCGGCGATCTCGGCGGGGAGGTGGGCGTAGTCGTCGACAAAGGTGGCTCCGTTGTCAACCGCTCGAATATCGAACCGGCGAGCAACGCCGCCGAAGGCACCGAGAGCGCGGGCCGCCACATCAGGATCGACGCCGATCTCCACCGCGAGGGCGAACGCCCCCGTCGCGTTCACCGCGTTGTGAATTCCACGGAGCGGCAGGCGAACCTCGGTTCGACCACCGGGGTGCTCCACGGCGAAATCCTGTCGCCCATCGGCCGCGACCACGTCGACGACGCGGTAACGCGCCTCGGGGTCGAGCCCGTAGGAGACGCAGTCAGGTCGACGGGCAAGCGGCCCGGCGACCGGGTCATCGAGACAGACCACCCGCGGCCCCTCCACACGATCCAGATACTCCGAGAAGCTCTCCACTAAGGCGGCGAAGGAACCGAAATGGTCGAGATGATCGCGATCGATGTTGGTCAGGACGGTGCCAACCAGGGGAAGGTGGCTGTGGGTACCGTCGCTCTCGTCGGCCTCGACGACAAACCAGTCCGAGCCGGTCCACTCCGCTCCAGTGCCGACATCAGCCACGTCGCCACCGATGATGAACCCTGGTCGCAGGTCGCCGGCGGCGAGCATGAGCATGAGCATCGAGGACGTGGTCGTCTTTCCGTGAGTCCCGGCCACCGCGAGCGCACCCGTCCTCGCGCAGATCGCCGCGAGTATTCCGGCTCGAGACGTCACCGAGATCCCGCGCTTTCGCGCCTCGTCCAATTCGTTGAGATCGACGGGGATCGCCGTGGAGGCGGTGACCACATCGCAGTCGTGCACGTGGCGGCGGTCGTGGCCGATATGAACGCGAACTCCAGCGGCCCGAAGTCGCTCGAGCACCTGCCGCTCGCGGATGTCACTGCCCGATACGTCGTGCCCCATGCCAGCGAGCGCGATCGCCACCGCGCTCATCCCGGGCCCGCCGACACCGACGACGTGAATCCGACGCCGCTCCGAGAGGTCGGGGATCACCGTCGGCAGGCGCTGTGGGCTCACCTCGGTCACGTTAGGTGTCACCATCCGCCACCGCGTCGATCAGTTTCGACAGGCGTCCCGACCGACTGACCTCACCCAACTCGCGTGCTCGCCGCGCGAGGTCGTCGAGACGGGCTCGGTCGGCGCGGAGCTCATCGACGAGCGAGCCGAGTCCGCCGAGTTCCATCTCCGAGAGCGCGACCGCTCCTCCACTCTCGGCGAGCCAACGCACGTTCTCTCGCTGGTGGTCCTCGGCGGCTCCGTCCCACGGCACGAGCACCGACGGGACACCGACAGCGGCGACCTCGTGCACCGTGCTGGCACCCCCACGACCAATGACCACATCGGCTGCCTCGTAGAGCGTCGCCATTTCGTCGCTGAATCCCGAGGGCGCGTAGAGGATTCCGGTAGAACCGTCGAGCGCGTCCGGTAGCCCGTCGACGAATCGACGGCCAGCGAGATGGATGACCGCGAGCCCCCGATCAGCGATGCGGTCCTCCACCAGCCGGATGACGGCGGCGTTCAAGGCGGCCGAACCGAGGGAGCCTCCGAGGGCGACCACGAGGAATCGGTCGTCGTCGATGCCCAGCCTTGACCGAGCCGTCACTCGACCTCCCACCCGATCGGCGGTGAGGATGGCTCTGCGCAACGGGGCGCCGGTGAACGTCGCCCGCGGGAGCGCGGAATCGGGGAACGCGACAGCGGACGCGGCTGCGAACCGGGCGCTGAGTGCGCTCGCACGACCGGGACGCCGGTCGTAGCTCACGACGACGACCGGAATTCGAAGCAGCCGAGCGGCGAGGACCGGAGGGAGACTCGCATAACCACCGACCGACACGACGACCGCCGGTCGACGGCGCCGAAGCAGAACGAGTGAGGAGAGGACCGCCGCCACCATGAGGGGCGCGAAGAGCAGGTTGGAAGCGGTGAGTCGGCGCTGCAACCCGACGACGCGCAGCAGGGTGAACGGCACGCCGAGCGGCGGGACCATCTCCTGCTCCACCCCACGGGTGGACCCGACGTAGTGCAGTTCCTCGGCCCGATACCCACTGGCCATCGCGGCTTCGAGCACCGAGATCGCGGGCAGAACGTGCCCGGCGGTGCCACCCCCGGCGACCAGCAGTCGGATCCCGGCCACGACGCGCCCGGACCTCAGCGGGCCTTCGAGGTGCGACGACGTCCGGGTGCCGGGGCCTCCGAGCGTTCGGACACGCCTCGACGGGCGACATTGAGCAGCAAGCCGGCGGCGACCAGCGAGGTCGACATCGACGAGCCACCGTATGAGAAGAACGGGAGGGTGATGCCCGTGACCGGCATGATCGCCACGACTCCGCCGACGTTCACGAGGGTTTGCAGACCGAACCACGAGGCGATTCCGGCGGCGAGCATCTGCCCGAATCGATCAGGAGCCGCCAGAGCGGCCTGGATCCCAAACCAAACGAGCATTCCGAACCCACCGATGACGGCGACCGATCCGACGATGCCGAGCTCGTCGGCGACGATCGCGAAGATGAAGTCACTGTGCGCGAGCGGGAGGTAGCCGAGTTTCGACCGACTCCCCCCGATACCCGAGCCGGTCAGACCTCCGTTGGCGATCGACAGCAGGCCCTGCCAGGACTGGTACGCGAGGTAGTCCTTGTTGCCCTCGACGTCGAGGAAGGCGACGAACCGGTTGAAACGCCGCGGCGTAGCCATGACGACGAGGAGGAGCACGAAACCACTGGCTCCCGCGATCGCCCCGATATGCCGCAACGGGGCCCCAGAGAACAGCAGCATCGTCATCACCACGGCCATGAGCACGACGGCGGAGCCGACGTCACCCTGGGCCATACAGGCGGCAGAGGCGAGCCCGCCGAGTCCCGCGACCGGGACCGCCATCACCCTCCAGTCGCCGACGGAACGCTCACGGCGGGCCACCATGTCGGCGGCCAGGACGATCACGAGGATCTTCAGCATCTCCGAAGGCTGGAACCCGATCGGCCCGAGGTTCACCCACGACCGCGCGTCGTTGACCTCCTTGCCGACCCCATCGACGAACGGGAGGCCCATCATCGCGAACCCGAGGATTGCCGCCGGAAGCGCGACCGGCCTGATCGAGCGATACGGCACACGCATCGCGAGAAGCATTCCGAGGATCCCGAGCGCCGTCCACATCAACTGCCTCAGGACCATCGAGTAGGGCGAGGCGTCCCCTCCGACGTTCTTGGCCGCCGAAGCCGACAGGAGCATCACCAACCCGAGGAGGACGAGCACGGCGACCACGACCATGATCGCGTAGTACGAGAGCGGCGCGGTATCGAGCTGCTCCCGTCGCAAGGCGCCCGCAAGGCCCTCGCGGCCGCGCGAGTCTTGATGGCGTCGGCTCCCTCGACCGCTCTCACGTCCCTTCTCGACCGCCGCTCGGCGGCGCCGGGCGAGATCGTCCCCCCTGATCAGCGCGAGACCCATGTCATGCTCCCTTCACCATCACACCCGCCCGAGCGAGGTCATCGACCACGCGAGCGAAGTGCTCCCCCCGAGCGGCGTACCCACCGGCCGGATACCAATCGAAACTCGCGCAGGCCGGCGAGAGAAGGACGACATCGCCATTGGACGCCTCCTCAATCGCCGCGCGCACCGCGGACTCCATCGACCCCGCGTGTCGCACCGGTACACCGGGCGCGAACACCGCTTCGATCTCCGCTGCGGCCTCACCGATCGCGATGACCCCGCGGATGTGATCGCGGGCTTCGGCCAGCACGCTGAGATCGAGGTCTTTGTTGCGACCCCCAGCGATCAGCACGATGCTCGGAAAGGAGCGGATGGCAGCGAGGGCGGCGTGCGGGGTGGTCGCCTTCGAATCGTTGAAGCACTCGATGCCGTCAACTCGCCCAACGAGCGAGATCCGATGGGCGGGGGCTTCGAAGGCGGCGAGCGCACCGGCCACCTCATCGACGGTGGCGAGACCCGTCTCGAGCACCGAGGCGGCCGCCGCGAGACCGTTCGAGATGTCGTGGGGAAGGCTGCGGCGCATCTCCCGTGCTCCGATGATGACCCCGGCGGGGCACACCAGATCGCCATCGATGCAGCGGTAATCGCCGCCCTCTCCCACCGACACCTTCCGTCCCGGCGAACCGGCGAGATGACGCCTGACGATCGGATCGTCGATATTGCCGATCGAGACATCCCCGGGCGTCTGCTGATGAAAGATCTTCGCCTTCGCGGCCTCGTAGGTCGCCATTGAGTCGTGCCAGTTGAGGTGATCAGGAGCGAGGTTGAGCCAGATCGCGGCTTCGGCGTGGAACTCCTCGGTGAAGGCGAGCCGGAAGCTTGAGCACTCCACCACGTACACGTCGACATCCATCTCGAGGGCATCGAGGAGCGGAGTATCGGTGTTTCCGCAGGCAACCGTGCGACGGCCCGCCGATTCGAGCATCGCCGCGACCATCGAGACCGTGGTCGTCTTGCCGTCAGTGCCGGTGACCGCCACCATCGGGCGCGCGCCTCCGGTTCGCTCCCGCTCCCACATCCAGGCCAGTTCGATCTCGCTGGCGATGCGCCGATCCGCTGATCGCGCGGCTCGGATCAGCGGATGCGACTCCGCTACGCCCGGGGCCGGAGAGATCAGATCGAACGAGCGGACGAACTGATCGAGGTTGGTGGGTGGCTGCTCGATCTCGAGACCGAGCCGGGCGGCCTCCGCGACCTTTGCGTCGTCGATCACGTCGTCGGTCACGACGACTCGGTGACCGAGGCGCTGCATCGCGCGAGCGGTTGCCGCTCCAGCGATCCCGAGTCCGTGCACGAGCGACGTGATCGTCATCGGGCCGCGATCCTCGTGAAGTCACCGATGAAGATCGCGAGCGCCGAGGCGACCGAGACGGCGGCGAGCAGCCAGAAGCGAATGATCACGGTGGTCTCGGGCCAACCTCCGAGTTCGAAGTGGTGATGGATCGGCGACATTCGGAAGAGTCGGCGACGACGTCCTGAGGCCTTGAAGACCGCCATCTGCACCGCGACAGAACCTGCCTCGACAACGTTGATCCCGCAGATGAGAACGAGCAGGAGGTGGGTATTCATGGTCAGCGCCGAGAAGGCGAGGGCCGAACCGATACCGAGAGCCCCGACATCGCCCATGAAGATCCGTGCGGGAGCCGCGTTCCACCAGAGAAAGCCGAGACATGCGCCTGCGAAGGCGGCGGCCAGCACTCCCATGTCGAGTGGGTTGACCACCTCGTAGATGTCGGGGTTCCTGAAGGCCCAGTAGCCAATGATGGTGAACGCCCCGAAACCCATGAGGGCCGAGCCGCCGGCGAGTCCGTCGAGTCCGTCGGTCACGTTCACCGCGTTCGTGGTCGCCCAGATGAGTAGGCCCGCCCACAGGATCCACACGAACTGGGGAACGTCGAAGCCGAGATCACCAGCCCGAGTCAGGCTGATGGTCTCAGAGATGCCAGTGGAGGCGACCAACCACCACGCCATACCGAAACTCATCAGCATGGTGAGGTAGTTCTTCTGCTTCCAGAAGATGCCGCGGTTGTGGCGCTTGCGAACCTTGATCCAGTCGTCGGCGAAACCCATCGCGGCCATCGCCAAGACCCCGACCCACACGATCATCGCTTGATCGGAGAAGGGGAGATCGCGGACGTGGGCGACGATCCAGCCGATGAGCGCCGCGCCGATGATGGCGAGACCACCCATCGTCGGTGTGCCTTGCTTCGGCATGTGGTGCTCGAGACCGAGCGTCCGGTCATCCTCCACGAGGATCGGCTGACCCTGTCCGCGCGCCTGGAAGTACACGATCAGGAATCGTGTGCCGAGAAGCGACACGAGGGCCGACACCGCCCCGGCAATCATGATCGCGATCATCGGTCGACCCCGAGCGCGGCGCGGGCGATCTCTCGGTCGTCGAAGTGCCTGAGGCCGTCCGCCCCCTCCTGGGTCGTCTCATGTCCCTTGCCAGCGATCAGCACGATCTCTCCAGCGCCGGCCTCGACGATGGCGCGGCGGATGGCGGCCTCGCGGTCCACCTCGACGAGCACGGTGCCTCGCTCGGCTTCCGACATACCCGAGAGCATGTCCGACAGGATCTTCTCGGGGCGTTCACCCCGCGGGTTGTCCGAGGTCAGCACGGCGCGGTCGGCGGCGAGGGCGGCACGACCCATCTCGGGACGCTTCTCCCGGTCGCGCTCCCCTCCACATCCGATGACGACCGTGCAGCGAGCGGTCGGAGCGGCCTCCCTCGCGCCTTGGATCAGACGCTCGAGGGCCTCGGGTGTATGGGCGTAGTCGACCACGACGAGAGGAGCGGTCGGATCCGACGAAGTCACTGGCTCGAACCGGCCGGGCACCGGCGCGCATCGACCGAGCGCGGCGACCGCTGAGGACTCATCGACGCCGAGGAGCACCGCCGAGTCAAGCACTGCCAGCGCGTTGTGCACGTTGACCGCTCCCCCCATCGGGAGGCTGACCTGATGCCCCCTCCACGAGAACGACAGCGAGGTAACACCGAGCTCCACCTCGGTGGCCTCGGCCAGCGCGTAGGCCTGTGTCGGCACCTCAGCACCGTCGATGAGCAGGCGTCCGTGGATGTCGTCGGCGTTCACCAACGCGCGTTCGCAGAAGTCGGTGGAGAACAGCCGAGCCTTGGCGCGGAAGTATTCCTCGGTCGTGTCGTGGAGGTCGAGGTGATCTCGTCCGAGATTGGTGAACACGGCAAGGTCGAACCGGACCCCGGTGACGCGGTCGAGGACCAGCGCGTGGGAGGAGACCTCCATCACCACCGCCGTTCGACCGTCGACCACCGATCGGGCAAGACCCCGCTGAAGGTCGGAGGCTTCGGGGGTGGTTCGAGGCCCGCTCAGCGTGCCGAACACCTCGACGTCATGTCCGGCAGCCGAGAGCACCTGACCGAGGAGTTGAGCGACGGTGGTCTTGCCGTTCGTGCCGGTGATACCCACCATGAGCAGCTTCGTCGCCGGATCCCCGTGGACCGCGACCGCGATGTGGGCCATCGCCTCGCGCGTATCGGTCACCACGATCTGGGGAACCTCGAGTTCAAGGGGTCGCTCGACGAGCAGCGCGACCGCGCCGCGGTCAACCGCCTCCGCCGCGTGGTCGTGCCCGTCATGGCGGGCGCCGACCAAGCAGGCGAACAACGAGCCGGATGTGACCTCCCGTGAGTCGTGATGGACGTCGGAGACCACCACCTCAGCGGCGTCGAGCGCGAGACCCGACGTCTCCACAGCGAGCAGCAATCGGGACGGGATTCGCCCCGCGACCGCGTCGAGACCGAGACCGGTCGCCATGGCGATCACGCCTGCTCGCAGGTCGGCGGGGTGTCGGGCGGCTGCATGCCGAGCTCGTGGGCGACGGTCGGAACGAGCCGTGAGAACACCGGCGCAGCGGCGGTGCCTCCGAAGCGGTTGATCGTTCCGGCTGGCGGTTCGTCGATGCTGATCAGCACCGTGATCTGCGGGTCCTCAGCGGGGAAGAAACCGACGAAACTCGAGTAGTAGGCGTAGCGGCCGTTCTCGTCGAGGTAGCCACCGTTTGGTTGGGCCTTCAAACCCGTACCGGTCTTCCCAGCGACGTTGAACGAATCGACTCGAGCCCTCGACCCGGTGCCGGCGCAGATGACGTCGACCATCATCGACTGCACAGTCTCAGCGACGGCCGGGGTAACGACCTCGTGGGTCGCTGAGGCCGCGGTCGGCTCGATCGCTCCTCCCCGATCGACGGTGGCGCGAACCAGGCGCGGAGCGACGTACAGACCGTCGTTCGCGATCACGTTGACGGCCGACACCAGCTGGATCCCGGTGCTCGCGACACCCTGGCCGTAGCTGACCGTCACCTGCTCGGAACCCTGCAACTCGGTCCAGTGGTGAAGGATCCCGGCCGACTCGCCGGGGAAGCCGAGAGCCGATACCGAACCGAGACCGAAGAGTCTCATGTAGTCCCAGTGGATGGGCCGACCGGTCGCCTGCTGGATGTCGATCGTGCCGATGTTGGAGGACTCGACGAGGATGCGCCGGACGCTCATCTCCTCGTCGGGATGCTCGTGGGAGTCCTTCAGCAGGTCCTCGCCGTACTCCCGCCGCCACGGAACGATGAAGGTCGTGTCCTCGGTGACGGCGCCCTCGTTCAGTCCAGCGGCGACGGTGATGACCTTGGCCACCGATCCCGGCTCGTAGGAGTCGACCGCGGCGAGGTTGCCCGAGGTGATGCGCACCTCCCCCGACTCCGCCTCACGCTTCACGGTCGCCATAGCCAGGAGGTCGCCAGTGTCGGTGTCCATGACAATGCACTGACCGGCCTTGGCACCAATCTGGTTCACCTGCGCGGTGAGCGCGGATTCGCAGGCGTGTTGGATCGAGCGATCGATGGTGAGGATTAGGTCATCACCGGGAACCGGAGCCGAGATAGGGACCTCGCTCCCTGGGATCGACCGACCCCCCGGCGCGACCTCTCGTTGGCGTTCCCCTGAGACACCGGTGAGCATCGAGTCGAACTGCATCTCGAGGCCCGCGATGCCGATGCCGTCGATGTCGGTGAGCCCGATGACCGATCGGCCCGTATCACCGCCGGGGAGCACACGCCGCGGCTCAGCATCGACGTTGACCCCGGACAGGCGGAGTTCGGCGAGCTGCTCGCCGAGCGCGTCATCGACCTGCCGACGCACATAGACGAACCCTCGCTCTTTGGCGATCATCTCGCCCCAGAGTCGCTCCTGCTCCGCCGCGTCCAAGCCGAGCACTGAGGTGAGCACCGCGAGTGTCGACGACGGGTCGTCGATGAGCTTCGGATTGATGCTGATGGTGCTGGCGGGAATCGAGACAGCGAGCTCCTCGCCGTTGCGATCGAAGATGGTGCCCCGGTCAGCCGAGATGGTCGCCGTCCGGGTCCACTGATCGGTAGCGGCTGCTCGAAGTGACGCTCCCCCGGCCGTCTGGAGCTCAACGATCTTCAAGACGACGATGAGGAGGAGCGCGCAGATACCGAGGGTCACCCAACGCATGCGACGGCGGGCATCACCACCCGTGAGGGTGGTAGCTGGCCGGGTGGTTCGCACGGTCCGCAGGCGGGGGCCAGCCTCGGCGGGACGGCGGGCGCGGTGCCCTGAGGGGACGGTGACGCCGGGCCTGCGCTTTGGGCCGCTTCGCGGGGCGACCGTCGGGGTGCGACGACGAACCGACGGCGGAGGCGGGGTACGACGACTCATCGCTGCATTCCGCCGACGCGCTTCACCAGTCGGAACTGGTCGAGAGGACCGAGGTTGTCGGGGGCTTGAGAGATCTCGGGGGACATTCCGGTCCGGGCGATGGTGATGGCGAGCACCTGCGGATCGATCGGCAGGAAACGACTCGACGACGCGGGCTCCATTCCGAGAAGACGCCCCTCGGTATCGAGGCGCGTTGGCGACCGGAGTTCAGCGCGAATGCTGCGAAGGGCGTCGAAGTCCTCGTTGGCGGCGGCGATTCGACGATCGAGTTGGTCGATCTGGAACTGACGAGCGGCGATCTGAGTGTGAAGAACGGCGATGAGCGCCATGCCGAGGGCCGCGGCGGCGAACGAGATGATGATGACCCGAGCGGCGCGACCTCTCGCTTGGACGAGGCTCAGCGACGGACGACTCTGCGGGCGCCTGACGCGCGCCAGGTCGATGAGCGGCAGTGCCATCAGCGATCCCCGCTCTCAGCAGCGACCCGCTCAACGACGCGGAGACGGGCGGAGGAGGCGCGTCGGTTCTGCGACACCTCGCTCTCCGTCGGCCGCTTCCGGTGTCCTCGCACCAAACGGACCGTCTGGACGGCTCCACAGACACAGGGCAGTTCGGGCGGGCAGACGCACCGGTCGGAGGCCGCGCGGAACCGATCCTTGACGATGCGGTCCTCACCGGAGTGATAGGTCAGCACGGCGACGCGACCTCCAGGGGCCACGGCGTCAACGGCCTGATCGATCGCCTCAGGCAAGATGTCGAGCTCCCCGTTCACCTCGATACGGATGGCCTGAAAGGTCCGCTTGGCGGGATGACCCCCGGTACGTCGGGCAGGGGCAGGAATGGCCGCGGTCACCACGGCGGCGAGATCGGTGGTGCGCTCGATTGGCCGAGCGGCGACGATCGCCCGGGCGATCCGTCGAGCGAAGCGCTCATCGCCGTGCCGCTCGATCACGTCGGCGAGGCGAGCCTCGTCGTAGCCGTTGACGACATCATCGGCGGACCACTCAGCGGAGGCGTCCATGCGCATGTCGACCGGACCCTCGTGCCGATACGAGAATCCGCGATCCGCACTGTCCAGTTGATGGCTCGAGACTCCGAGGTCGAAGAGCGCCCCACTCAGTTCGCTGACTTCCCGCTCGTTCATCACCTCGCGCAGGGAGTCGAATCGGGCGTGCGCGGAGGAGAACCGGTCGCCGAATCGCTCAAGGCGGGCGCCCGCCGCCTGAAGAGCGGCATGATCGCGATCGAGGCCGAGCACCCGTAGATCGGCGCGGGACTCGAGGAGCGCCTCGGCGTGCCCTCCCCCACCCAAGGTGGCGTCGAGCACGACGCCGGGAGGAACGTCGGCAAAGACCTCGACGATCTCGTCGCGCATGACCGGGTCATGTTCGAAACGCTCGGCGCTGCTCACTCGTCCCTCCACACCCGCGGGGCGACCTCGTAGTCGTCCTCGGCCGAGACGGTCTCGTAACGGGAGGGACGCCAGAGCTCGATCGTGTTGAGGTTGCCAACGATCATCGCGGTGCCGGCCTCGGTCAGCCCGGCGAACTCGCGGGCCTTCTCGTCGAGGGTGAGGCGACCCTGCTTGTCGACGGCGACGGCGGTGGTGTTGGTGGCGAGTGACCGCCTGACGCCGGGAGCGGCCTCGTCGCGCTTCACGGCTTCGATCACCTCAGCGGCCTCAGCCTCGAAGACCGCAGCGGTTCGCAGGGTCACGCATCCCTGGGGGTCGAGCGTGGCGTAGCACCGATCACCGAGGTCGCCACGGAACGACGACGGAAGCGACAGACGACCGTTGTCGTCGATGCTGCGGTCGTAGACCCCGACGAACACCTTCCGTGTCCTCGCCTTCCTGTCATCCGCTTTCGGTGGCTGCCTCTGCCGCGCGTCGGGAGGCGGACCCGACGGCTCAAGAAGTATGGCCTCCAATCTTCACCAATGTCAACCATTCCTCACCAAATACATCCAGACACATCCGCCGATACTCCAGAAGGACGCCACACGAGCATCGAGATCGACCGCCGTCGCGAGCGGGAACATGCGGCGCGAACCGCGCCGACACAAGGCACTGGCGCGCTGACGCGCCCGTTCGAGCGGCCCGTCAGTCCGCGAGAAGAGCGGTGGGCAGGCCGGCGAGGGCCGCCTCCACCGTCACGCGAGGCAACCAGGCGATCGCCGGCGGACCCGCTCCATCAGGCCGAGCCGCCGTCGCGAGTAGCTGAAGCGGGAAGGGATCGGTGTCGGCCGTGTGCACCTGGCACTGGACACGGCACCAATCGCGCGACCTCCGCTGGCTCAGACCGACCAACTTCAAGCCGTCGAGGAGCACCTCGCCGGGACCGAGACCGGCGAAGCAAACAAGGTCCGCCCACTCTCCCCGTGTCACTCCCCCGCGATGAACGTCGAGACGCTCCGCCAAGGACTCATCCTGCGAAGAGAGCGCTGCCACCCACGCCCGACCGACCACATCCATCGAGGCGCGGACGTCCGCGGCCACCGAACCCGGCCGATTCGGGATCCACACGTCGACCCAGATCGCGAGAGCATCGTCTACCAGCACCAGCCCGCCGCCGGAGTTCCGTCGGACCAGCCCGACCCCTGCCCTCTCCAGCGCCAACGGGTCGAGAAGGGTGTCGCCCTGACGGGAGCCAAGCACGGCCGCCGGCACGGTCGGCCGGCATCGGCGAACCGTGAGCACCGCCTCATCGGGAGGGTCCCAAGAGTGAAGCGCCTCAGCGGGGCTCCACACCTCGGCGATAGCGCGCTCAATCACCACGACGACGCTAGGCCCGGACGGGCCGCGTCGGACCTCAGCTCGCCCGAGCGAGGTAGGGCTTCCAGGCGTCGGGCATCCGCGACGCGCCGACAACGACCCAACTCCCGGGCCGAGGAGGACAACCCGGCCGCCGGAGCCTCATACCCGCCTCCTCCGGGGTCCGATCGCGCTTCGCCAAGTTGCACCGTCGACAGGCCGCCACCAAGTTCTCCCAATCGTGGCCGCCACCACGTGAACGGGGCAGCACATGATCGATCGAATCGGCGGGCCCGCCGCAGTACTGACAGGTGTGGTCGTCGCGAGCGAACACAGCCCGACGCGACAGCACCGCTTGGCGGCGGCGAGCGACGCGCACCATGTACCGCAAGCGCACCACCGAAGGCACCGGCACCGTCAGCGAGGGTGAGCGGAGCACACCCCCGTCGTGTTCGATGATCTCAGCCTTGTCGTCGAGGACCAGGCAGGTGGCGCGGCGGAACGAGACGATGCTCAGCGGCTCGTAGGAGGCGTTGAGCACGAGCACGTTCCGCATCGGTCAGAGGGAGCCTCTCAGCCCTCGTGTGAGCGGATCGTCTTCCGCCAGTCGCGGCACCACGCGAGATAGTTCACCACATCCCATGGCTCCGCCGAGCGACCTCCCCGAGCCGATCCGTCGCCGCCGTACTGGGTGACGAGCCGGAAGCGTAGGTAGTCCGGCGGGGGTCCCGGCCGACGGGCACCCGAACGCCACCATCTCGGAGGCGAGAGCACAACGAATTGCCGAAACGCCGTTGGCCACAGCGCGGGGCGACGCAACACCGCCGCGAGCGCGCGGACGGCGACTCGGAGACTCACGCCGGTCGGGGCTCCTTCGGCAGTCCGAGAACCATCTCGCCGATGATGTTGCGCTGGATCTGCGACGAGCCGGCGTAGATCGTTCCGGCCCGGGCATTGAGGAAGGTGCCCACCCAGGACGCGGACGAGTTGGGAGCCCCTGCGTCATCGGTCTGGAACGCCGAGGAGGGCTGACGGCCCGACGGGACCATCGCCTCGGCGCCGAGGATGTCGACCGCCAACTCGGTGACCGTGAGGTGGTACTCGCTCCAGAAGAGTTTCGAGATCGCCCCATCGGGGCCCGGATGCGCGCCGGCGAGGAATTGCGTGAGCACCCGCATCCCGCTGTACCGCATGACCTGAACCTTCGAGTACGCCTGAGCGATTCTCTGGCGGATGACCGGATCTTGGTCGAGTCCACGCTCTCGAGCGAGCAGCACGAGTCGGTCCACCTCGGCTTGGAATCGGATCGGCGCGGTGGCGGCCGCCTCCCCTCGCTCGAAGCCGAGGAGCGTCATAGCGACAGCCCAACCGTTGTTCAGCCCTCCGACGACCTCATCGACCGGACAGACGGCATCGGTGTAGAAGACCTCGTTGAACTCGCTCTCACCCGAGATCATCTTGATCGGCCGCACCTCGATGCCCGGCTGGCGCATGTCGACCAAAAGGAACGAGATCCCTTTGTGCTTCGGAGCGTCAGGGTCGGTTCGAGCGAGGGTGAAGATGTGGTCGGCGAGGTGGCCGGCCGAGGTCCAGATCTTCTGACCGTTCAGGATCCACTGGTCGCCGTCGCGAACCGCCTTCAGACCGAGGTTCCCGAGGTCGGAGCCGGCGTTTGGCTCGCTGTAGCCCTGGCACCAGGTGTCCTCTCCGGAGAGGATCCTCGGCAGGTAACGCTCCTTCTGTTCGTCGGTGCCCATGAGCAGCAGCGTGTTACCGAGCATCTGGATACCGAACACATCGTTCGGGCCTCCAGTCGGCACCCCCGCGCGGGCGAACTCCTCAGCGAGGATGACCTGCTCGAGGGCCGAGAGCCCGGCACCGCCGTACTCGACCGGCCACCCCGGGGCGAGATAACCGGCTTCGAAGAGCGTCTGACGCCATTCGGTGACGAACTCCTCGAGCGCGGCGCCCTCCAGCGAGCCGATGCCCGACCAGTTGGAGGGGAGCTTCTCAGCGAGGAAGGCCTGTGCCTTTTCGCGATAGGCCTCGGCGGAGGGTTCGTAGGTGGGGCGCATGCTCGGAGAGTAGTGCGGGCTCAGGACGGCGTCATCGCCGGAACGGGATCTATCCCGCCCGTGGCTACCCGGTGCCGAGCCACCGCCGCGGCTCCAACGAGCACATGTTGACGTACCGCGCGGATATGCAGTTCCTCGAGGTGTACCAACCGACTCCGCTGATCGAGTTCCGCGCTCAAGGCGTCGGTGAGACGGCGACCAAGCGCTGTCACGACCGGACCGCCGATCACGATGCGATGAATGTCGAGCATGGCGGCCAACGAGGCGCAGGCCCGGGCGAGCATGATCCCCGCCCGATCGATCGTCGTCTCCGGCACCCTCGACACCTCGCGCCCAAACTGCGACTCGAGGCTGACCGCTCCGGCGTACAGATCGAGGCATCCCGGCGAACCGCAGGGACACACCGCACCATCGGGGTCCACCAGCATGTGGCCGAACCCACCGAGGTGCCCGTTCGCGCCCCCGAGCAGACGCCCATCGCGGACGATGCCTCCGTCGACCTGATCACCGAGATACAGCCCGATGAGCGATCCGCGCTCCGGGGCGTTCGCTACCGCGTGGGCGTGACCCGTCGAGCTGAGCACCGTCGGCAGCCCGGTGGCTTCCGCCACGAGGCGCCGGAGCGGCACACCCTCCCAACCGTGAACGGTCACCGAACGGAACTCGCCGATGTCGGCAAGCACCGGCCCAGGACCCGTGACCCCGCACACCGAAGGACGCGACTCGGGCGGCGTGGCGGCCAGCACCCGGTCAACGAGCCGAGCAAGGGCGACCCAGGGCTGGCGAGTTGGAGGCACCACCCGATCCCGCACCCCCACCTCTCCGTCGGGCCCGACCACCCCGGCGACCAAATGCCGTACGCCGAGATCTACAGCGAGAACGTTGAACGGCTGTTCGCTTGGCTCGGTCGAGGGCTCAGCCACGACGCGGCCACCCGGAGGCGAGCCAATTCGCCACCGGGGACTCAGCGAGACGCTCGCGCCCGATCAGCCTCACCTCGGAGGCGACAACCGAGGCGAGCACCAGCACCACCACGAAACCGACGAACGACAGCAAGAAGCTGACGGCAAGGCCGATCACCGTGACGAAAAGGGCGATGATCGCACCAACTGCCGACAGCGCCAATCGGCGACGCGAGACCCGATAGCCGCGCTCGGCGAAGGTGGGATCCTGCTCAAGCTCTTGCTCGATTTGGCGGAGGATGCGCTGTTCGTCTTCGGAGAGGGGCATGTTTGACCTCGCGGTACCGCGAGCCGATGTGGCCGCGCGAAGCACATCTTGTCACCTCGAGGGCGGATCCTCAACGCGTGCGCGGCTTCAGCCCGCTGGCCCGACCGATCGATGAGCGCCCGAAGCGGGCGCGAATCTCGTCGAGAGCGCGGTCGGCGCTGTCGTGAGCGGGTTGATCGGTACCCGACGACCAGAGGTCGAGTTGGCGAACCGGCTCGACGAGATTCGACGCCGACACCCCGAGAAGGCGCAGGGCACCACGGCTCACCACCTCGGCGAGCGCCGGCTCGAGTCGCGTCACGATCTCCACGGCAGTGTCGAGTGGTGCTCCCTCGGTCACCGACCGGGTGACGGTCTGGAAATCGGCGAACTTCACCTTCAGCGTCACCGTGCGGGCAGCGAGGGTTGACGTGCGGAGGCGAGCGGCCACAGCGTCGGCGAGCCGAACCAGTTCCGCGCGGGCCGCGTCGAGGTCGGCGACGTCCGAACCAAACGTCTCCTCCTGCCCGATCGATTTGGCGGTCCGATCGGTCTCCACCGGACGGTCGTCGATCCCGAGCGCGAGCCGACGGAGATGAGCGCCGGCCGCTGCACCGATTCGAGCTTCGAGGAGACCAGGCGGGGCCTCGACGATGTCGGGGACTCGACGGATACCGATGTCGTGAAGCCGGGCCAGAGTCTTCGGGCCGACACCCCACAGGCGCTCCACCGGTAGGCCGGCGACGAAGGACGCCTCATCGCCGGGGGCGACGATCACCACGCCGCGGCCAGGCCGCACCCCGTCGGCCGCCGCGATCGGCTTCGCCTCGACGGACGCCAACTTCGCGACGAACTTGTTGCTCGCCACACCGACCGAGCATCCGAGCCCCACCTCGTCGGCCACCCGCGACCGCACAAGTGTGGCGATCTCGATCGGCTCGCCAAGCAGGGCGCGCGCGCCCGTGACGTCGAGGAACGCCTCATCGAGAGCGAGTGGCTCGACGTGAGGAGATACCGAGTCGAACACGGCTCGAACCTGAGCGCTCACCTCGGCATAACGCTGGTGATCAGCCGGGAGGAACACCGCGTCCGGGCATCGCCGGCGAGCCGTGACCGAGGCCATCGCCGAGTGGACACCATGACGCCGAGCCTCGTAGGAGGCAGCAGCTACGACGCCCCGATTTCCGTCGCCTCCAACTACGACTGGCAAACCGATGAGTTCGGGGCGTCGGAGCAACTCAACGGACACATAGAACGCGTCCATATCGACATGGAGGATCACGCGCGGCTCCCCGGCACCGGTCATCGAACCGATACTCCCACGTCGACCACCCGGGTTGGTGGCGATAGTTTCCGGTCGATGAGCGGTTCGACTCCCATCGACGAGGAGCGACGTCTCTCGGCCCTCCCCTCGGTGACCGCTCGCGCCATCGCCTTCGTCGGAGTCCTCCTCGGCGGTCTGGCCGGTGGGCTCATCGGCCACTCCCTCGTCGACATCCAGTGCTCCGGCGACTGCGGCGTTCCAACCGCCCTCGGGCTCGTCGCTGGGGCCATGACCGCCGCTCTCGGCATGGCTGTGGTCGGTGTTCTCGCTCTTCGCGCGATGGGCGAGTGGCGGGAGATCCAGGACCGGGAACGAGCCGGACACGGACCGTGAGCACCGGCGACGCTCCGGCGGCCGCCGAACTGAGAGCTCTCTGCGAGCAACTCGCCGAGACCGCGGGAGCGATCGCGCTCGAAGGGCGGGGCCATCTCGCCCCGTCGGCGAGCACGAAGTCGTCCCACACCGACATGGTGACGAAGCACGACCTCGCGGCGGAACGCTCCATCAGGGACGCTCTCGCGCAGACTCGACCCGGAGACGCGATCCTCGGCGAGGAGGAAGGTTCGAGCCCCGGGTCCACCGGCTATCGCTGGGCGATCGACCCGATCGATGGAACCACCAACTTCGCCTATGGCCTGCCGCTCTGGGCCACCTCTGTCGCCGTGTCCTATGAGGGCGCAACGATTGCAGGTGCGGTCCGGTTGCCGGCGCTCGGTCGGACCTACTCGGCCCACCTCGAAGGCGGAGCGACCGTCGACGGACGTCCGATCTCGATCTCGCCCACGACCGATATCCCGCTCGCCCTTGTCGGAACGGGTTTCGGTTACGACGCCGACCGCCGGCGCGCTCAGGCCCGTACCGTCGCCCGGTTGATCGGCGAGGTGCGCGATATCCGCCGAACCGGATCCGCTGCTGTCGACCTCTGCCTCGTCGCCGAAGGATCCCTCGACGTGTATTACGAGGAGCATCTCAATGAGTGGGATGTGGCCGCTGGACTTCTGATCGCGAGCGAGGCCGGCGCCACCGTCAGCGACCTCGGGGGTGCGAAGGTTCACCCTGGGTCGGTCTTGGTCGCCTCCCCCGGCGTTCACACCGCGATGCTTGAACTACTCCGCCGATCGCGCGACGGGTAACCGAGCCGCGGATCGGGCAGACTGTGAGCGTGGGAACGCGAATCCTCACCGTAGAGGACGACGAGCGGATCAGAACCGCCGTGCGCCTCGCCCTGGAGGACGAGGGATGGACCGTCGACGAGGCGGAGAGCGGCGAGGACGCCGTCGCCATCTTCCAGACCACCCCTCCCGATGTCGTGCTGATCGACATCATGCTCCCAGGCATGGACGGATTCGAGCTCTGTCGCGGCATCCGACGATCGAGCGATGTGCCCGTGGTGATGGTCACCGCCCGCAACGACACCCACGACATCGTCGCCGGGCTCGAGGCGGGGGCCGACGACTACCTCACCAAGCCCTTCGCTCCGAAGGAGTTGTCGGCGCGGATCCGTGCACTCTTGCGCCGCGCACGCCCAGGATCAACCCCGCACGCGCGTCTCGTGTTCGGTGAACTCGAACTGGTTCCCGACGAGGGGAAGGTGCTTCGAAGTGGCGCCGAGGTGCACCTCACGAAGACCGAGTTCCGACTGTTGTGCGAGCTCGCCGATAACCCCGGCAAGGTCTTCTCCCGCGAAGCCCTCCTCGACAAGGTTTGGGGCTACGACTACTTCGGTGACGGTCGGCTCGTCGACGTCCATGTCCGGCGGCTCCGCACCAAGATCGAGGCCGACCCGGCGAATCCGCGACATGTCGTCACCGTCCGGGGCCTCGGGTACCGCCTCCAAACGTGACCGTCATCGCCGAGGCCCCAACGCCTCGGAACCCGACCGACACCCCAAGCCAACGCTCGGGTCTCCGGCGTGGGCTTCACGGCGGACTTCGGCGCAGGATCCTCCTCATCTTCACCCTCGGCTCGGCGGTGCTCGCCGTCCTGCTCGCGGGAGCCACCTACGCGCTCACGCGATCGAACGTCGTGCAGCAGACCGAGACCGCCGGCATCGACGCGACCCGCCGAAACGCCCAGACCGTGCAGAACAACCTGCGCGGACCGGCGCCGTCGGCCCAACCGGCCATCGACGCGCTCGAGTCGCTCGGCGTGCAGCGAGCGTTGATCTGGTCGAACGATCAATGGTGGGCCGCAAGCAACCGATATCAGGCGGCGGCACTCCCCCAAGCGTTGGTCGATCGGGTGATCGACGACGTGATCCCGGCCCGGATGATCACCGATGTCGACGGAGAACCTCACGTCGTCGTCGGCTGGCCGCTCGCCGAGGGTGCGGCCTATTTCGAGTTCTTCACCCTCGACGATGTCTCCACCACCCTGCAGAGCGTGCAGTTGTCGCTCTACCTCGCCGGTGGGATCACGATCGCCCTCGCCATCATCGCCGGTGTGGTGCTCTCACGGCGCGCGGTGCGTCCCGTCGCTGACGCGGCCATGGCGGCAAAGGCGATCGCGGGCGGGCGACTCGAGACCCGTCTGGCCACGACCGCCGACCCTGATCTCGGCGCGTTGGCTGACTCGTTTAACGAGATGGCGCGCGCCCTACAGGAGCGCATCGAGCGCGACGCGCGGTTCGCGTCCGATGTCAGCCACGAGCTTCGCTCACCGCTGATGACCCTCGCCGCCTCGATCGAGGTCATCGAAGGTCGTCGCGACGAGATGCCCGATCGGGCTCGTGCCGCCGTCGATCTGCTGTCGAGCGACGTGGCTCGGTTCCGGACCCTCGTGGAGGACCTCCTCGAGATCTCCCGCTTCGACGCCGGCGCCGTGCGACCGAATCTCGATGAGCTCCTCACCGCCGAGTTCGTTACCCAAGCGGTCGCGGTGAGCTCTCTCCCCGATACCCCGGTGATCATCGATGAACGGGCTGAGAACACCCTCATCACCGGTGACCGTCGGCGACTCGCGCGAGTCATCGCCAACCTCATCGACAACGCCCGCATCCACGGCGGTGGCTCGGCACGGATCCGAGTCGAGGTCCCGGTGATGGATAGCGACATCACCCGCGTGCGCATCGAGGTCTCCGACTCCGGACCTGGAGTTCCGGAGGAGGAACGGCGCCTCATCTTCGAACGGTTCGCCCGAGGCGGTGGAGCCGGTCGACGACGCGACAACGATGGAGCAGGACTCGGTCTCGCGTTGGTGGCCGAGCACGTCCGCCTCCACTCGGGTTCAGTCTGGGTGGAATCGGGACCCGAGGGACTCGGATCGACCTTCGTTATCGAGCTGCCCGCCGAGGACCTCGGAGATGACTCGTGAGGCGCGTCGACCGGTTCGCCCCGATCACGGTCGTCGCCATGGCGCTCGTCACCGGTTGCGGTATTCGACCCGATGCAGCTCCGCGGGACATCCCGATCGAGGATCGATCACTCCCCGCCTCGCCGATCTCGGCAGCCGGAGCGTCGGGCGGGGACGCGCGGATCTACCTCCTCACACCCACCGAACCTCGTCAGGTCCGCTCGGTCACCCGGTCAACGGGCACCCGCGACGATCTGCTCGCCGCCCTCGTCGCCGGACCCACCGACGGTGAGCTCTCCCTGCCACTCAGTTCCGCCTTGCCGGCCGAGCTCGAGGTGCTGAGCACCCGCTCGGTGGGCTCAGTGCTCTACGTCGACCTCTCCTCAGCGATCGCCGAGCTGTCGGGCTCGGGCCTCACCCTCGCCGTGGCTCAGATCGTGTTCACCGCGACGGACATCGCGGGGGTTGACGCGGTGCAGCTCACCGTCGACGGCCAGCGCTTCCCTTGGCCCCGACCAGACGGAGCCACCACGACCGGCCTGCTGCGCCCCTACGACTTCCCGGGCTACGCCGTCTCCGCACAGCCGGACTACCCGGTGCTCCCCGCCCGGGTGTGAGGCTCAGGCAAAGAAGATCTCCGCGACTTCGGTGAACAGCGCGAGGTCGACCGGGCGGCTGCGGCCCGCGGCCTCGGCGAGCGGAACGGTGACGATCTCGCTGCCCCGAAGCGCCACCATCGAACCCCACGCTCCAGCATGGACGGCGTCGATGGCCGCGACCCCAAAGCGCGTTGAGAGCACGCGGTCGAAGGCGGTCGGTGTGCCGCCACGCTGGACGTGACCGAGCAGCACCGGTCGGGTCTCGAAGCCGGTTCGACGTCCGATCTCGTCGGCGACGATGTGCCCGATTCCCCCGAGTTGGGCATGTCCGAATCGATCGACCTCGGGATCAGGCCCCCCGGGGAGGGATCCCTCGACGGGAACGGCTCCCTCGGCCACTACCACGATCGAGGCGTATCGACCTCGGCTGTGACGTCGAGTGAGGCGTTCGCACACCTGATCGATGTCGAAGGGATGCTCCGGGACCAGCACCACGGTGGCACCGCCGGCGATACCGGCGTGCGTCGCGATCCAACCGCTATTGCGGCCCATGACCTCGACGACCATGACGCGGTCGTGGCTCTCCGCCGTGGTGTGGAGGCGGTCAATCGCGTCGGTGGCGATCTGGACGGCGGTGTTGAAGCCGAAGGTGAGGTCGGTGCCGACGATGTCGTTGTCGATCGTCTTCGGCACCCCGAGCACAGGGATTCCGTGTTCGCGATACAGGATCTCGGCGACGGTCAACGAGCCATTGCCACCGATCACGATGATGCCGTCGAGACCGAGATCGTGGATCGTCGATCGAACGCGCTCGACTCCGTCACTGTGGTCGAGTGGGCTCCCGCGTCGCGTACCGAGCACCGTGCCACCGCGGGGAAGGCTCCCGCGCATGCTCTCCACCGTGAGCGGCATCGTGCGTCGATCCATGACCCCGTCCCAGGCGTCGAGAAAGCCGACCACATCGTCGCCGAGGACGCGCTCGCCCTTGCGCACGATCGCGCGGATCACGGCGTTCAGGCCCGGGCAGTCTCCGCCCCCTGTCAGGACACCCACGCGCACCAGTCGGATACTACGAGTGAGCGCTGCTAGAACGAACGCGTGGCGTGGGATTCGACTCGACCTGTCCCGTGGGGGCGTCTCGTTCGGGAGTGGATCGTCTACGTCTTCGTCATGCTCGTCGTGCTCGTCCTCGTGGTCGACGGCGCCGACCGGATCGGTGCCGTAGCGGGACTGCTCGTGTCGGGTCCGCTCTATGTCGCCTTCGGCGCGGTGCTCGCCAAGTTCGGGTACAAGCGCGACCGTCTGCGTCGCGCTCAACCTCGGGCCACCGAACCTGCTCCCGAACCCGCCACTCGTCCGCGACCAGCCCCCACCCGCCGCACCGGCGGTGGTCGCCCGCGCCGCTGAGCGATCCAAGGGCTACGGGTACCATCGCCCCATGAGCGCCAACTGCGTGATCGCTATCGACGCTGGCACGACCGGTGTTCGGTCGCGGGCGGTCTTCGTCGACGGGCGGCCCCCGGTCGCCTCCTACCGGGAGTTCACTCAACACTTCCCGAACCCCGGCTGGGTCGAGCACGATCCGAACGAGATCTGGACCGCCGTGGCGACCACCCTGTCGGAGGTCATCACCGAAGTGGGAGTCGACAACGTCGCCGCGATCGGCATCACCAACCAACGCGAAACCGTGGTCGCCTGGGATCGCGCCACGGGCGAGCCATTCGGCACCGCCATCGTCTGGCAGGACCGCCGCACCGCCGATCGTTGCGATGCGCTCGCCGCCGATGGACACCTCGACATGATCCGGACCCGCACCGGCCTGGTTCTCGATCCCTACTTCAGCGGGACCAAGTTCGAATGGCTGATCCGCGAACGATCCCTTCCCACCGATGATCGACTCGCGCTCGGCACGATCGACTCGTGGCTGATCCATCGCCTCACCTCCGGCGAGGCGCACCTCACCGACGTGACGAACGCGTCTCGAACGATGCTCTTCGACATCCGGAGACTCGAATGGGACGCCGAGCTCTGCGATCTCCTCTCGGTGCCGATCGGGGCGCTCCCCGAGGTGCGGCCATCGAGCGGACGTCTGTGCCTTACCGCGGCCGAGGGCTTGCCATCGGGCATCCCGGTCTCGGGAATCGCCGGCGATCAGCAGGCGGCGCTCTTTGGCCAGAACTGTCTGCGGCCCGGGCAGGCGAAGAACACCTACGGCACCGGCAGCTTCATCTTGCTGAACGTCGGGGATACCTGTCCCGAGCCGACCCCGGGCATGCTGACCACGGTCGCTTGGCAACTCGCCGACGGGTCCGTCACCTACGCGCTCGAAGGGGCGGTCTTCGTGACCGGCGCGGCTATCCAGTGGCTGCGCGACGGTCTCGGCATCATCTCCGAGGCTGCGGAGATCGGCCCACTCGCGGCTTCAGTCCCAGACTCTGGTGGTGTCTACGTCGTACCGGCCTTTGCCGGCCTCGGTTCACCCTGGTGGGACCCGTGGGCCCGCGGCACGATCTGCGGACTGACCCGTGGGTCCTCACGGGCGCATCTCGCCCGCGCGGTGGTCGAGTCGATGGCGTATCAGGTGCGCGATGTCGTCGACGCAATGGTCTCCGCGAGCGGAGTGCCGATCACTGACCTCCGTGTCGATGGCGGAGCATCGGTCATGGATTTGCTGCTCCAGTTCCAGGCCGATCAGCTCGGGGTGCGCGTGATCCGACCGGTGGACCGTGAGTCGACCGCGCTCGGAGCCGCCTACCTCGCCGGGCTCGCCGAGGGGGTCTGGCCGAATGAGGAAACGCTCGCCGCGGCTTGGTCCGTCGAGGCTTCCTTCGATCCCGAACCCGACCGGACACTCGCCGACCTCGGTCACGGCGAGTGGTTGCGGGCCGTCGAGCGGTCCCGCGGTTGGGCGACGGCCTGAACCGACTTAGTCGAGGAGGCTCGCCGCGACCCGCATGATCGCGTCGACCCGGTCGCGCTCTCGGGTGTGGATCGGCCGACCGGAGCGTCGGGCGACAAGAACTGGCCCATTGGGATGACTCGACCAGAACACGTCGCTCTCCGGTCCGGCCGACAGCGGATGCTCCCGGCCTCGGCGGTAGGGGTCGAGAGCACCCTCATCGGGCAACTCGCCGGCTCGGGCAACCTCGTCCCCATCGCGTAGCAGGACCGCCCAGTCGGCGCCGATCAGTTCGGCGAGCGCCGTCACCAAGGTCGATGGGCGCTCACCTGCGGCCGACTCGGCGACCTCGGCGAGAAGGGCGAGGGCGGTCAAGTCGGGATCGACATGGCCGCCCTCGATTGCCCGGACATCCTCCACCGAGACGCCATCGACGGCGTCGATCTCGTTGACCATGAGGGCGACGAGTCCCTCATCGGGGAGCACGACGACGAGTTCGTCGATCACGCTGCCCGCTCCGCTCTCGAGGACTTCGATGCCAAGCACATCACCGCGAACGGCTCCGATCCGGCTCGCCACCTGCCCGAGAGCGCCCGGACGGTCCGGCAGCCACACTCGGACGACGACGGTATGCACGCCCGCAGGCTACGGCAGCCGGGTTTCGACCGTGTGACGAGACGGTGCGCGTCAGCCGAGTTTGACGAGGCCGCGTTTCAGGTTGCGCATCGCCTGGGTGATGCGCTGCTCGTTCTCGATCAGCGCGAACCGGACAAAGCCTTCACCACCGGGACCGAAGCCGACACCGGGCGAGAGGGCGACATCGCACTCGCGGACCAGCATCGAGCAGAACTCCACCGAGTCCATCTCGCGGTAGGCCTCGGGGATCGGGGCCCACACGAACATCGTGCCCCCGGGCTTGGGCACATCCCAGCCGATCTTGGCCAAGCCATCGATGAGGGTGTCGCACCGACTCTCGTAAATGGAGCAGATCTCCTTCGGATAGTCGGGCTCCTGCCTGAACACGACGGTGGCGGCGATCTGCACGGGCTGGAACATCCCGTAGTCGAGGTAGCTCTTCAACTTGACGAGGGCCTGGACAACCTCGGCGTTGCCGACCATGAAGGCCGAGCGCCAACCCGCCATGGAGAACGACTTCGTCATCGAGTACTGCTCGACGGCTACCTCCTTGGCGCCCTCCGCCTGGAGGATGCTCGGCGGACGCACGCCGCCGAAGCCGATATCGGCGTAAGCGAAGTCGTGCACCACGATCATTTCGCGCTCGCGACAGAAATCGACGACCCGCTGCATGAAGGCGAGGTCGACACTGGCTCCGGTCGGATTGTGCGGGAAGGAGATGACGAGCACGCGCGGCTTCGGCCAACCGACCTCGTAAGCGGTGTGGAGCGACTCGAAGAAGCCCTCCTCGAAGTCGTCACGGTCATCGGGGTTACTCAACCCGCGGATCGGCACCTGACGAAGGTCAGCTCCAGCGAAGAGCGGTCCGTACATGTGGATCGGATAGGACGGAGTCGGCACGATGGCCGCGTCACCTCGTTCGAGCAGCACCCACATGAGGTGCGAGAACCCCTCCTTGGAGCCGATGGTGTTCGTGATCTCGAGTTCAGGATCGAGATCAACCCCCCAGTTCGTGGCGTAGTACTTCGCGACCTCCTCTCGAAGACGCGGTAGACCGCGGCTGAGCGAGTAGCGGTGGTTGCGCGGGTTCCTCGCGGCCTCGGCCAATTTCTCAACGGCGATATCGGGCGACGGGATGTCGGGGTTACCGAATCCGAGGTCGATGACGTCGGCCCCGGACCGTCGTGCCTCGAGCTTCAGACCGTTGATGATCGTGAAGACGTACGGAGGGAGGTTGGTGATCCGGCGGAACTCCACGGCGGGAACGCTACCGGCGGACCGGTTCCTCAGGTCTCGTGAAGGAGCGCGGCGCCGACCGCCCCGGCTCGCTCACCGAACTCAGCGAACTTCACCCGGGGATGAGGACGCAGATCGGGTTGGTAGAGCAACTCCCCGAACCATCGCTGGATCGGCCCGAGGTAGAGATCGGACCCGGCGGCGAGGCCTCCCCCGAGCACGAAGAGGTCAGGGTCCAAGATGTTGGTGAGGTTGACCAAGCCAAGAGCCACCCACCGGCCGAAGGCGTCGATCACTCTGAGTGAGTCGGGGTCGCCTTCGCGAGCGGCCGCCTGGACGTGCTCCCCGCGAACCGATTCGGGATCTCCTCCGGCCAACTCGAGCACCCTCGACACCCGACGACCGACCGCGTACTCGCGGGCGAGTCGCGCGAGGCCGGATCCGGAGGCGTAACGCTCCCAACATCCCTGACGCCCACAGGGGCATGGAGGCCCGTCCGGGTCGACAACCATGTGGCCGTACTCGCCGGCGAAGCCGTGCGCGCCGCGTTGCAGGGCGCCACCGGCGACCACTCCTCCACCGATTCCCGTGCCGAGGGTGACGAGCATCAGATCGTCGCTGTCGGTGCCGGCACCGAGTCGCCACTCAGCGAGGGTGCCGCAAGTGGCGTCGTTGTCGACCCGCACTGGCTGTGCGAGCCGGGCGCCGAGCAGACCGGCGACGTCGAAGTCAGCGACGCCGTCGAGGTTCGGAGCCGCGCGCAGCACGCCGGCGTAGGTAACGAGGCCGGGCACACCGATGCCGACCGTCATCACCGGACCGATCCGAGTCTCAACATCGGAGACCATCTCGGCGAGGGTGTCGATCAGGAGCGGAAGGCTGCCCGATCCCCTCGGCGTCGGCTGACGGGCCTCGTCAATAACCGTTCCGGCATCATCGAGGACAACTCCGAGGCACTTCGTGCCGCCGACGTCGATGCCGAGGCGGAACCCGTTCGTCACAGGGAGCGGTGCCCCGGTTCGATTCCGGGCACGCTCAGGCCTCGGCCAGATCCTTGAGGCCGCGGACCGCGTTAAGGATGCGGCGCTCGGCTCGACGCTTCACGAAGCCGGGGAGCGGAACGACCAGTTCGATGGCGAGGTCGTAGGTGACGCGTGTACGCGAGTCGTCGACCGACTCGAGCGTGTAGGCCCCATCGATCGAGCGCTGGATGTCGCCGTCCACCATCGACCAGACCAGGCGACCAGGCGCCGAGGAGTAGTCGTAGCGGAGCGTGTAGTGGGTGCTGCGGCCGAGTGCTGAGGCCCGGAACTCGACCTCGGTTGGGCGCCCCTCATCGTCTCGCGCGCGGACCACAACCTCCTTCACATCATGAGCCCAAGTCGGGTAGCCCTCGATGTCGGTGGCGATCGACCAGACGCGATCGATCGGGGCTTCGATGGTGATCGTCTCCGAAGCGCTGTCAGCCATGGCCCTCATTCTGCCCGATCGCGTCCTCCTCGGGGGTGACAGCGCCGCGCCGCGGTTCGAAGCGACCGTGGTGCGCCGCCCAGAGTCCGTTGAGCCCAAGCCCGAGCATCGGCACGAGAAACCCGACTGCGAGCGAAGATCCAGGATTGCCGTCGGGGCCGTTTGGGCGCGCGAGCGTGGTGGTGAGAGCGACGATGACTTGGACCGCGAGCGCCAAATTCATCACCCGGGTCACCGGTGAAGGGACAGACGGGCCGAGCAGCAAGAAGAGTTGCGTAACCGAGATCTCCTCGGTTCTCGACCGCTGCACCGCGTTGAAGAAACCCCAGAGGAAGGTCGCCACCCCGATCGCGAAGAGCGCGAGGGCGGTGACGGCCCCCACCCATTGGGCCGCGGTCGAGAACGATGCGGCGGCATAGGCCGCGGTCACGACGAAGAGCGCGGTCAGCCCGAGGTGCACACGAACGAGGGCATCAGCCATCACTCCGGAGTCGGTGGATTCGCTCATGTGGCCCCCAGCACCTCGGCCAGGCGTGCCGAGAGGAGGTCGTAGGTGAAGTGGCGTTCGGCTCGCTCTCGGGACCGCTCTCCCATGAGGGCCAGTCTCGCAGGGTCGTCGAGCAACGAGTTGAGCGCTGCCGCGACGTCATTCACCGAATCCGGGCGATCGACGATCATCCCGGTAACTCCGTCGTCCACCGCCTCCGCCGCTCCCCCACTGCGCCCGGCCAGCTGGGGAACACCGCTCGCAGCGGCCTCGAGGAACACGATCCCAAAGCCCTCCTGTTCGAGCCCGAGCCACCGGGTGCGACAGAGCATCGAGGCGACGTCACCAATCGCGTAGAGGGCAGGAAGCTCGGCGTCGGGAACCCGTCCAAGCAGGTTCACCGGGGCCCCGGTCTCGTCGACGAGGCGCCGTAGGCGTCGGTCGTCTCGCCCTGCCCCCGCGATCAGGACCCGCAGGTTCGGCCGGGAGGGGGCCAGTCGCGCCGCTGCTCGGATGAGCACATCGAAACCCTTCCTCGGCACGAGCCGCGACACCGCGACCACGACCTCGTGCTCAGGTCGCAAGCCGTATCGCGCCCGGGCGGCCGATCTCTCAGAGGCACTCAGCGGCCGGAATCGCTCGACGTCAACCCCGGGCGGGATCACGGTGACCGGCAGTTGGCAGCGGGCCGCGCGCTCAGCCTCCGCCGTGGCGTACTCCCCCGCCGAGATGACGAGGCTCGCCCCTCGGAGCACCTTGGCGAGCATCGGCCGTGTCACCGGGAGGCGACCGGGCACGGTGACCTCTGCTCCATGCAGTACGACGGCATAGGGCAGGCCGAGTCGCGGGCCGATCATGCCGAGGGGCACCGCGGGGTCGAGAACGACGAGTTCGGACCCGGTGCGCTCGACGGACGTTCTCACCCTTGAGACCATCAACCGGTGCGGGAGCAGCACCGGCTCCCGCACTCGCTTCACCTCGAACGGCTGCTCCGCGTCGAAGGCCTCAGCATCTCGGTGTGGACTGGTCAGCACTGAGAACGACTCCGGCGGAAGCCGCCGCCACCATTCCCAGAGCAGCGACTGGATGCCCCCGACCTTCGGTGGGAAGTCGTTGGTGACGAGGAGATGTTTCATCTGGCGGGGCCTCCGAGCATCTCGACACGACCCCGTTCGGTAAGGCGCTCAAGCGACCACCGAGCGTGCTCTGCGAGCATCGCCTCGTCGCCCTCAGCTAGCCGCTCGAGGACCTCGACCACCGCTTCATCTCCGGGTGTCGCCGTGTTGCCGAGGACGATCACCGCGTTGCGACGGAGCCACGTCGGATCGCGGTCGGCGAGGTACCAACGTCCATGACGATCGAGCAGCGTCTCATCGTCGGAGGCGAGGAGTTCGAGGGCGTCCACATGAGACGGTCCGCTGGCGCCGACGGCAACCGCGGACCGTGGGCTGAGTCGGACGGTCGGCGGGCAGGCCTCCTGACAGTCGTCGCAGCCGTAGAGGCGATCCTCGAGAGCTTCGCGGTACTCGACCGGGAAGGTCCCGGGTTTCTGCATGAGCCAGGCCAGGCAGCGTCTGGCGTCGATCACCCCGGGCGCGACGATGGCCCCAGTAGGACATGCGGGTTCGCACCGTGAGCAGGTTCCACACCCGTCAGCGACTGGCTCGGAGCGGGGGTAGTCGGCGGTCGTGATGATCGATCCGAGGATGAAGAAGCTTCCCGCTCCGGAGATGAGCAGGTTCGCGTTGCGGCCGAACCAGCCGAGACCTCCGAGATATGCGGCTTCCCGGTCGACGAGCGAGTTGTCGTCAGCGAAGGCGACCGCCCGGTGCCCAGCGGCTCGGATCAGTCGCGCCTCGGCGCGGAGCGCTCGGCGAAGGTCCTCGTAGTGGTCGGCTCGCGCGTAGCGGGCCACCCGTGCCCAACCCGGTCGGACCGGTTCGGGCTCGACGCCGGCCGCGTAGGGCATCGCTGCGACGATGATCGAGCAGGCCCCATCCACCGCGCGCTGAGGGTCGGTGGAGCGCTCCGGATCGCGGTATGTGAACTCCATCGAGTCGGCCAACCCATCGGCGCGGCGTTCGTTGAGGGCCGATCGAGCGCGATCGAGCACCTCGGCTGGGGCCACACCGAGTGCGGTGATGCCCTGTTCTCGGAGGCGATCTCGGATCTCATCGAGGGTTGGAAGTGGAGCGTTGCGTCTCATGTCGACTTCAGCCGGTCGTGTGACCGCTCACCTGCCCCACAACAGGTCGGCGAAGACCGGGCTGTTGATCAAGTTGGCGCCAAGAGCGCGGGCATCCGATCTCACCGCTTGATCGTCCGTGACCACGACGACGGGGCGGGTGACCGGCACGCGACTGAGTTCCTCGCGGATCGTGTCGTCGGCGTCGACACCCTCTGGCGAGTAGAGGACTCGAACGTGTCGACGGCCACGAGCGTGGGCACCGACGATCGACGCCCCGTCGATCGCCACCACGATGTCCGCGCCGGTACGGGCGGCGAGCTGCTCACAGGCGCTCAGGAGGCGCTCGCGCTGCTCGGCGATCTCCAGGTGTCCAAGCCGACCGAGGGTGACGTTGTAGGCATCGACGATCACGGTCGCTCCACATCGCATTAGATGGTCAGCCGCGCGGTCGGGCAAACCGGTGTAGGCGCCGGGGATCTGGACGGGCTCGCGACGGTCGCCTTCTCGTGGCGCTGGGAGCATGGCGCGAAGCCCGGCCAGCAGGGTCTCAGCGCTTTTCACCATGCCGCTCAGATGCTCGATGTCGCTGAGAAGTTCCCGCCGCTCGTCGAGCACGCGGTCGCGCACCTCCTCAGCCTCCTGAGTGGCCGCATCGGCGATGCCGGCCTGATCGATGGCCCGCTCGAGTCGACCCTTGGTGGCGGCGTGTCGGTCGCGTTCGTGCCGGAGGTCCATCCGCGCGGCTTGGAGCGACTCGTCGAGGGCGGCGCTCTCGGCGCTGGACTTCTCGAGAGCTGCCTCGAGCTCGGAGACTCTCGCTCGGAGGTCGCTCACCTCGGTCCGCTCACGGGCGAGTGCCTCCTCAGCCCGAGCCGACTTCTGCTCGGCGGCGAGGCGCTTGCGAACCTCGCGACGTACCGCCGATGGATCGTCACCGAGGCCGGCGTCCGACGTGCCGGCCATTCCCCACCAATCGGGTGCTCCCGCCAGCCACGCACGACAGCGCTCGTCGAGCTGACCGGCATTTACGATCTCAGCGCAGCGCTTCCGCATGTCCTCAGCGGAGAGCGCCTCCACGATTCGCGTGATATGGCCGAGCCCGAGGCGGTCGCGACGAGGGGCATTCGTCACCGTGTCGACCACCGCGTCAGGACACCAGTCGAGCGGAGGCCCATCACGAGGCACGAGCAGTGGGACGAGCGCCTCGACCAGGGGACGGAGGTGCCGGGGATCATTGGGGGGAACCTCGCGTCTCGCCCCCGATCGAGCCATGTGACGATCGTACCGGCGCGCCCACGCACGGGATGGCTTGACACGAACAGATGTTCGTGTTCGACTAGGTGTGTGTATCGCCAGCGCAGCCTCGACGACTTAGGGCTGGCGCTCTCGGAGGTGACCTTCTGCGTCGTCGACCTCGAGACCACGGGCACCCGAGCCGACTCGGACGCGATCACCGAGATCGGAGCGGTCAAGGTGCGCGGAGGTGAGGTGCTCGGCACCTATCAGACCCTCGTCAACCCGGGTCGTCCCATCCCTCCGCAGATCACACTGATCACCGGACTGACCGACGCCGTGGTCGCCACCGCCCCTCGTATCGAATCCGTGCTTCCGAGCCTGGAGTCGTTCTGCGAGGGCTGCGTCGTCGTCGCGCACAACGCGCGGTTCGACGTCGGTTTCCTTCGGGCCGCCTTCGAGCGGGCAGGGCGCGAGGAGTTCCGCCCGCCAGTGCTCGACACGCTCGCCATCGCCCGACGACTACTGCGCGACGAGGTGCCGAACTTCCGTCTCGGAACCTTGGCTGAGCGGTTCGGCTTCGCGAACTCACCGAGCCATCGGGCCCTTGATGACGCTCGAGCCACAACGGATCTCCTTCACCTGCTCATCGAACGAGCCTCCGCGTGGGGGGTCACCGGAATCGACGACCTCATGCAACTTGGAACGATCGGCGGCCACCCCCAGGCAGCAAAGTTGCGTCTGACCACCGACCTCCCACGCTCCCCCGGCGTCTACCTGTTCCGCGACGCGATGGGAGACATCATCTATGTGGGAAAGGCGACCAACCTGCGTCAGCGGGTGAGGAGCTACTTCGGTGGCGACGACCGTCGAACCGTCGGCCCGATGCTGAGGCAACTCTCCACCATCGAGCATCTTCCGACCCCGGATCCCCTCACCGCCGAGATCCTCGAGCGTCGCCTCATCATCAGCGCGAGCCCGCGGTTCAACAGGGTCGGGCGTCATCCACGTCGACCAACGTGGATTCGTCTTGACACCAGTCAGGAGTGGCCACGGCTCTCGGTGGTTCGCGCTGACGATGGGCGATCACCGCATCTCGGCCCGGTCGGTTCGCACCGTCGCGCCGCCGCGGTGATCGAGGCCATCGAGTCGGTCGTGCCGATCCGCCGCTGCTCGGTGCGACTGCCGAGAGGCCACACCCCACGTCCAGAGGCCACGCCCTGCACAGCGCACCAGCTCGGGGTCGCCCCATGTCCGTGCGCCGGTTTCGCCGACCGCGCCGAGTATGACCTTGCGGTCGCGACCATCGTCGGCCTCTTCCAAGGTGAGACGACCGCTGTCGTGGAGGCGGCGACGACGCGCATGCGCGATCTCGCGCTCGGACAGCGGTTCGAGGAGGCCGCAGCCTGCCGCGATCGGCTGGCTGAGCTGCTCGGAGCCCTCGAACGCACCGCCCTCGTGCGCGCGGTGCTCGACGCTGGTGCTCTCACCGTGCGCGACGGCGATCTCGAGTTCCGCATCGAGCACGGGGTGCTCCATCACCCGGCGCTCGAGGGACACGACCCGGTCGACCCGATCGGTGAGGCCCTCATGCTCGGTCGACACCTCGAGCGAATCGCAGGCCGCGTGGATGTCGTCTCGTGCAGCGGCGAATGGCGCTTTCCTCTGCTCTTCGATACTGAAGTGCCTCGACTCGCCCTCGCTGTATAGAGCGCGTAACCGTTGAGCGGGTCTCCGCTCTAGGGGTCGACGCGCACACCCTCGCGGTCGACCGCGAGGCCAAGGACCTGATCAGCGGACGCTCCGGTCGCGTCCCGCACACCAGCGACGACCTGGTCGAGCTCGTCCGCCTTGACCCAACCAGCAACCGTCGGACCCGAGCCGGACAGCCACACACCATGCACACCGGGAACCGACTCCATCGCGGTCGCCGCTTGCGCCGATGCTGGCGCCGCCGCGAAGCGGATGTCTTGGTGGAGTCGATCGGCGACTGAGCGACGCAGTAGTCCAAGGTCTCCTGCTGCCACCGCGGTGATCAGCGTGGCGACCCGCGCCATGTTGAACACCGCGTCGGGTCGGTCGACGACGGTGGGAAGAGTGGCTCGGGAGCGATCGGTGGAGGTCGAGTCGGCAGCCGGAACCCAGACAACGACGCTCAGGCCAAGGTCGACCGGTGCTGGACTGACGAGGTCGCCGTCGGCGATCACCATGCCTCCGAACACCGAAGCCGCGACGTTGTCGGGATGGCCCTCGAGCTCCGCGGTGAGGCGGAGAACCTCGACTCGGGTGTCATGGTCGGCCGCTGCCGCCACCCCGTCGCGTTCCACATGGGCGAGCATGGCCCCGGCGACCCGAACCGCGCCGCTGTAGCCAAGACCGCGACCCATCGGGATGCCACCCACGCCCCACAGCAAGCCGCTGCCACCAGCGGCCCGGTGGGCGACCACCGCTGGATGGGACTCCTCCAACTCTCTGCCCGCCGCTGGCGCAGACCCAGTGCCAACGACGGTGCGTCGCGACAACGCGAGCCCGAGCACGTCGAATCCCGGCCCGAGGTTCGCTGACGAGGCCGGTGCGGAGACCGCAGTCATGAAACGCCCCTCAGATCTGCTCGGGCGAACTCACCCATTCGCGAGCTCGCTTGAGCGTCGCTTGAGACGTTCCAGGAGGTCCGTGGCTCGGCCGTCGTCGATCGCTGCCGCCGCGAGTTCGATTCCCTCGGCGAGCCCGTCGACAGCTCCACCCACGGTGAGCGCCGCTGCCGCGTTCAGCAGCACGATCTCTCGGTGGGGGCCGTGCTCACCACCGAGCACCCGGCGAACCACGTCGGCGTTGTGCTCAGGGTCGCCTCCGCGGAGGTCGTCATCAGTCACCCTCGCCAGGCCGAGCGCGACCGGATCCACGGTCAGGCGGCGCTGGACGCCGTCGCGCAGCTCGATCACCTCCGATGGGCCGGTGGTGCTCAGCTCGTCGAGACCGCCTCCATGGACCACCCAGGCATGGGTGGAGCCGTGGGTGGCGAGGGTCTCGACCATTCGGTCGGCGAAGCTCGGGTCGGCCACGCCGATCACCTGGCGACGCACACGGCCCGGATTCGCCATCGGTCCGAGCAAGTTGAAGACAGTCGGGATACCGATCTCGCGTCGGGCGGGAGCCGCGAATCGGAACGCCGGATGAAATCGAGGTGCGAAGCAGAATCCGAAACCCACATCGGCGACGCATGCGGCCACCTCGGCGGGCCCGAGTTCGACGGCCACGCCGAGGGCTTCGAGCACGTCAGCGGTTCCGCATTTCGATGAGGCGGCTCGGGCGCCGTGTTTGCAGACTGGAATGCCAGCGGCGGCGGTGACCAGGCCAGCCATCGTCGAGATGTTGATCGAGTGGGAGCGGTCGCCTCCGGTGCCGACGATGTCGACCGCGCGATCGAGGATGGCGTCGTCAAGTGGGACAACCTCGGCCTCGGACAGCACCGCGTCAAGGAGGCCAGACAGTTCCTCGGCCGTCTCCCCCTTCGACCGCAGCGCGACGACGAACCCGACGAGCTGCGCCGGGGTGGCGTTCCCGCTCAAGATCGTGGTCATCGCGTCGCGGGCTTGAGTCGCGGTGAGGTGTTGACGAGCGAGCAGGGCACCGATGAGCGCGGGCCAGCCGCCGTGTTCGGTGAGCGGGTCGGTTGATCCCATCGCGTGCAGGTTAGGGGTGTCGCCGCGTCGCGGCTCAGGCGCGTTAGGCGGTGCGGCGACGCTGACGCAGGAGGCGTCGACGTTCGCGCTCGGTGGCGCCGCCCCAAACACCGACCTTCTCCCGGTTGGCGAGGGCGTAGTCGAGGCAAGCGACGCGAACCGAGCAGTGCTCGCAGACCAACTTCGCCTCATCGGCTGTGTCGTCCTCATCGGGATAGAAGAGCGAGGCGTCGAGTCCTCGACACGCCCCCAACATCCGCCATTCCAGTTCGTGGTTCGCCAACGTGAAGCCCCCCTGGTCTCCTGCGAGATCCCGACAATAGAACGACTTTCGGCCCGATTCCAGAGGCGCGGACCCACGATCGCTCACAGCGATCACACAGTTGCTGTGATCGCCCAGAGCGACAGGGCGTTGGCTATTCGGAACTGCCGGAAGCGCCTCAGCCATTCGCCTCATCTGTGGCGAGCACCGCCAAAAGCGCCTGAGCAGGCTCAACCAGTCGACCGAGGCGCTCCTGGAACATCCGGTTGATGATGACGCTCGAGCCAAAGAGCGGAAGATCGTCAGGAACATCCGATGGCGCGACGAACGACTCCGCCGCATCGCGCGCCTCAGTAAGCGCGCCCGGCCCTTCCCCGAGCGATCCAGTTTCGATGTGGACCACTCGCACGCCCCTGCGTTCAAGGCGAGCCGCGAGCCGTTCGTCCTCCCCCGTCGCGCGCCCGCGAGGCGACCCGATGAGACCGATCGCGACCGGCAGCAAGGACGATGCGCGCGCACCGGCATCGGGCACCGTGACATCGAGGTGCTCGACCACACCGCGAACTCGCGCCGCGAGCCCATCAGCCGATGAGCCGAGAAGTCGCGGGTAGTCCGACCGGAGCACCTCGAGGCAACTCGGCTGCAACACGACGATGGGGCCGTCGGACTCAGACAGCACCTGCGAGTTCCGCTCGGCGAGCCGGAGGAACCGGTCGATCTGACCTGATTCGAGGAGCCCTCCCCCGCAACAGGTGACCCCGGCGAGAGCGCAAGCGGCACCGCCTCCCTCGAGCGCGCGCACTGACTCGCGTCCGACCTCCGGAGCGAACTGGTCAACCAGACAGGTCGGCACGATCACGACTGAATGCTGAGTTGCATCAGCCGACGCGCGCCGACGGCTGAACCAGCGGGCGAACGACTCGTCGGCGAGCACCGGAAGCGGCCGAGCACGGGTCAGGCCAAAGATGAGGGACAGGGCGCGCCGACCGACGCCACCAGCGCGCCCACGGAGCAGCCAGTTGACGGGGCGCCGAAGCCAACCGGTCAACCGCAGAGTTCGATCCGAAGCGAGCGCTCGCGCGACGAATCCAGCGCGCCACCCAACCCGACCCGATCGCTGGAGGGAGAACCGAAGCGCCTCGACAGCCGCGGGGAGATCGACCGCCGCGGTTCCGATCCCAGGGCGATGCGGGCACCCGTCACGACAGAGGTCGCAGTGGGAGCAGAGCGAGATGATCTGGTCCTGATCAAGTGGGGTGAGCAGACCCGCGTCGCTGCCCGGCCGTTCCTCGACGAGTTCGATCGTGGCAGGAAAGACGCCACACATCTCGACGCACTGTCGACAGTCGAGGCACACATCGAGGCAGCGAGCCAACTCGATTCGAGCCGAGTGCTCACCGAAGTCGGTGGTCGAGTTCGAGCCGCTCATCTCACGACGACCCTAGGCGGCCGGTGAATGCCCACCGAGTGAGTTGCGGTCACCCCTCGAGTCGATCGAGTACAGCGCGGAAGCGCTCGGCGTGCCGGGCCTCGGCGGCCCCGACCAGTTCGAACCACTCGGCGAGATCCTCGAAACCCTCAGCGCGCGCCGAGTCGGCGAAGCCCCGGTAGATCTCCTGCGCCTCACGCTGCTCGCTCAGCATCGCCGACCGAAGGTTGTCTCGACTCGACCCGATCGGCGCACCGGTTGCCGGGTCACCGGAGTCGGCGAGGAACTCGAGGTGTCCGATCGCGTGTCCGGTCTCCGACTCTGCGATCGACCGGAACAACTCCGCCACCTCCGGTAGGCCCTCGACATCGGCCTGCTGAGCGAACCACAGATAGCGGCGGTTCGACTGCGCCTCAAGGGAGAACGCGGCCCGGAGATTGTCGAGTGACCGAGAGCCTGCAAGGTCAGCCATCAGTCATGTATCCGAGCGATCGCAGCAGCATGAAAACGACGGAACCGGGCCGGGTCCCGCGGGATAAACCCGCGGAGACGACCCGACCCGGTTCGCGTCAGTCACTTCGGTTCGGTCACTTCAGGTCGAACCGGTCCAGGTTCATGACCTTGTCCCAGGCCTTCACGAAGTCGCGCACGAACTTCTCGCCGGAGTCCGACGATCCGTACACGTCCGAGATGGCGCGGAGCACCGAGTTCGAGCCGAACACGAGGTCGTTGCGGGTGCCGGTCCACTTCACCTCACCGCTCGCGCGGTCGCGTCCCTCGAACTCGTCATCGCCACCGGCCTTGGCCGACCAGACGGTGTTGAGATCGAGGAGGTTGGTGAAGAAGTCGTTGGACAGGACACCGACACGGTCGGTGAAGACACCGTGGGTGGAGCCGGCGCTGTTGGCGCCGAGCACCCGGAGTCCGCCGACGAGCACCGCCATCTCGGGAGCGCTCAAGGTGAGCAGCTGAGCCCGGTCGACGAGCAGGTGCTCGGCCTTGCGGTCGTGGCCCTTACCGATGAAGTTACGGAAGCCATCAGCCTTCGGCTCGAGGACCGCGAACGACTCAGTGTCGGTCATCTCTTGGCTCGCGTCGGTGCGACCCGGTGCGAACGGAACAACGATGTCGACCCCGGCGGCGCGAGCCGCCGACTCGACAGCCGCGCAGCCGCCCAGCACGACGAGGTCGGCCATGGAGATCTTCGTTCCCGCCGCCTCGAGCTCAGCCTTGATGCCCTCGAGCACCGACAGCACGCGACGGAGCTGATCGGGGTCGTTGACCTCCCACTCGACCTGCGGGGAGAGGCGGATACGACCGCCGTTGGCGCCGCCACGCTTATCGCTGTTGCGGTAGGTGGACGCAGCCGCCCAAGCAGTGCTGACCAACTCGCCGACGGTGAGCCCGGAGGCGACGAGGCGCTCCTTGATGGAGGCGATCTCCGCCTCGCCGACGAGCGCGTGGTCGACGGCGGGAACCGGGTCCTGCCAGATGAGGTCCTCGGCGGGCACCTCGGGGCCGAGGTAGCGGGCCTTCGGACCCATGTCGCGGTGCGTCAGCTTGAACCAAGCGCGAGCGAACGCGTCAGCGAACTCCTCCGGGTTCTCGTGGAAGCGGCGGGAGATCGGCTCGTAGACCGGGTCCATGCGCATGGCCATGTCGGCCGTCGTCATCATCGGAGCGTGACGGCGGGCGGGGTCATGGGCGTCGGGGACCAACTCGGCGGCTGCCGGGTCGGACGGCTTCCACTGCTGGGCGCCGGCCGGGCTCTTGGTGAGCTCCCACTCGTAGCCGAACAGCATGTCGAAGTAGCTGTTGTCCCACTGGGTCGGGGTGGGGGTCCATGCCCCCTCGATGCCGCTGGTGGTGGTATCGCCGCCGACACCGGTGCCGTGGGCGTTCTTCCAGCCGGTTCCCTGCTGCTCGATGGGTGCCCCCTCGGGCTCAGCGCCGACGAGGTCGGGCGAGCCGGCTCCGTGGGCCTTACCGAAGGTGTGTCCGCCGGCGGTGAGGGCGACGGTCTCCACGTCGTTCATCGCCATGCGACGGAAGGTCTCGCGGATGTCGCGGCCCGAGGCCACCGGGTCGGGGTTCCCGTTGGGGCCCTCGGGGTTCACGTAGATAAGACCCATCTGAACGGCGCCGAGCGGGTTGGCGAGCTCGCGGTCGCCGCTGTAGCGCTGGTCGGCGAGCCACTCGGTCTCGGGACCCCAGAAGATGTCGTCCTCGGGGGCGTAGATGTCCTCGCGACCACCGGCGAAGCCGAAGGTCTTGAAGCCCATCGATTCGAGGGCGACGTTTCCGGCCAGGATCATCAGGTCAGCCCACGAGATCTTGCGGCCGTACTTCTGCTTGATCGGCAGCAACAGCATGCGGGCCTTGTCGAGGTTGCCGTTGTCGGGCCAGCTGTTGAGCGGGGCGAAACGGTGGTTGCCGGTGCCCGCGCCGCCGCGGCCGTCCTCGATTCGGTAGGTGCCGGCGGAGTGCCAGGCCATGCGGATCATCAGACCGCCGTAGTGTCCGTAGTCGGCCGGCCACCAGTCCTTGGAGTCGGTCATCATCGCGCGAAGGTCATCCTTGACGGCTGCGAGATCGAGGGACTTGAACGCCTCGGCGTAGTCGAAGTCGTCGTCCATCGGGATCGATGCCGGATGGTTCTGGTGGAGGATCCCGAGGTTGAGCTGCTCCGGCCACCAGTGCTGGTTGGCCGCGGTCGTCGTCGGGGGGTTCGTTCCGTGGACCACGGGACACTTGTCTGTCATTGCTGCTCCTTGTTGGGGATTAGTGGAGATCTTGGGTGTTGCCCGTCGAGCCGTCTCCGGCGCGACCGGCGGCGCATTCCGCGCACAGACCGTCGAAGACGACGGTGGTGCGCTCGATGCGGAAGTCGTCGCCTCCATCGAACTCGAGGGCATTGAGGTTCGAGACGGCGACATCACGGGCGCTTCGACACACCGTGCACACCAGATGGTGGTGCTCCGAGGTATTCGGGTCGAAGCGAGTCGCGCCACCACCGAGGGTGTGGCTCGACAACTCTCCCATCGCGACCAGATCGTTCAGGGTCTGGTACACGGTCCGCAACGAGATGCCAGGCATCCGGGAGGAAGCTTCGGCGAACAACTCGTCCGCGGTGGGGTGGCGCTGGTTTCCGTCGAGCAGTTGGAAGATCAACTGACGTTGCGGGGTCAGCTTCAAACCGTTCGACCTGAAGGCCTCGGCGAGCTCGACGGGACTGCGCACGCCGTGAACGTAGGCGACGCATAAGCCAATCTGCAAGATGTGCAGACAAACTTTCCGTGAAAAGTGGACGAACAGGCGTGAGCCCGTCACCGCGGCCTACATTCCCCTCATGTCCGAGACACCAGCGCGACGTTGGGATATCGGGGCCCTCCGCGCGGGAGGCTCCGTGTCGCTCGTATTCGCTGTTCCGGCGGCGGTGATCGCGCGACTGGTTGCCGACTCCGCGGCACCGGGCGTCGTACCGGTGCTCTACCTCGTGTTCATCGGTGGTTTCGTTGTCGGTGGTGGTTGCGCGGCTTGGGTGCAGCGGGTCGGCATGCCCCTCATGCACGGCCTCGTGGCAGCCGGTGCCACCTACCTCCTCGCTCAGGCGGTGCTCGTGCTGGTTGAACTGCTCACCGGTGACGAGGTCAACTGGTTCAACATTGTGTTCCAGTTGACGGTCGTGCTCGGGGCCGGCCTGCTCGGCGGGTTTCTCGGTGGGCGGCTCCGAGCCAAGGGCCTTCTCCCGTCACACGAGCGCCACGGCCGATGATCCTCGTCATTGATATCGGCACCTCGAGCATCCGAGCGGCCGCAGTCGATGCCGGCCCCGGCGTCATCGTCGATGTCGTGCAGGCGGCCTTCCCGCCGGCGACTCCAGCACCGGGACTGGTCGAGTTCGACCCGTCGGAGCTCGCCTCGACCCTGCTGTCATGCGCCCGACAGGTCGTGTCGCGCCACGGCGCACCCGAGTCGGTCGCGATCACCGCGCAACGGGCGAGCACCGTGGTGTGGCATCGAGCGACTGGCGAACCCGTGGCGACCGGACTCGGTTGGCAGGATTTGCGAACGATCGGCGACTGCCTCGCCGCTCGAGCCGAGCACGGCATCGACATCGCGCCCAACCAGACCGCGACCAAAGCCGCCCACCTGATCTCGAGCAGTGGGGTCAGTCCCGATGAGGTGCTGATCGGCACGATCGACGCATGGGCCGCGTGGACGCTGAGCGCCGGCTCTGCGCACGTGACCGACCACACCAACGCGGCGGTTACCGGGTTGTACTCACTCACGGGCGATGGATGGGACGAGGCGGCCTGTCGAATTTTCGGTCTCGATCCTGAATCACTCCCGAGCATTCTCGACTCCTGTGGCGAGCTCGCACTCGCCGAGGCGATTCCCGGGTCACCACCGATCAGAGCCATCGTCGGCGATCAGCAAGCCTCGATGATCGGACAGTCGTGTGTGCGCCCGGGCATCGCCAAAATCACGTTCGGGACCGGGGGGATGCTCGACATGGTCGTCGGCGGCGACGCACCAGCTGAGGCTCGCCGAGCCGCGAACGGCTGTTTCCCGATCGTTGGTTGGGCGGAGCGGGGGGTGCTTGAGTGGGGTTTGGAGGCGGTCATGCTCGCTGCCGGTTCGAACGTCGACTGGCTCCGCGACGATCTCGGCCTGATCGCGACGAGCGCCGAGAGCCACGACCTCGCTTCGGGCTGCGAAGATTCCGCTGGAGTCGTCTTCGTGCCAGCCCCGCTCGGGCTCGGCACCCCGTCGTGGGATTACGGGGCGCGTGGCACGCTGCTCGGATTGACGAGGGGCAGCGAGAGAACCCATGTGGTTCGCGCGGTCCTGGAGGGCGTCGCGAACCGTGGCGCAGACTTGGTCGAGGCAGCGGAGGCCGACAGCGGGATCCGCATCACTTCACTTCGTGTCGACGGGGGGATGAGCCGCAACCCGACGTTCCTCCAAGCGCTCGCCGATACGACCGGTCGACCGGTGGAGGTCTCCCCTCAGGTGGAGGCGACCACGCTCGGCGCGGCCCGACTCGCAGCGGTCGCGGGCGGGGTCTGGCCCACGGTGCGCGACCTCGACGGTGAGTGGCAGCCCATCGAGGTGATCGAGTCGCGCCCGAGCTCGCTTCGCGATCGCTGGAGCGATGCGATCGAGCGGTCACGCGAGTGGATTCCCGGCCTCTCGGCCCTCGACTTCTAGAATGTGGAGCCGCACCGGCCGTCGGGCAGAATGAGCCCGCAGCCGACGCTCGACGACCACCGAAAGGACCTCCCCGTGAACGACGCCCCCAGGGGAATTGACAATCTGGACGAGGCCACTGAGACCGGAGCCCGCGACCGACGAACGATGCTCGTCGCCGGGTTGGCCGGAGCCGTAGCCGCGATCGCTGGCGCCTCGAAGGTCTCCGCCGCCGAGAACGACTTCACCGCCGCGGAGCTCGACGTCCTTCGCTTCGCTCAGCGTCTCGAGTTGACCGCGCGTGATCTCTACGACGCGGCGATGGCGGCCGGCGCGACCGGAGCAATTTGGGAGGCGATGAGCGAGCAGCACGAGGCCTACGCGCAGTCGATTGCCGGACTCACCGGCCTCTCGGCTGATAGCCGCAATGACGAGGTCTTCGATGCTCTCGTCGGGGCCTTCTCCTCATCCGATGCCGCCGAGGCTGCCTACGACCTCGAGTCCGCCGCAGCGGCCACGCACATCGAGGTGCTCGGTCTGCTGACCCACCGTCCGGCGTCGCAGCTGGTGGCGTCGATCATCTCGGCCGAGTCGCGGCACTGCGTGGTGCTCGCTGACCTCACCGGTCGCGGCACCGATCTGACCGCTCTCTTAGTCAACGACGCCCAGCCCATCCTCCCCGCCTGATTCGGAGACCGACGATGAACGACTCTCGAGTTGCACGACCTAATGGATTCGACCGCCGGACGCTCCTGCGAGCGGGAGGCGTGACACTTCTCGGTGGGGCGGTGCTGTCCGCCTGCGCCGCTGACTTCGGTGGCGACACAGCGCCGGGCCGGGTCGGGCTCGCTGATGAGGGCACGCCCCTTCCCGACGGCGTGGTCGACGATGTGGTGCTCATGCGCACCATGCAGTCCCTTGAGCACACGGTGGTCGCGGGCCTCTCGGCCATGGCCGACGCCGGGATGTTCTCCGCTGCTCAGGCGACCTATATCGAGCGGTTCATCTCCGACCATGTCGCCGCGGCCGGCGCTCTCGGAGAGATCATCGAAGCGGGCGGTGGCGAGCAGCACGCCTGCCCGAACGAGTGGGTCATGTCGCGTTACATCGAGCCGATCTTCGCCGCGGTCCAGGGCACCGACGACGAGGTGCGAGATGTACGAGCCGTGTCCCACGCGCTCGAGACGATGCTCGCCCACTCCTACCAGCACGTGGTCGGCCTGCTCGACGCCCCCACTCATCGCCGGGCGGCGATGGTGCAAGGCGCCGCCGCGAGTCGTCGCTCCGCGACCCTCGCTGTTCAGAGCACCGCTGCCCTCCACGGCTACCTCGGGCCGGACCTCGCGGGCTCGCCGGAGAACACCTCCGACGGGTTCCCGATCCCCTACGCGGTGCCATCCACCTTCGGGCGCGTCGATCAGATCGAAGTGGTCGTGGGCGCGGTCGACGACGACGGTTCGCGGTTCTCGACCCTGTTGCAGACGCCAGCGGAGAACACCTTCGTTTACGCCTACCAGTCCTGCTGACCCGTACACTCCGCAGCGACGGGGAGTCGTTCGGGTGACCGCGGCGTGGCTTGACTGCGTCGAGGAAAGTCGGGACTCCACAGGGCAGGATGCTGGCGAGAGCCAGGTCGGGGCGACCTGACGGACAGTGCAACAGAGAGAGACCGCCGATGGCTCGGGCGACCGGGCACAGGTGAGGGTGAAACGGTGCGGTAAGAGCGCACCAGCGCAGGGAGTGATCGCTGCGGCTCGGCAAACCCCATCCGGAGCAAGGCCATGCAGGGAGGGGATCGCCCGTCCGCCTTCGGGAACTCCCGGGTAGGCCGCATAGATGGATGGTCACCGGTGCTTCGGCACCACAGAATCCCGCTTATAGACCGACTCCCCGTCACCACCCGACGCCTGCGGCGAGGTGATTTTTTACAGCGCTGGAGCAGCCATGGCGTTGCCTCGACGCTCAAGTAGCCGCTCTGCGACACGAGCGCTCTTGTCGAGTCGAGTCATCAGTGCCTCACGAGCCTTGTTACCAGCATCACTCAAGCCCGACATCTTGTCGACTGCCCATTGATGTAGGACGACCGGCACGAGAATCTGCTTGTGGTGGACCGCGAGGTCGTAGATCCCTGCCGAAGCGATGCGGCGGGCATGAGCGGCGAAGTCTCGAATACCGAAGCCAGGCATCTCGAATCCGGACACCTGTCGTAGGACCGCTGACATCATCTGGTCTGGCGCAACTTTGAACGCCGCTGCCGCGAGGTCTCGGTAAAACAGGTGGTGAAGGTTCTCGTCGGCGGCAACCCGTGACATCACTTCCTGCCCGACTGGGTCACCGATCATTGCTCCGGTGGAACGGTGCGCGATTCGCGTGGCGAGTTCCTGCAATGAGAGATACACGAGTGCATCACATACCGATGGCGGCTCAGGGATCTTCCCCGAGCTGACCTGAGCCATCCGGTCACGTTCGAGAGCGACAGGGTCCACCGCGCGGGTGGTCATGAGGTAACCGTAAATCGCCATTGAGTGGCGACCCTCCTCCGCCGTCCATCGGCGCACCCATTCACCCCAGGCACCATCGCTGCCAAGCGTGCTTTCAACGGTTCTGAAGTAGTAGGGAAGGTTGTCCTCGGTGAGAAGGTTGACAATGAGCGATGAACGCACAGCGTCATTGATGACTGCCCCGCCGAGATCGGCGTCGGTGTCCTGCCAGTCACCCTCTCGGCGTTCACGACCGCGCTCATACGGAACGTATTCGTGCGGGAACCACTCTTTTGACCGCTCGAGGTGGCGTTCAAGGAGTCGCTCGACATCTGAGTCGAGTTCTCTCAGCATCCCTCGTTCTTCGATCACGGCCTCACCGTAGGCGGTCAGGGGCGTCGCCGGTTACCCCACCGCCGTGTGGCATGCCGCACGATCATGACGGTGCATGACCGAACGTCGATCGCGCGTTCATCAGTGGCCGCCACGCTTCGATGACGGCGCCCTTGCGCCAGCCGAGTGCGAAGAATTCGAACGACACTGCCCACTCCCCCACTCGAGCACCCTCACTAGGGTCGAACCATGCGTCGGGGGCACCTCATTGGCTGGCTGTTGTTTCTCGCCTCCGCGATGGTTTACCTCGCGGCGGGCATCCGAACCGGTGATTGGTTGGTGATCATCGGCAGCGTCATCTGGGCCGTCGCGTGCCTCGTCTTCCTCGCCACCGATGGAGCATTTCGTCGCTCTCGGCACGCCACCTCGCGTCACGAGTAGGGTCGAAGCGATGCATCGTGTCTCGATTACCTACTGCGTCCCTTGAGACTATTCGGATCGCGCCGTGGGCGCGGCGAGGGACATCATGCACGACTACCAGCACGTCATCGCCGAATTGACGCTGGTGACCGGCTCAGCCGGGGTGTTCGACGTAGTGGTCGACGGCGAGGTGATTTACTCCAAGCACTCGACGGGTCGACACGCTGAACCCGGGGAGGTGCTGGCGCTCTTTCGCGACTACCTCGGTCGCGAGGTGCCGATCTACGAGCGCTGACCCGTCAGCCGGGCTCTTCGTTGAAGGTGACCAGCACCGGATTCGCGCCAGATAGGTCGATCCGGGAGATCGCGGCCTGACCCAGTCGCATGCGGTGCACGATCGACGTGGGCGCGCCCATCGACCAAGCGACCGCGGACTTGATCGGCGAGACGTGGCTGACGACGATGACGTCAGCGTCAGCCGCCGCCTCGCGAAGCCGGCGGCAGGCGCCATGGACCCGGCGGTCAAGTTGTGAGAACGACTCCCCACCCACTGGCGCGAACTCGGGATCCTCGCGCCACGAGACCCACACCGATGCGTCGACCTCGGTGATCGACGTCCCCTCGAGCTCTCCGTAGTCGAGTTCGATCCAGTTGTCGTCAACCTCCGCGGTCATGCCGTGACGTTCGGCGATTGCTGCGGCGGTCGCCCGCGCACGAGCAAGCGGACTGGTCAGTATCCGTGTCGCTGAGATCGCCGAAAGTCGATCCGCGAGCGCCATCGCCTGCTGCTCCCCCACCTCGTCGAGCGGCGCGTCGGTCCGCCCCTGGAGGCGCCCGCCGGCGTTCAACGCGGTCCGGGCGTGACGGACGAGGATCAACACGTCATCGAACCGAGAGATCGAGTACGCCCCGCGAGATGAACTCTCGGCGCCGCTCCACATCGTCGAGTCGGGCTCTTCTGAGCAGCGCGACCAACAGGAGAAAGCCGAGCAGTTCAAGCGGCAAGTTCCAGAGGCCTCGAGACGCGACCGGCGATGTGATGTCGGCGATCGAGCCACCAAGCGCCGGCCACCAGAAACGCTGCCCCTCCGTCCACGATCCCGTGAACACCAGATGGAGGAACATTCCAATCGGCAGGCCGAGCAAGGTGCGTCGAATCGGCTTACGGCCCGTGGTCACAGCCATCAGGACGGCGAGCACGACGACCGGCGTGGCCATCGACAACAACACCGCCGAAGCGTCGCCGACGAGCCCGCCCAGCACGGGAACGATCGCACCGACGATGAGGAGCCGGTGATCGAAGGCGAGGTCTCTGAACACCAGATGCACCGAGAGCACCGCCGTGGCGACGAACCAGAAGAGCATCAGCGCACCAGCATCCGCCCACATTGCGGGCAGTCGGGGAACTCGTCGTCACCGGCCCGGCGGACCTCGTCAACCTCGGCGGCCGACAGATCGAGGTGGCAACCCTCGCATCGCGAGCCCGTAAGTCGTGCGGCGGCGACGCCGATCTTCGAGCGGATTCGGTCGTAGCGAGCGAGCAGGCCATCGGCGAGCAGCGCCCGGGTATCGGACCGCCGTCGCTCGAGCTCGTCGAGCTCGGCCTCGATGGCGGCTTCGGCGATCTGGAGTCGCTCATCGGCTGAACGCGCGGCCTCTCGGATCGACTCCTCAGCGCTGAGGTGCCCCACGAGTTCGGCTTCAGCATCACCCTGTTCGGTGAGGGCGACGAGACCCTGCTCATCGGACTCAGCCCGCTTGGTGGCGAGCGTCTCGAGCTCGTGTTGGAGGGCCTCCGCCTCACGGGGAGCGATCACCGTTCGCATCTGGGCGTTGAGGCGAGCGGTCTCAGCGTCGATGCGCTGACCTTCGGCCTCGGCCCGTTCGACGATCTCGGCGTTCTCGGCGATGCGTGCGAGCAGCGCCTGGCGTGTCGACTCCCACTTGGTGACCTGAGCCGTCGCCTCCACGAGTCGGTCGCGTTCGTCGAGATGCTCGCGTCGGTGCCGGAGTTGATCGGCACCGGTGTCGATCCGTTGGAGCTCGAGCAGAGCCTCGGCGGCACTCATCAGCGATCAGGATCCCTCAGGCGGAGCACAGGCCTCAACATAGGCGTCGAGGGGCACCGAGGGCAGAGGCGCGTAGGGGTCGAGCACCTCCGGCGGGATCGTGGTCGCGGTGGTCACCGGTTCAAGGATCGGGATCGGCGCGTTCGGATCTACTCCGTCGATGGGTGCCTCGACCACCGGGGGAACGGTCTCGACCGGCAGACCGGTATCGGGGTCGATGACCGGGGGCAGGGTGGTCGGCGGGACCGGTTGCTGGTAGCCGACGACGATCTGCGCGCATTCGGTCCCCGGCAGGTACAGCCGAGCCGGTGCTCGAAGAGCAGGAGGAGGGGTGCTCCAGTCGGAGACGGGCACACCCCGGTGGGCCTCGGTCATATAGGCCCCCCAGATCTTCGCGGGAAAGGTGCCACCTTGGACTCGCGGGACGCCCTGCTCGACGAACTCGGGAATCGAGACCATCGCGGTGTATCGGTCGGGATCGCGCACCATGACCGCGGTGACGAGATTGGTAGTCCCGCCCACGAACCACGCCGTGTAGTTGTTCTGCTGAGTCCCCGTCTTTCCGGCAGCGGGCCGCTGAGCCGCGAACTCGGACAACTCCCGTCGAGCGGTACCGAGTGTGAGGGTGTCCTTCATGATGTCGATCGCGGTCAATGCCACACCGGGATCGAGCACCCGCGACGGCTCACCACGATGCGTGAAGAGCCGCCGTCCGCTCGAGTCCTCAATTCGCTCCACGTAGTAGGGCTCGAGGTGCTCTCCGGCGTTGGCGAGCGTCTGCATACCGGCAGCCATGTCGAGGGTGCTCATCTCGTTCGCACCGGTCGCGAAGCTCGCGAAGGGTTCAATCGGCAGTCGGACCTCAGCCGGAAGCTCGCGGTCGAGGTAGATCGATCCAGCCATGCGATAGACGGTGTCGACGACTCGGTTGAGCCCGACGATCTGGGACAGTCGGGCGAAGGCGCAGTTGATCGACCGGTACGTGTGCTCTCGAAGGGTCGCGATTCCTCCGTCGACCCCACCGGTGATCTCGAAGACCGGTTCGATGTTGTTGCCGACATTGGGAAGCGAGCACGGCCGGGTGCCGTCAATGACATCCTCAGGGATCGCGCCAGCCTGGAGGGCCGCAGCGAGAATGAAGATCTTGATGCTCGATCCGGTTTGACTCGGCGCGAGGGCCAGATTCACCTCGTTCTGGCCAGGCACGAAACCGCGGCCGCCGACCATCGCGCGGATCGCGCCCGTCGAGGTGTCGAGCGAGGTGAGCGCGGCGTCGAACCCCTCGACGGTGTCGGGGAGCAGATCGCGCGCTTCCTCTGCCGCCGCCTGCAACACGGGGTCGAGGGTGGTGTAAATGCGCAGGCCTCCCCGATACAGGGCCGTGTAGCGATCCTCGTAAGTCTCACCGAGCAGGTCGGAGCCGTTCAACAGATACTCGCGTAACGCCTCGGTGTAGTAGGTGCGATCGACCTCGCGGGTCGGGATGCGCTTGACGCGCTCCGGGATGACGAACTCGGCTTCGATCGTTTCCGCCTCGGATTCGGTGAGGAACTCGTCCTCCACGAGTCGAGAGAGCACCTGGCGGAACCGAGCACGACTGCGCTCGGGTCGGTTGATCGGGTCGTAACTCGATGGGGCTCTCACCAGTCCCGCGAGGAACGCCGCCTCGATGAAGTCCAACTCGGGCACCGACTTGCCGAAGTACGTCTCCGCGGCGGCGGCGATGCCGTAGGAGTTGTTGCCGAAGAAGACCGTGTTTAGGTAGCGCTCCATGATCTCGGTCTTCGAGATCTCTTTCTCGAGGCGCACGGCGTAGGCAATCTGCAGGATCTTGTAGCGGCTGTCCCGCTCGAAACCTGCCATGAAGTCGTTTTTGACGACCTGCATGGTGATGGTGGAGGCGCCTTGGACCGGACCCTCGGAGGCGAAGTTCGAGAGGGTGGCGCGAACCAGGCTTCGCACGTTCACGCCGTGGTGCACCCAGAACTCGTTGTCCTCCACCGCGACGAAGGCGTCGATGACGTGTCCGGGGACCTCAGCGAGGGTGACCGGCTGGGAGTTCTCGAGTTCGTAGACCGCGATCTCGTTACCGGCTCGGTCGTAGACGTAACTGCGCTGGGAGAGCGGAATGAAGTCGGGCAACTCCACCGGGGTCTCTCGATGAGCGTTGGCGACCCGCCAGATCTGAGGGGCGATCGCCGCGACGACACCGGTGATGAGTAGTGAGGCGGCGCCGATCACGAGGCCGAGGCGCAGAATCCAACTCATGCGGCCCACGGATCGAGCGTACCGATGGACGACTACGGTGTCCGTTCATGCCCGACTCCCCCCGTCCCTTCCGTTTCGGCATCCAGGCGTCCTCCGCACCCGACCGGAGCGCCTGGGTGGGGGCGGCTCGTCGCTACGAGGAACTCGGTTATGCGGCGCTCACCATGCCCGATCACTTCGACAGCCAACTCGCCCCGATTCCCGCTCTGCAGGCGGTGGCGGACGCCACGACGACGCTACGAGTCGGGGCCCTCGTCCACGACAACGACTACAAGCACCCACTGGTGCTCGCGAAGGAACTCGCGACGATGGACGTGCTCTCCGACGGCCGACTCGAGATCGGCCTCGGCGCCGGTTGGATGGCCGTCGACTACGAGCGGTCAGGCATCCCCTACGACCCACCTGGAGTGCGGGTCAGCCGCTTCATCGAGGGTCTCGAGGTGATCCGAGGCTGCCTCGCCGATGGGCCGTTCTCGTTCTCCGGGGAGCACTACACGATCACCGATTACGACGGTTTGCCAAAACCGGTGCAGCGACCGTGCCCGCCGATCCTCATCGGGGGTGGGGGTCCGCGCGTGCTGAAGTTCGCCGCTCGGCACGCCGACATCGTCGGCATCAACGCGACGCTCACCTCGGGCGCCGTCGACGGCTCAACCTTCGACTCGATGTCAGCCGAGGCGGTCGACGCGAAGCACCAAATCGTGGTGGAGGCGGCCGGTGAGCGAATGGCGCAGATCGAGATGAACGTTCGCGCGTTCCTTGTCCAGGTCACCGATGACGTGTCCGGCGCGATCGACGGCATCGCCGCCTTCACGGGCGCCTCAAGCGACATGATCGCCGAATCTCCGTTCGCGCTGATCGGCCCGCCGTCGAAGCTTGTCGAGGATCTTCTCGCCCGTCGAGAACGCTGGGGCTTCTCTTATGTCATCGTTGGCCCCGACGAGGCAGAGGCCTTCGCCCCGGTCGTCGCCGAGTTGAGCGGACGCTGATCAGCCGAAGCGGCGTTCCTTCTCAATGACGACGATGCCGTTGTCGCTGACCGTGTAACGCTCGGCGTCAGCAGCGCGGTCGAGTCCGATTCTCTCGAAGTTCGGGATGACCACGTTCTTGTCGACGATGCACCGGTTGAGCCGGGCGCCGGCGCCGATGTGTACGCCCTCCATGATGATGGAGTCGGTGACGTGAGCGTCGTGGTCGATGAACACGCGAGGCGAGATGATCGAACGCTCGACATGCGAGCCCGACACGATCGAGCCCTGGCTGAGCAGGCTGCCGTCGACGAAGGCGGGCTCGCCACCAACACCCCGCGAGACCTTCGCTGGTGGTAGCGCCTTGCGGTAGGTGTAGACGGGCCAGCGTTCGTTGTACAGGTTGAACAACGGCACAGGAGCGATCAAATCCATGTTGGCTTCGTAGAAGGCGTCGATGGTTCCTACGTCACGCCAGTAGCCGTTCTCTCGCTCGTCCTGACCGGGGATGACGTTGGTGGAGAAGTCGTAGACCTGGGCGACACCCTGACGGGTGAGGGCGGGGATGACGTCACCGCCCATGTCGAAGAGCGGCTCTTCCTCGTTCGGGGTGACGATGTCGATCAGGGTCTGGGTGTCGAAGACGTAATTGCCCATGCTCGCGAGACAGCGGGTGTCGTCGCCGGGCATCGTCGGAGGATTCGCCGACTTCTCGTGGAAGGCGATGATGCGCCCGTCGTGATCGGCTTCGATCACACCGAACTGGGAGGCCTCAGAACGTGGCACCGGGATCGCGGCGACGGTCACACCAGCCCCGCGCGACCGGTGTTGCTCGACCATCTGGCGCGGGTCCATCCGATAGATGTGGTCGGCACCGAACACGGCGACGATGTCGGGTCGCTCGTCGTAGATGAGGTTGAGGTTCTGATACACCGCGTCGGCCGAACCCCGGAACCACTGGGGCCCACGGCGCATCTGGGCGGGTACCGGCGTCACGTAGTTGTCGAGAAGCGTCGAGAACCGCCAGGTCTGAGAGATATGCCGGTCGAGGCTGTGGCTCTTGTACTGGGTGAGCACGACAATCTTCAGGTAGCCGGCGTTCGCGAAGTTCGACAGCGCGAAGTCGATGATGCGATAGGTGCCGCCAAAGGGAACCGCCGGCTTCGCCCGGTCGTTGGTGAGCGGCAGGAGGCGTTTGCCCTCGCCGCCGGCGAGCACCATCACCAGGACCTTCGGGTCGAGAGCCATCGGCGTTGAGCGTACCGCTCGGCGTCACCCAGTTCGGGTTGGCCTAGTGGCCGCGAGAAAGCTGCCGGTAGATCTCGACGTACTCGCGAGCTGGGCCGTCCCACGACCAGTCGACCGACATGACACGACGGCGAAGGGTGGAGAGCCGTCGCCGATCCGAGCATCGACGGGCAGCGCGATGCAACGCGGAGATGATGGGTCCGACCTCGGCCCCATCGGCGACGAAACCGCGACCCGCTCGCGGATGGGCGTCGACATCGGGCACGGTGTCGACGAGACCGCCGACGCCGGTCACCACCGGAATCGAGCCGTACCGCATCGCCTGCATTTGGGTGAGCCCACAGGGCTCGAAGCGGCTCGGCATCACGAAAAGGTCGGAGCCGGCGAACATGAGGTGGGCCAGTTGCTCGTCGTAGCCCTCGATGAAGGCGAATCGCTCCGGGTAGGCGATGGAGAGCGCCCCGAGTCGGTCGGCGAGATCGCGCTCCCCCGAGCCAAGAACGGCGAGACGCATCGGGAACTCGTCGAGGAGCGGCACAACCGGTTCGAGGAGGTCGATGCCCTTCTGATCGGTGAGCCGAGTCACGGCAACCGCGAGCAGTTGACCATCGTCGGCGAACCCGAGTCGCTCAGTGAGGGCCGCGCGGGACTGGTCCCTTGACTCTGGGTCATCGACCGAGAACGGAGCCGGGAGGGCCGGGTCCGATGCCGGATCCCAGAGCGAGGTGTCGATCCCATTGAGGATCCCCGACACGGCCCCTCCCCGATCGCGAAGCGGGCCATCGAGGCCGAACCCTCCGTCGACGCTCAAGATCTCCGATGCGTGGTGTGGCGAGACGGCGACGACGCGGTCGGCGAGAGCGATCGCTCCCGTCAGCGGGTTCATCCCTCCCCACCACTCATAGTGATGACCGCGAGGGCCGATCACCTCGAGCCACTCCGACCCCGTCGCCCCCTGATGAGCGAGGTTGTGGAGCGAGAGCACCGAGGGAACTCCGGGGGCAATCGCGGCCAGCGCGGTCGCCGTATGCCAGTCGTTCAGATGGGCGACATCGGGGCGGGTCGACTCGACGAACGCCGCGACGGCGCGCGCGAATCGAAGGAATCTCTCGGTGTTATCCAGCCAACCCCGCCCGTCGGGTTGTAGGTACGGGTGACTTCGAGCGATACCAGGCACCTCAACCAAATGAACACGACCGGCGATGGGATGTTCTCCGACACGGATCGAACCCGGTCCCGCCCAGTCCGGGAGCACGAGGGGGATTCGCTCCGCATCGGCGAGTTCCACACCGCCGTAGTCCGGCAGGAGGACATCAACCTCAACTCCCGCGCGACGGAGCGCCCCGACCAGCCCACTTGCCGCGGCGGCGAGGCCGCCGACCGTGGCCAATGGCGCGAGCTCGGCGGTCGCGAAGGTGATGCGCACCTCCACATTGTGGTGGATCGTCGACCCGAGCGCACCTGAGCAGTCGTCCGATCCGCCCCGATCCGACGCACAATGGGGGGACATGACCGACATCGACTCCGGAGACAACATCCGCCTCCTTGGCCGAATTCTCGGCGAGGTGATCGCCGAGCAGGCCGGCGAGGCCGTGTTCGATCTCATCGAACGGGTACGGCGCACTGCGGTGGAGTCGCGACGCCAAGGGCACTCCCCGATCTCCGATCTCGGCGCCGACCTCGACGGGGCGGAAATCGACGACATCTTGCACGTCGTCCGAGCCTTCGGGTGGCTGGCCCTGCTCGCCAACACCGCTGAGGATCTCCACCTCGAGCATCGACGTCGCGAGCACCTCGACGCCGGAGAGACCGACCGTCCCGGCGGTGTCGCCGCGACAATGAGTGCGCTCCTCGACAGCGGCGTCGATCCAACCGATGTCTTCGAGGCCCTCGGTCGACTTCACGTGTCCCCGGTGCTCACCGCCCATCCGACCGAGGTACGACGCCAGACCATCCTCGATGTCGTCGAGCGAATCTCAGGCCACCTCGAGCATCGGAGGCTCGTCGCCTCCTCGGTATCAGCCACCGCCGAGGTCGACGCCGCGATGCGCGACGAGGTGCTCACCCTCTGGCAGACGGCGATCCTGCGCCTCTCGAAGTTGCGGGTCAACGACGAGGTCAACGAAGCGCTCCGCTACTACGCGTCGAGTCTCTTCATCGTTGTGCCACAACTCCAGGCGGAGGTTGAGCGCCTCGCTGAGGAACGACTTGGCGCCAAGATCGACGGCACCGGCCTCATCCAAATGGGGTCGTGGATCGGAGGGGACCGTGACGGCAACCCCTTCGTCACCTCTGAGGTCCTTGAGCACGCGGTCACGGCGAACGCGACAGCAGCGGCCCGCCACCATCTGCTCGGGCTCATCGATCTCTCGCGCAGCCTCTCGATGTCGGCGCGCCTCGTGACCCCAACCGCCGAGCTGCTCGCTCTCGCCGACGCCTCGGGTGACGACTCGGTCTTCCGAGCCGACGAGCCCTACCGGAGGGCGCTCCGAGGCATCCACGCCCGCCTCTGGGCGACCTTCGACCAGGTCCTCGACGCGGTTCCGGGGCCCGAGCCGAGAGCACCGCTCTCCCCCTACGGATCGATCGTGGACTGCGTCGATGATCTCCGCGCGGTTGAGCGTTCCCTCGCGTCGCACGGCGCCGGGGATCTCGCCCGACATCGGGTTGCTCCGCTCCGACGAGCGATCGCCACCTTCGGAACACATCTCTGCCGCCTTGATCTCCGTCAGAACTCGGCTGTGCATGAACAGGTCATCGCCGATCTCACCCGATCATTAGGGCTCGACTATCGATCCGCGGCCGAGGCTGACCGAGTCGCAATCCTCATCGATCTCATGGAGGGCCGAGCGACACTCGGGGACGCTTCCGAGCCCGCGGTGCTCTCGGAGTTGGCGGTGCTCGATACAGCGGCCCGCGCTCAGAAACGCCATGGGAGCGAGGTGCTCGGTCAACTGATCATCTCGAAGGCCGAGTCGGTGAGCGATGTCCTCGAAGTCGCGGTTCTCGCCGATCACGCGGGTCTCGACCCGCTCGACGTCGCCCCCCTGTTCGAGACGATCGACGACCTGCGGTCTGGCCCCGAGGTCATCGATCGCTTGCTCTCCCTCCCCGCCTACCGAAGCCGCGTGGCGGCTCTCGGGGACGTTCAGGAGGTGATGATCGGCTACTCCGACTCGAATAAGGACGGCGGCTACCTCATGTCGCAGTGGTCGCTCCACGGCGCGCAGCGGCGCCTCGTCGGTGTGGCCACCCGCCACGGTGTGCACTTACGCCTCTTCCACGGCCGAGGGGGAACGGTCGGGCGCGGCGGTGGACCGGCCCACGAGGCGATCCTCGCGCAGCCCGTCGGAACGGTGAACGGCGATATCCGAGTGACCGAGCAGGGCGAGATGGTCGCTGCGAAGTACTCACGGCCGGTGACCGCTGCGCGCAACCTCGAAACCCTTGTGTCGGCGACATTGACCGCGACCCTGAGATCCGGCGACGATGACGACCCGGTCGTTGAGAGCGATCTCATGGACCTCCTCGCTGACGCCTCCCATCGCGCCTACCGGTCGCTCGTTCACGACGACCCCGACTTCGCCAGCTTCTTCCGAGCGGTCACCCCGGTGAGTGAGATCTCCCGACTCAACGTCGGAAGCCGCCCGGCCTCCCGATCCGCTTCGGACCGCATCGACGACCTCCGCGCGATCCCCTGGGTGTTCGCTTGGAGCCAATGCCGACTGTCTCTTCCTGGATGGTTCGGACTCGGCGCTGCGCTCGAGACCGCGGAGGCCGCCGGCCGCCTCGACGAGGTGGCTCGACTGAATCGCGACTCGCGCTTCACCAGAACCGCACTATCGAACGCGGCGATGGTGCTGGCCAAGGTCGACCTCGGGATCGCCGAACGCTACGTGGACCGTCTCGCGGTCGACCGGGCCTCCGCGGAGCGGCTCTTCGCCGTGATCAGCGAGGAGCACTCATCGACGCTCCGCCTCTTGAGCGAGGTCACCGGTGCCGAGGATCTCCTCGGCGATAACCCCGTGCTCGCCCGCAGCATCACGAACCGGTTCCCCTATCTCGACCCGCTCCACGTCCTTCAGGTCGATCTCTTGCAGCGCCTGCGGGCGGGCGACGACGGAGAACTCGTGCAGCGCGGTATCCAACTGACCCTGAACGCAATCGCGACCGGCCTGCGCAACAGCGGCTGAATGGGGTCGAAAACGACGAACTCCCGGCTCGCTCAGCGAGGCGGGAGTCGGCGCGTGCTATCGGGAGGACCCGAATCGAACGGGGTCTGTGGAATCAGACGACTTTGACGTTGATGGCTTCAGGACCCTTGCGTCCCTCGCCAACCTCGAACTCAACCTGCTGACCATCGAGCAGGGTGCGTCGGCCGGAGCCTTCGATGTTCGAGAAGTGGACGAACAGGTCGTCCTCGCCGTCGCGGCTGATGAATCCGAAGCCCTTCTGATCATTGAAGAACTTCACGGTGCCACTGGCCATGTGGGGTACTCCCTTACTTGTTGCATGCGTCCGACCAAGAGGTCCGACGTCCCCGCGGATGCTAACGGGCCCCGCCGACGAACACTCCGGCTCAGCCCTTTGTCGCTCCGAGCGTGAGGCCGGACACGAACTGTCGGCGAAGGATGAAGAACACGACGAGGGTCGGCAGGGCAGCGATCATGGCACCCGCGGCGAGCAGGTTGTAATCGGTGACGAACTCCCCCTGCAATCGGCCGAGCGCCGAGGTAATCGGCCGCTTCGAGTCGTTCGACATGAGCACGAGCGCCCAGAAGAAATCGTTGTAGATCCAGGTGGTCATGAGCACCGCCAACGAAGCAAGCGGGGGTCGCAGCAGCGGGAGCATGACATTCCAGTAGTGGCGGAAGACCGAAGCACCATCGACCTTCGCCGCCTCGGAGATCTCCTTCGGGATTGTCTTCATGTAGCTCGACAGCACGAACGTGGCGAAGCCCATCTGGAAGGCGACGTGGATGAGCACCACTCCCCACTGAGAGTCGTAGAACAAGCGCCGATTGCCGAGCCAGTCTCCGACGGTGAGGTACGCCTTGAACACGGGAATGAAGACGAGCTGTGGTGGCAGCAGGTTGCCGGCGGTGAACAGCAGCAGCATCGACACGTTCCACCGGAAGGAGTACCTCGAGACGACGAAGGCGGTCACCGACCCGAAGAGCAACGTGAGGAACACGGCCGGTGCCGTGATGATCAACGAGTTCCACAGGTAGGTCGGCAGATCCATGCGCTGGATGGCGGTGCTGTAGTTGTCAAGTCCGATGCTCTCCGGCACCGAGAACACACCATTCGCGCGAATCTCGCTGTAGGGACGCAGCGAACTCCACAGGGTCCAGACGATCGGGAAGATCCACACCAGAGCGAAGATGCCGATGAAGATCGAGATGAAGCGGTCCTTCACCCGCTGACGTCCCCGGTACCGACGGGAGATCGTGGCCGTCATGAGACGTCCTGCCGGAACTGTTGTCGCAGGTACGCGATGATCGGACCAATTGAGAGCACGAAGAGGATGACCGCGTAGGCCGCACCCTTCATTGACGCGCCCTCCCCGGCGATGTTCTGGAAGACGAGGATGCCGAGGATCGGCAGACCCGCGCTCGTCCCGTAGATCACGTAGACCATGTCGAAGGCTCGGAGCGACTCGATCATCGTGATGACGACGATGATGATGTTGACCGGCCGCATCGTCGGAAGTACCACCTTGCGGAAGGTCTCCCATTCAGTGGCGCCATCGATGGCGGCGGCCTCACGAAGGGCCGGGTCGACGGCCTTCAACCCAGCGAGATAGAGCAACATGATGTAGCCGATGTGCCGCCACGAGGCCATCACCATGATGACGTAGATGTTGATGTCGTAGTTGCCGAAGAACGACACGGCGTTGTCGATGTCACGCCCGAGCAACCCGTTCACGAAACCATCGGGCCGGAGCATGAAGTTCCAGATGATGCCGGTAACGGCGAGGGACAGGACGACGGGGATGTAATACGCCGACTGGTAGAAGCGATGCCCACGGATCTCTCGGTCGATCTGATAGGCGAGCAACACGCCGAGGGGCGTGGCGATGAGGAAGAACCACCCCAGCCAGATCGCGTTGTTTCGCAACGCGTCGTAAAAGGCCGGCGTCGAGAAGAAGATGTTGTCGTAGTTGTCGAAGCCGGCCCAGGTGATGTCGGAGAAGTTGATCCCCGTCCAGAACGTGAACGACAGCAGGATCGTCGCGATCGCCGGCAGCCACACCAGCAACACGTGGAAGAACGTCGGGAGTCCGACGAACAAACCGAGGGTTACTCGGTCCCCACGTGATGACAGGCGTCGGCGACGGCGGGAGCGCGGCTCCCCTGCTGTCGTCACGGACATGTTCAGTTGTCAGCGATGGTGTGCGTCAGAGCGGCGGGAGGGCGTCCCACTGCTCCTGCAGGCTCTCCAAGATGCCGTCGACCGAGGACGGATCGCGGAACCACTGCTGGATGGCAGGGCCGACAACGGGTCCGGCGAAGTCGGGCCGGGTGTCGCGGTCGAGGAACTGCGTGATGTACTTCGCCTCTTCCATGACAGCGAGCTGCTGCTTCTGGAAGGCGTCGTACGACGATGTGTCCTGGTTCTTGTTGGCGGACGTCATCGGCTCTCCGGTATCGAGCATGGCCTGCATGCCCTCCTTGGAGCCGGCGAACTTGATGAGGTCCTTGCCCCCGTCGCTGTTCTCGCCGTTGGCCGCCACGCAGAAGCCGTCGATCGGTGCGTCGATCGTGTCGCGAGCGTGCTCCGGGTTGATCTCCGGGAAGGGGATGATCCAGAGGTCGTCGTAGTCCTCCTGCGACTGCTCGAGGAAGTTCCCGCCGAACCAGGAACCCATGAGCATGGCGCCGGCCTTGCGCTGCAGAAGGAGCTGCATGGCTCCGTCCCACTCGAGGTCGAGAACGTTGTCGTTCATGTAGGGCACGAGCTGCTCCCAGTAGGTAAACACCTCGCGGGTGCGGGCGTCGGTCCACTGCTCGCGACCGGCCATCAGGTCGACGTGGTACTGGTAGCCGTTGATGCGGGCGTTCAGGATGTCGAAGGTGCCCATCGCTTCCCAGCCACCCTTGTCGCCGGCGGCGAAGCCGATGAGGCCCTTGGACTTCATGCCGTCGAGCATCCCCATGAAGTCGTCCCAGTTGTAGATGCCATCGGGGTCGATGCCGAGCTCGGCGAGCATCGACTTGCGGAAGTGCAGACCCCACGGGTACCACGACTGCGGCACGAAGTACTGCTTGCCGTCGAGGCCGGTGGACGCGATCTTGTAGGAGTCGTTGAACTGGTCGCCGATCTCGTCCCACACGTCGCTGATGTCGGTGAGCAGACCCTGCTCGGCGAAGAACTGCATGCGGTAGCCGGCCATCCACTGGAAGCAGTCGTCAGGAGTGCCCTGCAGGTACTGCGACAGGTTGTTCTGGAAGGCGTTCGACTCGGTCGCGTTGTAGACGACGGTGTTGCCCGACGCCGCCTCATACGCGGAGATGAGGCCCTTCAACTGCCTCGTCGGTCCCTCGTCAACGGTTCGAGCGCCGAACGAGAGCGAGGACGAGCCCCCGCAGCTTGACATCAGGGCGCCGGCGCCGAGAACCCCGGCCGCGCCGATGAGGAACTGGCGTCGGTTCGGGCGGAAGCCCTGCGACGTCAGTACCGAACGATCCATATCTCCCATGTGAATCCCCCCTTGGAGTCGGTGTGTGTACCGGATTCTTCCCTGTGCGGCGGAGTTGGTCAAGAGTTTTGTTCTCTTTGTCACGAATTCGCACAGGTCACACCCTCGAATGATGTTCGCTGTCGCAAGGTGCCAGCAACGAACTGACAATGAAAATCCCCTTGTGAACACGGCTTCAACCACGAGGCCGTACGTACAGAGCGCCAAATCGGTCGTTTATGTCCAAATTTTCAGTTGATTTGTTCGATTCTGTTGACTTCCAATCACGTGCGCTCCATGCTGTGCGGGATGCCCGCGACCGACCGAGGACACCCCTCACCCGGAGGGTCCACTCATCATCTCGGTCGACGGACGCTCGCCCGTCATCGTCGAGAGATCATCCTTGGCGAACTCAGACGCAACGGCGCAGTCCGCGTGGCCGAACTCGCCGCCGAACTCGACGTCAGCGAGATGACCGTTCGACGCGATCTCGACTCCCTTGACGCGGCTGGTCTGGCTGAGAAGGTGCACGGTGGAGCGACACTCCGATTTCGGCACACCACCGACGAGCCAGGGTTCGACGCGAAGTTCATGTTGAACGCCCCCGAGAAGGAGTCGATCGCGCGAACTGCAGCTCTCGCCGTCGAGGCCGGGTCGTCGATCGGGCTTACCGCGGGCACCACAACCGCTCGGATGGCAATCGAGCTCGCGGCGATCGCCGACCTCACTGTGGTGACCAATTCCATGCGGGTCGCCCAGACGTTCGCCGGCAGCCCCCGTAGCGACCGAACGGTGATCCTGACCGGCGGGGAGCGCACACCCTCTGAAGCCCTCGTCGGACCAGTCGCCGTCGACT